>Ga0075011_10000121_pt1 | contig 39331 bp, 34 predicted proteins | sample TARM_MetaG_T_14_FD_72354 | JGI IMG/M metagenome (GOLD analysis project Ga0075011, IMG submission 72354) | Freshwater microbial communities from Pennsylvania, USA, analyzing microbe dynamics in response to fracking - TARM_MetaG_T_14 | ecosystem: Environmental > Aquatic > Freshwater > River...
CGCTGCCACCTCGGGGGTGGGTCAGAAGCGTTGGCCAGTACTGGGTCACTTTACTTGGCCATTAACAATCACTCGTATGACCGATAGTGAGGCCCGTACTGTGTCGCTCGACAAGGCTGGCGCACGTGATGAGGCCGGGATGGCGGCTTGGTCCGTGTGGCGCTTGCTGGTGCCTTACCACAAGGTCCAGAGCGTGAGCGTGGTAGGTGTCCAGACGCAGGTTGATGGACGCTGGGGGGAGCAGCCCTTGGCCTACCGCTTTACCGATGCCGAGTTGCGTGACCAGGCGCCGCCAGGATCCGACTACGCCCGTTAAGGCAGCCCCGCCGCCTGCCCCGGCACCGTGCCGGGGCGTGAATTACCCGATCCTACCGTGGAGCAAGACCATGACTGCACAGTCGATGCCTGTCGAGACCGCCTGCACCAGCAGCCTAAAGGAGAACTAGATGGCTTGCCAGCTGACCCCAGAGCAGATCGCCTCCATCACCGATGTGGAGATGGCATTTTCCACGCAACGCCTGCTCCCGGCCCGGGAAGATATCCCCAGGGTGAGGCGGTATCGCCGCCAGCAGGATAGCCCCGGGCCGGGCCCGTTGGCTCACATTTGACCTTGAATTTAGACCTAATAAGGTCTAACATTGGGAGTGTCAGGTCGGCAACCGCTGACCGCCTCAAGGCAACCGCCAAAGGAGACGCCGACATGGCCATGACCCACCTTGATCGCGCCCAAGTCTACACCGACAAAGCCCTTGCCCTGCTGGATGCCGGCTTCAACGCCAAGGCCCGCCAGAAAGAAGCCAACAACAAGCTCAACCGCGCCTATGACGCGCTGTGCGAGGTTATCCGCGAAGACGTGCGCGCCACCTATGCCCCGGGCCGCGACCACAGCGAGGAGCAGTGGAGCGCCTACGTCGACAAGCTGAACGAATACGACCTGCCCTTCGACCTGCACAACCTTCGCGATCGCCATATCGCCAAGGCCCGCGAGCTGAATGACGACATCGCAAACCGCATGGTCTTCCTGGTGGAAACCCGCGCCGCGGTGAAAGCCGAGCCCATCCAGAGAGTCGAGCCCAAGGCCCCCAGCGCCTATCAGGTGAGGGCCGAGAAGGCCCTGGCCGAGCTGATCGAGAAGCGCAAGGCCCAGTACCTGGAGGCCGTCGAGCTGGGCCGCGTCTTCGAGGGGTTGCCGGTTTCCGCCAACACCCACTGGGTCATCAACCAGTACGGCACCGGGTTCCTGCGCACTTACTACTACCTGAACGGCAAGCTGACCCCGCTGGGCGTCATCATCGCCGCCGCCGAAACCCTGGCCCGCGAAAACGCCGCGGCGTAAGCCACCGCCGCCCCGGGAAGCCCGGGGCACCATCACCGCGAGGAGAGTCACCATGCGCTGCGAAAACACCATCCCCTACTTCGTCGCCAGCGCCTATTCCCATAAGGAAGTGGCCGTGAAGTGCGGCACCACCGACCCCTACGGCGGCCGGGCGCTGTGCGACGAGTGCGCCGCATCCAAGGCCAAGCGCGACGAGCATCACCGCATCCTGGTGAGCGCCGATGCCGACAACGCCTGGCTGGCGTCCGCTGGATGGGGCGAGGCCTGAGCCACCCTGCCCCGGATCGCCCGGGGCGCTACACTGAGTCGAGACACCGCAAGGAGAGCGCCGATGAAAGATCTCACCCTGACCCGCGAAGAGTCCCGCTTGTTCGAGGAGGCCGTGGCCACCGCCGCCCGCGTCTACCACGAGCGCGCCAACCATGCCGCACGGGGCGCCGCGCCAGTCTTCGGCGTCGATGACCAGCCGGCCGCCGCGCCCGAGGTCGACGTGGTGAACGCCAGCGCCCTGATGGTCACCGTGGCAGCCCTGGCCGAGGTGCGCGACGACCTTTACAAGACCCGCACCGGCACTGAGCAGCGAGGCCCCCTGGCCCTGAGCTTCCGGTGGGCCAGCGAGGATGAATCGGACCTGGAGACAGTGACCACCATCCACCGGGATGGCCCGTCCACTATCGGCGGCATGCTGCTGCTGGCAGTGTTCAACGCCAACATCAGCGAGAAAGCACCCCGCGCCCAACTGGCCCTGCTGGAACGCCTGACGGGCTGAGGAGGAGAGCCCCATGAAGACCATCCACATCACCATCTTCGCCACCCCGGACAACACCGAATGCCAGACTGACCGCTGCCCGGCAGGTCTCCACCGTCGTCCAGCTCGTGGGCGCCCTGCTGGCGCTGGGCGAGGCCACCGGTGACACCGCCACCGAGCAGCAAGGCCAGGTGCAGTTCGGCCTGCGCAAGCGCGGCCAGCAAGGGAAGGCGCGATGAGCATGAGCGCATTCTCGCCAACGCCGATGCAGACAACGCCGCCCTGGCGTCTGCCGGCTGGGGCGAAGCCTGAGCCAGCGCCGCCCCGGGGCGACCGTGGCGGTGCTGGCCCGCTCCGCGGCCTAGCATCGAAGCTTCCCCTTGACGTTAGACCGTATTCGGTCTAATATTGGGGGTGTCAGGTCGGCAACCGCTGACCACCTCAAGGCAACCGCCACAGGAGACGCGCCATGGCCATTTCCATCCTCGATGACCACTTCATGGTCTGCACTGACTGCCTCATGATCATCGCCAACGATGACGCTTCCGGTCTCGACTACTCGCTGGACGAAGCTGCCGCCGCCGAGCGTGAGAAGGAAATCCGCGAGGCTATCGCTGATCTGGAGGGCCATATCGCCGTGGGCGATTCTGGTAACGATGAGGAGTTTTCCGTCTCGCCCTGTGAGTGCTGCGGCACCCGCGAGGCGGGCAAGCGCCACCACTGCCTGCGTACCGTCTAAGCGCCAACATCACTCGGGGCGGCAACCGCCGCCCCAGCTACACAGCAGCAACCGCTACCGGAGATGTCCTGATGACCAGCACCGCCATTCCCATGACAGCCGCTATTCTCGCACTCATCGAGCATGTGCTTCTCACGCAGACCTTGGTGATCAACCGGACCATGCTGGAGGCGCACAGCGGCAACCGCCCTGGCGACAGCAACTGGGACGAGGCCTGCCGCCAGGCCTTCTTCAAGGACGGTGCCCAGCTGGCCGAGGCCGAGGGCATTGACCTCAACGAGCAGACCTATCGCGCGATTCTGGGGATCCATCTGGACGATGCGCTGATCACCGAAATGAAGCACACGCCGGCGCTTGAGCTACCCACGCGGTTTGCGTTCGACCCCTGGCTGGGTCAGGGCCGCGGTGGTCTGCTGAGACTTCCCGTTGGGGAGGGTGACGCCAACCTTGGGGCGGTCCCTGCAGTAGCGGGGGGCGATGCCGAAGTGGCTGGCGCCGAAGATCTCCACTATCGCGGCGAGATGCGCGACAGGCGGGTGGTCGACTCCTTGTGCGAAGCCAAGGGTGACAAGCAGGCGACCGCCAAGCTCGAGGCTGACCCTGATGGCATCCCTTACGAGGTCGAGGTGAGGCGCAATGGCGAGCAGGTCTACCTGCTGATGAGCCGCTTCGGTGTTGATGTGGCCAGCGTGATTCTCGAGGTCAACAAGGGCGTGCCGGCGCTGCATGTCGGCGACGGATTCGAGAGCAATTTGCACCTTCATCTCGCCCACGGTGGGGTGGTGATCGCGCCGGGCGCCTCCGGCACAGGGTTCCTTGCCGCTCCCCAGGATCGCTACAGCTATGAAGAGCGCGGCGCTCGCTTGGCGCCCCTTCAGCACGGAAGCCTTGAGGACCATCGCCAGACGGTGTTCGACCTGCTCTTCGAGAGCTACGATTTTCAGGGCGAGGTGATAGAAACGGGGGCAGTCCTCACCCAGGAGAGCGGCGCTGGCGAGCCGGTGCTGTGGGAGATGCGCGTCAACACCGAGGCTGATGGCATCCCGATGTGGCTCACGTTCAAGGTGCGATTTGTGGAAGGCACCGGGATACCCTGCGACGTGATTGCTCTGGATACCGACACGGGTGCTGAGATCGGCAACGCGGCCTGATCAACCTTGGGGCGGCACGGCCGCCCGTTTCACACTAGCAAGGGTAATCATCATGACAAGCGCGCCGAACGCCTTCCCGCACAGCCGGATCTGGTCTACCAGGGCGAGCTACGCGACCCGGAGGCGCTGGCCAGGGGTGGCCACGAGAGCGGTGATGATCACGCCATCCCCTACCAGGTGGCCATGGAGCAGATGGGTGAGGAGCTGTTCGTCTCGATGAGCCGGTTTGGCGAGCGGGTGATGGACTTCTCGGTATCCATTCACCTGGGAGTGCCGGCCATGCGGTTCTTCGAGGCCGCTGAGTCATCACTGGACGTGCATGTTGCGCATGGAGGGCTGGTGCTGACCCCGGTGGGCAGGGCGCGTGGCTTCGATAACGCTCCGGTCGATCGCTTCAGCGACCACGATACCGGCTCGCTGCTGGCGCGAGTCGGCGTGCAGGCCGAGGAGGGCATGGAGGAGCAACGATCGACGCTCTCCGACATCCTGGCCGAGCGGTACAACTTCGGTGCTGAGGTTGAGCCTGTCGGGATGGCCAGTGCGGATCCTGCCGGTGGCGGCCTGCTCTGGGAGTGCCGGCTGGCGCCAGGCGGTCAGGGCGAGCCCACCCATATGCTGACCGTGCGCTTCCTCGAGGACACCGCCATCCCTTGTGAAGTCATCGGTTACGATGCCGCTGGCAATCGTGTGGGGAGTATCACCTGATGGAGAGGCAGACCATGGAAGAGATCTGGGTGCGCGAGGATGGGACGGTCACTGATGAGGGTGACCCGCTGGCGAGCCGATTCGTCGCCGGCGAGCGCTACGACGAGATCCTGGCGCAGAACGAATGGCTGCGTGCTGACTTCATGCGCGTGGTTGGGTACTACCCCTGGCCAGGGCAGCGCACTCGGATGGAGCGCAGGGTGGCGTCGGAGGAGCCTGCCCGCCTGCTGGCCGAGCTTCGCGCCAGTACCGTGGGGGACCTGCGGTTCCCGGTGATGCTCCGCAAGATGTGGAGCGGCGGCGAGGTGCAGGCTTGGCTGTCCGAGCAGGCCGACCGGCTCCGGTGCGTGGATGAGCCCGGGCGTGACGCCCCGGCCAAGGGATCGGCTGAGGGGTAGGCCAGAAGCAGCGAACTATGCTTCATTAGCAGTGTAAGCAGCGAAGCGCGGTTGCTTGGAGCGAATATGCCGGCCATGCCAGCGGTGAAGATTCCTTATGGTCTCCGGGAGGGAAAGCTCCTCCATATCAGCGAGATCCCAGAGAGCCAGCGAGGTCTGCGCTGCAAGTGTGTTTGCCTGGGCTGTGGTGAACAGCTCCAGGCCAATCTGGGGCGCAAGAATCGTCACTACTTCTCGCATGCGGTGATCGGCAACTGTAATGGGGCGGCTGAATCTGGGCTTCATCTCAAGGCTAAAGAGTTGATCGCGGAGAGTCGGCAGGTGGTTTTGCCCGGGTTGGTGGTGACAGCAATGGGACGACTCAGGCCCGGGGTCCCGCTGTATCGACCAGGCGCCATCCAGAAGACCGTGGTTAAAGAAGGGCGTTTGGCACGTTTCGATCGGGTGCTGGTGGAGCAGGCTCGCGGCAGTATCCGCCCAGATGTTACTGGCTTACGGGGGCGCGCCGGGCTCCACATCGAGGTGAGAGTGTCCCATCAAGTGGACGAACAGAAGCGCGCCGAGCTGCGGCGCCAGGGCGTGTCAGCCATTGAGATCGACTTGTCGGGCCTTGATCGCATGGCGTCACCGGCGGAGATCGCAAAGGCCGTGTCTGACCCTTCGTTGTCGAGCTGGCTGTTCCATAGAAGGGAAGACCAGGCTCGCCAGGAGGTCAGGCGTCAGGAGAAAGACGCACAAGCGCGGGAAGCAGAAGCTGCGCGCCAGGCTGAAGCCCAGCGCCAGCAGGCAAGGCGCGACTTTCGCGAGCGGCTTGCCCTCTTGCATCAGGCTTTGAGCAGGCGCCTGTTATCTGGTGCCCCAGTGATGCTACCCCCCATCCGCCCTGAGCCTGGTTCACCTGAGCTGGTGCTGCCTGATGATTATGGAGTGGGCCTTGAGGTCACCATGGTCGAGGACTGGGGCGTCACAGTGATTCGCACTAAAACCGACGATGAGCAGGAGCAGTTCAAGGTGGTCTGGATGTACCAGGCGCCGAACCATTCCCGCCCCTACGGCTGGAATCGGCTAGCTGGCTTCCAGGGGCCAGCATGTGCCATCAATGTGCGGTCGTTGTTGCTAGGGCGGCGCCGGGAAGGGTGGACCAATATGCAACTCGACGCCTTTCTTCTCGGGGGTCGTGCAAAAGAGGATTGCTGGCTCCAGGAGCCCCGGTCGATCGCGGTTCTTCGGGCGAGAATCCAGCAGGTGCAGCGAGAACACTGGGAGGCCCAGCAGAAAGCGGCTCTAGAGGCTGAGCGCAAGGAGGCTGAGGCGAGATTGCTGCGTCGGCAGGCGGCGCTGGAGCGAGAGCAGGTGTTAGCTCAGAGACGGACGGCTCAGGTCCAGGAGGAGATCCTCTATCGCGAGGCTCAGCTTAGGACCGCGCTGGAGAACATGCGACATTTGACCCAGACAGGTCGAGACCTGTTGGCCCGTATAGCTCTACGTCAGTCGGAGATCGAGGCCGCTCGGCAGAATCTCGACATCCCGCTTCCGGGCCGCTGGGTATCGGTAAAAGAGTTGTCGGCTTGTCACCCGCCAATGAGAGATGGGGAGGTGGACAAGATTTCTGGGTCATGGTCAGCAGTGGCCAAGGCATACCCGTTCGAGTGGGTTTTTTCTATCCACCCGGATGCGCTGAAAGTGGCCCTCTTGAGCAGGCTTTGCACCAGCAGGCAGCCCGTCAACGCAGAGGATCTTCTCCAGGTCACCTTCGCATGCCTGTCGCAAACCAGGCAGCCAGGGTCTAAGGCGGATGGCTTTGGTGGGCTATTTTTTCAAACGGAGAAGTGGAGTGCAGAAGCGGTGGCGCTGGTCAGCCGCGTCTTGAAGCTCCTGGCTTGGGAGCTGAACGGACACCCTCTTCCTGACTCCTCTCAGGCCCACCAGGCATGGGAAGGCGTTGACGCTATTACTCAGATGATGGCGCAGCTTTCAGGAAAGTCGGACTTTGGTCTCGCTTCTGAAGATGCGGAGTTCAGCCAGTGGCGACAAAGCAGAGCGGTGGTGGTGCGGGCGTTCTGCAGCGCCCTGCTTCAGGACGTGCGGCTTGTGCTTGCCAGCCAAAGCGAATAGCAGGCTGCACTTGCCATTCACTCCCTTTGTGACTATTTTTGGCCTTTACATTAGGCCGGATAAGGTCTATTGTTTGAGGTGTCGAGGCGGCAACCGCCGCCAGATCCAAGCAACCGCTGGGACTTCAGGAGATACCCATGGCCAACTTTCAAGCCGTCGAGCGCACCAACTACGTCCGTTTCCGCCCCGTGATGCTGGCGCTGCTCACCGCATACTGCGCCGCCTTTGGCATCCGACTCAGCGAGCGCGATGGTCGCCATACCCTGCTGCCGGATGGGCGCGGTGAGAATACCGCGTTCGGTGACGGCTGCGATGACATCGGCGACGAACTTTACGAGCTGCTTCGGGCACATGGCCTTCTCCAGGAGGTGGGTCTGCCCCTGCCAGGGGAGCCTGTCGATAGCGATGATCCTGAGCGCATCGAGCCTGACCTTCATCTGATCGCCACGTGGATGGAGCCCGGGGAGGTGCTGGTGGTTGAGTCAGCCGGCCACGAAAAGTTGCACTATGTGAGCGCCTTTGCCACTGCTTTCAATCACAAGGGCGAGGCGGTTGGCGTGGATCTCCGAGACGTATACGACAAGGCCGCGGAAGCCTTTGGCGTCGACGTGAAGACCATCTCTCATGCTGCCTACTGAGTCGAGCCCGCCCTGGCTCGTAGGAGCCGGGGTTCATCGCCCCAAGGGGGGGGGACACAATGGCCATTGCCACACAGCCGGCGATTGACGCGCCAGCACGCCTTCGCACGACGGACAGCGATGCCCGCTGGTTCGTCAACTACACCAACCAGCCCGGGATTGGCCGCACCACGGCAGTTTGCCACTTCCACACCCGCCAGGCGGCGCGACACTTCGCCAGGGGAAAGCGCGGCTACATCATCCGCGTGACGGATGGCCCGGAGGGCGGCGCCAGCTTCGCAGAGTTCGTCGGAGGCTTCGAGCCATCCGCGCAGGAGGTGCGGCGTATCGAGGGCCTGACCGGGCGCCCGGTGCCCGCTGTTGCCCCGGCAGCTTCCGGCGCCAGTGCTCCGAGGATGGTGGAAGGTAGGGTGGGCAGGCAGTACGCCGGGGGCGAAATTGTCACCACTGTTTCGGGGAATCGGACCACCCCGTTCCCGCGCATCGATACTACCTCTGAGCGCCGCTGCGCCAACACCATTGCTCGCGTCGAGGCCTGGCTGATCGAGAATGCTGCCCTGGAGGCCCAGCGTCGCGGGGACTCGTTCAACCAGTGCCAGTTTGTCTCGGTGAACCTGAAGAACATCACCCAGGCCGAGAAAGACCACGCCGAGCACTACCTGTTCGACCCTGACTTCCTCGCGCCGGCTGTGCGTCGCGACCTTCGTTGACAGGAAAGGCCTCGGGGGCTGTGCTGCCCGGGGCTATCACCGACGACCATGGAGACGACTATGATTCGGTTCCGCATCAAAGAGCTGATCGCCAAGCGGGAGTATGCCCTTGGGCGGCGCCTGACCATGGGTGAGGTGGCGGACGCCGCGGGCATGCACCGCATGACCCTTTCGAAGATGATCAATCAGCCGGGGTACAACACCTCCACGGATAACCTTGATCGCCTGTGCCGCTACTTTGGCTGCCCGATCGAGGCGCTGATCACCTTCGGGACGGATGAGGAGGTAGCGCATGGCTAACCCGTACCCCCACCGTCCCCACCACGGGGCTCCCTGGGACGACCAGGAGAAAGGCCTGCTCTACCTACGCTTCGAGCTGGATGACTCGCTGGATGAGTTGGCAGATGCCCACGGCCGCACCCGCTGCGCTATCGCCGACCAGCTCGAGGACCAGGGCCTAGTTGTCAAGCTCGACTCACCAGAGGCGGCAGGCATGCTGTTTCGCGTCATCCGCAACACAGATGGCGAGATCGAGACTCTCCGCCGCTACGCCAGTGTGCGCAACCCGGCCAGCCTGGACTGATCCGAAGACCAATAGGGGGAGACCACCATCATGGCGAGATACGCCGCCAAGCCAGCGGGTAGCCCGCTGGGCAAGCGCCTCGAGACGCTAATCGAGAGCCGGGGAATGTCCCGTACCGGGCTGGCGCAAGCCACCGGGATCCCCGTGACGACGCTGAAGCGGTTGGTGACCGAGACGGCGCCGAACCCGCGCCTGGAGACGCTCACTCTGCTGAGTAAAGCCCTTGGGGTCTCGATGGCTTACCTCCTCGAGGGAGAGCCCGAGACAGTGGGGAAAGACCCTGCGCTGCGCGAGACCTTGTCGAGAGAGGCTGACACCTTCAAGGAGGAGGTCACCCGGGCGGTGGCCCAGGGGAGGCTCGCTGCGGAAGATCTTGAGCTGCTGAGCCAGGTGTTGGCGCATGCGGTTGAGAAAAACACCCGGGGGGCGAACACCTGACGGGGGCCCCTGGGTGCACCATGCTGTACATGTGCGCTTGGTTTCGCCCTGGATCACTTCGTGTTGAGGCGGCCGGCGCGGGAACATCCGAGCAAGCCTGCTTGAGCAGGGGTGGCCAGCGATGAGCTCTACCCGGGGTTGTGCCAATTATGGTCATGACGTCGAGTAAGCTGAAGGAACACTAGGTTGAGAGGGAAATCACTATGATGCATCAGACGTATCAGGAGGCGGTGTTCGCGTTTGAGCGCCAGCTGCAGGAAAGGATTCGGGCGCAAAAAGGCCTGACGTGGGAGGAGTGCCTGGTGATCGTGGCTACGACACCGCCTCCGTCCCCTGAGAGCCGTCTTGACGCTCTGCCCCCAGGCCTGCGCCATCCTTCGGGTATCGAGAAGCTTCACGTCACCCCGGAAATGCTCGCAATGATGTACCGGAGTGCCTACCAAGCCTTCCGGAGCCCGCCTCCTGTGGAGCCGGTGACCGCGGCGCTGGTGGAAGAGTCCCGGGCGCGGGTAGCCCGCTATCTGGATGTCGACTTGTCCGGCGTCGAGGTCATGATCCTGCCAGGGGAGGGCAACCCTCAGGAAGACGCCGCCTTGATCGGCAACGAGGCTGGCGCTCCCCTGCTGATCTTCCCGTCCCACAGGCGTGAGGCCGACCTGATGGTGGTCAGGGCGATGGCGATGGCGGCTCACCATGTGAGTCGTCGCGCCCATGGCGATGCGGGGCACCTCTACGTCGATGGCATCTCGGAGGAGTTCGTCGCTTCGATGGTGGCTATCCCGCACCTGATATCAACACGGGACGCCGCCCATGTCGTATTTGGCCTGAGAGCCTTCCTCAAGGGGATGCTGGCGATCGCGCTGGAGATGTTCGCTCGAGAGGGGGATCAGCGTCCGCCGTCGAGCATTGCTGAGCTCAAGGCATCACCTCACGGCGCGTGCCTCCGGGGGATTCCAGACGAACTCCTGGATCCCATGGTGGAGGAGATGTTGGCGGACCCGAGCATTCACCATGACGCTTTCGAGATGGTGGTGGGTGTCAGCCTGGCGATGTTTCTGTGTCCGTGGCGGGAATACCTCCGGGAGTTCATGGCGATGAACACCATCGCGCGGTCCCTGGACGACAAGATCTGCTCGGCCTTTTCGGAGAACACCCCTGATGTCTTCGAGATGGCGGGCCCCATCCTTCGCCGGCGACTGGCTGAGGCGGAGGAGGTCAACGGCACACCGGAGGGTGAGGCGCTTTTCGGAAGGTCGCCTCGCCAGGTTGTACACTGATTTTGGTGCCCGGCTGGCGCCGCCGCAACGCAGGGAACGACATCAGGAGAACAACATGTCGAACAAGGATGCTGGCGCTGGTGCCGGCAAGAAGGGTGAGTGGATCCCGAAGGGCGCGCCAGAGCAGATGGCCAACATCGAGCACCTGTTGGATGTGGCCCGGCTGGCGATGGAGCAGCAGGACATCCCCAAGGAGGTGCAGGAGGAGGCGCTGCGGGCGATCTCGGCCGCAGCGACGCAAGCTGGCGCCGTTGATGCAGCGCAGCTGGATGCCATGGCTCGCTCGGCCGAGGCTCGGGGGACCTTCTTTGCTGAGGCGCTTCGCCAAGCGGAAAGTGCAGAAGAGCGCCAGCGGATCTTCGATAGCTTCGTCCGTGCTGACGAGCAGGATCGCGAGGAGCGCAAGGAGACTGGAGAGCGCTCTACGACCTCGCAGCGCGGCTTTGCCAAGATCGGCGCCCGCGCCCTTGGCATTGCCGCAGCCGGGGCCGGCCTCATGCTCGCGGGTGCAGCGTCGGTCTGGGCGGCGCGTAAGTAGCTCAGCCAGGTGACGGCGAATGAAGGGGCCTTCCTGCAGGGAGGCCCCTTCTTCGTGATGTGGCGTTGTGGGTCGCCGGCCAGGCCTGCATGAACCACAAGATTCGTTGTCGCTTACCGGCGAGCGTCAAAAGCGCTTATGGTTCACAGCGCTATCAGCGTGAAGATCAACCGCCAAAGGAGGGCAGTTTGGTAGGCTGGAAGGATCTCTCCACTCCATCCGCAGCGAGATCGCTCCATGCAAGATGCCCCGGCGAACATCCTCCACTTCTGGCGACTGGTGGAGTGGTTGACGCCCACCGACTTCCCCAAGGCCGCGTCCGGCCGTGACGAACGTGAGCCTATCTACACGGTCACCCCAAACGAAACGCTTCCCTGGGAGGACGATCACCCACACCGGCGGCATCGCTGCGATGAGGCTTCCCCTCGGCGGGCGAGGGACGGCCAAGGCCGTGAATGGGCCTATGGTGTCTATGCCGGCCCCCTGGATCTCAATGCGGCCCGAGAAGAGATCGAGAGCTGGCTGGATGACCCGGTCGACAATGTCGTGCGTGATGAGCGCAAACCTCAGGACACGGCGGCAATCGGCTTTCAGGTGACGGGGGAGGGCAGGGTGATTGCCGACTCCTTGGTTTTCTCCACGTTTGCCTGGACCTACGGGCGGCTTCGCGAGCTGAACGCTGTGGGGGTGACCTCCATCCCAGCAGATACCATCACCGTGGAAGAGTTCGAAAAGGTCGAGCAGGAGGTTGCCGAGCGTTTTGCTGCAGAGCTTTCTGGGGCTTACCTGACCGTGTCGGGGCTCAACGACTTCCTGGAACGGCTGTTCAACCGGCTATCACTCCCCAAGACCAAGCTCTCCATCTACCGGTGCCGCGTGCAGTGCGTCGTCCGCCCTCCGTCCAGGCCGCAAGAGCGTGATGCAGAGAGCAATGCGGATGAGGCGCTTCCCCGGCTGAGCTCAGCTCTTGAGATGCTCAACAGTCACTTCCGGGATGACCTGGCACTGGTGCAGCAGGCCGTTAAGGCGGGCGATGCCGGCAAGGCGCTACTGCAGTACCTCGGCAAGACGCCCGGTCGGCAGGTTGACGTGCGCACTGACATCAACGAGGCCTGGCGGCTATTGAACCCTGCGAGGTTCCCTCGGGGGCGATGGCCCAGCGAGGGGCGCTACCCACTGGTGCTCAGCCAGCAGCTCTCCGTGAACCATGCCTTCCAGACCCTCGGTGGCAACGCCGCCGGCCTGGTGGCAGTGAATGGCCCGCCTGGGACCGGGAAGACCACGCTGCTGAAGGATGTGATTGCAGAGATCATTGTTTCCCGGGCCCAGGTGCTGGCGCACTACGAAGACCCCAGTCGCGCTTTCAGCACCCTGGAAATCGCATGGGAGTCTGGCAGCTGGACCCAGCGGTATGCACCGGTCGCCCCGGCCCTGAGTGGCTTCGGCATCGTGGTGGCGTCCTCCAACAATGGGGCCGTCGAGAACGTAACCCTGGAGCTCCCCAAGGCAGATGACGTGGACCCCGAATGGGGTGGTCGCGTAAGCCCGTTCACAGCCATTGCGACGGCCATGCTGCCCGATGAGCAGGAGGCATGGTCATTACTTGCCGCGGTACTTGGCAAGGCCAAGAACAGGAAAGCCTTTGCTGATGCCTTCTGGGGCTGGGAGGGGAAGACCGATGATGACCACCCCAAAGTCCCAAGCATTCTCAAGTCCGCTGAGTCGCCAGGGATCCTACCCTGGGGAGAGGCAGTTGAGCGGTTCGAGCGGGCCCTGAGGAATGAAGCGTCGATTCGGCTGGATCGACAGGACACCTATGAATCTGCTGCTAAGCTTAGGCCCAGTCTCGAGGCATACCGAGCTGAGCACAGTAAAGCGCAACGTCTTCAGCACGATCTCTATGAGCTTGAGGAGAAAGTGGCAGAGGCCGAACAACAACTTGAGCTCGCGGAGAAGCAATGGAGGAAGGCACGAGGCCACATTTCGGCTACAGCAAAGCGTAACCATGAAGACGCTGAAAACACCATGAACGATGCGATCGAGCGATACGAGCTGATTGCTAGGGAGCTGCGGGAGTGTCGGAGTCGGGTTGAGTCATCTGAGAGAAGCACACCCGCCACTCTGAAGCAGTGGATCGATAAGCACATCTTCGAGATCAAGAGCGTCAGGGGCTGGCGAGAAGAAAATAGGCAGCTCAAAAAGAGGGAAGCATGGTTGAGAGATCGGCTTGCAGGTGCGCGGGAGGCTCGCGACAAAGCCGCTACGCGCCTTGATGAAGCAGCCAATCAGCTAACGGGCACGGCTATTGACGCCAAGTGCCCGGCTGAGCACAAGATGTATTTCCTTCAGAAGTCGGAGGTACAGCACCTCAATGTTGAGCTGGCGCGCTGTCGTGAGTCTCACAACCAAGCGCTGGAGGTCGCAGCTCAGTACAAGAAAGTCTTTGATGCCGCGGATGAAGAGCTCGATATCTACGCGGCGTATTTCGGGGATGGGAAAATCATTACGCCTGCTGGGCTTGCTCAAGATCCAGCTGACAGGGAGGTGATTTCTCCGTGGGGTGATGCAGACTGGGAGGAGGCCCGCGTAAAGGTATTCCTAGCGGCGCTCGATCTTCACGACGCCTTTGTCTTTGCGGCTGGCAAGCCCCTCCAGCACAACCTGCGGGGGATGATGAAGCTGCTCCGCGGGGAGGCGCCTGAGGATCTTCCCGAAGGCGTTGCGAGCACACTCTGGGCGAGCCTGTTTCTGATGGTCCCGGTGGTGTCTACCACCTTTGCGTCTTTCGCGAAGCAGTTCCAGCACCTCGGGCGGGAGGAGCTTGGCTGGTTGCTGATTGATGAGGCCGGGCAGGCGGCCCCTCAATACGCAGCTGGCGCGATGTGGCGGGCGAGGTCTGCGCTTGTGGTGGGGGACCCTCTGCAGCTCACGCCGGTGGTGACGGTCCCTGATCGCCTTCAGGCCGTTCTCGCGGAGTATTCGGGGGTATCGATGCGCTGGCGCCCGGGGGCAACCTCAGCTCAGGCCCTCGCAGATGCCGCAAGCTCGCATGGCAGCTGGATCGGGAAGACCTGGGTGGGATCGCCCCTCTTGGTGCACCGGCGGTGTGACTCTCCGATGTTCGAGATCGCTAATGCCGTGGCTTATGACAATGCCATGGTGCATGGGAAGCCGCGCAAGCCAAGCCCGCTACCGGAAAGTAGGTGGTTTCATGTGCCGGCCCGTGATGCCCAAGGACACTGGATTCCCGCCGAGGGGCGGGTGGTCTGCAATCTGGTCGAATCTCTGGCCGAGGCAGGAGTGTCGTTTGAGGACATCTTTCTGATCTCCCCCTTCCGCACCGTTGTCGCCCATCTGTATGCCATCGCCAGCCGGTACAAGGGCCTCCAGGCCGGCACCATACACACCGTCCAGGGGAAGGAAGCCAAGGTGGTCATTCTGGTGCTGGGAGGGAACCCCGAGAAGCAAGGCGCCAAACGCTGGGCCTCGAGCACGCCCAACCTCGTCAACGTGGCTGTCAGCCGAGCCAAGACACGTCTCTACGTCATTGGCGATCAAGACGAGTGGAAGCAGCACCCGTACTTCGATGACTGCTCGGAATTGCTGGCGCTTCATCAGGAAGAGCACGAGTCAGCAACCGAGAGGGGGTGATGGGCGCCCTGGGAACCCAGGGTGTGCCCATCTGAGCAATAGGGCGCCAGCCTTCCATGGCGGCGCCCACAGCCCGCTTCCCGTCACAACGTCATGATCATGGACCTGTGAGCGGTATATGAGCCGCTCTGGCACACCGAGAGTCACCGGAAGGGGGTGGGGGGAAGAGAGGGCCCGCCAGTGCCGATTTGGTGTGGCGGGCCGGTCTGTCACGCGAACATGTTGCTGGCGCGCTCGATGCGCTGCTGGATAGCCTGTTCGAGGATCCGCTTATCGGGCGCCAGCAGGCTGAAGGCCTTCTTGGCGCGGGTCACCGCCGTATAGACGAGCTCTCGGGTCAGGATCGGCGATACGCTGTCAGGCATGACCAGGGCGGCATGCTTGAACTCTGAGCCCTGTGACTTGTGCACCGTCATCGCATAGACCGTCTCACAGCGCTGCAGCCGGCTGGGAAGAACCCACCGCACCCCGCCCTGGCCATCGCCGGCCGGGAAGGCCACCCGCAGCGTCGTGCCGCTCTCAGGGTCTTCGGGGCTGTCGGGCACGGCCAGCGTGATGCCGATGTCGCCGTTCATCAGCCTGAGGCCGTAGTCGTTGCCGATGACCAGCACGGGGCGGCCTTCGTACCAGTGGCCGCCGGCCTCGGGGAGGGTGATCATGCCGGCCCGTGCCAGTTCCTGCTCGATACGCTCGTTCAGTGCTTCCACCCCCAGGGGGCCGACTCGCACCGGTGAGAGCACCTGGAAGGCGCCATGGGCGTGCAGGACGGCCCGGGCCCAGGCATCCCACGCAGACGGCTCAGAACCTGGCGCTGGGCGCTGAGCCGCCAGCGCCTCGAGGTAATGGGTGTACCCCGGGGCGTCTGCCGTTCCTTGGCCGCCCAGCACGAGACGATCCAGCTGCCTATCGGTGAAGGACGCGAGGGGCTGGTAGTGGACGTCCCCGAAGCGGTCATCCTGCAGGACGTGGACCGCCTGATTGGGGTTGCCTTCGTTGATGGCCCGGGCCAGCTGGCCGATCCCGCTGTCATCTCCAAACCGGAAGCTGTGACGCAACATGGCGATGGCCTGGTCCAGTTCCCGGCCTTCTCCGTTTACCAGATAGTCCGGTAGCGCCTCACCGCTCGCCGCGGCGAGCCAGTCCTGGGTGTCGGGGCGATAACGGCCCTCGCTGGCGCGGGCGCACAGGTTGCCGAGCACGGCACCAGCCTCCACCGAGGCGAGCTGATCCTTGTCCCCGAGAAGGATTAGCCGGGCGGTAGGCGGCAGCGCGTCGAGCACTGCGGCCATCATGTCGATGTCGATCATCGAGGCTTCGTCCACCACCACGATATCCAGAGGCAGCGGGTTGAGCCGGTGATGTCGGAACTTGCGGGTGTCAGGACGCGCGCCCAGCAACCGGTGCAGCGTCGATACCTCGCGGGGAATGGCGGCCTGTACCGCTTCGCCCTGGTCGAGCTCCTCGAAGTTGAGCGATGCCACCTGCCCGGCGATGGACTCGTTGAGCCGCGCCGCGGCCTTGCCGGTGGGCGCGGCCAGGCGGATCCGCAGAGGCCGTCCCCCCGCCTGGAGGGCCTGGGCCTGCAGCAGCGCCAGCAGCTTGATGACGGTGGTGGTCTTGCCGGTGCCGGGCCCGCCTGTGATCACTGCAAAGGGAGACCGAGCGGCCAAGGCGCAGGCCACCTTCTGCCAGTCTGCACCATCCGCCGGATAGCTCCCGGGAGGGAACAGCCCGTCGAGCAGCGGGCGTAGGGCATCAGGGTGGACGTTCTCGGTGGCGGCCAGGCGATTGTCGACGTGCGCGGTGATGGTCCGCTCGTGGCGCCAGTAGCGCCGAAGGTAGAGATGCGCTCCCTCAAGCACCAGAGGTTCGTTGCCTGGCCCACTCCCTACGGCATCCCAGCCGGTGAGAATGTCGCGCCAGGCCCCGGGCTCCACGCGCAGGACCTCCTGGGGCGACAGCGGGGCGTCATCCTTGGGCTCGCGATAGTCGGTGGTGCCTACGGGGTTGGCGCAGGCCTGCTTGAGGTCCAGCAGGAGGTGGCCGCGCCCGGTCTGGTGGCTGGCCAGGGCCGCTCCGAGAAGTGCCAGCGGGGCGCCAGGCGTGTGCCGGTGCAGCTGATCCGCGAAAGCCACATCCAGATCCCGTAGCCAGCCGGCGTCGGCCCAGCGGTGAAGCAGTGCCAGCATGGCGCCGGCATCGTCTCGGGGGTGGGGGCCGGCTGCCCCCTCAGAGATGAATGGCAGGTCCAATGTGGGCTGTGTGTCCTGGCTCATGAGGCCTCCTTGGCGGTGGTGGCGTCCCCGGCCATCAGGGCGTCGAGGGTGGTGATGAACTCGCGGGAAGGCTTCTCGAGGTGCACGCCCCTGCTGTCGGCGCCGATCCCACGCAGGAAGACCAGCATGGCGCCGCCCACGTCCCGCTCGTAGTCATAGTCGGGCAAGGTGTCGCGTAGGTGCCGGTGAAGCGCCAGCAGGTAGATGGCCAGCTGAACGTCATAGCGCTTCTCGAGCATCGCCCGGGTCATCATGTCGACCTGATAGGCGTCGTCGCTGGCGCCGAGCCAGTTGGACTTCCAGTCGAGCACGTAGAACCGACCGTCATGCTCAGCGACCAGATCGATGAAGCCCTTCATCAGACCATTCAGCTGGTGGTAGCCCAGCGCCGGCCGTGGCTGCCCGGGGGCGAAATGCGCCTGAATCAGCCGATCGATGGCGGGGGTGCGCGCCTCTCGAGTGGCGAACCAGAAGTCGGCCTCCGACCAGAAGTGTGCCAGCTCGCCTAGGACGGGCCCGGCTTCTCCGGCGCCGGCCAGGGGGGTTGTCACCATGGTTTCCATCCACGCCTGCAGGACCGGGGCATGCCCGCCCCAGCCGCGGTACTCGCAGCGGCGAGCGAGACGCTGGGCCAGCGGTGTCTCGGGGCCGATGCCAGCGAAGCGTTCCTCTGCCATGTTCTCAAGAACCCCGTGCAGGAAGGTCCCGGGCTCGGGCCCGCGCGGGAAGGCGTGCATGGTGCCGGCCGTCGGTGTGCCCCGTGTGACGGCATGAGCGTCACTGCGAGCGGCCTCGGCATGCTCTTCCATGCGGGTTTCGGCATGCGCCGTCTCTGGGGCATCGCCGGCCCTCTGCTGGAGCGCGGAGTAGCTGGCCACCCACCAGGAGCGAAACGCGGCATGCGTGGGGGTGAGCGCCGGCTGCCACGGGATGGTCTCTGCCTGGGGCTGGAAGGCGGTGAGCGGCGATCGCTCCGGCACCCACTGCGTGCCCAGCTCCGGGGCGGCGGCGCAGCGGTCCTGCCAGGCTTTCACCAGGGCATCGCCACTGTCGATGGGCAGGCCCCCGGCGAGCATCCAGCCTACGGCAGCCTTCTCCAGGCTGGCGGCTTTCGTGCCGATCTTGAGCGGCGCCAGCCCGAGGAAGGTGGCATAGCGCGCCCGGGTGATCGCCACGTAGAGCAGCCGCATCTCCTCGGAGAGACGTTCATCGTCGGCTCGCTGGTACTGCGCCTTGGCCTCCTTGTGGTTCGCCAGCTCGATCACCGGCTGGTCGCCCTCGTGGTACATCGCGCTTGAGCGGTGGTGGTTGACCTCCTTGGCCGTGCAGATGAACGGCAGCAACACCACCGGATACTCGAGCCCCTTGGACTTGAAGATGGTCACCACCTGAATCAGGTGGGCATCGCTCTCGAGCCGCAGGATCTGCTCTTCGCCATGCGGGTTGTCGATGTGCTCGGCCAACTGGCGGATCAGCGCATGGTCACCGTCGAGGGTGTCGCTGGCTTGCTGGGCCCATTCGGCAAGGTGAAGCAGGTTGGTGAGGCGGCGTTCGCCCTGGGGCTCGGCCAGCAACCGCTCGGGCACCTCGAAATCGTGCAGGAGCTGGCGCAGGGTCGGCAGGATGCCCTGGATGACCCACTGCCGGCGGTAGAGAGCGAAGCGCTCCTGCTGGCGCTCCCAGGCGAGCTCGTCATGCTGGAGAGCATCGAGCTCGGCAAGCGGCATGGCCAGTGTGCCGGTGGCCAGGGCGACGCGGACACGTTCGTCATTGTCCGGTTCGGCGCAGGCCCGCAGCCAGGCCAGCACGTCTCGGGCTTCCGGGGAGGCGAACACGCTGTCCCGGTCGGAGAGGTAGACGCTTGGCAGGTTGCGCTGACGGAGCGCCTTGCGCACCGCGGCGGCCTCGGTGCGATCACGCACCAGAATGGCGATGTCGCCTGCCTGCAGGGGGCGATCGGGCTTGCCCGGCTCCTGGATCCCGGCCTTGCCGTTCTGGGCCTGGGTCAGCCAGTCGGCGATTCGCGCGGCACTGTGCTCGGCCAGGCGGGCGAGGTAGTCGTCCTTGCTGATGGGCTCCCCGTCCTCGGGGATCCAGGCAGTGACGGCGGCATCCACCGGCTCGCCATCCAGCACCAGGGTTTCACGCCGGCCATTGGCGTTGACCTTCTGGAAGGGCAGGGGATTGTCCTCCGGGGCCATGCCGGGCTCCAGGAAGCGGAAGGCACCGCGTCCATGGGTCTCAGCATGCTCGAACAGGGCGTTGACCCCGACGACCATGGCCGTGCTGGAGCGGAAGTTGGTGTCCAGGGTGTGGTGGCGCCCCTGGGTGGCGCGCCGGGCGCGCAGGTAGGTGTGAATGTCGCCACCGCGGAACCCGTAGATGGCCTGCTTGGGATCGCCGATCAGAATCAGCCCGGTATCGGGGGTGTTCTCCTCGACGCGATATACCTGGTCGAAGATCCGGTACTGCACAGGATCGGTGTCCTGGAACTCATCGATCAGGGCAACCGGGAACTGGTCACGGATGCGTCGCGCCAGCACCGGGCCGTTCTCGCCGGCCAAGGCCTGGTCGAGCCCGCGGATCATGTCGTCATAGCCCATCTCGGCGCGTTCGTGCAGCTGGCGCGTCATGCGCTCGCGCACCCAGGCGCAGGCGTCAGCCAGCATCATGGGCTCCAGCTTCTTGATGACCTCGGCGATCACGTCATGGCCAACTCGCCACTGCTCAAGGGCATCAACCAGTGGAAGGTCGGGTACGTCATAGCCCTTCTTCACTCGGAACTTGCCGCGCGAGAGCTTCTCGATGAAGGACATGGGTGACCCGCCGGGCTTCTCCGGTGCAACCCCGAGTCGGCAGACATCATCGAGCAGTACCAGGGCGGCCTCGAACGTGTCGTCGTCCTTGGCTTCCCGGAAGGTGGAGCCGTTCATCCCCGGGCGGATGGCAATCAGCGCCTCACGCACGGCGGCAGGATCGACGCGGTAGCTCTCGCGTGCCTTGGCCAGGCCTGCCTTCTGGTCTTCGATGCCTTGGGCAACCTCGGCAAGCAGCTCGCGCAGCTGGGCGGTGTCCAGCGCCTCCCCCTGGTAGGTGAGCTCGGCGTCCGGGCGCTTGAGCGGATCCCGCAGGCGCTTCTCGAGCCCTTCGGGCCCGCCGAAGACGGCAACCGCCGCCCGGGCCAGGGATTCGTCCAGCGGGTAGACATGGCTGCGCCAGTAGTCGTTGACGGCCTCTCGGGTCAGGTCGGTGAGATCGGTCAGCAGCTCCTGATGGAACAGGTTGCCGGAGTCGAAGGCGTGCTCCTTGAGCATCTTCTGCGACCAGCTGTGGATGGTGGACACCGCGGCGTCGTCCATCCACTCGGCGGCTACCTGCAGGCGTCGGGCGCATGCCGGCCACTGCTCGACGGGGTATTCGTTACGCAGCGCCAGCAGGGGATCACCACTCGACAGGTCTGCCTCTTCGGGGGATTCCCGGAAGGCGTCTGCCGCTTCCACGAGACGGCCACGAATGCGCTCTTTGAGCTCCATGCTGGCCGGGTTGGTGAAGGTCACCACCAGGATCTCGGGTGGCACCAGCGGACGCAGGTAGCCGTTATCCCGGGGGATCGCCTCGACGTCGGGCTGGCCATGGCCCAGCACCAGTCGGACGTAGAGCAGGGCGATGGTGAAGGTCTTGCCGGTGCCGGCGCTGGCTTCGATGAGCTGGCTGCCGCGCAGCGGAAGGTCCAGGGGCAGGCTCATTGGGCATCCTCCTTGGCCGGAATCATGTGGTGGTAGAGCGGGCCATACAGATCCCGGCTGGCGCTCTCGACGTCGGGGTGATCGATCAGATCCTCGAGCTCGGGGAACTCCCGAACGAACATTGAGGAGCGTTCGCCCTCCTGCTCGAAGGCCTTGTCCAGTTCCTTGCGAAGTCCGCTGACGCTGTTGGTCTCGTCCCAGGACCACACGTCGTGCTGGAGCAACGGGAAGGCGATGGCGGCATGGGTGGGGGTGACCCGCTGCATGCCCGCCAGCCATCGGGTGATCAGTGCCTTGAGCAGTGCCTGTGCCTCGCCGGGCTCGATGGGGTTCATCTCAATGGTGCCTGAGGGAGTCACCAGGCGGGTGATCGCCCCTGGAGCGACGACCTGCAGGGCCAGGTGTGCTGGCCAGTGACGGATGAGGTTGGCCCAATGAAGGGATTTCCCCTTGTGGCCCCGGCTAGTGGTGACCACGAGGCGGGCCAGATTGCCCTCGGCGTCCTGGCGGACATTGTCGAGGATGTCCTTGAGGCGCAGGGTCGCCTCGGGGCCTTCCGGGGATTCTCCCCCGTGGGTGGTGCACTCCAGATCCGCAGGAGAGAGCCCTACCGTCATGTCGATTTCGGGCAGAGGGGAAACCCCTACGGGGAAGGCCCCCAAGAGCTCGCGGTATCGCTCCAGGGTGCCGGGCAGCCCCTCAGTGAGATGCTCCCGCACGCTGGGGCCTACCGGCGCCGGGGGATAAGCCCCGGCACGCTGGCGCTGGTCGAGCCGGCGTGCCAGCTCGGCCTCGACATTCAGGGACGGATTGGCGGTCATGTGCTGGGCCACCGGCTGGAGCAGGGCGTCCTGCTCCTGCCAGCGTGCCAGACCCTCAAAGCCGAAGGGTTCGTCATCTTCGCTGGTGGCGTCCTCCCGGCGCACATACACCTTGAGGCGCTGACGGAAGAAGGCGGTGACAGGGTCGCGCAGAAAGTCGCCGAGCTGGCGCAGGCTGATCTCGCTCTCCGGCACCCACAGTGAGAGGCCGCCCGCCCGGGTGGAGTCCTCTGCATCGTCCCCATGCACGCTGGCCCACTCACGGGCATAGGTGAAGAATCCGGTGTCCCGCCGGAAGTACGCCTCACTGAAGGGTTGAAGCGGGTGCTCGGTGGTCAGGACGTTGAGCAGAGCTTCGCCGGCACTCTCTGAATCGCTGATGCCGGCCAAGCGCCAGCCGGCCGCAATGTGGTCGCGTAGCTGGCCGACCAGCACGCTCGCTGGGCAGGGGCTGTTGTCCTGCAGGCTGCGTCCTGCCCAGCTGATGTAGAGGCGGTCTCGAGCCGAGAGCATCGCTTCCAGAAACAAGTAGCGGTCATCTTCGCGTCGAGAGCGGTCACCGGGGCGGTACTGGCGGCGCCCGGCCATCAGATCGAAGTCCATGATGTCGGCACGGCGCGGGTACTGGCCGTCGTTCATGCCCAGCAAGCAGACGTGCCGGTAGGGGATGGCGCGCATGGGCATCAGCGTGGCGAAGGTCATGCTGCCGCCCAGGAAGCGCTGTGATAGCTGGGGCTCATCGATGCGGGACAGCCAGCTCTCGCGGACGATGATCAGGCTCAACGGATCCGCGAAGCCGGCATCGTGGCATTCGTCCAGCCAGGCCTCGAGGGCTTCTTGCAGCTGACCGAGGAGGGTTTCTTCCCGGGGCGTGCTTGGCGCCAGCATGTCGTTGAGCAGGCACTGAAGAAGCTCTGCCCATTCGGTAGGGGCGAGCGTGGCGGTGAAGGCCTCGCGGTAGTGGTCGAGGGCAGCTACTAGGCGGTAGAGCGGCCCCACCAGGGCGGCATCCAGGCCGGCGACTTCGTCATAGGGCACGATGTCTTGCCAGTCGCCATCTTCCTCCCCGGGCTCGCCCACGGCGTAGCCCATCAGCATCCGCCCGAGCCCGAAACGCCAGGTGTGCAGATCGTCGTGCTCGGGTAGGTCCAGGGTGGCCCGCTGGCGGCCGTCGATCCCCCAGTGGATGTTGGCCCCGCGGATCCAGCGTTGCAGGGTCGGAAGATCGGCTTCCTCGATCCCGAAGCGGGTGCGCACGGCCGGCACCTCGATCAGGTCGAGGAGCTCGCTGGCGCGGAAACGCAGGCGGGGGAGGGAGAGCAGCATTTCCATGGCCACCATCAGTGGCTCCCGGTGGCGCTGGCGCTGGTCGACCACCTGGTAGGGAATGTGGCGTGGGTCGCGGCGATCGTGCTGCCCGAAAACGGCATGGATGTGCGGGGCAAACTCGTTTACATCCGGGACCATCACGATGATGTCGCGGGGCTGCAGGGTGTCGTCGGCGTCGAAGGCCGCCAGCAGCTGGTCGTGCAGGATCTCGAGCTCGCGCTGGCTGCTGTGGGCGATGTGGAAGACGATTGAGCTGTCTGTGCCAGGGTTCACTGCCGGCCAGCGCTCTCGGGTTTCGGCTACAGGGCGCAGGTCGAGCACATCATCCTGCAGTTGGCCGAGCAGGGTGCTGGAGTCCGGTGGAGTGAAGACATCGATGCGGTGTTGAATCGCCTCGAAGGCCTTGGCGTAGCCCTCGGTGTCGTCGTGCTCGGCCAGCAGGTGCAGGTAGTCACGCCCCTGCTTGCCCCAGGCGGCGAGGAGCGGGTGGGCATGCAGGTGCATGTCATCCAGGGAGAGGTCTCGGGGGATGCCAGGCTTGCGGGGCTGGCGCCGGTACTCGGCTCGCAGCAGTTCCTTGTGCTCGATGATGTCGCCCCAATGGTGCTGACAGGGGTTGAGCACGGCCAGGATGACTTGGGTCACGCCAGACAGCGCCGACAGCGCCTCGAGCACCTGATGAGGCAGCGAAGAGATGCCGAACACTACCAGGCGCTGCGGAAGGCCCGCCGGGCGAGTCTCGGGGGTGAGGGCTTGGGCGGCCTGCAGGAAGCGCTGGTGGATCGCTGCCCGGTTGTTGGTGCGCTCTTCCTCGGGGAGGCTTTCCATGATGTCCCGCCACAGCTGGGGCTGCCATCGTTGGTCCTCGGGCAGCTCCCGGGTGGTGCCGTCAGGCGAGGTCAGCACATCGTGGCCATCACCCCAGGCTGCCAGCCAGTCAGCGCGGTAGACCTGGTACTGGTCGAAGAGGTCTGCCAGGCGTTCGGCGAGCTGGTAGCGCTTGCGCTGGTCGGCGTCGTCACCCAGGAAGTGGGCGAGGGCGGCGAAGTCATCATCCTCCATGCGGGCCGGCAGGAGGTTCATCAGGCGCCAGCGCAGGCGAGTCTTGTCGAAGGGGGAGGTGATTGGGACGCTACCCTGGCCTTCGGCGGCTTCGATTACCCGGCGATAGGCGATCCACTGGAAGCGTGCCGGCAGCATGACATCGGCGGCCATGCAGACCCCTCGGCCATCATCGCGCCCTTCGGCAATGCGGGTCTTGAGCCACTGGGCGATACCGTTGCTCTGAACGAGGAAGGCGGTGCGCTCCATGGGGTGGAGCGGGGTGGCCTCCATCCAGTCGAGAGTGACCTGGCGAAGGTCTTCCAGGCGATTGCCATGGAGGACCATGAAGCCTGGCTGAATGGGTGATTCGGGCATGCTGATATCCTTGTCGGGTTGCCGTCGTTCAACCCAGCATATCAGCGCGAATCAGCGCCAAGGATTTCTGGTGGATCTGGGAAACACCCCGTCAAGGAATGTCCTCCGTAACCGGAGGACAAAGGCTGGGTCAGGGGTATCTCCCCGTGGCGTTTCGCGCGGCAGTCTTGAGGGGGTCCCGGGCGGGGCAGATCGCGGAAGCGGTGTTGGGCTGTGGGGGCGGCGCATGCCCCGGACTTGAGTTGGGTGCGCGATGTGGCCCGGGAACCGCCCTAGAGGCGCGGGGCTCCCGGTGTTCACATTACTCCTGCCAGGCGTCAGCGGCGGCCCGGCCGGCTTCCACGATGCTGGCGCTGACTGTCGCTTCGACCTGGGCGATCTCACTCGCTGCATTCGGATCACCCAGCTGAGCGCCTCGGTGCATGTAGGCCAACCCCATCGCGGGATTGTTGGTCAGCCCTTCTCCTTCTGCCAGCATGCGCCCGAGCATGGTGTAGGCCTCAGGGAGATTCTGCTGTGCGGAGAGCTGCAGCCAGGCCATGCTCTGGGGCACATTGAGCTCCATCCCCTCGCCGTTGTAGAGATGCCAGGCAACCGCTTGCTGGCTGCGTGCGTGGTTCAGCTGGGCGGCCTGGAGCGCCCAGGAAGCGGCCTCCTTCATGTCCTTGTCGACACCGTAGCCGAACCGGTACAGCGTGGAGAGGATCTCCATCCCTTCCGGGTCGCCCTGCTCTGCCGCAAGTCCTCCCCAATAGCGGATTTTCTCGTAGTCGGGATCCTCGCCCAGGTAGCTGAGCGCTAAGCTGACCTGCGCCGAGGAGTTGCCGCTCTCCGCTTGTGCCATCAGGGCTTCATGGCTGTCATCGGCAAGAGTCGGGGCGGATGCGATGGCGAGCAATACGGCCAGGGCAAGAGCGGTCTTCTGGGTTGTGGTGGTCATGCATATCTCCAGCGTGTGATGAGAGGGTTCGGAGCAATCGTGAGGCATGGGGCTGAGCGCCCGGCGCCCGGCGCCCGGCGCCGGGCATTGGGCTCAAAGGCCAGGCGAGACGGCTTTCCATACTTCAGAGGTCGACGTGGACCGGGTCGCCATCTGGGGGTCGTGAATCGCTGGTGCCGCTCGCCGGGAGGCATTGTTCCTCACGCTCTGGACGAGGGAGTCTTCAAGCTGCTCATTCAGCGTCGGCCAACCAGCCTGAAGAAAGGCCGTGTAGATACGGCGCGATCGCTCTTTGCTCAACGGGATGGCGAGAATGGAAGTCTCGGGGTGGCCTGGCCATCCTCTGAGGCTGAGAATTCCGTATTCCGAGCCGAAGTCTTCAATGGCGACTTCCACCCTTTCCCTGTCGAGTGGGTTTTCCGGCAGATACACGAGGCCAACTTCTTCCTGCAGGTTTTGCGCCTGTATGGCGTCTAGCTCGTATGTGATGTGTGTGACCAAGATCGTGTGGGCCACGTCAAACTGGTGGGCCAGATGAATGGCGGCGGCGAGGTGATGAGAACCGCCGCCATTAACCAGCACCAGACCCTGGGCGCCACACCAGCGATAGTCGTGCACTACGTCGGTGGAGTCGGGGTTGCCCAGGCGCACTTCTGGCCATGCCATGAAGTGTTCGATGGACTCAGGCGCGGCGGGGAACTTGTCCAGGACATTGCGCCCCGTGCCGGTCGCAAGATGGTGGAGAGTGGCGTATTCCTCCAGGTGGGATTTTGAGGATGTCGCGGCGCGAATCTGTCGGATGTCGATCTCTCGCCGGGAACGCTCGGAACGGCACAGATTGGCGAGGGACAAGATCGAGCCTCGCTCGCTATCGGCGTTCGGCCCGGCTCCGCGCCACAGAATGCCGTCGCGTACCATTTGTTGAGCCCAGAGATGCCAGGGGATCACCGAGGCTTCAGAGGCACAGGTGGTGTAAGCAGGCGGGGTGGGCGGCTGCATGCTCCTCAGGGTGTGAAGCAGCCCGCTGGGCTTGCCGACGATGCGGCCGACTTCACTGGCAATCCGGTGCTTGAGCGTGTCTAGCATGTCATTCTCCTTCATCACGAACCGTGGCTTGTTGGGGCAAGATCCATGCTACAGAGGGGCCAACACCGATTGGGCTGTAAATCGTCGTATTTTCTTCTATTAGAGGGCTGTCTCTTTACTGCCTCCCTGGGATTCGGGGAGGCAGTTGTTATTGGGCAATGTCTACGCTGCCTTCTGCCGCTTCTTGGAGGACAGGAACTGCTCGGCCAGAGCCTGGATCCGGCTCTTGTCGCTATGGCGCGCCTGCAGCTGGCGCCCGGGGTCGACAATCCCTGTTGACTGGGAGGACTTCACCCCAAGGATCTCCACCATCGGCGGGTCAGCCCCGTCATCGGTATTGAGGTAGGCGGCAGTGATGGACTCGAGCTGCCCTTCACGATCCAGGCGGCCGATGATCTGCTCGTGCACCTTGGGCGACCAGTCGAGCTCTCCGAACACAACGGTGGAGCACCGGTACTGCAGACCATCCAGGCCGGCCCCGCTACGCAACGAGATGATCAGCAGGTTGGTCTCGCCCTCTACGAAGCGCCGCTTGGACTCCGCCTTCTGCGCGTCACTCTCACTGCCGGTGTACATGGCTGGCGCGAACTCTCTTAGCTCGCGCAGCCAGATGTCGTAGACGTCGCGGTGCCAGCCGGCCAGGAGGACCGGGACGCCGGCCTCGAGCAGGATTCGCACATAGCGCGCCACATTGAGGGCCTTGGAGACGCCGGTGGCATGGCGCATCAGCAGATCCAGCTCACGCCCGGCCCGGCCGCGTTCCATGAAGGTGCCGGTCGTGGTCTTCAGCGCCAGCTGGCGCGCGAGATCCTCGACGGACTTGAGGGTGCTGCTGTCGGGCTCGATCTGCTCAACGATGGTGTTGATGGGCGGCACTTGCTGGCCCACGTCACGCTTGGTGCGGCGGAGCATCACATTCTGCTCTCGAAGATAAGATCCCAGGGCCTCGGGGTCTGCCACCTGGCGATCGTCGGCGAGCCACTCGCGCTGGAAGTCGTTCCAGGTGCCGAGCACCGAGTCATCCAGGAACAGCATGATGTTCCAGATCTCGGCGCCATAGTTGTAGATCGGCGTGGCCGACAGCCCCAGCCGGTACTCGGCGGCATCGGAGAGGCGCTTGGCGGCCTGGCCCTTGCCGCTATTCAGGCCGGTGCGCAGCTGCTGCACCTCGTCGTAGGCCACGGTCTTGAAGAACCCGTCCTCGAAGGTGTCAATCCAGCCCAGCAGCTGGCTGTACTTGAACAGGTATACGTCCGCCGGCGGTAGGTCGTAGGGCTTGGTGCCGCGGATCCGGTGGACCGTGAGCGTGGTGAATTCGGTGAGCTTCTGCTCCCACTGCCGCTGCAGGTGGGTCTCCACCACCACAGCGGCCGGCAGGGTGCGCTTGTCGAGCATCAGCCCGGCAGCGCTATAGGTCTTCCCCAGGCCGACGTCATCCCCCAGGAGCAGGGCCTTCCTCGCGAGCGTGAGGTCAATCGCTTGCGCCTGGTAGTGCCGAATGACCTGGCCCTCTCGGAGCCCGAGGCGTTCTGCCGGCCGGTAGTCAGGGCGCAGGATGGCCTCCATGGCTGCGCGATCCGACTCGAACTGCTGGCGCTCACCATCGAGGGAGATCCGGTCATCCAGGCTCATGGCCATGGGGTAGCGCATGAGGAACCAGGAGAGGTCGGCACCATGCGCGGCATCGGCAGGGAACGTGAAGGTCCCGGTCTGCCACTTGGGCACCCGCGGAAACAGCTGCTTGAGACGGATGGCGACATGCGGCGGCACATCGCCCATCCGCCAGAGGTCGCCCTCCCGGGCCAGGCTGCCATAGGTTTTCGTCATAGCCAGCCACCTCCGAGCGAGATGACGCCGGCGGGCTTGCCATGGATCGTTGCCGGTAGTGCCATGGCCGTGCCGGTGAGCAGCAGCAGGCAGTCGACGTCAGGGTGCTCAGCATAGCGCTCGAGCTGGCGGTAGATGCGCATGCGCTGGGCCTTAGCCTTCAGCTCCAGGGCAACCCGACACCCGCCGACCTCCACGAGGAAGTCGACAACACCTTGCTCACCCAGGGGGTACTCTCGCTTGAAGGACCACCCCTCAGCCGTGAGGGCATCACTGAGCTGGGCCTGGGCCCGCTTCTCGCGGACGGCGTCCAGTCGCTGGCGCTGCAGAAAGTCGATCAGCTGGCCAATTTGGTAGGTATGGGACACGGCATGCTCCTGCTGTCAGGCTGGGGCCTGCTTCAAACAGCCACCGGCCCCAGCGTATGGGGCGTCTCGATGAATTGCGGCGGCAGCATGGCCGCAGCACCGGCTTGCTTCGGTGAGGTGCGCTTTGCATTCACCGTGACGATCTGGCGACCGCATTGAACCAGCATGGTCTGGTAGAAGAAGGCGGTGTTGGGCACCCAGCGCTGCCATGCGCGCTTGGCCTTCGGGTCGTCCCGGTAGAGTGCAACCAGGAAGGTCCCCTGGGAGACGTAGAGGTCGTGCCTTGTCTTGTGCTGCCTCTCCACCAGAAACAGCGCATCGGAGATCGAGTGGGAGCTGGAGAGTCCGCTCATGTCGACATGGACAAGCGCGCCGGTCGGCTGAGGCGTCATCACGACTGCCGGCTCTGGATCCAGGCGGCCAATCCGTCCGGTGGCGAGCGGGGCGGTGACATCGAGAGTGTGACTTGATGCCGCCATGCGTTTGACGTCGCGCTCCGGCAAGACGCGGGACGAACGCTCGCCGTGCCCGGTCATCTCCATGTGCCAGATGTCAGCAGCGCGCAGTGGCGACAGGATGGCGTTGTCGTGCTCGATGCAGAACAGCAGCGTGAAGGCGGCATACTCGAAGGCTGAGTTGAGCTCGCGCTCATTGAGCTCGACGTTGATCTCTCGGCCCGTCTGGAGCATGGCCTTAGCGTGCGGCCAGTCGCGGACAACCAGGCCGCCGGTATCACGGATGGCCTGGTCGACTGCCTGGATGCCTTGCTGGTGGCAGGCGGTCCAATAGACGAGGGGGAGGACGTTGTAGATATGCGTGGCGGCGTCTTCACGCAGCATGGGAATCGTCATGGCGGTTCTCGTTACCGTCCCGGGGCCGAGGCGGTGTGCTTCGGCAGCGGGGTGATGTAGGCGTGGTGGGCGTCGCTGTCGCTCGGGCTGGACAGAGTGTGGCGAACGCGGATCGGGCGAATGTCGGCGGTGTTGTGGCCCGCCTCCTCGAGACGCTGCTGCAGTTGCGCCGTGTAGACGCCGAGCCTGGCCATGCCGGTGTCTTGTTCGAGCTCGTTCAGGCGAGAGGTGGCCAGGCCATCAAGGTCATTGCAGACCTGCCTGGCGTTGGTGATGTCGTCCTGGTAGGCGTCCTTGAGAATCTCCTGCCACTCGGGGTCGTTGAGAGCGTCGACCATGGACCACGCATCCTTCGCGTGCGTGTCCAGCTGCTCCAGGGCGTCCCTGGCGCTCTTGCGCACGCCCTGGTAGTGGTTCTTCTGCGGCTCGATGTAGCGATTCAGTGCGTCCTGGGTGCCTAGCGCCAGCCGGTATTGCACGACAGGATCCAGCTCGTAGGCATTGTCGATGAGCAGCGTTTCCACGACCCCTCGAGCTTCCTCAAGAAAGGGGGCGGCGGGCTCCTGGGTGCTGAGGAGCCGTTCGTAGTTCTGGCGAAGCTGTGAGCGACAGTGCTTGGCCAGATGGTCGACCTCGTTGAGGCCTGTCATCTCGACCAGTGACATGAAGCGCCTCAGGTCTTGGGGGTTCGAACTCTCGGGCATGGTTAACTCCTTGTCGTTACGGGCTCAGGAAGCTGCAGCCGCTTCGCCGAGGCGCCTCTTCCGTGCGTGTAGGCTCAGGGGCTGGCGCTGACGCCACCCCTTCGGACGGCTCTGCCGTCGGCGCCGCGAGCTCAGCTGGTGGCTCCTGATGCGGCGACGCGGGGAGTGGGGGCACGATGCCGGTCGTTGATGGCTGGCCATCCGGCGCCGGTGATACTGGCTGCTCCACAGGAGCGGGCGGCCTAGCTACTGGCTGGGCGCCAGCTGTCAGGTCTGGTGCTCCGAGCGCGTCGAGCATGAGCTGGGCGACTTCGAAGTGGACCAGCGCCAGCTTGCTATTGCGCAGAATCCCGCCGTCACTCGCACCGGACTGCATGTTGACCTTGGCTGAGAGGTCACCCAGCCCCCGCTGCTGCATATCCATTTCGGCCAAGGCGAAGCCGTCCTGGGTGTCACACAGCGCCTTCAGGCGCGTCAGGGCCTTCTCGGAGAGGTGGGCGAGGTCCACGTACAGGTCACAGCGACCCTCACCACCCAGACGGGCCACCCGCCCGCGAATCTGGTGCAGCTGGGTGAGCCCGAGTCGCTCGGCGTTGTAGATGATGACCTGGCGCAGCTTGGTGAGGTTGAGGCCGACTTCCGCCGCAGTGGTGGCACAAAGCACCTGGGCTTCACCGTTGCGCATGGCGTCGATGGAGGCCTTGCGCTCGGCCGCCTTCATCTTGCCGTGCAGGGCGACGACGTTGCCCGGGCCACCTGCCTGCTCCCAGGCGGCGAACCCTTCTTCCAGGGGGATGACCCGCGCATCCGTGGGACTGACACCCCGCCGGAGCTGTGCCCCATCCTCGGTGGTCTCCTCGGCTACCGGGGCGCTGGCGATCTTGTCGGCTTCCTTGGCATCGCGTGCCGCGAAGATGACCAGCGTCTGGCCGCCAGCCTGCAGCGTCTCGACCAGATCCTGATGCAGCGCTTGCTGCTCCTCGGGATTGCCGGCGTCACGAATCTGCGTGGTGATGGTCTTCGGGGTGTGGGCCTTGGTGAGCCGAGAGACCGGCACCAGGCCGAACTGAATCTGCGCCATGGTGCGCGGCATGCAGGTGGCAGTGCACTCCATGAGATGGCCACCACCGGCCACCAGCTGCTGGCGCTGGTCGACGCTGTATTTCTGCTCTTCGTCCACGACGGTGAGCGTGGGGCGCCATTCACCGAAGCGGTGGAGCAGGGCAGTGGTGCCGACCTTGATGCGCGCTCCATCGACACTGTCGGCCTGGGCCTTTCCGGTGACCTTCTCGATGGTGATGTCCGGCCACCACTCGGTCATGTCCCGGGCGACCTGATTCACCATGTCCGAGGAGGGAAGCATGATGGCGACCTCGCCGCCGGCGTCATAGACGGCCGCGGCCAGCAGTGCGAACACGGTGGTCTTGCCGGTGCCGACATCGCCGCTGAGCACGCGATGCATGGGCTTGCCGCTGGCCATGTCCTCGAGGCTGTCGTTGACGGCCTGGAGCTGTTCGTCGGTGGGGGTGTGGCTGATGAAGTCGATCCGCGCCTGGAGCGCCTGGGGGCCTGCCACGACGCGAGAGAACACCCCGGTCTTGGGACGCTCACGCTCGGCGGACAAAATGGCGCCCAGGGCCTCGATGTGCCGGATAACCTGCTTGGCCATCATTCCCTGCTGCGGGGAGGTCGGGAAATGCATCCGGTAGATGATCCGCGCCAGGTTGGTCTCGCCCATCCGTGCGACGTGATTGACCTCGCCCCAGGCCTGCAGGATCTGCCCGGGGGTGTAGGGCGCCAGCCGCTCACGGATATGCGCGATGGCATGCGGCATGTTCTCGCGGGTGACCTGCGCCAGCACACGGTCACGCACCTTCTCACCGCCGATCACGCCCTGTTTGGAGGGGTAAACGCCCAACGCCTTGCCGACATGAGTGCTCGGCACCTCAGAGGGGGCAAACAGCATGATGAACCCATCCGGCTTGGCGATCAGGTTGCCGTGCATGCAGACCTGGCTGTTCACCCGTCGCCAGTCGCCCGGCATCTGGCTGGGATGCCCGAAGGCCATCACCGGCACCTCCAGGTCATCCTCGAGCAGCCGCAGCTTCATGCGCGAGCGCTTCTTGATGGGGTCGTACTCGGCAGGACGCGAGACGATCCCCTGCAGCACCGCGGGCTGGCCCTCCTCGGTGAGGGTGACCTGCCCGCGATGGGTGACGATATTGCGTAGATCGAGATACCGATTAGGCGCCAGCAACAACGCTTGCCAGGGCGCCTCCTTGTCGATGCCGAAGGCGGTCAGGCGACCGATCCCTTCCTGCTGCTCGTTGTGCTGTGTCGTGGCGCCCACGGCCCATCCTCCCGTCGCTATGTCGTTGACACCCATTGTGTCTTAAACCGCAGCCGGGGCTGCCCATTCCGGGCATCTTCTTTGCCCCGGTCCCGGTAGAGCGGGTGCGTGCCCAACAGAAGGGCGGGGTGGTCGGATGTCAGCCCATCGACAGGGGGAGGTGGATCCTCTGTTGCCGACGCTCGGATGGCTTTCTCCATGGCAGGGCCAAACACGTCGCGGGGACTGACACCGCTACTGGGACTCCCCTCGGCATGAGGACTGACCCGGCGCAGGGGGTGATCTCGAGCACTGGAGTGACTCACTGCCGATGGCAGGACGCGACGCTTGTCTGCTGGGGCTGACACTTGTAGGGAGGCCTGGCGCGCGGCAGGACGGCCCGCAACCCCCTCGGTCGATATGTCGCCCTCGGTCGATATGTCGCCCTCGGTCGATATGTCGCCAAGGGAGATGATCCCCTGGGAGAGGGCTGCTCGAGACAGGGGCTGACGCATGACGACTTGCGATGCCATGGCGGGATGTGGCGTGTGAGCCTGGGACATTCCCTCTGAGGCGATGATCACCTGGGCGGCATTCCCCGCGGAGATGGCATTCCCTGCCAGGGAACCCCCCATAGCGGGGACGCTCGCTTGTGCGGTGTCCGACGCAGCTTCCAGGGGAAACTCCAGCTGCTCCTCCCGGATTTCCCGGCCCTTTTGAGAGCTGGCTTTGCTGGCGCTGGCGGTCGTCTTCTTGACCTCGGCCTGCTGGCGCTGCTCGCGGTACTCGCTGATCGGGGTCGGCTCGCGTGGATCCCGCACCGGCTTGTCGGCGTCTGCCCTGGGCAGGTTCGGCTTGAACATGCGCTCCTCGGTCGGGTCGTCCACGCCATCGGGATACGCCTGGCTGAGTTCGCGCCAGCGGTCCATGTAGTTCTCGCAGAACGCTTCAACCTCTTCGTCGTCCAGGCCGTCTTCGGGCATCAGCCAGTCGTGGTCCTGCTTGAGCTTGGCGGCGATCCCGCGGCGATAGGCGTCAGCATGTATCGGCTCCAGCCTCATCAGATCGCGGTGCAGGTTCATCAGGTAGACGAAGAAATCGGCACGACGTGAGCGCCAGAACTCGACCTCGGCTGCCTGAGATGACTTGCGCTTGATCTCCATGAAGCTGTGGTAGAGCACATTCTGGATGAGCAGGTACGACTGGTAGACCTCGGAGTTCTCGATGCGCGCGCCGCCATCACACAGGAAGGGGTTGTTATCTTCACCGCCGCCGCCGGTTATACCCGGATGGGCTGGGTTGCTGGTCTCGTTCCTGGTCTCGGACTCGACCAGAGTTAACTCTGGGTTGCTGCCTAAGGCCTGGTTAGCGGTTGAGTCGACTGTCGAGTGCTTGCGAGTGGTCAGCATGGCGGTTACCCCTGGTGGTTGTTGGACGCGGTGCGGTTGTCATCTGCGAGCTCGGCGCTAACACCGGTCGCTTCCTCGAGATAGGCGGTGAGCGTCTGGATGCTCAGGCCACCGTCCTTTGCTGGCGCAACCACGGTGGGCTGCGTATCCAGGCGAAGGCGGTGGTGGATGTTGCCGTTGCTCGACAGAGCGTCGACGGCGGCAGGATTCGGCGTGGCGTTGTCGCGCAGCGCCTCGGGAATCTGTCGCTGGTTGCCGAGGTAGTCGAGAAGCCGGTTACGGCTGGTCAGGGCATTGCCCCCGATCTCGTGAGGGGCCAGGAAGATGTCGAGAACCGCTTCGAAGGAATCGGGCGATCCGTAAGCGGTGGGCACCAGTCGAATCTGCGGGAGTTGATCCCGGTGAGCGTCGATGACCTGCCAGAGCGCTTGCATCTGGGGATCGAGAGGACTGGCGAAGAGGTAAACACTGTTGCGGGTGGCGCCCTGGGTGACGGGCAGCCATTGCGTGACGATGCCGAGGTTGTGGTAGCGCAGCCGTAGGCGGGCATCACTGCCGATGAGGTCATCACTGACCGGGGTTCCCGCCTCGGTGAACAGCTCGCCGATGGCAAACCCATCACTGCCAGGTGCGCTGATGGCCAGTTGTGCGGTGCTGCCCGGCTCGGCAGGCGTGTGGATCACCCAGGCGTCCATCCCGTCGACGGGGCTTTCCACGGCGTCAACCGACAGGCCATTCCCTTCGAGGGCTTTCAGGCCCGCCGGCATCTCGGCGACAGGAGCCTTGAGCTCAGTGATGCTCTGGCCAACTCCCCACACCAGAACGCCGATGGCGCCAATGAACGTGGCACCGACGAAAAGCGAGAGACCGTCGAGGCGCTTGCCATAGGTCATGGTCATGCGTCACCCCCGTCGCTGCTCTGGGGCTTGATGCCATAAAGCCAGGCAAGCATCGGGAAGGAGCCGCTACGGACCATGTCGTCGTGTGCCTGGGGGGCAGCGCCAGCATCATCGCGTTCGCGATTCAGCTGACTGGCAGGAAGCTCTTTGGGGTAGGACTGAAAGACCTGACGGATGTTGACCTTCCCCCCGTGGAAGACCTGCGCACGGACGATGAGGTGTCTCAGCACGTTGGGGGAGAGGATGATTCCCGCCGCCAGGAGGTTCAGCCAGTAGATGGGCTGGCCGCCGTTCCAGGGGATGAGCCCTATAGGGATGCTCATGAGAGCCGCGTAGATCCAGATGGCCTTCCGCGCTCTCGCATTGGCGATCCGGTAATGCTCGGGGCGCTCTGCTTCAGGCATCTCGAGGGACCAGCGTGCGCCGGTCGCCTCGGCTTCCTGCTTCATGAGAATGCGCATGATGTGGTCGAACTCGCGCCAGGCCGTCTTGCGCTGACCGCTGTTCAGGTGGGCCCAGCGCAGGTAGACCGCCTCTACGTCCTGCTCCGAGGTGCCAGGGATGATGGGTGGCTCTGCGCGGGAGCGAAGACGAAACCCGCGCCGTGCGGCCCGGGCTCCACTGCTGACGCCTTCCCGTAAATCCTGGTAGGCGTGCTTGCGCAGCGTGATCGGCGCTGCCAGCTTGCCTCCCATCCATCGGAACAATCCCATCGGTTCACCTCTCGTCTCGTGCGCTAAGCCATTTCTCGTAGATACACCACCTAACGAGTATTGTACTTCACATGTCGCGAATGCCAAGTTTCATACCCCCTTGTCAACCCTTTGTCTGAGGCCGGCTCGTGCCGGGTGCTCACCTAATACAGGGGTCAGCGCGCGAGATTTGCGGCGCCAGCACGAAAAAAAACGCACCGCCTGGTGGGGCGATGCGCTCTGGTGAGGCCTTTCTGGTGGGTGGATGGGCCGGAGGGTCAGCCCCAAGCCATGGGTCTATCCCAGGTCATGGGTCTATCCCAGGTCATGGGCCTATCGCTCAGGAGGGGTGTGACCCTTGAGGCGCCTGCCTGCCTTGAGCCGGTCGAGGGTCGGTGTGCCCTTGCCTCCCTCAGGGGAACTCCCGTAATTACCCGGGGTGACCCCAGTATGGCGAGTATCGCTGGCGCCAGCAGAAGGGGAGGGACTTCCTGAGGAGCTTTCTTGAAACTTGCGGAGTCGATCAATGGCGGATGTCCCCGGCCGCTGATTTGATTCTTCGGCGTCTTTTCTCCGCTCCTCAAGCATGCCGTCGATAATATCTCCGTAGCACTCCTCTGATGCGCCAGAGCGCTCCGCAAATAAGCGAATGATTTGCTCTTCTGTGAGATCCCCAATCCGCTGGCGCTGTTGGAGTACCGCTTCAATCATGCGGCGGACTGTCCCGATGTAGAAAGGGGATCTCTCAATCATTCCGGGGGTGATCACTGAATGGCGATCGGCGCCTGATGAGTTACTCCCCTTGGCTACGGGCAACCCCATAACTGACCCATTGCTATTTGGCTCTCCTGGAGGCAGGCGATTTGCCGCTGCGACTGCGCGACTTGGAATGCGACGGCGGCGCTCTTCTTTTGGCTTCTCCAGCTCGTCAGCATATCGCCGGCCCACCTCGCGGTAGAAGTCTTGGCGCAAGTTCTGTTTAACCCTTATTGATGGGTTGGTGACGGAGCTCATGGCCCACTCCCTGCGAGAGAGCATATCTCTGCCAGGGGTAAACCACAGGTGCAGGTGTGGGTACTTCTCGTCCAGGTGAAGGACGCAGTAGTTCAGCCGCATACCCGCTTTACCAAGGTACTCCTTAAACCAGTCGATGCACTCATTGCGGAATTGCTTGATCTTCTCAAGAGGAGTGTCTTTCGTTTCAGTCGGGAGGCTCGCTATGACAGTGCCAATCGCGGTCGCGTCTTTCCGGACTTTCCTCTCCACCACTTTTCCGCCGATGTTTTGCGGGGATACCGACTGAGCCATGGTGGCTTCGATCCAGGCCTGATACTCCCTCAGGGATTCCCACTCGGCATCGACCGGGGTGACCTCGATCTCGGGGGCGTCCACGTGGCGAGAGTGACTCGGTTCGCGGCGCCCCTCTGCCAAGACCGATGCCGCGGTCCCTTTCTTGCTGGCCGGCCCCCGGGGGTATCCCTGGAGGCGGATGAACTGGTAGGTGGGCATGGCCCCTCCTGAGCTGGTCACGATGGTGGTCATCCTAGCATGGGGACCCACCCATTTTGGGGTTAACCCTGTACCCCTGGGGTTAGTCCTGTGTTGGGGTTAGACACTTTACAGAATTGGACTAACCCCTTAACCCTGTGAAAAGTATCTCATGGCAGGGGCTGGGGGGTCAGTCATAGCAAGGTCAGTGGCAGAGGTGGATGAGGCGAGCGATTCACCTGGGATCTGAAGGGTCACCAGGTCAGCGCTGGCCATCTGATTGAGTGATGCACTGGGATCGGCAATGGATTGATGATCCAGGTGCGGGCGTGATTGAGCTGGCGAGAAGGGGCGGCCCACGTCCAGCCCAATCACATCGAGGTTGCTGCAGACTGAGAGATAGGGTGCAGCGGGAATCGTGAAGGCCTTTCTCTGGGCGCCTCGCGCTCCTGGGCCTCGCGCACCTGGCTAGCAGTGAAGGAGGGGCAGTGACTGTCGGTCGCGTCCTGGCGGCCCCGTGAGTAATGCTTGCAGCGGCCCAATAGCGGCCCAATAGAGGCCCAATAGAGGCCCAATAGAGGCCCAATAGAGGCCCAATAGAGGCCCAATAGCGGCCCAATAGAGGCCCAACAGCGGCCCAACAGCGGCCCAACAGCGGCCCAACAGCGGCCCAACAGCGGCCCAACAGCGGCCCAACAGCGGCCCAACAGCGGCCCAATAGCGGCCCAATAGCGGCCCAATAGCGGCCCAATAGCGGCCCAACTGCGGCCCAATAGCGGCCCAACAGGCGAAGGGGTGGGGTTTGGGCCATTTCTGACGGGACGCATGCGTAATGATTCACCCGCCGCACCCAAAAATGGATGCATCCAATGATATGATGTCCTGACGGGAAGTTAAGGTGGCGTGCCGATGCGTGATGGTTATAAAGGATCAGAAGGGCCCGATGTTTCACGTCTGGCATCTATGGAATCTACTAACAAACCCTTTTGGGCTTACAGAGTGTCTGGGGTTCGCGAGCTGATTGTAGGCAAGGAGGATGAGTTCCTCCTTGCTGTAGATCGTCATGGGGCGGTGCGTGTAGCAAGCTTTTTCACTAAGCACGGCTTTGCTGTCTCTAAGAATACGATTAAAAGGATTCGCCGAGAGATAATGGAGCTTGGCAAGGTAAGGCTCCCTGGGGTTGATAATGATTCGTTAGATGTCTTTGTAAAATCCGAGGATGAGCAGTCAGCTCCTTCTCACCGAGCTGGATCTGAGTCCAGCTCCGAAGAAGGGGGAAGCAAATCTGGGAATGAATCATCTGAAAGTACCAATGGATTTGTATTCATGGGAGGGAAGGGTAAGGAGGACGTTAATGTTCGGGGAGGGACTTCGATAACACGCAAAGAGCAGGATGACCTTATTATGGGGAAAATCCTTAAAGACGCATTTGGAGACGAAGAATGATTATCATGGTTGTTAATACTAAGGGCGGGGTTGGTAAGTCTGCATTCTCAATGCAGCTGGTAGCACCGTACATGCTCTCACGTTTCGGTAAGGCTTCTCTGTTCGAAGTCGACGATTACAACTTTGACGCCTCTGATTACAGTGGCTCAATCGTGAACTGCCAGTCGGTGCGTGTCGGTAATGAGATTGACCTGACTGCAGAAAAGCTGCGCGTGTCACTCTCAGGAAAGAATGCCGTAATCGATGTTGGCGGCAACGAGACTGCTGGCTCCTTTATTGAGGCTGTCGGAAAGAGCCGTCTTTATAGCACGTTTGACGCGATCATCATTCCGGTTACCCAGACTGGTAAAGATGTGGAGAATGCTGAGAAGACACTTCTACTGATCCGCGAACAGCTTCGTAACTATCAAGGGAAGATCATATTGGGGGTAACCCGTATCCCTAGCGATTACGACTGGGGTGACATCGAGTACCGGATGCCTGACCTTGCCGACTTGGCCCGGAAGTACGAGGTGGACGGGGTCATCACCTTGCCCAACGATCAGTCGATACCCCTTAGTCGTAAGCTCGAGATGACGGCATGGGAGCTGTCTGAATTCAGTGAGCGCCAGCTTGACCAGATCCAAGAGCTGATGATGGAAGAGCACGAGAAAGGAGCCGAGGCCGACGCTGAT
>Ga0075011_10000122_pt1 | contig 39089 bp, 51 predicted proteins | sample TARM_MetaG_T_14_FD_72354 | JGI IMG/M metagenome (GOLD analysis project Ga0075011, IMG submission 72354) | Freshwater microbial communities from Pennsylvania, USA, analyzing microbe dynamics in response to fracking - TARM_MetaG_T_14 | ecosystem: Environmental > Aquatic > Freshwater > River...
GGGTAATGCCCCGGCTTGCGGCGTGCGGCGGGATCATGTCCGGCTCGCAGGTCCAGGGGTTGAACTGGTTGCGAAGGAAGATGATGTCCCGCCGCGCTTCGTCCAGGGCGCGGGCCAAGCCTTCCACGAGGGCGGCCAGCGGGCCGGGCCGGTGGATGAGCGGCCAGCGCAGGGTCTTGAAAAAGTAGTCCTTGAACACGCCCACGGCTTATTCCTCGCTGGCCTCGGAGGCGGTCAGGGTGAGGCTTTCGAGTGTGGCGAGCGCGTCCGCAGCCACGGCGACGTCGGCGACCGGGGAGGCCCAATCGACCTTCTTCACGCCGGGCACGGCCATGACGGCGGCGGTGAGGCGGTCCAGGGTGACGTCCTCGCCGATCTGGAGCGGGGTGATCCCCTTGACCGAGGCCGGGTCGGTGAACAGGGCGCGGAGGCGCTGGGCGGCCTCGGCCTTGGCGCTGTCGGCATGGGTGCCGGGATAGAGCGTCAACGCGCCGGTGATGGCGAGCGGCACGGCCTGCGGGCCTCGCGCCTGCCAGTCGTCGTTGACCGGCGGTCCGGCCTGTACGTCCTCGGGCTTCGCGCCGGTGGCCACGGCCTGCCGGACGTTTACCAGCAGCGCGTCGGTGGGGATGCCCGCCGCGCCCTTGACAATGACGTCCACCGTGCCCTGGCCGCGCGGATGCTGGTCCAGCACTTTGACGGCCACGGTGCCGGTCACGGACAGCGCCCACGAGGCATAGGCGTACTTGGTCATGCCGTTGTTGCCCATCCAGCGCAGGATGTACCGCTCGCGCAGTTTCTCCAGCGTCTCAATGTCGGCCCCTTCCGAGGTCAGCCAGTCGGCAGAGTTGGCAACGGCGTCCACGCCGGAGATGGTCGTGACCATTTCGGTGATCTGCCCTGCCGAGGCGTTCGACGCCGCGCCGTATTCCTCGGCCTCCACCGGGACCGCGACCTCGTTCATGCCGTTCTGAATAACCGCGTCCTGGGTGGTGACATAACGGTAGACGTTCCCGGCCCCGTCCGTCTCGGTGCGGACGATCTTGCCCGCCGGGATCGGCACGTTGCCGGAGGTGGACACGCGGGCGAACCGGACCAAGCCAAAGGCCTTGGTGGCTTGCTTGCGTGGCGCTTCCACCTGCTCGGCGTGCCATTCCATCCACTCCTCGTCGGTGGCGGTCTTGGGCGCGGCCTGCTCGAACACGGCGGTCAGGAGCTGGTAGAGCTGATACAGCCCCCAGCAGAAGATTTCCAGGAGGCCGCGCACCACGCCCTTGTTCAGGTTCAGGCGGCGCGGCAGCCAGCCCTTGGCCGCGTATTCCTCCTGCACGTCCTCCACATGGCCGAAGACCATGGAGCGCACGTCGTCGAGGGTCTTAGACAACTGCGGGGTCGGCATCCTGGATCACCATTTCCTTTTTGGATTTGTCCACCGTGATGACGAGGTTTCGCTCGTGGTCGGTGTCGATGAAGTGGAACGAGGATTCGGCCCGGATGGACGTCTCGTCCCAGTGCGTGACCGAGCAGGCCACGGTGCCGGGCTGGACGCGCGGGTCCTCGTTCAGACGGCGCTTGACTTCAACCGCAAAGCCGATCCGCGCCTCCTCGGTGTTCTCAGCATAGACCCAGTCGCGCAGGAGCGAGCCGAAATTCTTGTCATAGAACAGGGAAGCAAGGTACGTATCCAAGCGAAGGATAATGTCCTGCACGCCCGTGTCCGTGCCGTCCGTGAGCACCAGCTCGCCGTTGGCGGCCACGCGGGCCTGCATGTCGGAGTCGAGGGCTATGTCTTGGCCGAAGATGTCAGTGGACATTATTTTGCCTATACACTTGTGCTAAAAGTAAAAAAAAGAGGGAGGGTGCCGAGATGTCTTTGAATACTTTGCAGCAGGCTATACTTGAAGAACTGGACAATAATTGTGGTGATTCTGTGGGGAGAGACCACCTGGTATCGCAGGTACTGGGCGAAGGGGCCGAAAACGACAAGTTGAAACAGCTTTATTTTGAGTTGCAATCCCTTGAAGAAGAGCAACTGGTTAAAGTCCTTTGGGTGAATTCCTTGGATGGCAAAGAATTTCTCGATGCCCAAATAAGGCCAAAAGGCAGAGATCGGCTGTCTGAGGATGGTGGCCTCACGGCTGAACAACATATTGTTACTGTTCGGTTCGATATTGAGAGCCTGCGTGAAGCAATTGCCGCAGGCCTGCTCACACCCAATGTGCCGGAGGAAAAGCAAGGCGCTCTGATGAAGGCGATTCGGGAAGCGCCCGGTACGATGCTGCAAACGGCGGTGACCAAGATGGTTGAAAAGGGCATGAGCGATCCGGTTGGCACGGCCAAGGCCGTGGCCGGGTTGTTTGGAATAACGTGGTAAGAGAGCCGTATTCGTGCCGCTGTTGGAGGCCACTTGGGTCTGCATGTCGATGTCGAAGGCTATGTCTTGTCCGGAGATATCCTTTGTTATTATTTGAACATCTCTACAAAGCAGGTAATGAGGTAAAGGATGAGACTTGACCACAGAGTTCAAAGTAAGGCGTTGTGCGAATTGGCCGCTGCGTATCCCTCGCAGATGAGCCAAACAAAAGTCGTAAAACGCTTGAAAGCGTGGCTTGCAGAGAATGAAGAAGAAATGGGACTCACAGATGCTGGGGCGAACGAACTGATTCGGTTCATTAAAATGAACCTGAATTATATGAAAGAGCATGAGCTGATTAAGGCCATCAATTTGAGTGTGGATGTATTTGGAATAGACATCCCCCTCCCGTTTAGCTGGGCCATAACGGCAAAGGGACTTGATTATCTGGAAGAGGACGGTGGGCTGTCCGCAGTTTTCAACACCGTGACGGTCAAGTTTGACGTGGACAACATACGGGAATTGGTCGAGGCGGGTCTGCTCTCGGGCAATGTACCAAAGGAAAAGCAAAGCGCTCTGAAAAAGGCCATTCATGAAGCACCCGCAACGATTTTGCAAACGGCGATATCTACTATTGTTGGGAAAGGCTTGAGTGACCCTGCCGGTACGGCCAAGGTCGTAGCCGGGCTGTTTGGAGTGTCGTGGTAACAAGGCTGTGTCTAGCCCTTCAGTGAGCACCAGCTCTCCATTAGCGGTCATACGGATTTGCATGATTTCGTCGAAATTTATATTTGGGGCGAAGTTGTCAGTCATGTGTACAGGAGAAATTTAAGTGTTAAATCGAAAGTTACAGTTGGATATTTTGCTTCAATTAAACCGGACGTACCCTGACTCCAGAAAGAGTCGGCCAATTAAATCGGCAGTTGGAGACCCAAGAGAATTTGATTATAATCTTAAATATTTGTGTGGTCATGGCCTTGTTGATCGATCCCGAATGCATCGACAGCATCTGTGGGACTATAAGATTACAGTCAAAGGAATAGATTTTCTCGCTGATGACGGTGGCCTTTCCGCTATCCTCAACACCGTGACGGTCAAGTTCGACATTGAAAACACCCGCGAGCTTCTGACCAGTGGATTGCTTTCGATGGGTTTTCCCGAAAAAAAGAAAGGAGTGCTCCGCACCGCCATTGAAGGGGCTACCACTGAAACAATCAAAGACCTTGTGAAGGGCGTATTGAGCAATCCAGCCGGAGCAATCGATCTCGCCCAAAGTTTGTTGAAGATTGTGTTTTAGCCTCATATCGTCCCTCCGCTCCGGCTTCCGGCATGACTGTTTCCAGCGGTATCCAGGCTGCCGCCGATTTCCGCATCTTCCAGCACGGTGAGGCGGGTGCAGACGATGGGACCGACCATTTGGAGGCTGCCCTCCTGGGCGGTGTGGGCCTTGCAGCTCACATTGCCGACCGCTCCGCCGGGGCCTGAGGATTGGACGTTGCCTTCCTGGATGATGAGCGGGGCCTTGATGGTCCAGACGCCGCCGATGGTTTCGGTTTTGTTGCCGCCCACTTCCACGGTCTTGTCGCCGCCGATCCTGGTCTCGGCGTTGGCCGGAGTGATCTCCAGGATGTTCCTGGCCGCGTCGATCTTGATGTACGTGCCGTCGCTGTGATGGATCACGTAGGCCCCGACCTCGCAGGCCGGTGCGCCGTTGCCGGTCCAGCGGAAATTGGAAATGCGCGGGAAGTTCGGGTCGCCGTCGTAATATTCGAGGTCGCAGAGTGAATCGACCAGCGGCGGGCAGACCACGCCGCGATTCGGCCCGGCCCACATGATGGGGATTTCCACGCGGGGAACGACCGGCTCCTTTTCGTCCACGGATTCATCATTGCGCAACGGCTGCACGTCGGCCCAGTAGCGGCCATCCTCAGCCGGGTAGGTGGCGACGATCTTGGCCTTGCGCACCACGCGGTAGTAGGCCCGGAGGTTGGGCATGGCGATCTCGACAACGCGCTGAATGAGGTGTAGCAGGTTGGATTTAGGCATATAACTCACCCAAGGAGCAAACATGTTTAAAATGGCAATAAGCGTTAACGGAGGAGCAAAACTTCCAATAGAAGAAGGAAGCCTTAAATTTTGCGAAATTGTGGGGCGGGATTACTTCGGTTCGCCCAACAATATGCAAGATGTGACTCCGAAAGGAACTCATACAATTGACTTCACTTTGGCAAAAACAGCACAGGATGTTTCTTGCTTGTCGGGCGAGATAAAATCTTGCACATTTTATTCGTATGATGATGTCTATGAATTCAAAGAGGTGGCATTGGTAAATCCTGTTGAACATCATAAAGGGATGAAACAATACAAATTGAGCGGGACAGCGATGGACCATTACCCCTCCCTTCCGTAGTTGATAAACGTCCGCACACTTTCAGGCGTGATGGCATGCTTGACGTGCAAGGCGCGGAGTTTTTGGTCAATGCCAAGGCGGGAGTCGATCAGATGAAATAATCGGGAATGCGAAAAGCCTGGCAGCAAGGCGGTCTCCACCTGATGGAGGCCGTCTTTTGCGTGGGCGGGCAGGTGGCGGATCAGGTTTTCGCCGGTGGCGATGACCGGCACGTCGCCGGGCTCGTCGAAGTCGCCGAGGTTGAGGCCTTCGGCCCCGAGCCAGAGCGCGGTTCGGCGCATGTCGTGGCCGTAGGCGCGGTGCAGGGAATGGAGCAGTTGCAGCACGGCCTGCCAGACCGGCAGCGTGGACACGGGCAGGCGCGGAATGATCTCGTCGGGGATGTCCACCCGGCCAAGGGGCAGGCCCGCGTGGCCGAGGATGTGCCGGGCGATGGAAAGGCTGGAATCGTCGGTGTAGCACTCGGTGATGAAGGTGCTGGCCAGGGGCAGCGCCAAGCTGTCTGCGGTCAGGCGGACCTGATCGCGGGAGACGCGCTCCAGGGCGCGGAGGGTTCCTTGCCACACGGCGGACTCGCCGCCGCGATAGCCGTACTCGATGCGCACCGGATCGCCGTAGGTGAACAGGTCCCCGGCCTTGCCCTCGGGATCGGGGACGTGGACGCGGGCCATGTCGAGCGGACGGTGCCGGATGGACAGGATTTTCAGACGGGGGCAGCGCTGGATGACGTTGCCGCCGATTTCGATATGCAGACGGATGCCGGAAATCATCGGGAACGCTCCCCTATGGATATGTCGAGGCCGGGACCGATGCCGACTTTCACTGCCAGTGTGCCGACACGCTTTTCCGCCCGGATGATGGGCGGGCGGTGCTCGGTGAACCGGAGCGTGGCGAGGATCACGTCGTCCTGGTCGGATTCGGACGAATCCAGCCCGGCGAAGACTACGCGCTCGATGCCCCGCGCCGAGACATGGGCGTTCGCCACGTCCAGGACGCGGGGATTCGCGGCGGTGTCGTGACCCCGGAACAGCGCGTCCAGGGCGGCGAGCTTGTCGTAGCAGGTGGTCTCGTCCGTAAGCAGCTCCACGGTCAGCGTGATGGCGCTGTCGTCCCACCCCTTGGGCGTCTTGGTCTTGCCGGACAGCCCGTCGCGCTCGGCCTCGTCGAAGACCACGGCCCCGCGCACGTTCAGGGACTTGAGGATTCCCGGCACGAGCTTGGAGCCGAGGCGCACTTCGCCATGAGAAAAGGTCAGCATGCCGTCCATCAGTCCCACCCTCCCGACTCCTGGCCGGAACCGTCGTGCTGGGTCACGAGCTGCTGGAGCGCCGCCATGAAGCCGTCCGCGTCCTGCACGCCGGGCAGGGTCACGGAAAGATGCTGGATGGTGATGGTGTTGCCCGACCGGCGGACCGTGGCCCGGTCCGGCGCTGGGGCGAACGCCGGGACCGGGGCCGGTCCTTGGATGGAAGAAGGGGCAGGCGGGGCGACCGCAAGGTTGGCGGCCACGGCCACGCCCGCCAGTGCGCCGGTAGCGGTGGCGTGCAGGTTCGGGGCGGCGGCGCGGATACCGGTGCCGAGGGTGTCCATGATCTTGGTGCCGGACAGGGTCAGGGCCGAGAGCGGCCCTTCCTTGGCATCGGAGAACGGCAGGAGCTGGCGGACCTTTTCCAGGCCGGATTTGACCAGATCATACGGCATGGCGATGACCGACTTAATGCCGTCCGCCAGCGTCATGAACAGCTTGCGGCCCGATTCGGTCAGGTCGATGTCGAACAGGGAGGTCAGCCGGTCCCACAAGGCCCCGGCGGCGTTGTAGATGTCGGTGAAATAGTAGGCGAACGCGCCCATGATGCCCGCGCCGGACAGGATGGAGAAAAAGTCGCCGACCGCAGAGGCCGCCGCCTTGATGTTGTCCCACAGCATCACGAATCCAGCGGCAAGATGGTCCATGATCTCCCGCGCCGTATCGCAGTTGTTGTACAGGGCGATGAGCCCGGCCAGGAGTGCGACCACGGCCAGGACGATGAGGCCGATGGGGTTGGCGAGGATCACGGCGTTGAAGGCTGCCCAAGCGACGGTCCCGGCCCATACCGCTGCCGACATGAGCGTGATGGCGATGACGGTCACGGAAAGCACGGCGGCGACGACCAACAGGAACTTGCCCACCGGGTTGGCGGCGATCGCGTCCAGGCCGCGCACCACCCAGGTGGCGGCTTGGGCCACCGCCCGCATGGCGGGCAGAAAGAGTGAACCGATGGTGATTTGCAGGGACTCGAAGGCGCTGCCGAGGGCCTTGTTGTCTCCGGCAAGGTTGTCGTTCTGCCGGGCGGCCACTTGGGCGGCGGTGCCTGCGGCGGAGAGCTGGTCGGCGTACTTGGTGATGCCGCCCGCCCCGGCCTGATCGAACAGGGCCAGCACGGCGCTCATGGCCTCGGTGCCGAAGACGGTCTTGGTGAAGGCCATCTTCTGGGCGCTGCCCATGGTTTCCGTGGCCCGCGCCATATCGCCGAGGATAGCGATGGGGTTGCGCAGGTTGCCCACGGCATCCGTGGTGACCACGCCGAGGGCGGCCATGGACTTGGCGGCCTCGGAGGACGGCGCGGCGAGGCCGTTGAGCATGGCGCGGAGCGCGGTACCGGCCTGCGAGCCCTTGATGCCCACGTTGCCGAGCAGCCCGGCCATGGCGGCGGTGCCTTCCAGGGACACGCCCGCTTTTTCCGCCACCGGGGCCACGTATTTCATGGTCTCGCCAAGCAGCTCCAGGGAGGTGTTCGAAGTGGTGAACGCGGCGGTCAGGGTGTCGGCAACGCGCGGCATTTGCGCGGCCTGCATGTTGAATGCGGACAGGATGTCGGACGAGATGTCGGCGGCCCGGCCCAGATCGGTGGCCCCGGCGCTCGCCATGTTCAGCACGGCGGGAAGCGCGGCGATGTTCTCCTTGACCGAGAACCCGGCCATGGCGAGATACTTCTGCCCTTCGGCCACCTGCATGGCGGACCATGCCGTGGTGGCTCCCAGCTCGCGGGCTGCCCCCGAGAGCGCCCGCATGTCTTCGGGCGTAGCGCGGGACACCGCGCCCACGTTCGCCATGGCCGCTTCGAAGTCGGCTGCTGTGGATATGCACGGCGCAAGGGCCGCCAGGAGCACCCCGGCGGCCAGGGCGATGGGCAACAGCGATTTCGCCAGCCCCAACGCTCGGGAACTCAAGGAAGCGGCGGCGTTGTTGGTGGCGTGCATCTGCCCCGCGATATTCTTCAGGGGAGCGGTGATCATGTCCACGAGGGACATGGATGCCATGACGCTGAAAATTTCCATGGGGCTAAGATAGCCGCATGGAGATTTGCATTCAGGAAACTGTGCGAAGGGTGCTTGCTAACTAACGAATAAAAAAACTAAAGTGGTAGCATTTGATTTGAGTGGCTGTTTTCTTTGTCCACACTAAGGAGATATTTATGGATTTTATCGCGAACGGCGTAAATGGCAAATATTTATCAAATGTTCTCCCTTCTAAAAAAACGGAAGTGGATGGTGTCTACGCCGCCATTGCCTATGGATCGCCAATAAAACATGAGTATAATGACTTAATTGGAAACTGCATTCAGAACAAATTACGCCTCGATATTTGGATGCGATATGATCACACAGTACCTGTTGCCATTCCTGTTTTGAGGCAGCTGCTCGACAATCATCAAAATAATATTTTTTGTAAGCTTGTCCCTGACCGCTTTCATTCAAAAGTCATCTGGTGGAAAGGGTATGGGGCATATATTGGGTCTGCGAATCTTACGGATAGAGCTTGGATGAACAATGTTGAGGCAGGCATTTTTCTTAGTGAAGGAGATTTGCAGGCTGACGGCATGGCGCTGCAACTTGAATCTTTTTTCGACAGGCTGACAGGCTTAGATGTTGCTTTTGAGCTTTCAGAGGAGGTTATTCAGGAGTTGACAGAGATAGAAGAACTGAGAGCTCCAAATAATGATACAGGTAAAGACAAACGAAAAACACCTGAATGGCGTGGGTTATCTTTTGTCCAAGACAAGAAAAAGTCTCCAGAAAGACGAAAAGAAAATTTCAGACAAGAGTGGCAGAGTACGCTTACAACCCTTCGGAGCATCGGCGAACAACTTGCGGATGCAAAACCATCATGGGTGTCTGAGGATGTACCGATAAACTGGCAAGTAGATCAATTCCTCCACGCATATTATTACAATAAGGTTTCTGATGGGGGGAGTCGGCCTTTTGAGGAGTTTTACCAACGGCATCACAGCGATCCGCAAAAGGCTTTACAAGAAGCTGTTAATTGGTGGGTAGGGACACTCACTCCACCGTCACACGAAGATCGTACGCTTGATGAGCAGGCTCCGTTCATTCGGGAAGAACTTCAAAAAGATAAAATTCTTCATTTGGATGAGAACAAATTCTCTACGATCTGCTCTTACACTCATGCCACACGCGACCATATTTCCAAAATTTCTTTAGCAGTCCTTGGGAAGCCTGAATTACAATCACTTTCTCTTGAAGAACGCATCCCATTGTTCGCCAACTGGCTTTGGAATAAAAAGAATAATAAAGGGTTAGGAGTTCGAGGCTTGTTGAACTTTGTTTTATATGAAGGCGAGGATTCGTCCCTTTGGGAACGACTCTATTTAGCTGGGCGAACTGAAGCATATCGCCTTCCCCACTATGGACTCAATTCTTTAGCAGAGCTTGTAGGATGGGCTCGACCTGAAATAGCGCCTCCTCGTAATGGAAGAACAAGTAAGGCTCTTAGGGCTCTTGGGTATGATGTTAAGGTCTATTAGCTACTCAGATGGCAAACATTGAGTATCTTTTAGCTTTCCGAATTTGTGATCAAACATAAGTTAGCAGGGTACCTCCCCCTGTTCAGTGATTTTTCTCAAAGGGGCGTTGGTCATGTCCACAAAGGACATGGATGCTATGACGCTGAAAATCTCCATGCGGCTATCTTGGGCCCATGGAGATTTTCATTTAGGAAGCTGTGAAAATGGGGCTTGCTCTTTTTTCAAATGTGTGTATGTGTGTATGTGTGTTCGAAGGTAAAACGTGTACCTATTCAAAAGGAGAAAATATGGCTGGTAAAATGTGTCCAGATTGCGGGGAAGCTACTTTCCATAAAACCCCCACAGGAAGAGAGTGTTCTCAGTGTGGTTACGAGATGAAAGTTCCCGCCAACAGTGGGAAAGGTGGTCGAGGTAAATTCTGTCCGAACTGTGACCGTTGGACAGTTTTTGATGGTGAATGTACGAATTGTGGAGCTACCTTTAAAAGAAAAAAGAAATAGCATCTATTTTTCTGATGAGGTCCGATTATACCGCTTCTCCAACCACACAGCTTGCGCAGCCTGCTGGGCAAAGACCTCGACGGACGGGGACGGCGACTCGTGGAGCCAGTGCTTTATCAGCACGGCGTACTGGGTCATTCCGTCCCCGTCTATCTGTTGCAGGTTGCGCTGGATCAGTTTCCCAGGTCACCGAAGCCGCAGGAACCCATAAGCGCCCCGCCGAAGGTGGAGGCGAGGCCGGAGTAGTCGTCCAGGGCCGTCTTGAGCTGGTCTTTCTCTTCGGGGTTGACCGTTTCCATGATCAGGTTGCGAAAGGCCTGTCCCGCGTTCTTGAGCACGGTCTTCTGCACCCGGTTGACCTGGGGCGTGGAGGGTCGTTTGAAGTGAAACTTGAAGCTCACGTCCTTGTCCTTGAAGCGGTCGAAGAATTCGTGCTTCAGCTCCATGTATTCCGTTGCCTTGGGGGTCTCTTTTTCTGCCATGGTATCCTCTTTTCTCAGGTTGTCCCGGTTTACAGAGCCGGAGTGCCGCCCCACTTGATGGGGGCCAGGATGGTCAGGTCGTGCTTGAGGGCACCGGCGTTGTCGTCGTCCTGCCCGGCGCTGGTGTCGTTCTTGGTGATCTTGACCGCCGGGAGCGTGTCCGTGACCGTGGGCATGTCGTCGTTGCCGTAGCTGACCACGATCTGGAAGGGCTTGCTGTTGTAAACCGATCCGCCCAGGGCCTCGCGCAAGGCCTCCGCCTCGTCGCGGTCCAGCTCCATGGAGCCGGTGGCCTTGTAGTTTTTGCGGCCATAGCCGCGCGGGACGTTGCCTTTGCCGTACCGGGCTTCAATGGGCCGTTCATCGCTGTAGCTGATGTTGGTGATGCCCACGGCCACGCCGCCCGGCAACTGCACCTCGACGGACTCCCAGTCATAGAGATTGCCGTTCACGGTCATTATGCGGCCTCCTTCAGGCGCGGATCGAAGTTGGACCCGGCATAGGTGAAGTTGGAGAAGAGCTTGATCTTGCGGATGATGGGCACGCCGATCAGGGTCTGCTCCACCCCCACGCCGTTGTTGACGATGTCCTGGCCGGGCGGGATGGCGATGACGTACCCGACCAGCTCCTTGGGCTTGGCCTTGGTCATGGTGTCCAGGGCGTTCTCGATGCTGCCCTTGAGGTAGGCGAGGCCGGAGGCCTGGCCCTCCTGCGTGGGGTCGCCCGCCTCGTCGTACATGGATTTGAGGGCCGCGATGCGGGCGAGGCGGACCGCCTTGAAGACCACCCGGAGGATTTCCTCGAACTGGAAATCGCTGGTCCGTGAAGCCAGGGTGCGGGAATCGCCCCAGTACACCCCGGAAAGCCCGGCGTACATCTTGGCGGAGACGGCTCCGGCGCTTTCCAGGGCCTCGTGGATGCCGATCTCCACCCAGCCGTCGGGCAGCGTGCCCTGGCTGACCGGGCCGTCCTTGACCCTGCCGGTGGCGCGGTGAACCGGGACGGACAGAACGCGCCCGCATTGCAGGCCGCCCCAATTGCGCAGCTTGCGCAGGCCCGTGGAGTCCGAGACCTCGCCGAACGCGGCGATGGACTGCACAAACCGATGCGAATACTTGGCCCGCTCGGCCTTCCAGGCCGCCACCCAGTCGTTCAGGTCCTCGCCATCATAAGGCAGCCGGAATTCGGTCTTGATGTACGTGGGCCGGTGCAGGTTCCACAGCTCGTCCGCACGGACGCCGCAGGCGGCCCAGTCCACGGCGTCGCTGGGGCCGACGATGTAGACGAACTCGGGATCGTACAGGGCGAGCGGGGTTTCCAGGGCGGCCATGACCGCCGTGATGGACGGCACCGGGGCGTTCAGACGGCAATGGTACTCGGTGCCGAGGGTCAGGTCCTCGTCCGGGACGGTGATGGTCACGCCGATGGACGCGACCGGGATCGCGCCGTCCACCGGGATGGTGCGGATGGAACTCCAGTTGTCGCCGCCGTCCTCGGAGAGCTGGTAGGTGCCGACGTTGCGGCCCCCCGCGCCGGTGACCAGCAGGACCACCTCGGCTCCGGCCTTGACCGTGCCGGTGACGGTGATCATCGGGCCTTCGCCGATCCGTTTGACCGGGCCGATGGGGCCGCGCACCGTGACGGCATAGGCGTCGTCCTTGACGTGCGCACCCTCGGCCAGGGTCAGGACAGCGCCGGATGCGCCCAGGGCGATCTGTCCGTTGGCCGGGGTGGCCGTGGCGTTGTCCCACGTTTTCCCGCCGTCCAGGGACAGCTTGTAGGTGGCGGTGCCGAGCTGACCGGCCACCACGATCTGCACGACGGCGTCCGTATTGGCACCGGCCACGCCGCTGGTGGTCGCGTCCGGGCCGGTGCCGGTGTGCCGGACGTTGCCGATGTAGCCGCCGGGCAGCCCCGCGACCGGCACGGCGATGACGACCGGCTCCTGGCCGCCGGTGGCGAAGATGTCGCGCAGCCGGTCCACCAGGGGGCCGGTGCCGAGCTGTTCGGTCAGGTCGCTCCGCTTACCCAGGAGATAGGCCTTGCCGACCGTGCCCTTGGAGCACACGCCGACAATGACGGCGGAGCCGGACACGTCGCCCGGCGCGAGGCCGCTGGTGCCGTCAATGAGGTATTCGATTACATCATTCATGGTTTCCCCCTAGAGAGCGCCGCCGCCCTGCGGGCGGGTGCGCAACCGGTTCAGGGCGTGGTCGAATTCGGTCCTGGAGACCTGCTTGCCTTGCGCCCAGTTCATGCCCACGCGGAGCGCGGCGAGTTCCCACGCGGGAATTCCAGCGTCCTTTGCCAGCTCCTCAACGGGGAACATCGGCGGGGCCTCAGTCTTGTTCTTGCTCATTGCTTGCCTCCCTGTAGTCGGGGGTAATGGTCACGCTCGTGATGAGCGGGATCTCGTTTTCGGTGGTGGTCATGCCGGTGAACATAATGTGGAAGACTTTTGACCGTTTCTTGAAGACCTCCACCTTCTTGGTCGTGAAGCCGCCATACTCGGCCTTTTGCACGGCCACACTGACGGCGTTGCCGTATTCGTCGGCGGTACGCTTGGGCAGCGCGGCCACGAAACGGCGGGAAAACTGTTTGAGCCACGCCTCGTCGTCGGCGCGGATCGCGGCCCGTACCGGCAGGCGGACGGCCTCTCTTTCGCGGGTCAGGGTGCGGTGGGTCCGCTCCTTGCCGACCGTGGCCCGCTTGCGGATCGGGCGGCCCGTGCGGGTATACTGCTCGGTAAGGTAGGCAATCTCGACGCGCTTGTTCGGCAGCGTGATGCCATCCTTGTCCGGCTCGATCATGACGGCGCTTTTGGGCAGGCCAGCGGTAACGGCGGCTGCCGTGATGGTGTCGGTGGCGATCTGTCTCATTTGGTGCCCCCGAGGATGCCCACCAGGTGGTCGGCGAGGATGGCGCGGGCTTCTTCAATATCATCCTCGGAAATGCCGAGAAAAGCGCGGGCAGGAAGCTCTACGGCGTGACCGCGCCCGGTTTTGCCGCCCAGTTGGTGGATACGGGCGAAAGGCCCATTACTGCCCCATACAACCTGATCCGCGCTTGCCTCGTAGCCGATGGGGCGGAGGTGTGTTTCATTCTTGTTCACCAGCGTCTTGCCTCCTTCCTTTTCCGCTCTCTGCGAGGGTTCCCACGGCGTGCCGTCCGGGGCCGTCGAAGTTCGGAAGCGTTCCTCTGTAGAAGAAGCCATAGCCTCGCCGATTGTTTCCATGGCCGCTTTGCTTTTCGCGGCTTTGGCTGTGGCGCGACCGAGCATGCGGTCCATGCCGCCCCAGTCCAGCTTGAAAGATGTACCGCCCATCACCAGCCCCCCAGGTCGATGGTGGGCTTGCGCGTCCTGACGATGAGGGAATCATCGGTGCGGGCTTCCTGGCCCAGCTCCTTGAGGCCGATGTTCAGTTTGGCGTCGCGGACGGCCTCAAGGTCTTTGACGGCCTGCTTGTACTGGGTCTGGAGCGGTATCCAGTCGTTGTTGGAGCCGCCCTCGGCGGTCATGAGGGAGGTGATGCCGCCCACGATGCGGTAGGAGGCCATGACGGCGGCTATCCGCTTGAGGGTGTCCGGTGTCTGAGTGAGCGGCAGCTCGAACCGGGCGCGGAGGGCGTCGTCGATCTCGCCGGACACGTTGCCGAGCGTTTTTTCGACGATGCCGGGGGTCTGCCCTTCGGCGGCGGTCAGGTATGCCTCAAGCACATAATCGGTCAGGTCGGCTCTTTCGCAGTACACAGATGCCTCGCATTCGCGTTTTGGACTGGTTTTGAACTAGTCCGAACAGGTGGCCGCGCATAACGCGCCCTGCCGAGTCACAAAGTACGGCAGGGCGCGAATCTCGCATTAAACGACTTTTGCCCAGCAAATGGACTTGGGAGAGCGTGCCGGAAGCGGTTTGCTCTGTCCGATGATGCGGTAGCCGTTGCCCTCGGGCAGCTTGATCGGCTTGGGGAAGAACGGGTACGGCTGGAGCTTGGCGTCCACATCGTCCAGGGCGCAGTAGATGATCTTGGCCGGGGCGTCCTTGGCGTAGGCCACGATCTCGCTTGCAGGGACCTTGGACACCATTTCGCCCGTCTGCGGGTTGCGGTACTTCTCGGACATCTTCTTGACGATGTAGCCGCCGACATTGATGTAACCGGCTCCGACTTCAACCTTGAGCTTGGCCGTGGACTTGTAGTCCTCGACGATGCCGTATAGGGCCTGATAGGCGGCCTTGCCCGCGAAGAATTCGATCTCGCCGCCATAGCCGCCGTCCTGGATGGCCGTCTCCATATCGGAGAGGGTTTCGTAGACGTCCGCAACCTTGACGTCGGAGGCCGTCAGCAGCTTTGTCGGATTGATACGGTAAGGAGTGCCGAACTCCACTTCGTAGGTGTCCCAGCCTCCATCCACTTTGACGGGCCAGGAAATGGTGCCGGTCAGGGCCGTGGCTGCGATGCCCTCGGTGGTAAACCGGCAGGTGTCGCGCAGGTAGGCGATGGTGTCACGCGTCCAGGCGTCGAGGCTGGCCTTTTCGGCCAGGATCATGCGCAGGTTGTTGAGGTCCTGGCCGGTGACGTCCTTGGACGGCTTGACCGGCAGCGGCTCGATCATGTTGATGCTCACGCTCCCGGAGCCGACAGGGGTGGACAGGCCACCGCGACGGATCACGGGCGCGGTCCCGACGATATCCAGGATATCGTTGATGCCGACCAGGGCGAACGGCTTCTGGGCGCGGCCAGGGAAGCAACTGTCCATGATGGTGGTCTTGATCTTGGGCAGCCCCTTGAGATGCAGGGCAACGGCCTGCGGGGAGAAAAGCCCTTTGAGCTGGGTAAACATTCGTGTCGCTCCTTAGACGGCGTAGATGCCGATGGTTGCGAGTTTGTTGATGTCGGCCTCGGTGGCCGGATCGCCGTCCGCGCCGATCTTGAGGACGCTCTGCCGGGCGGTGCCGTGGACCAGGGTGAAGGCCGAGGTCTCCGTGGCGGTGTCCACGGGTTCGTCGATGACGGCCGCGGGGGTGTCGGTGTCGGCCTCGCCGATGTACGGCACCAAATCGCCGTTCTCGTCTTCCTTGACGATGAGGCCGATGGGATATTCGCCGTTGTCCGCTTTTACCGGGGCGGTGCCGGTGACGGCGGGATGATGGTCGGTATGGGCGCGTTCGCCTCCGGCACTGATGGTGCCGAGATTGCCTTTGATGGGCATATGATTCTCCTTAGACGTACTGGGTTAAGTCTTCGGTCACGGCCTCGCCCTGGGCAGGCGGCGCACTGAACTCGTGCAGTAGGCCGTGGCTCTTGCCGTCAGCCATGAAATTCAGGAAATGCTCGGTCAGGGGCTTCTTGCCCTCGCCCTCGCTGAAACTCATTTCCTTGCCGCCGTTTTCGCCGTCCATGGCCTCGCAGAAGGCGAGGACCTTGTCCTTGTGAGCGGGCAGGAGCTTACCGTCAGCAATGAGCTTGTCCACGCGGGCCGCGTGGTCCGCCGAACGGCGCTCGGCTTCCTGTTTGACCGTTTCTTCATCCTTGGCCTTCAGGTCGGCTTCAGCCTTTTCACGCGCTGCCTGTTCGTCTGCGGCCTTCTTTTCGGCGGCGGCGAGTTTGGCTTCCAGTTCCTTGGTCATGTCGGGTTCCTCCGGTGCCGGGTTGTCCGGCTCATTGAAATTGATGTCTACGGTCAGTCCTCCATCGTCCCGAAACTCGACCCGGCCCAATCCCTTGACCGCCGGGGGAACTGCGCCGAGCAGACCGAAATGGCGTATTTTGAGTTCGGGCGTCAGGCTGAGGCTGCCGTATTTGTAGCCTCCATTATCCATGGCTATCCGGGCAGTGTCCGAAACCTGTGCAAACTGTGCTTGCAAAATTCCGTCTTTGCTTCGGACCGTTTTGATCCAGCCCTGTGCCGGGTCATTGCCCTTTGGATGACCGAAAACCACGGGTGCATCTTCGGTGCGCTGGCTGTAATAGCTGGTGATCTTTTCAAGATCGTTGTCGGTCCATGTGCGGGTGCGGCCTGCGCTGTCCGTATGGGTGCCTGTTTTGAAGATGTTGATCCATTTGTTCATGTGTTGACTCTCCTTGTCTTTGTGGCTATTTTTACAGTGCTGGACGGGAGAACCGGCGGCGTACCCTGAACCGGCTCCGAGGCCGGGTTGAAGCAAGGGTGTCGCTAGCTGAAGAGGCTCGGAACACTTCAGCTCTCCCTGAACAGCAACCTTCCGTTTCGTTTCCCTTCCAAATATTTCAGCAAATCTTTTTCGGGCATTCCGAGCTTTGGCGTAAACGTGGTTGCGGCCAGCCATTGACGGCCTCCAATGAAGTGGAACACGCCATAGCCGCCGATCTTGCCGTTTGTGTTGGCGAACAATCGCAGGACATTCAGGCAAGGCCGGACACGGCCCTTGATATTGACTGTGGTTTCCCACACTTCAAAGGGGTCAAGGATGGTCTTGGCCAAGAGCTTGACGTACTGCTCGCGTCCTTCCTTTTTGACCTTCCACCCCACGCCCTTACCTTTGTCCCTGATGAAGAAATCCTTGCTGATGACAACCGGCACGCTCCCTGCCAGCTTGTGGACGATGCTCTGGTGCAGGTTGTTGACACCAAACTCATTCAGGAATGCCCGGACATATTCTTCGTCTTTCAATCCTTTGGGCAGGATGTCATTTTTCCCGATGCGCTTAACGTGACGCGGGTCCAGACTTTTGAGAGGTGGCTTGCAGATCGGCCCGGTAGCGTGATCGCCGGTGCGGCACAGAGGCCTGTTGGGCAGGTCGGTCAGATCCTCGGCCAGTTCGGACGGAGTGAGGCCGGAAAGCCAATCCTCTCCCACATTGGTGGCCCATCCCTTGTCCGGGATCGGGGTCACGAAAGATTCCATGCCGGTTGCAGGATCGACCACGCGGATAGTGTCCGGTATATCAGTCTGCACTGTGAGGCCACGCGCCTTGACCTGCCGCTCCGAGAGCGTGACCACCACGCACCGACAGGCAAAACCGTTGGGCGGGTACCATGTCTGCCAGAACGGATGATCGTGCGGGTACACCAGACCGTCCACGGCAAGATGTGTCTGGCGTGTGCGCCGGTCATGGACAGCGACGAGCATCCAGTATGGGCGGGACTTGGCGACTCGTTTCATCTGCTGATGGCGACCGGCCATGTATGCGGATTGCACGTTGGTACGAAAGAGGTTTTCGATGCGCCACGCCTTCTTCCCGGTCCATCCCTGTTGTTCGATAATGTCGCCAATGTGGCTCTTGAAGTCCCGTAAGGTCTCGCCGTTCTCAGTGGCCTTGCCGATGGCGGCCTGTACGCTGCCGACCTGATCCATCTTGGCGAGGCCGGACACAGCAAAGGCGCGGGTACGGGCGGCGGCGTCCATGGCCTCAAAGTCTTTTACGGAGACCGGGGCCTTGCCCTTCCAGAATTTGATGGCCTCAGTCGGGGCCAGCGGTTCAACGGTGACCGGCATCGGCTTCCTCCTGACAACGCACGCACAATCTCACACCTGGAACGGCCCGGCGGCGGGCTTCTGATATGGGGGCATCGCATTCGGCGCAGTAATGCAGGGCCTCATGGCACGGCGCGGCACAACCGGCGTTTTGCAGGGCCATCTTGAGGTGCAGCGCTTCCATGTCCTGGGCCATGTCGCATTCGTCAGCCATCGGCTTCCTCCTGCGCCGCCATGGTCCCGAAGGCCTGGGCGTTGAGCATGATCCGGCTCGCCAGCTCGGTCAGTTCGTCCTGTTCAGCGTCCTGGCCAAGCAGCTCGGCCAGCATGATCTGCATGTCCTCGAACGACTCGGCGCTTTGGACGATCTTCTCAATTTGGGTGGCAATCTCCGCGTTGGCTTTGACCGCCTGCGGGATGATCTCGGCCACGGCCTTGTCGATCACGTCCTGAGCGTCCTGGGCCTCGGCGAATTCGATGTATGCGGCGTGGTCCGCCGGTCCGTGACCGGTCTCGCCGTCAAGGTCGAACTCGTCCTCGCCCATCCCGTACCGGCGGGAGAAGTGACACTTCTTGAATCGCACGCCGACGCTGTGGAGCTTTTTGTCCAGGTCGGCCTGGGCGTCGAAGTCCTCCGGCTCGTCGTAGCCGAAGACCGGGGCCATGACGCTGGCCGGGGCGTTCACGTCGCGGTAGGCGAGTGCGATATCGTTCATGGCGCTGGTCACGAGGAACTGATCGGCGTCGGCCATGTCCTCGGCCACGCTGTAGTGGGTTTCGCTGGCCGCCCGGCTGCCGTTGCCGTCCATCTCGGCGGTCAGGGTCTGCCCCGTGAGCACCTTGGATATGGCCTTGTCCCAGCGGCGCAGATAGCCTTCATGCAGGTCCCCGGCCTTGCCGGAGGCGCTGGCGAGTTCGACCTTTGCGCCGTTGGGCAGCACGGCCACGGCGTCTTGCACCATGGAGGCAAGGTCTCCGGCCATAGACATCCTGGCGGCGCGATCCGCGTTGTGCGGAGCGTAGGCCAGGACCCACGGCTGCCCGAACTTTTCGCAAAATCTTGTTAAAAATTCGATACCGCCACGCTTGAAGGCCACGGGCCACAGGCAGCGTGACAGGAGGCGCAAGCCATAGGGGTTTTCAAAGGTCGGGAAATGCCGAACCAGCACGAACTTGCCCGGAGGCAGCGGCGTGTCAAAGGTGTAGGTATCGCCGCAGAAGACAGGCCGGTTATTGTCGTCGAAGGCGAACCACGTCCTTGGCTTGGCGACGATATCCGCCAGCCGGAGCTTGCCGCCGCGCGGCTCCCAGATGAGTTCCAGCACGGTCAGGCCGTAAAACGGCGCGTCCAGCATGGAGCTGAACACATTGCGCAGGTTGATGGCCTCCAGGTCGGCTACCAGATCGTCGCAGAGCCGGGCCGCGTCGGCAGCCACGTCCTTGCCCTTGGCCTGCCCCGGCGAGAAGTCATAGTCCTGCTTGTTCAGCACGCGCAGCTTGCGGTTCTGGATCGCCATGCAAACCTGATCGTCGGCGGTCAGATCGTCTAGGACGCTGTCATATTCGCCGCGCTTGCGGAGCACGGGGTCAGGGTCCGGGAGCTTGCCGAGGAAGGTCCCCACGTCCGCGCCGGCGGCAAGCCGGGTGGCGAACTCGGTGGTTAGGTCGGTATGCGACTCCCCGAAATCAATGGGGTCGCCTCTATGGTCGTAAATGAGCATCAGTATCCTCTCATGATTCCGTTGGCGGCGGGTGCGCCGCTGGTGCAGAAATCCCACTCTTCATCGTTTTGCGGGGAGGAGTAGGCCAGGACGGACAATCCCTTTGCCCAGAAGTGATCGGCATGGCCGGTCTGGTCGGAACGCTCCGCGTCGAAGCGGAAATGTTTGGTCGCCGTCGCGTATTTCTTGACGCTGTGCAGGGAGTTGCGGATCGTGCTTCCCGCCGGGATGGCGCTGGCCGCGTCCTCGAAGTTTTGTTTCAGCCCGTTGGCGATGGCTTCCTTGTTGGCGGCACTGAAGGAGACGCCCTCGACGCTCGATCCAAAGCGGTCTGTCGCGCTTTCGGCAAGGTTCAGGCCGATGCCGGATTCGTCGATGCACGCCCTGCGGAAGGCACGGTGCATGAGGATGGCGAAGAGAACCTGCCGCTGCACGTAGAACGGCATCTTGTGCATTTCGATGACGGCCAGGGTGCGCAACACGTTGGCGACTTCGATATCGAGCCAGAGGACGGAGAGGTCTTTCTTGCGCCCGATGTCCATGCCCACGTACAGGTCGCCGGGAATCAGGACGTCCTTGAGGATGTGGGACGGGGGCCGGATGGCCTCGTCCTTCGTCGTCTTGTACAGCGCGTAATTGGCCTGCGCGGCCTCAATCAACTTGGCGGCCCAATCGGGCTTGTCGTTCAGCTTCACATCCTGCACGGAGGTGATGAGGTCGTGCGTCAAGAACGCCGAGGCCTCGTCGGACGCCTCGCATTCGTACTCTTCCGCCCATGCCTCTTCATCATCCAGAGCAAGGCGAAGGTCTTCCGGCTCGATCGTGTTTCCCTCATCGTCGTGCAGCGCCAGCCCCATCTCAACGGCATCGTGGATGGTAACCAGGTGCTTGCTCCAACCGCCGCGCTCGCCCAGGTATTCATGGTTCGTCCCCTCAAAGCGTTGCAGGGTCGGTGCGTTGTAGAACAGGTCGTAAAACTTGTTGTTTTTGCCCTTGAACGTCGAAATGACGATGATGCGGTATCCCCTTGTCACGGTGGGGAACATGGCCTTCCATATTTCGCGGGAATCGCGGTGGAGGGCGAACTCGTCCAACAGGATGTTGGCGGACCAGCCGCGAGCCGTGTCCGGGTTTGCAGGCAAGCCCACAATTCGGGAGCCGTTCGGGAACACGATTTCAAGCTGTTTGTAGGCCGTGCCGTCCTGCGCCCTGAACTCCGCTTCCATTTCGTCAATCGCCATATTGTAGGCGCGGGCGTGCATCGCGCACTTGGCGATCAACTCTTTGCTCTGGCGCTCTCCGGCGGAGAGGAGAACCCACATGGTCTTTCGTTCCATGCAGTCATCCACCACCTCCAGGGATGAACCGAAGGACTTGCCACCTTGGCGCGTGATGCAACCGATTTTAAACCGGCTACGGTCTTTCGCCCACCGGCGTTGGTACCCGGTAAGCGGGACAGCAGGCTTAGAGGCCATAGACCTGCTCCCGGATGGCTTCGAGCGTCTTGGAATCAAGCTGCTTGGACTCGGACTTGTCCGGGGCGGTCTTGGGCTTCATGGCCTCAATCATGCCGAATATCTTGTCGATTTCAGCGACATCCCTGGTGTCCAGCTCGCCGGGGTTTTGCAGGAGGCGGTTCAGCTTGAGTTCCGCCACCTGCTCCAACGCGGCAACCGCCTCCTTCTTGGTACGAATCGGACGCAGCTCGTTCTGCTTGGCCGCGCTCATGAGCTTCTGGGCGCGGGCGGCTTCGGCCTGTTTCATGGCGAGGCTTTCCAGCGCCGAGACCGCAAAGCCGTCCTGGGCATTCTTGCTTTTGATGAGCTTCTTGAGCATCGCGGATCGGGCCAGGATGGTGTCGGCGGCAAGGTCGGCCTCGGCCTGGGCGAGCTTCTCCCGCTTGCCGCGCCAGTCGTAGGTCGCGGCCCAGCGCTTGAGCGTGGAAGCGGCCACCCCGGTTTCCTCGGCGACCTTCTCGAACGTCAGGCGGGCCACGCAATAGAGTTCCTGCGCTTCCCACACGGTTTCGGGCGGATATTCACGTCCGGTGCGTTCCACGCTACTCGCCTCCGGGGGAGGGGCGCTTGACGCCGGGGACGGTGGCGTAGCCCTTGGCTACCTCCTCGCCCCGTTCGGTCAGATGGGCGACTCGGCAGCCGCCGTTTTCGGCCACGCCGACCAGCCCCTGTTCGTCAAGCCACGCGAGCTGGGTGCGGATGACATCGCGCGACGGGCGGAACCCATATTCCGGCACCATGTCGCGGATCAGGCTGTCATTCAGGGTGTAGTCGGGTTCTTCGGCCAGCAGGCGCAGGATGGTAAGGCGCAGATGCTTGGCCACGACGTTTCCGTAGCTCATGATTTTCCTCCATTGAGCATGTAGTCTTCATGGCGGGTGACGACATTTTCCAGTCGGCCCACGATGCGGTCCATGCCTTCGATCTTTTCGACGGCGACGCGGAGGTCTCCGCCGAAACCGCGAATGGTCAGGGCCAGATCATGGAGAGCCTCTTCACTGGGGACGTTCTTTAAGCAGGCCTCGGTTGTGGTCACCCGCTTGTCGAGTTCGGAGAGCTGTTTGCGTTGGTCCAGCAGGAGCTTGAGCAGCACACCGAGAATGGGCAGGACGACGATCTGGACTATGCGCAGGGCGAGGTCGATGTATTGCAAATCCACAGCCTACCCCCGGAACAGCTTGATGGCTTTGTCCATGGCCGTTTCCGGCTGCATGCCCATTTCGCCCAGCTTCTCCTGGGTGCGGCGTCCGGTGTAGCTCCGGTACATCAGCAGGAACGTGCCGGAGACGGAAGGCAGAGCCCACTTGAGCACGTCGATGATGAAGGCGGCCTCGTCCTTGCTGACGGACGATGAGAAGGCGGAAACAAAGGTCACGCCCACGCACGAGAAGATGAGCAGGAAGGTGCCCTTGCCGTACCAGCGCAGGAGCTGGGGCCGGGTGCGGCGGACGTATTCGTCGTTGGAGTTGATCTCTGCCTTGGCGAGCTTGCGCCCGCCTTCCACGTCCTTCAGGTCGAGTTCCCGGAGCTTGACCGTGGTGGCGAGGCCCGCTTCCTTGAGGGCGAGCTGCTGTTCGCCGGTCAAAGGCTTGGCTTCGGCTTCCTTCAGGCCGTCCGTGATCATGGTCACGCCGTCCTGAATCTTCTTGCCGGTGTCGCCGCCCACGGCACCGGCGATGGTCGCCACGCCCTCCACGGCGGTAACGATCTGCCCGATGCCGGGGATGAATTTGAGTGCGCCGGTGAGGAGGCTACCGAGTCCCATTGTCCCACTCCTTTCCGGCCTCGCCGGTGGCGTCGATGATTTCGAGGTCGAATCGGACGCCGGGGCGCGGATCGCCGTTGCTGACGGCGTTCATGAGTTCGGCCAAGGTGGCGCGGGAGCTGGCTACGGCGGGTTGCCCTTTGAGCGTGGCGAACCGCAGGCCGGGCAGAATGCAGGCCTCGGAGTCGGATCGGCGGCCCGCCTCCACGTCACCGGCCCAGTTGCCCGCGTGCATGCGGACGTGCGTGCGGCCCGGTACGCTCAGGACTTCAGGGCAAAGCCCAAAGTGCGGCGACTCGGTGATTTCGCATTCGTATTTGCCGGGGGGAATACAGGACACGTCCGTGCGGTTGTCTTTCCACGGCGGCTCCGCGCTAACACGGTCCGTGCCGCCGGGCAGGAACATACGCCCGAACGTGCCGTCGAGGCCGTGATCGACCCGGACGATGGTGACGCTTTTCTTGTGCATGATCTCTCCCTGTTTGGCGTAGGGTCCAAGCAAGGCGCTCGGACGATTACAGGGAGAATGCTATCGGTAAGGCTGAGATGGTGCAGGAATCTGTGGGCGCTGTGGATTAAAAAAAGCCCCCGGCTTTATCCAAGCCGGGGGCATTTATTATTTACTCTTCGGTATGAGCTGTTAGAAACATCGCTTTTGATAAAGCGTCAAAGAATTGTTGATAGATGATGGGGTCTCTTATTGGTTCAATATTATATTGCGCATTGACTCTTACGGTTGTTTGCTTGTCGCCTCGCGGAATGGCAACAACGGTCATGCGCACCTTATAGCCATCGAGTTTGGTCCCGGAAACCGTACCCAAGTCATAGGATGCCTTGTCTATGACAAAACCCAAGTCCTGCAATGTCGCAATGATTGTTTGCAAGGTTTGCCGCTTGTCATCAGTTTCAAAATAGCGTGTCTGCATCGACCGCATTTTGACCTGAGATTCACCGTCACTGTCCAAAATATTCTTTTGGGCTGTTTGACAGCCGGACAAGAGCATAACAACGAGAACGAAAAGAAGTGAGCGTTTATTCATATCTTATTGGCCTCAAGGAAAAGAGATTTCGAGAGCTTCTCAAAGAACTCCTGATACACAGTCGGATCGTTGATCTGAGTCTGGGAGTTGATCTGACCCATGGAATTGAAGATCACACGTTGGAAAGTGACGCGCACTGCGGTAGTACCTGGCGACTCTTTGACCGAAAGGAGTGTGTCCAAGTCGTTGGCAAGAGTATCCGCAGTGTCCTCCGCCATTTTGCGGGCAATCTTTTCACAGGTGTCCTTCGGGAAGGTCTCTAGAAGTCCTTCATAAAGGGCATCGTGAACTTTCTCTTTCACTGCAGCTATACGTTCAGGTGTCAGCTCGGTGTCTTGAGTCTCTCCATCCTGGTCCAATTGCCGAACCACCAATGAAGCCTTGACCATCTGTGTGGCATCAGCGGAATTTACGAGGTTTGGGTTTTGACTAAGGCCTCCGAGCAGGGCGAGCATGAAGAGTTGCCCTCCGTCGCTGGCGTCGCGGTTCTTTGAGCCAACAACGACACCAAGTTCAACGGAGGTTTCGTCAAGGTTGAATCCCAAATCCTGTAGCACCGCATTGGAAGCAATAAGCACTGCTTCTTCATTCCCCGTATCGTATGCTCGGGTTTGCAACTGCCTGTTTGCCAAGGACTCCGGGGGGAGTTCTAGTGCTTTTTGGGGAATTTTGGGGGCACACCCTGTCAACAACACCAAAATTAATATTGAAAATAGCCGTTTCATATCATCCTCTAGAAACTGGACTGCCTGTATGCAAAGTCGCGAACAAGTCCATCTTCGTCGTACTTAATAATAATGGTCAGAGTCCGCTGTGTGGAGCTGGCGGCCCCACTGTCGCCGTTGTAGTTTCCGCCTCCAAGCGCTCCACCACTTCCTCCGAAGATGAGACCAAGTACGCTCACTCCGCCGGAGGATTTCGAATAAACTCGTTCCGTGGAAACCTTGTCATAGACCCAAACCTCTCTGCGCTTTGAGTCCGTTGTCACCATGTTTGGTGAGCCTAGTATGCTGACAACATCAGCGCTGGACATGCCTACTTTAATTTCCTTTTGAACTGTCCCAACGGTAAGTTTATCCCCCGTGTCATCGCGAACAGCTTCCCGATGTTTTCCCGCAGTCGCACAACCGGCGGCAAAGAGAATAAGAATTGTCAAACCAATCGCAGTAATTTTCCTCATTATAGCTCCTCTTAAAATGCAACATACCGAATCAAATTCAGCAAACGGGTATACGTTTTCTCTTGCCCTGTCCACGATCTAACAAGATCCAATGAACCGGTCCCGTTGTTGTAACTACATGGAAAGAAGGGGGATGATCAAAATAAAACCGCCCCTAGTTATAAACTTCGAGGCGGTACGGAAATAAAAAAGCACCCGTTGAGGATGCTTTCACGAGGCCGGGTGCTGGAAGGGACGTTCCACTATTTGTTTAGGCCCTCTTCAACGAACTTTCGGAAGTCGCGTGTTTGCTGATTCTCCTGGCCGTGGCTTCGAATATATTCCTTTCCAAGCTGTTGTAGATAGCCAGCGCTAGACGCTAGAGCCAGGGAATAGCCCTTTTTAAGCGACATACGGGAGTCCACTTCCTTCACATTCTGAAGCCATTTGTGGGCATACGGAAGGCCCGCGCCGAAGCCCTTCTGGTGGAATTCGGTATCGTCTTTGAACTGCATGAGCTGAGAATATAGGCCGCGCACAGTCTCACGGTCTGCGGCTATCTGTTCTGGAGTGGCCTTTTTCATTTCTGTCTTGGGCGGTTGCGTTTGGGCCTGCTCTGTCTGCTTGGCGTCCTCTTTGAGTTGCGCGAGGTATTTATCTGAGGTGTCCGGTTTGGTAACCGTGGGAAGCAGAAGGATGCCAAGGACAAACACGCCCGCGTAAAGGCCAAAGGCCTTGAGCCTTGTTTGCTTTTCAGGCTTGACGAAAAATAGCACCATAGCGGGTTTTATGAGGCCGAGGATTGCAGCAAGAAGTGCGGCGAGACAGACGAGAGACAACAGTATTTGCATTGGAACCTCCTTATAAATCAATGCGATTCATTTCTTCCTTAACGCTTTCCGAGGTCACCCGAAAGGGTTTATCCAAATGGCGTATGAGTTTTCCCTCCGCCGTGATGGCGTATACTTGGCTTTGGCTGATGCATAAACAATAGGCGGCTTCATCGGCCCGCAAGAATGGCTTGGAAGCCAGCATCTCAGCCGGGGAGATGGAGAACTTGGCGGTGCCGGTCGGATTTTCAGGCAGCATTACCTGGAAGCCGTGAGGAGCCTTAGGTGTGCAACGCTCGCCGCAACCGAAGCAGTACAGGATCGGCCACTTGCAAACCCAGTATGCCTTCTTCGGTTCCTTGCACCCCAATTCCTCGTACACGCCGGGCAGGATCTCGCCGTGGTACGGGCGGAAGCCCTTGCCGTACAGGTCCGCGAATTCTTTCAGGTGTCGTGTGGTCATGTTTTAGCCTCCGTGACAGTCAACGTGAGAAAATTTGCGTAACGGCCTTTGCCTGGGCGGTGAACAGGGCGTCACATCGGTTGCATTTGCCGGTGACGCTGCACCGCGCGCAGGCTGTGGCCTTGATCGTTTCCATGATCCGTTTCTCGTCATCCTGGCCCTCAAGCGCGTCCCGTATGCGCCGGGTCTGCCGTTCGATGTTGCCGCCGTATTTTCCTGCCAGGACCATGTAGACCGTGGCGCGGTTCAGAAACGGATGCAGGCGGCAGAACCTGTGCACCGAGCCGAACCGCGCCTCGATGTCAGTTCGCAGGTTGTGCATAGTAGGGATCAATTCCCTTTGTTTGGCAGCGCCCGATCAGGTCCTTGGCGAGCGTTTGCAATGCGCCCTGGTCGTTCAGCCAGACAAACTTGTCCACGCCGAACTGGGAGGCGCAGCGCGTGTCTAACCCGGACATCTTCCAGTCCAACGCGTTCCACATGGCCGCGATCCAGCGCTTCTGCTTGGCGTGGGGCGTGCCGTCCGGGATTTCGTAGAAGTCCTTACGGGGCGTTTTGGCCCGCTTGCGGCTGTTGGTGAACTCCGCGCCCTTGTCTTCCAGGTAGCTGACGAAGTCGGCCAACTCTCGTTGGGTCAACTTGCCAGCCGAGGTCTTGCCGTATCGTTTATGGAGGATGGCGCGGTAAGTCTCGTCGTCCATTTCCGGCATTTGCTTTTTGGCTATATGGATTTTGGCGAGTAGGCCATTGCGCCAATTTTGGTTGTGTTTTTGTGTCATGGTGCTATCCGTTGGGGGTGTTTATGTCGTGCGCAGGTATACAGTTGGTCCAATTGACATTCCCGCCACTTCCGAATCATTCTGCCGATAAGCCAAGTTCCCAAATTTACATTCACGTTGGAGGGCTTTCCCATGGCAAATCTTGAGCATCTGGCAATTTTGAAACAAGGCGTTGAAGTCTGGAATGCGTGGCGCGAAAAGAATCCGGGCCTCATAAAGCCAGACCTCAAGGGAGCGAACCTTGAAGGAGCAGATCTTTATGGGGCAGACCTTAAGGGAGTGGAATTCGGAGAGGCTTGCTATCAAACGGACATTCAAGATTCGTCCCTTTGGGGACCTCTCTCGTTTTGGACGAATTGCCAGGGGGTGAACTTCAAAGGAGCGAACCTCGGGGGGGCAAGACTCGAAGGGGCGGTCCTTCCTGGTGCAAACTTTGAGGGGGCCATACTCATTGATGCAAAACTCACAGGAGCGGACCTCCGAGGGGTGAACCTCAACAAGGCGATCCTTGAAAAGGCAAGATTCGAAGGGGCGAATCTTCATAGGGCAAGACTTAAGCAGGCAAACCTTGGGGGGGCTATCCTCAAAAGAACAAACCTCTCTTGGACAGATTTGTCTGGGGCCATTCTCTACGGCGTTGAATTCGATGATAAAATGATTTGCAGGTGTGCAAACGTCACCAATTGCATTGGCAGCCAACGGTTCGTCAAGCACGTCAAGGACCTGGACTACATTGAAGAGACCAAAGAGAAACATCCCGTAAAATACTGGTCGTGGAAATTGCTCACGGACTGCGGACGCTCGTGGCTCAAATTGCTCGGATGGTGTGTAGCCGTCCTGTACGTGTTTTGGGCAATTTTTGACCTGCTGCATGTTCACGACTCGCTTGTCACCAGTATTATGGCCTTCACCTCTTTCGGCTTTGTGGATTCCAAAGCCCACAACTCTACAGAGCTTACCCTTATCTGCATTGAAGCTATGCTCGGCTACGTTATGTTCGGAGCCTTGGTTTCTCTGATCGCCAGCCAAATAGGCAGACGAAGCGAATAGTATTGTGGTATTCAGTATTTCAAACCGCCCCGATGGATGCTCTCGCAGTATAGCCAACCTCTTCAAGGGGTTATATTTAATCATTGGTATAGCCCTCTAGGCTCTCTTCTGGCTCAATAGAGCATTCCGCCAACGATTCCGTGCGCGGCCTGACTGTTGTCACCGGCACGGCCTTTCTGGAATATGCAAGGGTAACCATCCACACGCCGTCAGCATTCAGGCGAGGCGGTGCGCCGATCATTTCGGCCTCGGGCAGCATGCCGCCTTCGCGGTACCAGACCTTTGCGCCTTGGGGGAGGTAGAGGTTGACCCGCACAGTGCCGTCAGTGACAACGCCAGCCGCAACGCCGAAGGCCTCGGCAATTCTTCGGCCAAGCACCTGCCCCAGTTCGGCAGGGCTGAGGAAGCTCCGGCGTTCGTCCGGGCGAGTGTAGAATGAGTCGCCGATCTGCAAACGGAAATTATCTTTCCTCCCCCCGTAGTTAGGCCAGTTTTTCCCGTAGTCGCCGGGAAAAACGGAAAGCAGGGGCCATGCCTTCTTCCCCTTGGTGGACGGGATTCGGAGAGGGGCTTTCATGCTCGACATATAGTTACCTGTATGGCTGCTCATCAGGCTGGGATCGCCACACCCCGACGACCGCTCCGAGATAGGAGCGGTTTCGCGCTACGCAACAGCATCCTTCAGTTCGTTGCTGGCCTTGAACTTGACCACGTTCTTGGTCGGGATCATGACCTCGGCACCGGTCTTGGGATTACGGCCAACGCGGCCTTTGCGTTCTTCAACCTTGAAAGTGCCGAAGCCACGCAGGGTGACCTTGGTGCCACCGGAGAGGGTGTCTTTGATGTTCTCGAGGAAGGCTTCCACCACTCGCTCCGCATGGGCTTTCGACAGATCGGATTCCTCGGCCACTTTCGCAATCAATTCGCATTTGGTCATGGTGTATTTCTCCAGGTTGTTAGGCGGTTCGGTTACACGGCCAGCCCGTGTTTATCTTTCCATTCACGCACTGCGTCATCCGCTGTTCGGGTGCAGGCGCGATAAAGCCATTTCCAGAACGTCTGAGCTATGACGGAGTCTTTTTTGACGAGAGAGATGGATACGACGGAAAAGGGAACGTACTCAGGATATCTGTCAACAAAGTACAGTACGATCCGCTGCTCAATTTCTGCATCTATGGCGCTGTGTATGCGCAGCCGATGCCTCACGACTTCTTCTTCGTCGTGCCTCCAGATCACCACGTCATAGGTGTACCGCATGCAGCCAAACCAGCCGCTGACCATTTCGTGGAAACCTTTCCAGGAGTATGAGAAGCCACCAGCGAATGCCATCAGGCAGAGGATGTAAAAGAGCGTCTTCATTCCGTCCCCTATGCCACCGCTATGTTCAAAGGCAGTGCCTTGTATTCGCCGTCTTCGTCCCTCTCGTAGACGCGGACATACTCCTTGCTGTCGATAACTCGGATGCTGTCCTTGATGGCCGCCATGGCCTTGCGCCAACGTTTGTCGTCGATTTCCAGGCGGAGCAGGTCGAGGACGCGGTAGACGCTGATCTTGCCGTCAGCGTCCGCCTGGAAGGCCTTTTCGATGATGGTGCGCAGGTTCGGATTGGCGTCGTGTGTCCATTCGGCCATGCACTCGTTGATAAGGACTTCCGCCGCAACCAGCTCCTCACCGAACTTGATCCGGTCCTGAATGTTGATCGTGATCTTGATAGCTCCGTCGAAGGAGTACAGGACGCGGTTGCCCTTCTTGCCGCGCAGCTTGACGTCGTACTTCTCGACCACGAGGGCCAGATGGGTGCGGATATCGTCCAGGGCGTTCTGTTTGAACGCTACAATATCGGCATTGATTTTCTTGGCCTTGCCGTGCAGCTCCCGGACAATGGAGTCCGCAAGCTTGTCGGATTCCCGGATGTTTTCGGGAGCAACAAGGTTCCCTTTGGCATCCTTCCAGTAACCGTTTTCCGTGGCAGTGTTTTCCATGGTTTCTCCTAATTGATTGCCATTTCTTCCAGGCCGTTGACGCGCAGGGCTTCAGCAGCCACATCCGACGCGATCTCGTTGGCCTCGACGCGTAGGTCGCCGGGGAGCTTGTCGGCCAGTTCGCGGAGACGAGCTGCGCAATTCATCACCTTGCCGCTGATCGCGCCGTCGGAATTCCATCCGATGTTATGGTTGGTACGTCCGGTCTCGTTCATTTGGAGCCTCCTTCCTCAATTTGGGTGTCAAAACGTTCAAGGATAGCCCTGCATTCCTTGACCACAGCCTGACGGGCCGGGGCGGAATACAAGTCTTTTTCAAAAAACACGCGGGCAAGCCGGGACATGGCGGCCCGTTCGTTGGCAAAGGGATCGCGGGGGGCAACGGTCGGGTACGGGGTTTCTCGATGGTCACGGCCCGAAGGAGTCGTGGAATAGAGAAGGTTCAATCCTTTCTTGCCGTTGCGCCGAACCAACCCGATGGACAGCAGGTGCTTGAGGTACTTGCTGACCGAGGACATATCCACATGCGACACGGCGGCGATTTCGGCGATGCCGAAGGAGCCGGTTGAGGAGCGGACGGCCCGCCACATGCGGATATAGCCTTCGCCCCTTCGCTGGGGAGCTTTGGGATTGTATGAGTAGTGGCCGGGCTTGATGCGGGTCAGTTCGTTCTGGCGCGTCATGCCGTCGAGCTGACGGCGTACACGGGCTTTCTCAGGCTCGGTTTCCAAGGCCAAGGCCTGGAAGACGAGGGCGTTGTTGATTTCCTTCTTGCCGCCCTCGCTCAGGCCGATCACCACGCCGCGCAGCTTGTCCATGTCGGGAGACAGCATTACTAGGCCCTCCCGATGCGCAGGGCTTCGACGGCCTTGGCGTCGATGGTGTTGGTGTTCTGGGCCTTGGCGTAGTCCTCCAGGTGCAGGATGTAGCCGTACACCACGCGGAAGCTGCCCTTGGCTAACAGCGCCAGTTTATGGCAGGCCTCCGGCGTGACTTCCAGGGCGGCGGCCTGCATGGCGAAGAGCATTACGTCCTCGGCGCTGATGGGGTCGAAATTCACAACGTCGACCACACGGGAGTGGACACGGCGGCGGGCGTGGAGCTTCGGGTAAAACCCCTCTTCGCCGATCAGGATCACGGGGCATCCGGTCATGTCGTGGACGTCCCGCAAGTCTTCGATGCGGCCCATATGCAACCGGTCCGCTTCATCCACGATGATGGCCGTGTGGGATTCGTTCAGAGCACTCATGATGCTCGTGCGGCACTTCGCCGTGTTGCCAGGGCGGTCACCTGTGGCCTCAAACGCCAGCTCCTGAAGAAAACCGAACTGACTCCAACCTTCCAGGACGCGCAGGAAGATGCCGCCATTGACGGTGTGCCACTCCTTTGCCGCCATGGTCTTGCCGCGTCCGGCCTCCCCCTGGATAACCCCGATGCCGGGGCGGCCACGTTCCGTGTCGCTCAGGGCACTCAGGGACTTGCGCAGCTTCGCCACGTTTCCAGTTGCGATAAAGATGTCTCGCCGCATGTGTTACCTCGCTATCTGTTGCTGGTAGAATTGCTTCAGTTGATCAAAACGTGCGCCCGTGGCGGTCTCGTATTCCTTGGAGGCCTCGTAGGCGGTCATGAAAGATTGGTATTCGTCGGGTAGGTCGCGTCCGTTCTTGACGGCCTGCTCGAAGCACCACTCGTATTTTTCCAATTCGGAGGCGAAAAAATCCGGGATTTCCAAGGTGGTTGAGGGAAGGTGCCTGACTCTGGCTTGGAGAGCTTCCAGACGCTCTTTCTCAGCTTCGTCCATGCCGGGTTCGATTTGGACGGCTTTGGGCTTGGGGACGGCCTTGAGCGGCACGCTCTCCTGCTTCATCCACGGCAATGATTGGAGCCCGCTTTCGCCGACCTCCGCGTCGAAGGCCTTCACGATCTTCATGGTGGCGGACTTGAGTTGGCGCTGGCGCTTGTTGGCTTCCTGCACCTTGATGAGGTCAAGCTCGTCGCCGAACATGCGGGCGAGCGGGTGGAGGGCTTCCACGGGCCGGGCCGTGCCGATCCGTTCGCCGTCGAGGGTATGCAGATACACCTCGGCCATGTCGGACCACCGGTACATCGCCATCAGCGGCTTGTTCAGGCCGTACAGCGCGTCGGACTCAAACCGGACATTGCCGATGGTGAACCCGCAGCGCTTGGGGTGGATTTTCTGCCGGAAGAGGAAGTGGCGGTCCAATTCTGTAAGGTCTACGCCGTCACCCATGCCCGCGTGCAGGACATCCAAGGGGCGCTGGCCGCCGAGTTCATCGTGTTCCTGCTGGCCGTACCACCAGACGTACAACCGGAAAATTTCGGAGGCCTCGCGCAGGGTGGGCACCCATTCGTTGTGTGTCGCCTCGTGATACTTCTCGTTCCGCTTCATCCAAGCGGGTTTGTTGTCTATGCAGTTGCCCACATAGCTCGGCAGGAGCCTTTCACACTGCGAATCAAAGGTGCGGAAAAAGCGCTCAACGATCTTGGTCCGGGCTTCGTAAGGACGGCTGTACTGCACCGCAATACCGAGCCGGGCGTAGAGGCCGTTAAGTTCGTCGAAGTCGGCGTCAACATTGTTGAAATACTTGGCGCGGAAGGCCTTGCCGTTGTCGATGTAAACGCAACGGGGGTATTGGGCGAGGGTGCCGATCGCCATGTGTAGCGCGGAGCTGATGGCAATGGTGTTTTCCGAGGGCATAATTTCCCAACCAACCGGCATGCGGGACCGCCAGTCGTACCAGCAGATGAGCGTCGGCCGGAACGGCTTACCCGTTGTCGGATGTATGCACTGGAAATTGAGAACCTTGCCGTCACAAAAAAGAACGTCTCCGACAGACAGGAGCTTGTCATTGCGGGCGATATACGGCCCGACCTTGTCCTTGAGCGCCTTTTCACCTTCCTGCTTGAGGACAACCAGATCGTGGTGATCCTCGTCGAAACGCCGGGCGAATCGAACGACAGAGCGGTAGCTCGGCAACCTGATTTCGCGCTTGGCGAAAATGCCTTTCATGGTTTCATAGGCCAGGGCGATGCTCGGCTTGTTGGGAGTCAGCCAGCAACCGAGGAACACCTTTTCGGCTTCCAGCCCGAGTTGCCCAAGCCCCTTCTTGCCGCCTTTCGACCACTTGCCACGCCGATCGCACAGGATGCGGTAATCTTCAGCGTTGTCGCGCAGCTTCTTATCCCAGCGGTAGAGCGTTTTGTCCGAGACGTCGCCGAGGATTTCATGCTCTTTGGTGAGCATCTGCCCGGCGTTGATACCCAGGAGGAAAGCCTTGGTCGCCCGCCCCTTGGTGGACTTGCTCTTCCCGACGAACTGCCGCCATTCGCTGACCAGCCGAAAACGGGCCATGCCTACTTGGTGAGCCCAGTCGGGAATAACCACATCCTGGGCGGGCAGAGCCGGAGTGTTGGAGCTGGCCTCATGCAAGGTTATAGCGGCTCGCACGTCTTGCGGGAGGCCGGTGACGATCCATTCCTTGCCGCCGCCTCGGCCTTGGCGTGGTTGAGAGGTCCAACCTTCGCGTTGGGCACGTCGGTTAACGGTCCTCTCCGTCGTCCTCAGCGTACAGGCTAATTCTTTTGTGGTGTATGCGTCTTTCATCGTTCTAGACTTTCATGTCTTCGGGCAATGCCAGTACATGAACAGGGCACCCTTCATCCCGCAGGTAGGCCAGCACCCGTCGGTTGTTCGCGCTGCCCATGATCGTCCGGGAAACCACGGACTGACTGAGATCAAGACGGTCACGGATGTCGTTCTGGGTCAGTCCCCGCGTGAACATCCATTCCTTGATTAAGTAAGGCCTCCGGTTACGGCCGGTCCCCATCCCGGCAAGCATGTTTGTGCTCATGGTCATAGCTTCAACTCCAATTGCTTCTTGCGTTTCTTTGCTTCACGCTCCGCCAGGATTGCGTCGGCGTAATCACGTAGTTTTTTGTCCTGTGGGGTCATGACCCCGCACCCGTGGGGGCGCAGCATTGCGGCCAACGGTTCGACGCTCTTCACGGCTGTGCAGAATACGTTCACCGCCAGAATTGACGGCTGGTGTTCCGTGTTGGCGGGGTTAAGCCACTTTTCAAGCGTAGCCAGCGTGACGCTCTTGGCATTCCCCCGGCTGAGGCTGATCCCGGCGCTCCGAGCGATTTGATTCATGCGGTCCACAATTTCATCCCGCGACAGGCCGCACCGCGAGGCGGCACGGTTCATGGCGCTCTTTACGTTGGCCATCAACATGGCTAGCTCGGCGCTCTGGTCGGTCTCGAAAAGGGATAACTGCCGCATGTGTCGTTCTGTCCGCTGGGTTGCAGGTTGCTGTCCGAAACGGGTGCGGGGTCAGATGTTGACCCCTTGGGCGGTGTCATTTAGAGTGCATTTGCTAAATGGTCTTTTTTATGACTGCCCACGGTTTTTGTTCTAATCTCGTTTTTGGTGTTTGGTCAACCTTTTTTGGTGTCCAAGTTGAAAAAACGTGATTTTGTATTTTTATTAAGAAAATACAAATAGATATATAGCCGCTTGGGCTGTCCAACTTCTTGTCCTTCTTCGGAGGTTGAAATTGGACACCTCTTTAGGTGAAAGAATCAAGATTGCACGTGGGGAATTAACGCAGGCAGAATTTGCTAAGCGAATCGGCGTGCATAAGAATTCGTTGAGCCGTTACGAGCGCAACGCCAATAAGCCCGATTCTGAATTCATCGCGGTATTGCGCACCAAATATGGGATTTCCGAGTCATGGCTATTGTTTGGGGAAGGCTCAATGAAACGGAGAGCCCCAGCCGATGATACTCGTGTCTGCGTGGATGAAACCGAACTGGTTATGGTCCCATTGGTCCAAGCCCGCCTGGCCGCAGGATCAGGCTCATTCGAGACTAGTGGTGAAGTCAACGGACGCTATGCCTTTCGCAATGAGTTCCTGAGTAGGCGGGGAAACCCGGCGCAAATGGTTCTGATGCGAGTTGCTGGTGATAGCATGGAGCCTAAGATCGAGAACGACGATACCGTGCTGATTGATCAGAGCCAAAAAGAACCGCGCCCTGGTCAGGTCTACGCCGTCGGGGTGGAAGATATGGTTTACCTCAAGATGATCGACACCCTGCCGGGCAAGATGCTGCTCAAAAGCTATAATCCAGCCTATCCGCCCATTGAAGTGAATACCAATGGAGACTTGGAGCAAGGAGTGCGCATCATCGGCCACGTTGTTTGGGTCGGTCGGGAAATGCCCTAGTCCAGGCTACCAAAACGAACAGCCGCATTTTGGCAGACCCTTTCTCAAGTTGTCTGTCAAAATGCGGCTGTTTGTTTGAGTTCTTTCTCAAGTTGAAAATACGCCCCCGTCAAACCAAGGATTCCGGGGAATCCCGCGCCCGTCCTACATTCGTCCCATATTCGTCCTGAATTTCTCCGGCACCCTCTACCTTCTCACCTTGGCTGTCCCCCTATAACTAGAGCTGCGAATACATGGCCTGAAGCCTTGCGAGATGCACCCGTTCCTCCTGAATGCATTCGCGGACGGCTGCCTTTTCCGTATCCGGTACCAAGGCTTCCATCTCGGTGAAAAAGAGCAGGGAGTCCTTTTCAAAGGTCATGGCCATCCTGATGGCTTCTTTTTCATCATCAAGGGCGTCCACCCGTTTCGCCACTTCCTGGTCGGAGAATAAGGCGTGGGATTCGATCAGTCCCTGGATATATCTACCTAACTCTTCCGTGGTGGCCCAAGCGGGCAATTCGATATCGCCGAGCCGGTCCTGAAGTGCCTGGAACAATACTTCGTGTTTGCTTTCCTCGACAGCCAGATAGTGGAACAGTTCCCGAGTCTCCGGGGTTTGGGCGTTTTCTTCCAGACGCAGATAAAACGCCCGGCCTTTTTTTTCGATTTCGACTGCGGTCTTGGCTATTTCGTTAGCTCGGAAAAAACTTGCCATGGTGTCTCCTTGTTCTGGGTTTATCGTGATGCGTACCGAGTACTTTGTCCACTGCTGCCCGGCACCGGTTCATCCGGCCCAAGCGTACTTTTGACAAGATAAAGGGACACGGCGTCCTATCGATAATCATACCACTGATGATCAAAAGGAGTAACCGCCATGTCCACGAGCTTCATTTATCACGCCTTCGGCCTGCAATGCTATGACTACGTTCGTCAGGATTATGTAGCACAGAATTGAATTGAGGGGATACCATACCAATTTAATGAATAACCCACCACATCATCCTAGAAGATCAATCTGAGTTGGTCCTGAGTCAGATTGTGCTTATCTGAGTGAGGAATCCTCCTCCGATCAACAAGATGGGACTTTATGCGTGCTAAAAGGGAATTAGAGAAGTGGCCTTGAAAACTGGACCTTTTGGCAAGATGTACGCAAACGGATTGAGGTTCAACGAAGCCACTGTTTGATCAGTGGAAGCTGACCTTCAAGGGGGCATTGCACAGCTCCTCCTGTGCAGAGGGGGGGGACTCTGCCGTTTCGTGAAAGTCGGCGGCAGGCGGGATTACGAGGAGTAGTGATCCCAGTATTCACCGTGGAACTCGTGAACGGTTGGACCATCTCCATGCTTCCCCTGATCAGTCACCGAAAAGAAGAACTTGTCGATATGCGACCAACGAGCCGTCGCCATCCGCGACGTGTTTCTTGTTGAAATTGACTTTCGTTATCTTTGATTTTATAAGAGCTCGGCTGTGTAAACACGAAGCGAGGAGAGGGGAACAACGTGCAAAACGACATCCCTGACGGCAGAGTCTCTGGTAAGCCTGACAGATTGAGGTTTTCCTCCGAAGGTGGCGTAACCGGGGCCTCGGCCATTCAATCCTGCCTTCTGCGTTCCGGGCTGACCCTGTCAATTTCCCGCCCGTGCCTGGCCGCTCCGCTCAAGGCGTCTTTTGAGATGGACGATGCCCCCATCCAGTTCGGGTTTACCTATTCCGGGAAAAACCGATGCATCTATTCCGTTGGCGGGCCCAAGGCGCGGTCTCAGGAAATGCAGGCCGGTTCAAACGGCATCTTTCATCTGCCGAAAACGCGCGGCTCCATAGAACAGTCGTATGAATGCCCGCCTTGCGTCATCGGCATCATCGCTTCGCCAGAGCTTTTATGCTCCTACTTCGCTGAGGATATGACCCAGCTGCCCGAACCCTTTCGCAAGAAACTGGAGGGCCGCAGGGGCGAAGCCATGACCTGGTTCGGCCCGCGGAGCCAGGCCAAGCATCATCTGCTGTCCCAGATCCTGAACTGTCCGTTCAAGGGCGGGTTGCGCAAGCTGTTCCTGGAGAGCCGGGCCATGGAACTGCTGACCCTTCAGCTCCACGATTACATCCGTTCGGAAAAAGGTGCCGCGCCCGAGTCCCCCCCCTTGTGCCCTGCGGACGTCGAGCGTATCCGCCACGCCCGGGATATCCTCGTCATGGACCTGGAGAAACCTCCCCGGTTGTCGGCCCTGGCTCAGTTGGTGGGCATCAATGAAAAGAAACTCAAGGTCGGATTCCGGCAGGTTTTCGACACATCCGTTTTCGCTTATCTACGTGAGTACCGCCTGCAACGGGCGTTCGAATTGCTCCAGCAGGGCGAGAACAACGTGACCGAGGCGGCTTTTGCCGTCGGCTACCAGAGTCTGAGCCACTTCAGCCAGGCCTTCCGGGAAAGGTTCGGCATGTTGCCCAAACAGTTCCTGACCAATCAGCGCCGTTTACGGATACCGTAAAGAAAGTTCCTCCACCGACAACTTTTGCCCTGTCCGGGTTAGTCGCCGCCTCCGGGTACGTATATTGATCGTGAGAATCAATTTCATTAAATATACGATAACCGGCAGGAGTGACATGATTTCGCATCGATTTATTGGCCTCGCGGCAACGCTCTTCCTTCTTCTTCCGCTCCCCGCAAAGGCCGAGGAAGCGACAGGCGATGACACCGAACCCATGACCTTGCAGGAGGTCAGGGTGACCGCCACCAAGCGAGAGGGCACGGTCAAGGAGTTCCCGGGCAACCTCTCCGTCATCGAGGAGGGGTTCATGGAGGAGCACGAGGTAGACAACCTTCAGGACTTGGCCCGCTTCACCCCCAATGTGTACATCAAGGACACCAGCTCCGGCGCTTCCGTCGTCAGTCGGGGCATTTCCACTATCGACACGGGCCTGTTCAGCCCCATGGGCCTGTACGTGGACGACGTCTCCTATTCACTCGGCTACATGGTCAACCAGGACCTCTTCGACGTGGAGCGGGTGGAGGTCCTTCGCGGTCCTCAGGGCACGCTCTACGGCCGGAACAGCGAATCCGGGGTCATCAACATCGTGCTCAAGCAGCCGGATAACGAACGGCGGAGCAAGACAAAGTTCGAGATCGGCAATTACGCTTCGGTTCGGGCCGGGGTCAGCACCAGTGGTCCCATCGTGGAGGATGCTCTTTTCTACGGCCTGGCTTTTCAGGGCTACACCACGGACGGGTTCTATAAGAACGTCGACACCGGTGCCGATGACGTGGGGGGCGATCAGACCATCAACGGGCGCGGCACCCTGCGCTGGACTCCCACCAAAGATTGGGACGTCTCGGTCAACCTGGACGGGGCCAAGCGCGATCTGGGCATCAGTAAATTGCGCTACGATGACGGCCCGAACAAGACGGCGCGCTACGAGGTCAGCTCCGGGGAGAGCGACAAGGCCTACGAGACGGAGCTGGGGCAGTCGGCGCGGGTCAAATACGCTCTGCAGGGCATGGAGTTCACATCCATAACCAGCCACCGCGATTTCGACAGGGAACATCACCTGGACTCGGA
>Ga0075011_10000123_pt1 | contig 38897 bp, 47 predicted proteins | sample TARM_MetaG_T_14_FD_72354 | JGI IMG/M metagenome (GOLD analysis project Ga0075011, IMG submission 72354) | Freshwater microbial communities from Pennsylvania, USA, analyzing microbe dynamics in response to fracking - TARM_MetaG_T_14 | ecosystem: Environmental > Aquatic > Freshwater > River...
GCGCGCGCGGGCATCATCGAGCATGTAGGGCCAGCCAAGGCGCCAGTCGGTGCTGGTCAGGGCAATCGAGCTGGTCTCGAAGTTGCTGTCGCCCAGAATAATCAGGTGCGGGGATGCAGCCACGGGCACCGTGTGCTCATACCAGTCGATGCGGGGACTGCCGTTGAGGCTCACCACGCCGGGAGAGCCCATCATCCGGGCGCTATTGGCCGGGGCCGATGTGTTGTTGAAGACGTAGCTGTAGGCGTATTGGGCCCCGTCGCTCTCGCGCGTGACGCTCATCGACCAGGACAGGCGATGCTTGATCGCCTCGATCACGTAGCGACCACCCGCCGCGCAATATCCGGCAGGCAGCGGCGCCGATGCCGCGAGGGTGGCCGCGCCGGCCGCATCCACCGCATACAGTTCGAGCGCGCCGCTTTGCCCGTTGAGCACCACCCCCGCGCCATAGGCCTCGACGAGCGAGCAATCGAAGAGCATGCCCGGCGCATCGGTGGCAGCAGCCAGCGTCACGCCCGCCCGAGCGATCCGGTCTGCCGCGCAGCTGGGTGCGCCATAGACCGCGCGCGAGGCCGTCCACCCCGCCGCCGTCGGCACGAGGCCATCAGACCAGGACATGCCAGTGAGCGACCAGCCGGCCGCACGCGCAGTGCCAGGGAACGTGGTGCGCAAGGTCGGCACGATGGGGGCTGCGGGGTGCGACAGATCGGGCTGAGCATAGCCGATCGTCGCCTCGATGGAGGTGGTCGCAGCATAGGACTCGCACGCGATCTGGGCGCCGACCGAGACATCGGCCCCGGCAGCAATGCGATACGAGGTGCCGCCCGAGCGGTAATGCAGCCCCACAGACGTTCCCGGCACCCACAGCAGGCAGGAGCCAACCGGCGGATAGACCGCGCCCAGCGCGCCGATATCGATCGTATCGGCCCCGCCGGTCACGGTGATCGACCAGGCATGCAGCGGGGTCAGCGTGGCGCCGTCGATCTGCGCGAGGATCAGCGTCCCGGTGCCAGCCGCCTGGGCATCGATCCGCACCGCGCGCAGCGGGCCGGTCTCGGCAAATTGCGCCGTCGCCCACCAGTAGCTGATACTGGCGGGGCCGCTCGTCGTCGCTGTCACATCGCCTACCGTCTCGGACAGCGGGTAGACAGCCGCCAGCGCGGATGCGACCGCCGCCGATGCCTGACCTACGCCCGCCTCGACCGCATCGAGCCGCGACGTGATCGGTGCCGGCGCATAGGTGATCGCGTACTGGACGGCGATGGTGATGGTCGTCACCGCCGGGGCAGGAGTGATGTCACCGACAGCCGCCACCGACCCGACAGGGATATACGGCAGCACATACCCACCCGAATTGTAATAGGGCGTGCCGCCAGTCTGCCTCTGATAGCCGATGCGCCAGCCGGGCGGCAGATAGGGGCTGCCCGAGACGCTCCAGGTATTGGAGCCGCCCGTGGCCGTCACCGCCTGCACGAGAGCGACACGATAGGTACCGTCTCCGACGGGCTCGAACACCACGAGGTTGCCGGTCCCGCCGCCGTTGATGCCGATGGACACCGATTTCAGGAACCCCGCATAGGGGCTGGGTCGGCTCATGTAGATGCTGCTGTTGCTCGACAGCGAGCCAGCTGTGAACAGATCTCCGATCATTGCGCTGGTGACATCGGAAAGATCAGTTCCGATCTCGGCAAGCACGGACTGTAGCCGCTCAATCAAAAATGCTTCGGCATCGGCAAGGATTTCGACACGCGATGCTGCGAAGAGACCATCCAGAATATCGTGGATGATGGTCGTAGGAGACCAGGATCCAGCCCCCGCAGCGCCGCTCTTCACATATAGGTCGTTGTTGGCATCGACGGGATCGCCGTAAACAAGTGCAGTAGCGCCAGCCGCATAGGACAGATCGGAATCGAGAGCAGCACGCGTAACCTTGGTGGTGGCCACGAGGCCCGAAAGTCCGATGGCGCCCAGCGCGCCTTCAATCAGCGGGCCAATCGCACGCACATCCGACTTCTTCACTTCGTGGAGCCCGCTCGAAGGCACGCCATCCATCGCGTAATCGCGATAGGCCCGGTCGAATTGATCAGAAATGGTGCCCATGTGATAGCCCTTGTTAACTGACGGTCGCGGTCACAGGGCCAGCAAGGGCAGATGATCCACCACCCGTTGCATAGGCCCGTACCCAATAGTATTTCATGCCGACCGGCAGCCCGCCGTCATGCACGGACATGACCTCTCCCAGTCCTCCGACGAGATCACCACCAACCTGGGTAGAGCTCGCGAAATCATCAGCTGAGTTGCGATAGAGCCTGGCAAAAGCCAGCGTGGCACCGGTCGGCATTCGGAATGAGACATCCGCCGCACCAACCGCGCCTGAGGCCGCCAGTTCGGACGGCGCGCTCAAGGATACCGTCGCAGTAGGTGTGATATCGACGCTCTCGGACCAGGCGCTGGCCCAATAGCTGATGCTCAGTGCGCGCACCTGCACTTCGTACTGCACACCGCTATTGACCGGACCGCTGCGAGCTGTGCGGGCAGTATTATCGACTGCCATGGATACCCATGTTCCACCGGATGTCGGCCGATATCGAACCTCGTAGGTAAGCCCGGCCCGTGATGTGGACCAACTGGCCTCGATCGCTACCCCTTGGCCGCTGCCCAGGGAAATCTGCACCGATGTGAGTGTGACCGCATTGGGAACCGGGATAACGATGGTGGTAGTGGTATCTTCAGGGACCAACGGTGGGGTGCCCTCCTCGGTCACCGCATCGAATTCCCAGTCGTCGGCCTTCACTTCGGTCAGCGTGGCCGTAACGCGCATTTTGGCAAGATCGAGCTTCAGGCCTTCCACCATGAAGTCGGCCGAAACACCCAACTGTGCGAGTTCGAGCCGACAGAAGCGCTCGCCCAGCAAATTGAGGCCATACAAGTTCAGTTCGGCGGTGATATGCCAACGATTGCCGAGGCGGGCGAGCACGAGCTTGCCAATCCGCACAGCCTGATTGTGATGCGGCGCAAAATAGAGTTCGACGCTTTGGGGGTCCGTGTTGGGATCTTCGGACGCTTCGGCTGGCCCCACCGTCGCGCTTTCCTGCTCGCGATAGCCGATCGAAGCCTCTGTATAGAGCACTTTTACAGCGCTGACCCGCTCAGTCGCTTTCGGCCCCAGCACGGCAGTCATCGACAGCACATGGTCATCAGTGACAACCACGGTGGGCGCCACATAGCGGCCGACCATAAAGTTGAATTTACCGCCAGCATCCTGCCAGCAGAAGGCGTCGCAAGCCTTGAGCATATTGGCCAAAACCTGCCTTCGCTCATCCGTCGAGAGCGAATAACTGGCCCAGATACGCCAACGCTTGATGCTGGCACCGGTCACCGCGATCACCGTCTGGTCGCAGATATCCGCCTCAATCGCGACCCGGCCCCAGTTCACGTTGCCATAGCCACCACCGTAGCCATCCGAGTGCGCAAAATAATCGGCAATCACCAGTGCCGCATTGTCGCTACGCGGCCAGGTGGAGCTATCGGATAGCCGTACAGGACCGGCGCCACCAGCAGTTGAATCAAGGCGCGGGTCATAGACGCGGCTCCCCCAACGCACTTGGGTATAAGCGGGCATCTGGCCATTATAGACCTCGGAAAATTTGTCTTGATCAACCGGATCACAGACCAGGGCAGCATGAGCGCAGCCCAACTGCCTATGGGCTGATGTCCATTGCGGAAATTTTGCGGTCAGTTGGGCAATGGCTGTTTGGGTCGAGCTGCCGCTACGAGTGTAGATGTGAATGGCGCCATGGAAGCTCGATTCCGTGACTGTCCCCGAACTGTTCACCGTCACCTTATTGCCGTTGATACGGTGCTCAAGGATATCTCCCTCTTCACCCGTGCCAAGGGTAAGGACCATTCCCAAGGTCCCACCAGAGCTTTCAAGAAACGACAGCTGGCCCGCAGTATGAATGATCCCGTAGTGCCTGCGTCGCGATCCGACGGGCTGACGCGTCACCTGTTGGCCATCACTGGGCTTAGGGGTGCCAGTGCCGAAGATCGTCCCGATCAGCGCATTGATACCAGCCGTAATCGCGATAGTGAGCGCTACAGTCAGCACCGCACCGATCACACCCGATGCGCCGATCCATGCGACGATTGCGGAAGCTATGGCTTGCGGCATGGCAGCCTCCAAGCGATCATTGCCGAGGATGCGAACATGACGATTCCCCGTTCCGCACGGGCAGCCCAACGGTCGATGCCAAGGCACAAACAAAGCGTGGGGCCAGCCTCGGGGAGGTCGACCAATCCGATATCTCCACGCACGCTCGATGATACCTCGATGCACCCCAGAGCCAGCAGATCGCGGCGGCACAGGCTGGCCATCCCACCCGCACGCTCGATGATACGTTTTGCACTCATCGCGCTTGAGCAATTCGGCCATGGTTCAAGACGACGACCGGTGTTGCGCTCGATGTACCGCAGGATCGATTGGCAGCAATCTGTCTGCCCCCACCGGAATTCAGTCGAAGCCCAGTGTGCCAGTTCGATCTGGACCGGGTCTGATCCGGACTGGGTCAATAGTCCGGCCATGTGACCACCTTGTTGATCAGCGTGCCGACGAACTCAAAACCTTCGTCGCCTGGGAAGCGCCGCTGTTGATCGGCATCGGTGTACATTGCGTACTTTGGCCGGCTGCGTAGAGAGAACAGGCTCTCGGCCGAGATCGCCACGGACCTTTCACCGTTCTCGCCATAGGTGAACGTGGGCTGCAACATCCGGCCCGCCCAGATCGCATAAGGATTGTCGAGCGCACGCTGGTTATCCGGGTCATCGGGATCATCGACGCCGAAAAACTGGATCAGAACATAGACGGTCCGTCCATAGACTTCCGCCTCGAATTCGTCTCGGGCGAGGCGGAGGATTTCGCTGCTGACGCCCGACAGACTGAATGTCGCCTCGGGCGCATCACCATTAATCGCCTGTTCGATGCCGGCCATACCGCCAAGGTGGCCGATACCCTGCCAATCGCGCCCATCATTGCTTCGCAGTATGCCGTTACCCGTCCACAACTGCATGGGCGTCGTGGTGAAATCGAACAGAACCAGTGCTGCGCACTGCACTGTCGATCCTGCCAGCGATGCGGCGATCGTCTCAGGAAAAAGGGCCATCAAAAGCCTCCTGAAATTCGATCGATGGCATGCCATATCGCAGGGATTGCAAGGTCAGAGCGCCGTTATCATCGTCGACCAGTCGCCCGATCATGGTCGGGCGCAACCGAAGCGACGCAGCAGCATAATCACGGCGCAGCGTCGGCGAACAACGAATTGTCGCAACAGATGCCGCCCAGGTGATCCCGGTAACGATATACGGATGATCCCCCAAACCGAAGTAGCATCCCGCTTGAAGCACAGGGCCATACGTGCCGAAATCGGCAGTGATCACCCGGCCCCCTTGAGGCGCTGTGACGAGCACCCCCACCAGATCATCGGTCACATACAAAGCGCCATCGGAAAATGAGGTGCCATCGGTATGAGGTGTCTCACCGGCCATGATCTGGGCAGCCGTCGCTGCGTACCAAAGATCGAAGAGCGGTATACGCACCAGATTGGCGCGCCCTTCAAGGGCGGCATGAATGGCGCGATAGGCAAGCACATCGTCGCCTTCCAGTGCATCGAATTGCATGGTGAGGCCGAACGGAGGGCGGATCGAAGGCACGGCCTGCGTAAAATCAGTCAGGCTGGTGCTTAGTCCGAGGGTATGGCGAGGCGGGCGGATAGTGATATCCTTGGGAACCAAAGTGGTCGGCCAATCGAACACCGTCATGATCCGCGCCTCGCCAGATTATCTTTGACGCGAGAACCCACATTGGCGTCATAGGCTGACAACCCTTGCTGCACGCCTGCCCGCACCATCTCCATGATTTCCTGGTTGCCGCGCGCGCCTGTGACGGCCACTTCGAGTTTGCGCGGGCTACCATTTTGCCCGCGTGCCGGGTTCGGCACGACCTGGACGCCATTGCCAGTGGCAAGCACTCGTTCTGGCCCTTCTTCTCCGACAATCCCCCAGTTCCCGGAAGGAATGGTTCCGCCGTCTGCAAACAGTCCGGCATATTGCGGGTCACTGATCGTCGAGGCCGCATCAGCCGATAGCGATGTGCTGACTGATCCACCGCCTCCGAAAATTGAGCCTAGCGAACTGAACAAGCTCCCAAATAGACCACCGCCTCCACCGCTGCTGCCAGAGTTTGTGCTGCTAGCCTTGGCCAAGGCATCAGCGATTGGCTTGATCAATACCTGCTGGATAAACAGATCGATCAGTCCCTTGAGCAGGGGGTCCTTCACGCCCATGCGCTTGGAAATGGTATCGGTGATCGATTGCTGCACATAGTCGAGTTCGTCGACGATCAGCAGTTCGACCTTATCGCCAATATTCGCCCGATCGGATTGCAGCCCCGCTGCATATGAGGCGAGAGGTCCCGCGCTGCGTTGAGACAGGCCTTCCCGCGCGGCAGCCTGCTGGCTTCTCAGCTCCTGGCGTGCCTTGGCCGCATCAGCGACTTGGCCGCTCGCGATTTGCTGCTCCAGCAGATTGCTCTGGATCTGTTGCTGGATTTTGAGCGCCTCGGCTTCGAGGCGAGCGCGTTCTTTCGCATTGGTCGAAACCTGAGCCCATGCTTCCAGCGTCGTCGCCTGACGTGCCAGCATGTCATTCGCCAGTTGCGCTTCGGCCTGCTGCTGCTGTCGGCCAATCTGGGTCTGGAGCAAGCCCGCCTTGCCCACCAGGATCGTGCCATCGTTCGATCGCTGGCCATAGAGGCCATCCAGCGCGGCGATCAGCTGCTTTTTCTGGGCCTCGCTGTAGTCCTTGTTGGCGCGGATTTCGGCCTCGCGCTGGTCGCGCTGGTCGCCCAGCATCTGATACGCGATGTCCGCGCGTTCCTGGGCCGAGGTTGCCAGCGCCTGGCGCGCAGCCAGTTCCTGGCTATCAATCGCATCCATGTCCTTGAGGAACTCGGCATCGATATCCTCTTCGGACTTTCCTGACCGAGACTTGCGCGTCTTCTTGGACTGGGCAGAGCCAGCTTGGCGCAACGACGGATCGAGCACACCTTCTTTCAGGCTCTTCTCGATGGCGTCAGCCACCTTCTGCTTTTCCGGGTATGACACCCCATCAGCCACGGCCCTGAGAAAGTCCTCTTTGGTGACTGCAAGGCCGCTGAAATCAAGCCCCTCGGCCCTCCGCGCGGCCGCTGCACCGCTCACACGCCCAGCGCGCATATCTTCTACAAGCTGGCGCACCTGGGATTCGCGCCCCATCGCATCGCCGACATTGATACCCAGTGCGCCCAGTGCCTTTTGCCCGGTCGAAAGACCAAGGCTACCTTGCCCAAATCGGTCCATGGTGGACTGGGCATTGGTTTTTTCCGATTGTGCCTGCGCGCGCAGATTAATCGCCATCAGCTCTGCATTGAGCTTGAGCATATCGTTCTGCGACTTGAGCTTGCCAGTGGTGAGGTCAAACATCTGCCCGAGCACACCTTGAGCATCGCTCAGACCATTCGATGCCATCTCGACCTTTTTCATGGCATCTTCGGTTTCGAGCAGACCGGATACCAGCGGCCCCAGCACCATCACCGCAGCCGAGATCGCAATGCCCCACGGCCCACCCAGGAACCGCGCGAAGCTGCTACCTTCTCCTGCGAGCAGTTGCACTGCACCCGCCACCTGGCCGATCTGGCTCGCGAATATCTGCTGGGGCCGCATGCCCAGCGAGTACATAGTCGACATGTCGCCCAGCTGCTGGGTCAACTGCATCAGGCCAGCCTTCTGCGCACCTGATGCACCCGTCGCGGAATTCGTCGCCGCGATGTGCTCACGCAGCACAGACTGCGCCTTGCGATGCTCATCCTCGAACTGAGCGAGGCCCGCTTTGGTTTGCAGTATCTGCCGGTTATAATCTTCCAGCGTAATCGTTCCGGCAGCGAGCGAAGCCTTGGCCAGATCTGTTTCAGCTTTGGCTGTGACTTGGGCCGCCGCAAGCGCATCGATCGCCGTTCCGGCTTTCAGCCAGGCCTGTGCCCCGCGATCACCGGCTGTCGCCGCCTCGGTGATCTTGTCTGCCAGCCCGACCGCACTGCCAGAACAAGCATCGAGCTTCACGCCCAGCCCATCAGCTGCGACCTTGGCCTTGTCCAGTCCGGACGCATAGCCTCTGTCGTCGGTGCGCAGGTAGAGTACCGCGTCGCCCAGCGTTTCAGGCATCGCCATCACCCTTCGGCATGATCACACCAATACCAAGCGCTCGCAATTGATCGGGGGTGGCCTTCTTGGCCTTGGGCTGGCTGGTGTCTCCACCGGATACCCGCTCGCGCAGTTCGCGCAGCATTTCTTCGGCGTCCTCGCGGGCATATCCCCCCATCGCCAATCCCTGTACGCGCAGGGCAGCCAGATGCTCTCCGGCTTCAAGGCGAGGCATCATCATCACGTATGCGCGGACCAAGGCCGCAGGCGCTTCAGCCAGCCACCACTGCGGCGCCCCGCCATAGAACCGGCTGAGCTGGGGGAGGAGCTTTCCCCAGTCGGCAGGGCCATCCCGGCCGCCTTCGCGATCGCTCCTGCCACGCCGAGGCGATTGCGCAGCAGAAGCCCGGTAAAAACATCCGCGATCGCCTGCTTGTGCGCACCACTCAGCTTCACGAAGATATCGTCGGGCACGCCTACGGCTACACGGCGTGCAAGGCGGTCGATCAGGTCTTCCAGCTCGGTCTGGTCTTCGGGGCTGTCGATGTCATGGCTGGCCAGTTCGTTGATGCGGCGGCCCCACCGACCGAACCGCGTGCCATCCAGGATCGACAGTTCATCCGGGCTCATGATCTCGAAGCGCATGCCATCGATCCGGATGGCAGGACGAATGATCAGGGTTTCGAGATCGAGCAGCGGCGCGGCCCTGTCGGCCTGTGCACCGCTGTTTTCGGGGGTTTCGGGCGTCTCCATGCCCGGTGGTATGCCCGCGCTATCGCAGGGTCTGCGCCCCGGACACATGTCCGGGACGGGCAACTTCTCGACATGGTCCTGATGGGAAGAAAGGGTCCCGCAGCAGACCCGATCACTGCGGAACCCTTACGCCGATCGGCGCTGGCGCGCAACGACTGCGCTGATCGGCGATATGATCAGAGCGCTGCCTGATGCTGGAACACCAGAGATCCGAAGCGCAGATCCTCGGTCACCGCAGTCAGGTCTTCGAGCGCGGTAAATTCCAGCTGCACACCAGCCGGAACACCCTTGCGGTAGACGATTGCCGGCGAATTGCTGTTATAGCAGCGCGGCACCTGGTACTGGGCCACCATGCCATCGCCATAGGGACTGTCGCCTCGTGCCAACAGAGCATATTCGGTCACCGATTTCCCGCGACTGAGCCCGAGTTTCTTGGTGCCGGCTTGTCCGACACCCGCTGCCGTAGTCGTCAGGGTGTTGGAATTGAGAGCCAGCTTCACCTGTTCGAGCGTGACGTCCCAGATCGTCAAACCGAACGTCAGGTCTTCTTCGCTGCGGAAAACCTTGACCGGACCAAGAGCCCCGCCGGGCCGCACTTTGTTGAGCGTCTGGGTGTGCGTGACAGTCACACCATTTTCGTCCTGGCTGCGTTTTCCACTCGTGCCCACCAGAACCCAGGCCATCGCCGGATCAGCCGTCACCAACGGGAACGCGGTGGCGACCGGCGCCAGCCACAGGGACAGTGGCTGCCCCACGATCTCATAAGGCTGCATTCTAATCTCCTACTTTCACCAGCGCGTACAGGACCTGAAACGACCGCCACGCGCGGGGCCAGTCGGTGTCGGGCTCGCGTCCCGAGGAATAGCCGCCTGCGCTCTTGGCCCAGTGCACCAGCGTGCCGTCGATCGTCCGCCGATCGAGCCGGCGCAGCTTCAGCCCGATCAGGTCGGCCAACTGGCCAGCCAGCGACGGAGTATGGCCATAGGCGAACAGGTCGATCCTCTGTGCGTCGACCTCGGCAAAGCTCCCGCTGGTCAACGGTGCCCCGCCCGAGGGGCGCAGCACGAACGCAGCGCGCGGCATCGCAGCCGCCTCGGCTGCCGGCAGCTCCGCACCGAACCCCCGCATCGTGACGATTGCAGCCACGTCGGCATCGTCGAGCAGATACCGCACAAGCGCGCCGACCGGATCGGCGATCACGTCAGGCATCGTCGTCACTTCCCGAACTGGATGGGCGCAGCTTCTCCCATTCCTTGCGGATGTTGCCTGCAAGATCGGGATACTTGGCGTCGGCCGCCGGGCGCAGATAGGGCCGCGCCGGGATCGTCACCCGCTTGCGCAGCAGGTAGTGGACGGTGCCCGTGGTGCTGTCGACCAGCATGGGCTGGCCCTTGATCGACTGCACATAGGCCAGATTGCCCATCATGCGCGGCGATCCGGCTGCACGGGCGGCATCCGATATGGGGATGGCAAGGAACTTGGCATTCTTGGGCTCGATTGTTCCCCCCAGTTCGTGGATCAGCGCATATTCCACGTCATGCACGCCCCAGGTTCCGGACACGCCGTTTTCATCAGGTGCCGCGTAACCCACGATGTCGATGCCGCCGGTCAGCACACCGGTGCGGTTCTGCCAGTTGTGGTTCTGGCGGGCATGGTTCACCGCCGCCCCCATCGTGCGGTTCACGCCCGCGACCTGGGCTGCGCGCATGCGGGCCGTGATCCCGGCGCCGTTCCATGTGATCGACTTCTCGGCCATCAGCTGATCCGCCTCAGATTGCATTCCAGGTGGGTGTGCTTGCGCTGGACTGGCCCCATCACTTCCAGGCGGCCCGGCAGCACTTCCACGCTGCGCCGATCGCGAACGGATGCGACCACGTCGCGCGGCAACACATCGGCATCGAGGGCAAACAGCGCGCGGTAGCTTTCGGTCTCGGCGTTCTTGCTACCATCGACCAGTTCGACCGCGTTGGTCGACCAGATGAAGCACGCTACCGGTTCACCGGTCGATACGAAGTCGGGCGCGGCCGGCGCGTTCCAGGCATCGCCCCCCGTCGCCTGGTTGCGCTCGATCGCAGCGCGCATGGTGAGCCGTCCGGCAATCACTGCTTCACCTCCGGATCGGCGGTAACCATGCGGGCCTCGAAGAAAAACCCTTCCGGTCCACAGCGCCGCTTGCGCAGCAGTGAGCGCTGGCTCGACCGCTCGATGCCGACATCGACGTTCAGCCGCGATCGGCGCTGGCCGACCGCCGCATTCCAATGACTGCCTACCGGTCGGGCGCAGGTGAGGCGCCCGGCAAAGTGGATGCAGTCGCGGCAGGCCCGTGCGGTGGTCATGCCGTCGCCCTCATGACTTCATCCATCGGCCTTCGCCTTTCCTTTCACCACGCCACGCCACGTGGCGCTCCAACTGGTCAGCGCGCCCTGGCCGTTGATCTTCACCCCGGTGCGCGCAAAATTGAGCGTGATGGACCATCCATTCGGATAGTCGGCCCGCGCCCGCGTGAAATTGCCGCCACGGCCGCGCCATCCGATCACGGTGGGCGTGGCGCCATCGCCCAAACCGGTCAGCTGCTCGAGCATGGGCGCGGCCTTTTCGGCATCGAGCACAACCCGGGTTGTCGCCGGCCGGTTCTTCCTGGTGCGCTGGGCAGGCATCAGGCCATCACCATGCCACGGCGGCTCTCGAGCCCGGCAAAAATGCGCTCGCGCTCCTCGGCCTGGTTGTCGGCCAGCGTGAACTGGTAATCGCCAGCGCGCTCGCTTTTCAGGCCGCCGCGATAGGACAGGTCGAGCGCGATCAGCTTGATCGTGGCCTCGTCCCGCGCCGCCTGCTCGCCGATCGGCATGTACGTCACCGTCACCAGCGGCGCCCAGAACGATCGGCCATTCGGACCGTCGATCAGGCGCTGCAAAGTGCGCCCGCCATGCAGCACGCGGTAATCGCCCGCTGCCAGCGTGGTGATGGAGGCAATTTGTCCGGTATCGCCCGGCTCGGCCTCCTCGATCTCGACAGGCTGCGCGGCATCGAGCGGCCGAGACAGGCGCAAGGTCCGCAGCATCCGCGAGCAGGGATCGCCCAGGTCTCCGAACTCCACGGTAATCGGGCCGGCCGGCCCAAACCGTGCGTCCATCTCCTGGGCGATGCCGTCGATCATCGCCTGCAGCTCATCATCCGGAAAATCGCTGCCGGTGCGCAGCTTGACGCGATCGAGGAGCGCCATGGTCAGTCGCCCTTCTGATCGGGCGGCGTGCCGCGCTTGCCGCCCTTGTTTTCACCGGGCGTCTGTTCCTTGTCGTCGCCGGGTGCCTGTTCCTTGGCGGCGGCATCGGCCGCAGCCTTGGCCGCAGCGGCGTCCGCATCGGTCTTCGCTTTGGCGTCGGCTTTCGCTTGCGCGGCAGCTGCTGCCTGCACGGCGGCGTCTGCATCGGCTTTTGCCTTGGCATCGGCCTCCGCCTGTGCGGCAGCCTCCTCGGTGGCCTTGGCCTGGGCACTTGCCTGGGCTTGCGCCTCGGCCGCCGCAATACCAGCTGCATCAATGGCCACGATGGGCGGCAGATCGCCATCGACCAGGTCAAAAGCCTCCACCACGCTGTCCGGGATTTCGTCCCCCGGCGCAGCGTAGAGAAAGCGGGCGAGAGGATCGCCCTCGGCCACCAGGACATCGCGATTAACGGTCAGAAACAACCGCGCTTTGGCAATCATCATGGTCAGTGTCCTCAGTCGTTGCGGACCCAGGTCACGTAAAGAAAGCCTCCCGTGGTGACCGTGGTGGTGTTGGTGACCGAGTTCCCCTTGCCCGCCGTGATGGTGAACTCGCTTTTGCGCTCGACGGCGGTGGCCGGGCTGCCATCGATGATGTGCAGAACCGACAGCAGCGTATCGCTGGGCTGCAGATCGCCCGGCACGCTGAAAGCGCCGACCGGACCGCCCGGAATGAGCGCGCTCTGAATGGCCTTCGAGAAACCCGAAATCGTGGGCATTATCATCTCCTGAGAAATGCCCGCTCTGTTCGGTGGCGGGCGCCGGCGCTGGGTTATCGCCACGTCGAAGTGGGGCCCTCCCGGCTATGCATTGGGCTGTACGAGGCCACCCCGAACGGCAGGTATCTCGCAGTGAACGCCCCTCGGTATTAGAGGCTAGTCACCGAGCTGAAGGCGGCCGGACGGAACACCGTCAAGTTGGCGCGCATGTCGGCGCGCACGGTCCGCTTGCCTTCGGTGAACTGGGTACCGACATAGCCGACCTGGACATCGACGCCCCGGCGCTCGAACAGGCTGATCCAGGCAGGCTGGAACGATCCGACGTAGCCGGTTCCGGCCGAGCCGGCATCCTGCTGCACGACCGGCAGTCCCCACAGGCGTTCCGGTCCAGCCTCGGCAGGCGATCCCCAGATGTAAACGCCATCGGCGGTACGCAGCAGGCGCACGTTCTGCCAGTCGGTCGGGTGCATCACATGGTGCGTCGGGATGGCCCGCCCGGTGACACGGATGTTCGTCATCCCCTTGAAGAAGGCGTCCGGCACCGGATCGGTACCCCTGGCCTGGGTCTGGATGCCGACGACATTGGCGATCCCGCGCAGGTTCGGCGCGGTGCCGTTGCCGATCAGAACCTGGCGATCGAGACGCTGGCGCACGCCGAAGGTCAAGCGGCTGTTGATATAGCCGTTCATCATCGCGACGTCTTCGAGCTGCTCATCCGTCACGGGCAGGCTGTCGCCGATCTTCGCGATCGTGCCGGTGCGCTCGGTGAACGCGAACGCGCTTTCCGCATAAGCGCCGCCTTCAGCCAGCTCGGCTGCCGCATGGGTGCGGGTGGTTTCTTCCATGTACTTGATCGCGGCTTGCGCGGTCGGAAACATGGGAATGATGTCCAGCAGCTGGATCGGGCGAGTCGCGGCCTCGACGTAATTGGGCAGGCGCACGCTTTCCGGGGCGTAGCCCGCGCTGGTCGCCATCAGCGTCTTGCTGCCCATGGTCTCGAACGCGGCACCCATCGCGAGCATGTCCGACGGCAGCAGTTCCTGCAGCGTCAAACTGATCCCGCCCGGTGCGCCGGCCTTGGCATAGTCCTGGTAGCCCTTGCTCTCGGCCAGCATGTCGCCGAGCGACTTCATTTCCTTGCGCTCGCCGCGTCCATCGCCCTTGCCGCCCGGCAGGCGGAAGCCACGCTGCGGCGCGTTGCGGGCCGCGTGTTCGGCCGCTGCCTTCTCGGCCGCGTCCAAGCGCTGCACGTGCTCGCCCAGTTCGTTGAGCTCGGCGTTCATCTGGTTGACCTTCTCGGCCACCGCGATCGAACCCTTCACGTCGGCGCCCAGGATGGTCACCTTGTTGAAGTCGTACTGCTTGCGGCCATCGCCGCCCGTCACCAGGGCCTGTTCGAAAACCTTGCCCAGCTCTTCCTGCTTGGTCGCCATCTTCTGGCGCGCCTGCTCCAAATTCAGTTCCTGTACCGACATGCCGATCTCCACTGCACCGCAGTCCACAAAAGACCGGGCCATATGGCGGCACTCGAACAGGCCTAGCGCCCCGGACAGGCGTCCGGGGCGGGCTGGTTGTTCACGATGGATGGAAAGGCACCGCAGCGGCGCCGATGGATACCGGTCTAGCCGATGAAGGCCGCCGCTGACAACTGGGCGTGCGATACGGTGTCCAAAGAGCGCCAAATTGGCGTTTAAGAAGGGCTAAGAAGGCGGGTGGCGAGATTTTCCGGGGGAACGGCCGCCAGAGCGCCCACGGGCGCCCTGGCGGCCTTTGGCACGGTGTTCAGCCTCGGCGGGGCAGGTGCTTTTGCGATTGGGCCAGGAGGAAGCCGTAGAGGGCCTCGTCCACTTCAAAAGATGAGCCCGACAAATCCACGTCGATCTTCGGAGCAAGCGCCTTGCTCAGCGCCTCGTGGATGTCTTCCAGCTGCTTGCGGCCCGTGGCCGACAGCACCGATGCATCGGCCGCCGTGACGCTCGCCAGTTCGCCCAGTGCCTCGATCAACCCGGCGAAGTGGTTTTCCTTGAGCGCGGCGGCCTTGATCGACAGCGTGCCGGTGCCCACGCCCGCGCCGCGCAGCACCGGGCTGATTTCATCGCAGTCCAGCTTCTTGAGCACGCGTACCTGCACGCCTTCGCGCTGCTCGAAGGCATAGTCGAGCGTCTGGAATCCGTAGCTCCACTCCTGGACCGGCAGCCCGGTGGCAAGGTCGAACTTGAGCGTCTCATGCCATTCCTTGCCCGTCTGGGTTGCAAGGTTGAGCGTAAAATCGGCCAGCGCCCAGCCATCCTGCTCGAACAGCCAGGCCTTGCCGAACGGCATCGCCTGCCGGTTATGCGCTGGGATCATCTGCACCCACTGGCCGCCACCGGTCTTCCAGCTGAAGGCGCCGGGCGCGTAAGTGTCACCATCATAGTCGACAGTGGCAAGCTGCGCGATGCGTGCGCGACCTTTGCCGGTTTCGTCCATGCTCTCGATCGTCACTGCCTTGAATGGCATGGGTCAGTCCTCAAAGTTGGGGGCAAAGCTCAGCGTGCCGTTGGGGTGTTCTTCGTCCGCCATGGTGAGCGCCTCCTCGATCGACACGATCGAGCCGTTGCGGGCGATATGGGTCAGCAGTGATCGACCGGGGCCGAGCAGCCCATCGTAGACGATCAGCGATGTCACGCCGGCCGCCTTGGCGCGCTCGATCGTCGAGATGTTCTGCGCATACTTCGTCTCGGTCCGCGCGATCCGGCGCGACCTGGTCAACGGCGTGTCGCTCGGCCCGGCCTCGACCATATCGGCGATGCGGTTGGCCAGCGCCGTGGTACCTTCGCCCTCGGCGCGCCCTTCGGCCAGCGCCTGGAACAGCGCATCCTTGGTCTGCCCTTCCAGGTCGACCAGACCGGCGCGGCGCCCGCCCGCCGCCAGGATCGATCGCGCCACCACGTCGGGCAACGAGGTGCCCAGGCCAGCGCGCTCGGCCACGTCGTTCGCAGCCTTGGCCACTTCCAGGTACTGGGCCTGATAGAGATCGCGCAATTCGCTGTCCCAGCGGGTGATGCCCAACTGGTCGAGGATCATGGCAATGACCAGATCGTCGGACTTGGTTTCCTTGCCGGCAAGGCTGGGGTCTTTCTCGAGCAGCGGCAGTGAGGCCTTCTCAGCCTGCGCACCAAGCCCCGAAAACCACTTCTCAAGGCGCTGCTCAAAGGCAGCTGCCAGCCCATCGCCCTGCTGCTGCATCAGCAGCGCCCAGGCATAGCCGCGCTGGTACGCGTCCTGGCTAGCCTGGGCCTTCTGCTCTTTCGGCGCGGGGAGTGCCGGCGCGGGAGCGCGCACGGCCAATGCCTTGCCATCGCCTTCCGGTACTTCGATCACCGAAATCGAGCGCAGATAGAATCGGTGGCTGTCATCGGCCGGAAGGCCAATGCCCATCCGATATTCGAACACGGTAACGGCGCCCGAGGACAGCGCCTCCTTCCAGCGGGTCTGGCGCTTGTCCTCGTCTTCCTGGAGCGCCACGACAGCCGACGTATCCCAGCCCACGCTCTCGCTTTGATCTCGGCGAAACTGGCCAACCAGGCTGCGCTGCAGTTCGTCGGCGAACATGCGCGCCATGGGCAGAACGCCATTCGACCACGCGAGCTTGCGCATCTCCTCCATGGTGGCGCCAACCTTGGTTGCCTGAAGCCCCGCACCAAAGCCTACGACGGCGGCGGGGATGCCGAGGCAGGCGCAGACGCGCTCCTCGGCCACGTCCCGACCTTCGCTCATGTTCATCTGCTGCGGGTTGAAGCCATAGGGCTGCACATCGGTGGGCGCGCCCATCACCAGTGTTTGACCGCGATTGTCGCCGCCGAACTGCTGCTGGAACCATGCCTTGGTCGCGTTGACATCATCGGGCGAAGCCATGGCGCCGTTTTTGGGACTGATAACCACGCCGGGCGCGCCCATGTTGCGCAGCAGGCTGGCCACGAAGTTGCTGCTTTCCAGGTCGACGAAGATTTCCCGGATAGCGCCGTCGATCGGCGAAAGCCCGAGCCGTGTGTTTCGCGGGTTCATGCCGTGCCGGAAATGGATCACGTCGGCGAAGTCGATCGACATGGGACCAAGGCCGTCGCCGCAGTTGTATTCATAGTGGCTGATGAACACCGACCCGTCCTCAGGCCATTTCGGCTCCATCATCCACGGCGGCACGAACCAGAGCTCCACCGGCACGCCATAGCTATTGCGCACGATCAGCCAGTAGGCATTGCCCGTGATCGCGAACGCAAAGATGGTGGCCATCCACAGCGCGATATCGCCGTAGAAGGCGTTGGGCCGCTGGATCAACGCCAGCATGGGATGATCGGCCACCGGTTGGTGGTTTCCATCCTTGTCCGGCTTCGTCACTTCGAGCACGGCCTCGGGCAACGCGCGGGCAATCCACATGACCGGCGCGGTCACCACCGAGGAATCGAGGCAGTCGCCCACTTCCTTGCGATAGTCGTAACGGGTGCGCTTCAGCAGCCTCGCCAGGAACGGCGCGCGCGCCACATGGCGCATCGCGGTCAGGGCCTTGGTGAACCACATCATCGTACCGGTATCCAGTCTGTCGGCGTTTCGTTGTCGTAGGAGGCGGTGAGCGCCATCATCCCGGCGCTGGTGGGTCGCAGCCGGCCTTCGGCGTCGATCATCACCAGTTCGGGCACGAGCAGGCGCAGCAGATCTGGCCCGATCGGCCCGTAGTGGTCGTTGAAGTCGCCGGTGGTGGCTTCACCATGCCGTACCATGGTGAAGGCAATGGCGTTCAGCAGCTGATTGGCCGTGTCTTCGCGCTTGATCGTGCTCGATGAGACCGGCCGCCACGACGCGTCGTTCGCAGCCGAGCCGGCATGAATTGCCAGCGCCAGCGCCCAGAACCGGTCCGCGTGCCCATCAGGCGTACGCTCGGCCGTGAAGCGGATATTGCCCGCCTCGGTCGTTTGTTTTGTGACGGAGCGCAGATCGGCGCGGATGACAGGGTCATACGGGATGCGCAGACCGCGATCTTCCATGCGCGAGCGCACCGGATAGGCCAGGGCTTCCTTGACCTTGGGCGTGAACGTCACGCCCTCGACCATGTACGTGCCGAACTCCTTCTGGGCATCGTCGGTCCACCCGATGCCCAGGCCGGTGGCATCGATGCAGGTGCGGCGGCAACGCCTGATCCACGGCCACAGGATCTTCTCCTGGTCGCCCTTGGTCATCTTGGCCAGAGGTTCGACGTGGCGGGTGTAGAACGTGTCGCCCAGGCGCTCGACCACCCACAACACGGTAAGGTCGCGCTTCCGGCCGATATCGATGCCGGCATAGAGCTCACCGCTCTCGATCGTCGTCCAGTCGGTCCCTTGCGGGTACTCGTTCCTGGCGATCAGGTCGTATTCCAGGAACGCCGCGTCATCGTCAGCGGGCTGGCACATGTATTCCTGGAGGAAGCTCTCTTCGTCCGCGCAGCCGCTCTTCACGAAGTCGAAATATGCCGCTTCATCCATGTCCTGGATTGGATCATCGGCGGGGATCGATCGCTGCAGCTTGAAAAGGAAGCCATCATCCAGCGCGGTCTGCAGCGTGACAGTGTGAAGGCTGATTTTCTTTGGATTGCCTTTTTCCTTCACCTCGCGAACCAGCTGGTTGAAGAAATTGTGGCTGCCGCGATGGGTGGAGATGAGCTCCATCGAGCCGCCCCAGGTAATACCGGGATAGGCGATGGCCCACAGCTTGCGCGGGTCGGGGTGGAGCGCGAACTCGTCCAGAATGCGCCCACCGCGCTTGCCGGCCTGGGCATCGGGGTTCGAGCTCATCGAATTGATGCGCTTGCCCGTCAGAAAGTGCAGCACATAGGCGGTCTGCTTTTTCTCGGCATCGAGCACCTGCTCGCCCAGATCGCGGGCGGCCATGTCGAGAATGCCCGAAAACAGCTTGCAGTCTTCCAGAAACAGCCGGGCCTGAATGTCGTCGCGCGACGATACCCACTGATCCAGTCGCGCGCCCTGTTTTCCCGTGCGCGCCACGGCGGCATAGGCGGTCGACCAGGAGATGCCGATCTGGCGCCCCTTTTCCATCAGCTTGAGGCGGCTCTCGTCCGCGATCCACCGGCCCTGATAGGGCAGAAAGATGGCATCGGGATTGGCCGGGATGATCTTGGCCGCGCCCATTATGTCTTCCGTACCAGCTTGGACTTGAGCCAGCCGAGCTTGCGCTCGACACCCACGATGAACTGCCGAAGGTGTGCTCCCTTCGTGTTTCCTGCGGCTGCATGCAGCACATATGTGGTGCCATCCTGGTCGCTTTCAGCGCCGATCACGATCACCATCACGCAACGCCCATTGGTGGCCAGCATCTGCGCCAGCGCCTCGGCCTCCTGATCAGCCAGCTTCATCCAGGCGCTGTTCTCACCAGTCATCATACCACCCCCAGCGCGCGGTTGATTTCGGCCAAGGTTTCCGGAGAAACACCTGCTTTCTTGCCAACCTCCTGCGCGGCTTCCGCCGCCTTCTGCAGCCGGGCCTGCACATCGTCTTCCAGTCGGCGCCGCGCCTCGGCCGAGGCCTTCTGCGCATTCACGGCCGACTGCAGCGCGCGGCTCAGCTCCATGATGCCCTTGGTCGAAATGTCGCCTTCGAGCTGCTGGAACATGGCGAGCTTGAGCATCTCCGCGACGGCGACCGTGACCTGATCGGGTCCTTCGGTGCCCAGAGATCCCACCAGTTCGGCCGACATGCGCTGCACCTCATCCAGCTTGCGGAACTGGATTGCCTTGCGCACAGCGAAGCGCGACCAGGCCGACTTCGAGATCGGCTCGATGCCGCGATCAGCGAGGCGTTCGTTGAACTCAATCAGGATCGCAGTCTGCGGCAGCTTGTTGGCTCGCAGCTGCTCCAGCGCCCAGACCACATCGGCCTCAGCTTCATCCGGTAGCAGGTCGATTGTCGAAAGGCGGCCCCGGCCATCACGGCGGGCCGGGCTGGCCTTTTCGCCGGGACCCGCGCTCACCGCCGCAGTTCCGACGGCAGCGTGATACCCGCCAGCACAGCCCGCTCTTCCAAGTGCGACCGCCCGGCCGGGGCAATGCACGCAACCAACAGCGCTCCAGCATCGATCAACTCGATCGCGCCCAGCGAGGCCATCTTGCGCAGTTGGGTCTCGACCCAGTCGTCATCGCGCTTGATGCCGTAGATATCGAGCGTGCGGCGGATCAGCAGGGCATTGAGCCGCCCGTCCACCTGCTCAGCCAGCGTGCGCAGGATCGCCAGCCGCGCGTCGGCGGCTTGGATATCGGCCAAATCCCTCACCGTCCCAATCCTTTCTCGATAAGCAGGCGCTCGATGCGATCGACGCCACGATGGGTTCGTTCCGCCAGTTCGCGGTGGCCCGCGATCTCCGCGCGCATCGTGTTGAACTTCTCGGCCATCAGTTGCTCAATGCGCGCCACATCCTCAGTCGTGGCGGCCTCCGCCTTCAGCTCCGCGAACTCGCTTTCCAGATGACCCAAGCGCACCGACAACGTGCTGACCTTGCTGGAAATGGTGTTCACCTTCCTGCCCAGACTGCCGGTGCCTTCCGGGTTTGCGGCTCCACCCTTCCAGACGGCCACGCCGATGCCAGCCATAATGAAGGCGATGATCGCCAGCTCGATCCAATCACTCGGCACTGTCGGCATCCTTTCGTTGCGCCGCGCCTGCCGCGCGGCTGATCATGTCGCGGGCGAACTGTGCCACCTGGGCACCGACCATCTCGATCAGCGAGTAACCAGCGAAGCCGAGGCCAAGCGAAACGACGAAGGCGAACAACAGCCCAGGCCGATCTTCCACGATCCACAGCTGGGCGGTGATCAGCATGATCAGGCTGACCAAAGCAAACATCGGCCAGGAAAGGGTGCTTTCGGATCGGCGGGCTAGCGGACGCGCGCACAGCACGCCGATCGCGCCGATCGCGCAGGTCAGTGCCGGTACCGGCACACCGGGTGCCAGATCGAACGTAAAGGCATCGGCAAGTCGCGGTGTCAGATCAACGCTGGCACTGATCGCCAGCGCCGGAAGCCAGGCCAGTGCGAATTTCGGCAGGCTGATATGCCCGATCATCGACACGCCTCCGCACCATCGCGAAGCCGGTCTTCAACCAGACCGAGAAAGGCCAGGATTGCGCTCACCCAGGCCATACCCGCTGTATTGCCCGTCACCACGGCATCGTCCGCAGGCTGCGGGCGCGAGGCGAGTGGCGCAGTAATATCGACCGGACACACTGTGCGCTCCACGATGCGCGTTTCGATCACCGGGTCGGGCGATGCAGTGAGCGTGGGCTTACTGGGCGAGCTGGCGCAGGCAGCCAGCGTCGCACACGATATGGCCATCGCCATCGCGCGGCGCAGCCGCAATAGTGCCCTGGGCATGGTCGGTCCTTTTCTGCTGGGTGCTGGCGCGGCTCTCTGCGCGGGATACGGCGGCATCGGCATTGGCCCGCGCGCGGTCGAACAACGTCTTCAGGCCATCCCGCTCGCTGGCAAGGGTATCACGCTCGGCCACCAGGCGTTTCGCGCCGGGGCCGCAGCTGTTGAGCATGATGAAACGCGCCGTCGCATCCATGGTGGGCAGCAATGTGCGGTCGCATTCTGCAGCCTGCCGTGCGGCAGCGACTTCCAGGGCGATCACCGGCAAACAGTCGTCCAGACTGCTGCCCTTGCCATCAGCGGGTTTGCTGGCGGCCATCGCGCAACGTTCAGCGGCATCCGCCAGCCTCTTCTGGTGGAAGCGGTCCTGGATCAGCCAGGCGCTGGCAAGCATCCCGGCAGCCGCAGCAGCAGAGGCGGCGATCTTGGCCCAGCCGATCATCGACCGAGTTCCTCGGCGCGGGCCAGCCAGCCATTGAGGAATCGCTTCTGTTCAGGATAGCGAGCGACGATGTTGCGATATCGTTCACGCACTGCATCGCGATAGGCTGAAACCAGACCGGTCACCCCAAAGCTGTTCGATTGCACCACCTCGCGCAGCGCGGCCATCGTGATGTCTCCGATACCGCCATCGACCTTGAGAAGCGACTTCTTCGCGGTTGAGACAGGAATGAGCAGAAGGCCCGTATTGATGGCTCGCTGTAACAGCTTGCGTGCTGCTGTCAGGCCACCGTTCACGCCCTGGTCGAACAGCATTTCACCGATCGGCACCGGAAGACTATCGGCGCCTAGCGGCTCCCAGAAATGCTTGAGGTAGAGGTAGACCGCATCACCACGCGTCAGCTTGCGGATATCGACTCCATCGATATCGCCGTCCATGTCCAGGTCGAAATCCGCGATGCCATCACCATCGCTGTCGAATGCGCCAGCCACTGCCAGGAAGCGCAGCGATATGCCAAATTTAGTGGCACCGCCCCGATCGAGGGGATCGTCTACGAAGCCGCCCTCGATCAATAGCAGCTTCTTGATCGCTGCCGCGTAGCGGGTCGAATACCCTTGAACCAGGATATCCAGATCGGTGGGGGTGGAGGATGTGCCGCTCATAGCGGCGTTTGTGGCCGTGCAGGCAACAAGGCGCGCCCCGGACACATGTCCGGGGCGGCCAAGGATCACATCAGAACAGGGAGAGTTGACAGCTTGTATCGCTGCCCGTGGCAAGGCGCGCGCGCCTCCGCCGTATCGCTCGGATGGTGTAGCGCGTCGCCATCGCGATGTCACGTTCCGACGCGCCAGCCTCGATCATCGCATCGACACGCGCGCGCATCTGGGCAGCATGGCCAGTCGGGCCCAAGGGCAATTCGAGCCTCAGGCCCTTGATACCCATGGTCAGTTCGGCAGCAAGTGCACGGGCCAAGGCGACACCGATGAGTTTGCAAAGCCAGTGATCGCTGGGAGGTTCGGGCGGGATATAGACTTGAGTGCCGCCACGCGCCGCCGCGATCGCGAGGGCAGCATCTTCGCCCACTATGTCCGCGATTTCCTGCAGAATGCCCGGCAACCCACTCACGGCTTTTCTGCCTTACGCGCCATGGCACGCGCGTGGCCGTGGCGGCTATCTTCCTCCACTACGGTCACAACCACATCATCGCGAATGATGAACACCATCCCTTCCGCCAAGATGATGAACTCGCCCCCTCCCATGGCTGATCCGGCCTGAAATGCCCGATCGAGAGCCGAGGCCAGCATGGTGCGAATTTGTTCCACATCGATGATCCGTGCGCGTTGAAGCCAGCGAAACAGCGCGTGATCGGACACGCGCAGTTCACGACGGGCAGCGATCTTCTTCGCCATCAGTGAAACCACACGATGGCGAAGACGACACCAGCCCAGAACACCAGCAGGGCCGCCGCGAACAGCCGAATTTCCCGGATGCGGCGCATATGCCTCTGCCGGTCGGCGTTGCCGATCGCGGGCCGATCGTGCCAGTCGAGCGAGGGACCGAAATTGCGACGTTCGGTATAGCGCCCGTTCATGCCGCGTCTCCCGATCCCGAGGGGCCACCGAATGCGCGCAGCTTCTCGCCCAGCGCCTTCGCCAGGCGCTCGTAGTCGTCTGCCGTCCACGGCACCGCGCGCCCGTTTTCGATCCCGCACAGCTTCCAGGCCGCGTCGTGCAGCGCCCAAACCTGCGGCACCACACTCTTGTCTTTCAGCCTGATCAGGATCGCGTCGCACAGCGATGCTTGCAGCGCCAACGGCTCGAGGCGCTTGCCGGTTTCGCGATCATGCTGCAGCCATCCGCCGCGCTCGCCCATGCTCTTGAGCGCTTCGATCAGCCTGTTCGCGTCCGACTGCCGCGCCCATGCCAGCCGATCGCAACCCAGCTGCCGCTTGGCGAACGCTTCCAACGCCGCCTCGCTCGCATTGTGCACCACCCCCAGGTGGTGCAGCGAAATCCACAGCGCGCGGGCTTTGCGCGCCATCGGGTGCGTGGCGCCCTTGCTGCGCGGCAGCGGTTGAAAGCCCTTGCTCTTCATCCAGCCGAGAATGTTGTGAAGCTGGGTATCCGTGCAAGCGCGCAGGCTCATCTGTCCCGAAGCATCGAACACCGCTTGACGGTAATCATCTTCGTCGATCTGCAACTGCTGTCGCGCGATCTGGATTTTCGCGATCATCGATCGGCGGTTCTGACTGGAGGCATCAAATTGGGCACGATGTGCCATATTGATAACCGGTGTATGGAGATGGCGTTTCATATGATCCTCCACCCAAATATCGCAACAAACACACCTATCGCCGACGCAACGATAAGAGATGTCCCAAGTATCCGGTCGATGACCTGGGGTGCCCCCTGATCATCAACTTCATCCACCAAAACTGGCAGCGTCATGCTCTGGATACGTGCTGCCATCACTTCGACAGCTGTAATGATGGAGTCAGGATGGCATCGAGCCGTATCCCAATCGATCATTGTCGAGGTACGTGCGCCTGCCAGCGGCGTCGTAACACGGCCGACCACTTCCACCCCGACACCATTGATCTGCACCGAGATCTGGCGCTGTGGCATCGTCGCGGCATCAGCCATGACCGCCGCGCGGATCAGTTGCGTGATCATGCAGCACCCCCACGCATCGAGAGCTGCGACCAGGCCGCCTGCAAATCGTCCAGCGCCAGCGCCCGGCGTTCGCCCAACGCGATCATTTTTGCCAGTTCGACCGCAAAGGTAGCACCACGCAAACCGCCGGGGATTGTCGCGATCCGCACGATAAAGGCTACCAGGGCTTCGTCGTGGATGTCCCAGGCCGCTGCCAGAGCGATGGCATCGGCTTTGAGCGGCACGGGCCGGATCAGGCGCATCGACAGGCGGCTATAGAGCTGCGCGAACGCATCATCGCGGCCGCCACCTTCAATCCGCTTGAGCACCTTGATGTTCCCAAAGAACGCAATGCCAAGATCGGCCAGATCGTTCCACGACCTGATTTCCTCGATTGCCTTCTCGCTCAAGTGTTGGGCTTCGTCGATGATCAGCAGCGGCATATGCATGTTGCGCACCATCTCGCAAATCCGGAAGCTCAGCGCCTGGGGCGTGCCCTTCGGATTGCGTTCGCCAAGTGCGCGCAGCACCGCGATCTGCATGTTGTTCACACCAGCCGACGACGGCGTCATCGTCGCGCGGAACACGTTGGGATAGCAGGCGGTATAGTAGGTGCTGGTCTCAGTCTTGCTGCAACCAGCACCCGTCGCGGCGACCACCACGCGGCCCCGCTTTGCCCAGTGCAGCAACTGGGTCAGTTCCTTTGTCGTCTGGGTTTCATAGAACGGCGGAAGTTCCGGCAGTTCCACAGCCATGCTGGCTTGCTGGTTGAGCTGCTGGCGATAACGGAACACCGCATCGGCCAGCTTCTTCTCATCACCAGCATAGCCCTTTGTGCTGCCGAACTGGGTCAGCGTTCCGGCAGGGATACCCACGCGCTTGGAGAGTTCTGACCAGGTGAAACCGGTCGACACGCGATGCTCCATCAACCAGGAACGCATCTCCTCGATATCGATGGGCTGTGCGCTGGGGTCATTCATGATATCAAACTCCTGTCTCTCTTTGTGGGACAGGCGGCGCGGGGAGAGTTTCCTAGGCTGGCCCCGCGCCGCCCTTTCAATCCACCACTCTCAGATGACTGAGCGCAGCGAATACCTTGGCCTCGTGAGCTGGCGGTTCGGGGGCCGCTTGCACAGCCTTGATCGCAGCAACGCTGCCGCGATGGCGCACTGGGCGCACCACTTGCAGCTCGGGCATGATTGGTTCGGGGGATGCGGCCTGCACTGCTGCCACCTGGGCAGCGGTCAACAGGTCTTCAGCTTCGGCTGCATCCCGGATTTTCTTGCGATACTCCGCTACGCGCTTGGCCGTAGCCTTGGCCTCGGCAGCATCCAGAAATTGCACGTCTCCCAGCAGTTGCGCCGTGCACAGATAGTGATCACCCTGGTCGTAGAGATGCACATCGCACAGCAGGTTATCTGGGTCGAACCGCACCGTTACGCGCTGGCCATGAAGCCGGCCGCATTCGGGTGACCAGTACCGGTTGCCGAACAATCGCACTTCGCCAGTGCGAGCATCGATCCGCCTTTGCTCGCCCGCCAGCAGTGCCTTGCGCATATGCTCGGGCGTCGCCTTGCCGATCGGCGCCACGGCATAGGATTCGGCGAACACATCGTCGAAGCTGCGGCCTCGCGCCGTTTCGGTGCGGCGTCCGACCTTGGCGTTGTGGTCTGCGATCCCCTTGTCAACCTGGGCCACGAACTCGCCCCATTCCACAGCCCGGCTGCCATAGTTTTCCGGCTTCGCCATCGGGTTGTTACCCACATAGGCCCCGGCAAACGCCGGATGCTTGGCGATCCTGTCGCACATGTCGCGAAAGGCTCGCTCGATCGGCTTGGACTGGCCTCGATAAGGTGTCGCCCAGTGTATTTGGATGCCCAGGCCGACCAATAGGCCGGTTGGGTCCTCTTCGCGCACCTTGAACCGGAAACGGGTGTTGGCTCCTCCCGTGATCCACTTGCTGGCAAAGGCCCGCCCATTGTCGAACACGCATTCCTTGGGAATGCCCCAGGTCTGAAACAGGTCGGCAAAGCACAGGCGTGTCTGCATGGCCGATTCCTCGCCGCCTATGCGCCAGGCCAATACCTTGCGGCTGTAGATATCCTGGATCGTCACCATGATCGGGCGGATGATCCGGCCATCGCCGGTCTTCACGAACACGTCGAACTTATGGCCGTCGATGTTGACGACTTCCATTGCGTGCAGGTGGGCCACGGTGCGGCGCTGGGCCGGAATCGAGCGACGGAGGGCCTCGCTGCCGTGGCGTCGGAACAGCAGCACGCGCGGATCGATCTCGCGCTCGGCCTTGCGGCGCAGCGACCGTTCGGACGGCATCCGCAGCCCCCGTTCCTTGGCAATCGCAGCTGTCCGGTCATAGCAGCTGGTCATGGTCGGGGCTTCCAGCCGCAGGTAATCGCTCAGGAAGATGCGCCACAAATCTTCGTCGATATCTGCCTCGCGCCCACCGCCCTTGCGCTGCGGCGCCAGCGCAGGAAGCCGGTGATGTGGGGCCACGCCCTCTACCAGCTTGAGCCAGTTCCAGATCGTCTGGGCGCTCTTGCGGTGCTCATGTGCCAGAGCTGTGACCGCCAGCGTGCGTGACAGGCCAGATTGAAGCAGCGTATCGAACTGGGCGATGACCCGCGCGCGTGCTTCGGCCTCGGCCTTCACCGCGCCACTCTGGAGGTCATACCAGCGCCAGCTGGCAGCCATCTGATCCTCGGCTGTGACCAGCACGGTTTCGCCGATCTTGCGACCCAGCTCGATCCGCGCTGGGCCGGGCAACAGCGACACATGGAATTCCAGGCCGCCGCCGCGCGCCTCACGCGGCCGGGCCAGTGGATTGCCCATTTTGTCATGCTGGATCAGCCAGCGCGATGCGCGGGCATGGCGGTTCATGGCGCGTTTGTCGTGCGGCACGCCGGGTAGTTGCAGCTGCGCCAGCTCGGCCGCCGTGAACCACTCGCGCGGCTCGGCCTGATCGGCGAGCGTCGCGGCGGTTTCTGGTGTGGTGCGTGCCGGTTGCATCACAGGAATCGATCCCCTCGGATAAGCGGCGCAGTGGCCGAAATTTTGCGACGTTCTTCTTCGAGCATCGCCATCGCGCGCTCGATCTGGCCTAGTCTGGCCGTCTTCACTTCTTCACCGATGAGCAGCGCTGCACCGATCTCGCGCATCAGCGGATCGAGCAGGTCATGCCGCTGGGTCACAGCCACCAGCGCAAGAAAACGCGACATGGGCACCTTGTGCTGGTCACGCGCAGGGCTTGAATAGGCATCCAGCATCGCGCGGCTGACTTCCTCGTCCAGCAGGATGCTCATTTCCGCCGCGAGCAGTTCACGTGGGCGGGAATCACTGTTGAGCATCGCGCCCACACATCGGGAAATGCGCTGTTCCAGACCGGCAAGGGCCGCTGCTCCCGTCGCCGGTACAGGCGCGGTGAAGGCAAAGCCCAACTGGTCGGGATGCGCACGCGCTTTAGCCACGGCACGATGCCCCTGCCTGCCGCCAGCTCGGATCGTAATAAGCCTCAGGCGTGAAATCGATCGGCCGGTCGCCACTGGCCGGATACACCCAGGCATCGCCATTCCAGCGCACCAGAGCCATCACCGCATCTGCCTTGACCAGCAGAGAATCGCCATGCCGTGCCGCATCATCGATCGGACGCCATTGCAGCACAGGTTGATGCTCGCCGCTCATTGCATTGTCCCATGCCACTGGATCATCTGCATGGCGTCTGTCGGTGCCATGCGCTCGGAAACATGAGCCGCAAGCGCAATGATTATCAGGCTCAGCAAGAGCGCGACGATTCCGAACAAATTGAGGATTGCGGTAACGAGGCCCTTCATGGCTCAATCCCTCATCATCCATGGCGCGGACCATGCCGAAAATTCAGTCGGCACACGGTCCAGAGGCTCAAGAGTTTCTGTTGGCATCTGTGCGGTCGTGCCGCACACTAGGCGCCGTGCGCGCTTTTCCGCGCGCAATTGGCGCTCGGCCTCCTTCGGCGTGCACCCAAGGCGCAGGGCAAGCTCGAAAGCTTCCCGATGCGCCCTGTAATGCTCAGCCAAGGAGACGCTGCCCGACATCAGCAGCCCGTCCGCTTTTCTTCCGCGGAGAAACGCTCCTTCATGATCGCATCGCGAAGCGCGCGGCTTCCCGCTTCCATGGCGCGCCGATACGTATCATCCGGTCCCGTACCGTGGCACAGGGTCGAAATCCGGCGGCGAACGTATTCAACCGTCAGTTTCATCATTTTAGCGATTTGAAGGGCTTGATATCCCTGTTCATGCAGATCGATGATCTGCTGCTCACGCGTTGTGATCATCACGCTACTCCTTCGATAGGCGCGATATGGCCAGCGCTCAGCGCGGGCAGCCAGATCGTGCGGGTGAAGCCGGAAGCGGTCGGACGCGTCTTGTCCCAAACCACCCAGCAGTAATCGATCATACCGCCGCGATAGGCGCGACCGGCCATGGCCTCGATCATGTCTCCCGGCGGCATCGATGGGCGCTCGCACAGGTGCAGAACCGCCAATGGCGGATAATCGACCATGAACAGGCGAAACCGGCCCTTGCTGGCCAGCCACTTGTTGGGCACCAGCATGCAAACGCGTCGTGTTGCCAGCCACAGCGCCTGCCGGGCAAAGGCCTCGGCAATGCCTTTGATGTAGCTGTACGGCGGGTTGCACACGATTGAGCAGGGCCGCTGCATCGGCGTGCGCTCGCGCTCAAGGAAATCTGCGCTGAAGAACTGGGGCCGCAGATAATCCGCCATGTGCTCGAAATCAGCCCAGGCCACGCGGTTGACGATGTCCGACAGCCACACGTCGAAGCCCGCCTCGACGAATGGCCCCGCGACATGGCCGAAGCCTGCGGCCGGGTCCCAGATGATTTCTCCGGTATCCAGTTCCTGCGCGAAACCGCCCAGCGCCTGGAACAGTTGCCAAGTCTCCCAGCCCTGCTCGACATACCAGTCGTAGGGATGGCGCTTGGAGTGGCGGCCAGATGAAATTTCACCGCGCATCAGCGCTCTCCTGGCTGATGGGCGCGCGCGCCTCTTGGCGCAATTTCTCAATGGCCGGATCGAACCGCTTCTTGAGGCGATCATGCAACATCACCAGGCGCTGCCGTAACACCCGCACTTCCAGGCGCTGCGCCTTCGGAAGGCAGGGGAACATTTCGTCAATCCGTCTGATCTGAATGCCCAGCGCATTGATGACACTTTGCGTTTCAAACAGATCGAGCGTGGCGAAGGTGCTACCGCGCTTCATTGTGTGCACTCCCTTCAATGCCGAACAAGGCGCTCTGAACCACGCCGCAGGCATCGTGCAGGGTGTCGTCATCGATCTCGTTCTCGCCCGTCAGGAGCGAAGTGAGCACATGGAAAGCCGTCTTGAGCGCGGGCGTCGCCGGTCCAGCCGCTTCCTCGCCCAGATCGCGGCTAAGGATGTCGCGCAGTTGCCGCTTCACTTCGGCATTCTTCAGCCCCTGCACGATCTGCGGCAGATACCGCTTCTGCTGAGGAGCCGTCAGACGACCGAGGTTACCGACAACGGCCGACAGCGCTTTTTCGTCTTTCGTTGGTGCTCGCCCGGCAGGCACATCCACGCCTGCCAGGATGCGCGCATCGTCGGCGCCGATCTCGGGATCTGCCAACAGCGCTTCGATCACGCGGCGGCGATCTGCTTCCTCGCGCACTTGGGCAATTGCACGCAGTTGCGCTGCGTTTTCGCCCACCACAGGGTGTCGGCTCAATGGCTCGATCAGATCGCCAAACGGCTCGATAATCAGGCGGAAAAGTTCGAGGTCACGATGGATCGAGCGACGCGACATGCCGAGAGCTTCACCCACCGACTCTTCCCAGCCGTATACGTGTGCCACGGTGGCACACGTATCATCGACTTCCTCAGTCAGCGCTTGATCAGGGCGCATCTGGTGGGCTTTGACCTTCTCCCAGCGCGCCTTGATGGCCAGCTTTTGCTGGGCGAGGCTGCCATGTTCACGCGCGATACGCTGTTGCGCTGCTTGAACCAGCGCAGCCGTGAATTTCGCGCGCTCGATCGGTCCGAGAGGGCGACGGTGCAGGTTCTCCGACGCTTCCAGATCCGCAAGGTCTTCGGGCTTTCCAGAAACCTCGACCGCAAACACCTGGATACCTTCCAGTCGGGCACCGACCAAGCGATGCATACCGGTCACAAGGCGCCATGGCTGCGCCTTGCTTTTGGACTGCGCCACCACCTTGATCGGGTCACGCTGACCATCCACGGCCATAAGCCGGCCGATCGCGGCGGCCTTGTCCTCATGCAAAAAGCCGATGCGCTTCCCTTCATCGACGGTGTTGGGATCAAGGGCAAACAGCTGGGCGTTCGAAAGGATGCTCATTTGCGGCGCTCACTTAGACGATGCGCGGCAACGGCGCGGGCGATACGCTTCTCTTCGTCGGCAACGGTGCCGGCTTCGATGTCAGGAGAAGTTGGATGACGATGGCGCTGCAGAGCCGGATTGAGGCGCTCGAACACCTCATCTTCGCCCATATCGTTGCGGTCGGCAGGGCTATGGATGGGATACTTGAAGCGACCGTTGAGCAAACCGACGCATTTGCTGATCAGGCGGTAGAAGATGGAGAATTTGCGATGGCGAGGCGCCTGCAAACTTTGGTTGATACCCTCCGCATCGCTAGCAATATTGCTGAAAAGAGTTGATCCCGTTGCGTGCTGGCGACGGTATGCAGAGACTCGGCGGGCGATAGCTCGCTCGACGGTGATTTCTCCCGGTTCGCTCATGATGCGACCCGATGCGAATCACGCTTGGGCTTTTGCCGAGAGAGATCGCGCAAGGCTTCATAGAGCTTCTCGATCAAGCGCATATTCGCACCGATCGGCTCCGGATTGCCCAAGGTGCGCTTCCACCGGCTGAAGGTTGTCGGGTGCACACGAGCGTGCATGCAGATCCGGCGAATGGAGAGGTTCGCGTCTCGCGCTCGTCTCTCGATGTCGGCAATGACGGCTTGTTGATCCATACGCTATGGCTAATCTGCAATATTGCTAATTGCAATAGCAATATTGCAGATCGTCGCCTTTAGCGATTTTGCTAATGGTGAGGTATGAATGGCCTTGAACAAGACCAACACCTTCTTAAGGCTCTCAGTGTGTTTGCGGGGCTCCCGCCCTCGCGTCTCGCGTCTGAGGCAGGGCTCGCAGCAACAACCATTCTGCGGCCTTTCAATGGCACTGCGACCTCGCGCTTAAGTGCCCCCACTATCGAAAAGCTGAAGGCTCAATTCCCGGATTTTCCCGGTTGGGGAGATTTTACCTCACCATCGAATCTACCAGCGGATGGCGCAAAGCGCAGGATTACCGCTGATGGAATGGTCGATGTCCGTCAGATCGATTTGCGCTTTGGCCTTGGCGGTGTCATCATGGATAGCGAGATCGTGGAAGATCAGGCAGAAACCATGTCGTTTCCTATCGCATGGTTGCGGATGATAACCACGAGCCCAACAGATATGCTCTATTGGGCCCGCGGGATGGGCAACTCCATGGAACCTGCAATAGGTGATGGTGATGTCATTCTGATTGATCGGTCGCAGTTCGATGTAGGTTTTGGTGACCTCTATTGGGCAATATCATATGGCCAAATCGGTATGATAAAGAGATTGCGGCCCATGCCTGATGGCGGAGTAAAGATACTCTCAGACAATCCTGCAGTGACCCCAGAAACAGCATATGACGGTGAGCTGCATGTGTTCGGTAGGGTCGTTGCGGTGGTGAAACGCCTATGATTTTGTCCCCGTTTCTTATGGGTACCTTCATCATAGTGATGATATTTTGGGTTATGGCCGCACTACTGGACTCAAACATCGCCAATCATGCCTGGCAACGCCTTCCATGGGGTAAAGTCGTCATCGACGCAGCATTTATCGCGGTGCTTGTAGGAGCTACCTACTTTGGGAGCCGATATGTGACCTGTAGCGGCCTAGAAGATGACTATCTCAATAATATCAGTCAGATGAAATCCAATGCATCCGTTCTTGATCTGGTGCAAGACAAAGCCGGTAGGTCAACGTTTTCCGCGATGCGTGATGCTGGCCTGCGGAGATCGGAAGCTCTGATAGCAGACCTAAATGCTCAATGTGGGAGCCGTGCAGCCGATACAGCGCTGCGAAAGGGTTCAGCTATTCTGCTGCCATGAACAGTCATGCAAAACTGTCCCACTTTCCCGTCAATGGTAGACTGGGATGACAATGCCCGGCGTGCCTATGAGATACCGGATCTTCTGGATTTTAGGACAGCCGCAGGCCATCCAAAGGACTGGGCACGCTAAGCCCCCACTTCCGCCCACTTGATCATGGCATGAGAGCCTCTCATAAGCCCCTTAAAGCCAGTATTCCCGGCCCTAAGAGGCTCATAAGAGATTTTTCCCAATCCAAAGCGGTCTTGTCAGTGATATGTCTAAATGCCCATCCGATTTAGACAGTCCAACAATGCTCTCCGAGATCCTCCGAAATTGCCGAATCCCCTATTTTCCACGGGTTTACCCCGTTTAATCCCGGTCACCCCCGGATAATCCCGCCACTCAACAACCTCTTGTCATCGGACACCCGCCTCCACCGGGGCGGCCCCCGGCACGGAAGCGCAAACGGCCACCGCCAGCCCGGAAACCCCCTCCCCGGAAAGCACATCCAAAACCCCGCTCGCCCACGCGACCAAGATCGACACCGACACCTATTCGTTCGAATATGGCTGGCCCGCCGCGCCCGACGCCGTGCCGCCCTTGCGCGCCTGGCTCGCCGCCGACGAAGCGACCGCACGCCGCCATCTCGTCGCCGAATCCGCCAGCGCCAAGGCCGATGCCGCGCGCGGGGAATATCCGTTCCACCCGCTGGGCCGGTGGCAGGAATGGCAGGTCCTGGCCGACACGCCCGGCTGGCTGAGCCTGACCGCCCTGATCGGCATCGACAGCGGCGGCGCCCACCCCAACTATGCCTATGCCGCCACACTGTGGGACAAGGCCGCCGGGCAGCGTCGCAAGACGATCGACCTGTTCACCGCGCCCGCCGCGCTCGCCACCGCCATCCACACGCCGTTCTGCGCCGAGCTCCAGGCCCAGCGCGCCCACAAGCGCGGAGGGCAGGCCTCGCTCTCGCAACCTTCGATGGACATGAGCGAATTTGACACCTGCCCCGATCCGCTCGCCCAGACCCTCGCGCTGCGCGCCGACAGCAGCGCCGGTTTCGACCACCTCGTCGTGCTGATCGCCCCCTACGAAGCCGGCCCTTATGCCGAGGGCACTTATGAAATCGCCCTGCCCGTCACCCCCGCGCTGCTGGCCAGCGTGAAGCCGCAATGGCGCAATTCCTTCACGCCGATACGCAAATCGGGCGGGTGATCCTCGCAATCGGCGCGCAAGCACGCTATCTGGGGTCCATGACCGACTATGTGACCGTTGACGACACCGAGACCGTCCTGCGCGACGGGACGATCAAGCTTCATGGCCCCGCAGGCTTTGCGGGCATGCGCAAGGCCGGGCGCCTCGCCGCCGAGATCCTCGACGCGCTGGCCCCGCTGGTACAGCCCGGCGTGACGACCGCCGCCATCGACGATGTCGTGCGCCAGATGACGCTCGACGCCGGAGCGGTGCCCGCCACGCTCGGCTATCGCGGCTATGCCCATTCGTGCTGCATCTCGATCAACCATGTCGTGTGCCACGGCATCCCCTCGGAAAAGACCTTCAAGGACGGCGATATCGTCAATATCGACGTGACCCCGCTGCTCGATGGCTGGCACGGCGATTCCAGCCGTATGTATCTGGTCGGCGATGTTCCGCTCAAGGCGCGCCGCCTCGTCGACGTGACCTATGAATGCCTGATGATCGGCATCGAGCAGGCCCGCCCCGGCGCGCGGCTGGGCGACATCGGCGCGGCAATCCAGGCCCATGCCGAACGCCAGCGCTATGGCGTGGTACGCGATTTCTGCGGCCATGGCCTGGGCCGCCTGTTTCACGATGCGCCCGAGGTGATCCACGCCGGCCGTGCGGGCACCGGCCCCGAACTGCGCCCCGGCATGTTCTTCACGATCGAGCCGATGATCAACCTGGGCAAGCCGGCGGTGAAGATCCTCGACGACGGCTGGACGGCGGTCACCCGCGACCGCTCGCTCTCGGCCCAGTTCGAGCATTCGATCGGCATCACCGAAGACGGCTGCGAAATCTTCACGACCAGCCCCAAGGGCCTCCACAAGCCGCCCTACGCGGCCTGACCTGCCCCCGTACAGGCCCAGAACAGGCTTTTGCGTCGGGAATGCTTAAAATATAGGCAGCCCTGCCTTATATTTGAGCATTATTCCATCACCCCGACGCAACAACCTGCATGATTTTATTCGTTGTTGGGTTGCAATCTTTCTTGGGGCATGCATTTCGGTCTTTCGTCCGGGCCTGCGATGGCCTAGGGCAATGGATTGAACAGTGGTGCGATTCAGATCAGGATCGCACCCGGTGACACAGGGAAGCCCGTCGCCTCCTTCGCAAGGCACGGCGCGGCATCAAGTGCAGGGGTCTAAAGCCGGTGAAGAAGATCGAAGCGATCATCAAACCTTTCAAGCTCGACGAAGTGAAGGAAGCGCTGCACGAAATCGGCGTCTCGGGCATCACCGTCACCGAAGCCAAGGGTTTCGGCCGCCAGAAAGGCCACACCGAACTCTATCGCGGCGCCGAATATGTCGTCGACTTCCTGCCCAAGGTGAAGCTTGAGGTCGTCGTGGGCGACGCCCTTGTCGACCGCGTGGTCGAAGCCGTGGCCGCCGCCGCGCAGACCGGCCGCATCGGCGATGGCAAGATCTTCGTGATCCCCATCGAAAGCGCCCTGCGCATCCGCACCGGCGAACGCGACAACGACGCGATCTGAACCAGTTCAGGCCGCATGACCGGGCCCTGCCTGCGCAAGGGCATGCCCGGCATGCGGCATACAAGCGGGGGTGGCCTTGGGACGGGCGGCCTCCAATTCCATACCACCCCTGAAAGCCCGGACAGATATTCCGGAACAACAGTAAGGACCAGCGATGGCAAGTGCAAAGGACATCCTCGCCCGTATCAAGGAAGAGGAAATCGAGTGGGTTGATCTCCGCTTCACCGACCCCAAGGGCAAGTGGCAGCACCTCACCATGGTGTCGTCGGTCCTGGGCGAAGACGAGCTGGAAGACGGCCTGATGTTCGACGGTTCGTCGATCGAAGGCTGGAAGGCCATCAACGAGTCGGACATGATCCTCAAGCCCGACCTCGACTCGGTCTATGTCGATCCGTTCTCGGCGACCCCGATGCTGATCATCAACTGCGACATCGTCGAGCCCTCGACCGGCGAGCTCTACGCCCGCGACCCGCGCTCGACCGCCAAGCGCGCCGAAGCCTTCCTCAAGTCGACCGGCATCGGCGACACCATCTACGTCGGCCCGGAAGCAGAATTCTTCCTGTTCGACGACGTCAAGTTCTATGACGGCTACGATGGCAACGGCTTCAAGATCGACGACATCGAGCTGCCGACCAACACGAACAAGGAATACGAAGCCGGCAACCTGGCGCACCGTCCGCGCGTCAAGGGTGGCTACTTCCCCGTCGCTCCGGTCGACAGCTGCGTCGACATCCGCGGCGAAATGGTTTCGACCATGCTCGAAATGGGCCTGCCCTGCGACAAGCACCACCACGAAGTGGCCGCCGCGCAGCACGAACTGGGCCTGACCTTCGGCACCCTGGTGCAGACGGCCGACCGCATGCAGATCTACAAGTACGTCGTGCAGCAGGTCGCGCAGGCCTATGGCAAGACCGCAACCTTCATGCCCAAGCCGATCATGAAGGACAACGGCTCGGGCATGCACACCCACATGTCGATCTGGTCGGAAGGCAAGCCCCTGTTCGCCGGCAACGGCTATGCCGGTCTGTCGGACATGTGCCTGTACTTCATCGGCGGTGTGATCAAGCACGCCAAGGCCCTGAACGCCTTCACCAACCCGACCACCAACAGCTACAAGCGCCTGGTGCCGGGCTATGAAGCCCCCGTGCTGCTGGCCTACTCGGCCCGCAACCGTTCGGCTTCGTGCCGCATCCCCTATGGTGCAGGCACCAAGGCCAAGCGCGTGGAATTCCGCTTCCCCGACGCGATGGCCAACCCCTACCTCGCTTACGCTGCCCTGCTCATGGCCGGCCTCGACGGGATCAAGAACAAGATCCACCCGGGCGAAGCCATGGACAAGAACCTCTACGATCTGCCCCCGGCCGAACTCTCGCTGGTGCCGACCGTGTGCGGCAGCTTGCGCGAAGCGCTGGACTCGCTGGCCGCTGACCACGACTTCCTGCTCGATGGCGGCGTGTTCACCAAGGACCAGATCGAAGCCTACATCGAACTCAAGTGGCCCGAAGTGTTCCGTTGGGAAACGACGCCTTCGGCCGTTGAATTCGACATGTACTACAGCTCCTGATCGGGAGCTGCCCGGCGGCGTCCCCACTTTGCGTGGGTGCGCTGCAAGGCGGCATGGAAACGACGCCCGGACCCTTGCGGTCCGGGCGTTTTTCTTTGGGGCCCGGCGCACCATGCTGCACGCGCTGCTGCGACAATGCTGCATCACGGCAAATTATCCACAGACCGCCCGGTTGCGGGGCAAACGGTTTGTCGCACACGGTGAAGCGTGGAACCGGGCGGTTCCACAATCGGGCACAATCCCTAAGGTAAGGCCATGCTTCGCACCGCCCTTGCCGCCCTGCTCGCCCTCCTCTCGATCGCCGCCCTGCCCGATGTGGCCCAGGCCCGCCTTCAGTGCGTGACTTATGCACGCCAGGTCTCGGACGTGCAGCTTTCGGGCAATGCGCGCGACTGGTGGGGCAATGCGGAAGGCAGCTATGCCCGCGGTCAGGCGCCCAAGGCTGGCGCCGTCCTCGCGTTCCGCGCCTCGCACGCGATGCCCTATGGCCACGTCGCCGTGGTCAGCAAGGTGGTCGATGCCCGCCATGTGATGCTCGACCACGCCAACTGGTCGCGTCCCGGCATGGTCGAGCGCGGCGTCATGGCCGTCGATGTCTCGCCCGAAGGCGACTGGAGCGAAGTGCGCGTGTGGTACGGCCCGACCCATTCGCTCGGCATGCGCCCCTCGCCCGCTTTCGGCTTCATCTATCCCCACACCGAAACCGCCTCGGCTGATCTGGCCACCGACAAGGCGGAAGGCTGAGACCTTTCAGCGGGTCTACCGCTTGCGAGCATGCACGAACGGAACGGGCCGCCTCCATCAGGCGGCCTTTTTTGTGTCTGCACTTTGCGCTCTTGTGGTTTTGATGGCCTGAAACAGCCCAGCTTCACCCGCGCCAGGGGAGGCGGCGGGTTCACATCGCGTGGCGAATCTGGCGGCTGATGATGGTCACGTCGCTGTCCTGATCGAGCAGCGCGCGCGCCTGGTCGGCAGGCAAGGCCGGCCAGAACAGATGGCCCTGCACCATCTCGCACCCGGCCATATGCACCAGACGGCGCTGGCTCTCGGTCTCCACCCCCTCGGCCACGACTTTCATGCGCAGGATATGCCCCAGCGAGGCAATCGCGCTCAGGATCGACTGGGCATCATGATCGGTCTCGATGTTCTGCACGAACGAACGGTCGATCTTGATCCGGTCGAACTGGAACGCACGCAGATAGCTGAGCGAGGAATAGCCGATCCCGAAATCATCGAGCGCGATGCGGAACCCCATGCTCTGCAAGGTGCGCAGCAAATGCGCGACATGCTCGCTGCGGTCGAGCATGACCCCTTCGGTCACTTCGAGGATCACCCGATGCGGGTCGATGCCGGTCTCGTCCACCAGCCCGGCTATCGTCTCGACGAAGCCCTGGGCCATGATCTGCAACGGCGAAAGGTTGATCGAGATGTCGCAAGCGGGCCAGTCGCGACACTGGGTGAAGACCCGCCGCATCATCCACATGCCCAGCGGCACCATCAGGCCCGACTGCTCGGCAATCGGTACGAACACCCCCGGACTGATCGCCCCGCGCCGGGGATGCGGCCAGCGGAGCAAGGCCTCGAAGCCCGATATCCGCCGCGTGGCGAGGTCGACGATGGGCTGGAAACAGGCGTCCAGTTCATTGGCGGCCAGAGCGCGGCGCAAGTCGAGTTCCAGCTCGCGCTGCATCTGCTCGCTGGCGTCCATCCCGGTCGTATAGCTGCGGAAATGGGCCCGCCCGCCCTGCTTGGCCCGATAGAGCGCGATGTCGGCCCGCCGCAGCAATTCCCCCGGATCGTCGGTCTGGGCAGGCCCCCAGCTGATCCCGCACGAACAGGTCACCCCCAGACTGTGTCCGGCGATGATGAACGGCTCGGCCATGAGCCCGATGATCTGCCGCCCCAGGGCATTGGCCGCCCCCTGCCCGCCGCTCGCCCGCCGCAGCACGACGAATTCGTCGCCGCCCAGCCGCGCAATC
>Ga0075011_10000124_pt1 | contig 38725 bp, 28 predicted proteins | sample TARM_MetaG_T_14_FD_72354 | JGI IMG/M metagenome (GOLD analysis project Ga0075011, IMG submission 72354) | Freshwater microbial communities from Pennsylvania, USA, analyzing microbe dynamics in response to fracking - TARM_MetaG_T_14 | ecosystem: Environmental > Aquatic > Freshwater > River...
GATTGACGAGCAAGCCTTACCTGAATTTAGTGAAGAAGATGCACTTGCTTCAATCAACGAGCCTCCTCTAGAAGAAGAAAAGGAAGACGAGAGCGACCTTACGGATCTTGAGCTGCCAGAATACACAGAAGAAGACGCGCTGGCGGATGCGATAGCCGAGCCTCAAGAAGCGGCGTCAGAGCCTGTTGCTCAAGAAAGTTTTGAAGCGATTGACGAGCAATCCTTACCTGAATTCGGTGAAGAAGATGCACTTGCTTCAATTAACGAACCAGCACTGGAAACAGATCAACAGCCGCTTTTAGAAGATGATGACGCAGACCAATTGCAGAGTGTTTCAAAACAGGAGTTCGATGAGAAAGCCTTAAAAGACTGGCTAGATGAGGAAAGTGTATCTTCTGCGCCATTCTCTTTTGATAGACCATTAGATGCTCGTACCATTGATAGTGCTGGTATGAATATTGATGCAATGTTAGAGGTAGGTGGTGAAGATTGGAACGGTTTTAATTTAACGCCAGATCAACAAGCTTCCATCCCAGATGACGTGCCTGAAGAAGAGCTTGCCGTTTGGAACGATGAGATCCAAACCGACGAGCCTCAAATTCTTGATGAAAACTGGGGAATTCAAGATGAACTCGATGATTTTGAATCCCAAAAGAGCCAGTACATGACCATCGATGAGCTAATGGCTCAAGTTGAGGGTGAAGAGGGGGTCAGCCCTGAAGATGAAGAACTCAAGTTAGATGTTGGTTTAAGTGAATTTCCGGATGTGATTGGTGACATTGGTGATATCGATGTAGACAATAACTCTGAGGCGGCGGGTAAGCTTGACCTCGCCAAAATTTACATCGAGATGAACGATGATAAAGGGGCGATAAAACTGTTAGAGGAAGCCATTGTTGATGGTAGTGATGATATTCGACGAGAAGCGAAATCCTTGATTGACAGCATTAATCGCCGAGCTTAAAAACAAACGAGGCCGTGAATATACGGCCTCGTTGTTATTGAATAGCCTTTTCTGACTTGCAGATGACCTGAACTTCACATTGAAAGTTGTTGGGGGTAGATGACTTGTCGATTAGAATTTTTTTTTGATTGCGATTATACTGCCCGACCCATTTTCAAAGAGAATCAGATGATGAGAATCGCTTTAGGTATTGAGTACAATGGTACTCAATACTATGGTTGGCAGCGACAACGTGACGTTAAAAGTGTCCAAGAAGAATTAGAAAAAGCACTCACAGTTGTGGCGAACCATCCGGTTGAAGTATTGTGTGCGGGGCGCACCGATGCAGGGGTTCACGGCACAGGGCAGGTGATACATTTTGATACTACGGCTTGCCGAAAAATGGTCGCTTGGACAATGGGTGTCAATGCTCATTTACCAAAAGATATCGCTGTTCGTTGGGCAACTGAGGTTTCAAGCGATTTTCACGCTCGCTTTTCGGCTACAGCACGCCGTTATCGCTACATCATTTATAATCATGCTTATCGCCCTGGCATATTATCTTCAGGTGTCAGTCATTATCATGGCGATTTAGACGTTGAGAAAATGCAGCAAGCAGGGCAGCTTTTATTGGGCGAAAATGATTTCACCTCTTTTCGCGCTGTGCATTGTCAATCGAATAGTCCTTGGCGAAACGTCATGCATTTGAATGTGACTCGGCATGGCAACTATGTCGTCATCGACATTAAAGCAAATGCTTTTGTCCATCATATGGTGCGAAATATTACCGGTAGCCTCATCGTTGTCGGCCGTGGTGAGCAGCCTCCAGAATGGATAAAATGGCTGCTTGAAGCCAAAGATAGAAAACTGGCGGGTGCAACAGCCAAAGCTGAAGGATTATATTTGGTTGCTGTTGATTATCCAGAAGAATTTTCTTTACCAAAAGAGTCGCTTGGGCCGCTATTTTTAGCTGATAATTTGAACTAATAACGCGTAAAGTGTCCAAAACAGAGTCGTGACGTGTGTGGAAATGGCAGCCAGAAAATAGGTACAACCAGTTTTTTGTCTACACTAAGCATTTTATATGTTTTAATCCTCACGCATAAATCCCAAATTTGTATCTTTCGCAATCACGCGAGAGAGTTAAGAGTAAAGGTCTTCCATGAGTTGGCTTGAAAAGATTTTAGAAAAAAGCAATATCGTAACTTCGCGTAAAGCATCCATCCCTGAAGGGGTTTGGACTAAATGTACTTCTTGTGAGCAAGTGTTATATCACGCTGAGCTTGAGCGTAACTTGGAAGTGTGCCCTAAATGTGATCATCACATGCGCATGAAAGCACGTCGCCGCTTAGAGACTTTTCTTGATGAACAGAATCGTGTCGAGATTGGTGACGAGTTAGAGCCGCAAGATAAACTCAAATTTAAAGACTCAAAACGTTATAAAGAACGCCTTTCAGCTGCTCAAAAAAGCAGTGGCGAGAAAGATGCTCTTGTGGTGATGCAAGGCGAACTATTGGGTATGCCTTTGGTTGCTTGTGCTTTTGAGTTTTCTTTCATGGGTGGTTCAATGGGGTCTGTAGTTGGTGCGCGTTTCGTACGAGCTGTTGATGCCGCTATAGAAAACAACTGTGGTTTGGTCTGCTTTTCTGCCAGTGGCGGCGCGCGTATGCAAGAAGCGTTAATGTCATTGATGCAGATGGCAAAAACCAGTGCGGCGCTTGAACGTTTATCAAGCAAAGGCTTACCTTATATCTCAGTGATGACGGACCCGACCATGGGTGGTGTATCGGCAAGCTTAGCGATGCTTGGTGACATCAATATTGGTGAACCTAAAGCACTGATTGGTTTTGCAGGTCGTCGAGTTATCGAACAAACGGTACGTGAAGATCTACCTGAAGGTTTCCAACGCAGCGAATTCCTAATTGAGCATGGTGCGATTGATATGATTGTCGATCGCCGTGAAATGCGTCAACGCGTGGGGGGACTGATCGCTAAATTGACCAATCACAGCTCACCATTGGTCGTTTCTGTTGACGATTCACCGACTGAACCTGATTACGCTGTACCAGAAGCGCACGAAAAAGGGTAAAGTAGGCACTAACACACTAACTGCTTAATGGTTATAAACGTTAGATGACTCAAAACCTTATCCCACAAGCCACATCCTCTCTTGCGATGTGGCTTGATTATTTAGCGAATATTCATACCTCCGCTATCGACCTTGGCTTGGATCGTGTTCAAGCTGTGGCTCAAAAAGCGAATCTTATTAAACCTGCACCTACCGTAATTACCGTGGCTGGAACGAATGGCAAAGGCTCGACCTGTGCATTAATGGAAGCCATTTTATTGGATGCAGGTTATCGCGTGGGCGTTTATAGCTCACCTCATCTTATCCGTTATAACGAACGCGTGCGTATTAATGCGCTTGAGCTCAGCGATGAGCTGCATACGCAAGCCTTCGCTTTTGTTGAAGCGCAACGGGGTGAGATCAGTTTAAGCCTATTTGAGTTCGGTACATTGGCGGCGCTGCGTTTATTTCAAACGCAAGCGGTGGATGTCATTTTATTGGAAGTTGGGCTAGGTGGCCGACTTGATGCGACCAATATCGTGGATCACGATGTTTCTGTGATCACCAGCTTGGCGATTGATCACGTGGATTGGCTCGGCGATGACATCAATGTTATTGGCTATGAGAAAGCGGGGATTTATCGCGCAGGTAAACCCGCTATTTGCGGCCAGCCTAAGCCACCACCAACGGTTGCAGCGCATGCCGATGATATTGGTGCGGAGATGTACCAAGTCGGTATTCAGTTTTCCTATGAACTGGCCTCTGAAACAACGTGGAATTGGCGAAGTGGTCCATTTGAGTTATCTGATTTACCGTTCCCTCGCTTGCCCTTGCCTAATGCGGCTACAGCATTAATGGCACTCGGCTGCTCCGGTTTAGCTGTGAGTGATGTCAATATCGTCAATGGGCTTAGCAACGCAACACTTGCTGGGCGGATGCAAAAAATCAGTGATAGCCCAGAAATCATTCTTGATGTTGCACATAATCCCCATTCGGCCGAATATTTGGTGGCGCAGCTCAAACAGCGTTACGCACACAAAAAGGTCCATGTGGTGATTGGCATGCTGCACGATAAAGATGTGAAGGCCACGCTTCATCAACTGAAATCAATCGCTAACGTTTGGTATCCTGCTTCATTAAGTGGCCCTAGAGCCGCGCAAGCGAATGAACTGTGTCAGTACCTTGAGCCTGGCGTTAAACCGTTTGCTAACCCAGTCAGCGCTTTTGAAGCCGCGATGACACAAGCCGATAGCAATGATGTCATTATCGTGGTTGGGTCGTTTCATACTGTGGGTGAAGTATTAGAGCACTGGCAGAACAAAGGAGTATAAATGGCAAGTAAGTTTCAGAGCCGCTTGGTAGGAACAATTATATTGGTGGCGATAGGGGTGATAGTGTTGCCTGATGTATTGGATGGCAAAAAGACCCACTACAAAGAAGATATTGTCAGCATTCCAATTAAGCCTGAATTAGACAGCGACGTAGAGAAGTTTGAAATTCTCGACCCCGTTGAAGATCAAGTCGCGTTGCCCGATTCGCCTGTTGAAGTGATCGCACAAACTAACCAGAGCGATGCAGCAACGCAGAGCAAGCCACTCACTGTGAAAGTGAAAGAAACAGCGGAAAGAAATGATTACCAAGATAGTGCTTGGCTCATTCAGTTGATGGCATTAAAGAATGCCGAAAACGCAAAAACCGTGGTTAAAGATCTGCAAAAACGGGGTTATCAAGCTCATACTAAGCAAGAAAATGGCTTCACTCGGATCATTATTGGCCCAGATGTTTCCAAAACCAAGCTTGAGCGTCAACTCTTAGAACTGGAAAAAATTACCGGTGCAAAAGGTCAATTGCTCAAATTTAAACCACTAAACCCATAAGAAAACGTTTGCGTCGCGTTTTTTTCTGTTAAAATGCGCGCCAACTTAAGATGCAGAACTCATGAATTGGTTAGATATTGTCATTTTAAGTGTGATCGGCCTATCGGCATTGATCAGTTTAGTCCGTGGCTTTGCTAAAGAAGCGTTGTCATTAGTGATATGGTTCGGTGCATTTTTTATTGCCAGCCAATACTACGCAAAACTTGCGGTGTATTTTTCAAATATCAAAGATGACATGTTCCGTAATGGCGCGGCCATCGCAGCACTGTTTGTTGCAACACTCATTGTCGGAGCGATCATTAACTATGTGATTGCTCAATTGGTACAAAAAACGGGCCTATCAGGAACTGATCGGGTACTGGGCATTGTTTTTGGAGCATTGCGTGGTGTGTTGATTGTTTCAGCTGCCTTGTTTTTTATGGATGCGTTTACCGCATTTCCAAATTCAGAGTGGTGGAAGAGCTCGCAATTGGTACCGGAATTTAGCCGTATCATTGCGCCGTTCTTTGAGCACTTACAAGCAACATCAAGTTTTCTCTCTGGCGCGATTTAGCGCCAGTTACTGTCGCAAATCGAGGATCAGGACATGTGTGGTATTGTTGGAATCGTGGGTACAACGCTGGTAAACCAGTCAATTTATGACGCGTTAACGGTATTGCAGCATCGTGGCCAAGATGCCGCTGGTATTTGTACCATAGAAAGCAATCGTTTCCGTCTGCGTAAGGCGAACGGTTTAGTGAAAGATGTCTTTGAAGCAAAACACATGCAGCGTCTTCAAGGAACGGTGGGTATTGGGCATGTGCGTTATCCTACTGCGGGTAGTTCGAGCGCCTCAGAAGCTCAACCTTTCTACGTTAACTCCCCGTTCGGTATCACGCTTGCTCATAACGGCAACCTCACCAATGCCAACGAAGTACGCCAGAAGTTGTTTGAAAAAGATCGTCGCCATATCAATACCACTTCAGATTCCGAAGTGCTACTTAACGTCTTGGCGCATGAAATTGATACAGTCAGAGGCAATGTAACCGCAGAAGATGTGTTTCGTGCTGTCGCCAATGTACATCGCACCATTCGCGGTGCTTATGCTGTTGTCGCGATGATCATTGGGCATGGGATGATCGCGTTTCGTGACCCGCATGGTATTCGTCCTATCTGCTTAGGTAAACGTGAAGTCGATGGCCGTACTGAATATATGGCCGCTTCTGAGTCGGTGGCGCTAGATGCTGTCGGCTTTGATTTTGTGCGTGACCTTGCCCCCGGAGAAGCGGTGTATGCGACCTTTGATGGCCAGCTATTTACTAAACAATGTGCCGATAATCCAACACTTAACCCATGCATTTTTGAATTTGTCTACTTCGCCCGCCCAGATTCGTTTATCGACAAAATTTCGGTTTACAGCGCGCGCGTAGAAATGGGTAAAAAGTTGGGTGAGCGCATCAAGAACGAATTTGCTGACTTAGATATTGATGTCGTGATCCCCATTCCTGAGACTTCGTGTGATATCGCATTGCAAATTGCACAAGCGATTGATATTCCATATCGCCAAGGTTTTGTTAAAAACCGCTACGTTGGCCGCACATTTATTATGCCGGGCCAGCAACAGCGTAAAAAGTCAGTGCGACGTAAACTCAATGCGATTCGTTCTGAATTTAAGGGCAAAAACGTGTTGCTAGTGGATGACTCGATAGTGCGTGGAACTACGTCAGAGCAAATTATTGAGATGGCTCGTGATTCTGGTGCAAACAAGGTGTACATGGTGTCAGCCGCGCCTGAGATCCGTTTCCCTAACGTTTATGGCATTGATATGCCAAGTGCTAACGAGTTGATTGCTCATGGCCGAGATGCCGATGAAATTGCGCAGCGAATTGGTGCCGATGCTCTGATTTTCCAAAATCTGGAAGATTTGGTGGATGCCGTCGGTATGGGTAACCGCGATATTGCAAAATTTGAAGCATCGGTATTTAACGGCGAATACGTCACGGGCGATATTGATCAGCAGTATCTTGATTTTCTTGAATCGATGCGCAGCGACGATGCAAAAACGGTTCGAGAAATCCAGCAAGATCTCGCCAACCTAGAGATTCATAACGAAGGCGCGTAATCGAGCGCATCTCCCCAAATAGGCTGCAAAGAAAAAGGCTTCCATCTAGGAAGCCTTTTTTGTGCTCGTTAACAGGGTTTGACTAAAGGATCATTGCCGCAATCCAGCCAAACACAATCAGTGGAATATTATAATGGATGAAGGTTGGAACCACTGTTTCCCAAATATGTTCGTGCTGGCCATCTGCATTTAGGCCTGACGTTGGCCCCAAGGTGGAATCTGACGCTGGAGAGCCAGCATCGCCCAACGCAGCAGCGGTACCCACTAGCGCAATGGTCGCCATAGGCGAAAAGCCAAAGGCGAGGGCAAGGGGCACGTAAATGGTTGCGATGATTGGAATCGTTGAGAAGGATGAACCAATGCCCATAGTGACCAACAAACCGACGATCAGCATTAATAAAGCGGATAAAGCTTTATTGTCGCCGATGCTTACTGATAAGGCTTCTACCAGAGACTCAACGCCACCGGTGGCTTTCATCACGGCGGCAAATCCGGCCGCTGAAATCATAATAAAGCCAATCATTGCCATCATATGTACACCTTTGGTGAATACATCGTGCGTCTCTTTCCATGCAATCACACCACCAAAAGTGAAGACCATAAAACCAGCCAGTGCGCCGATGATCATCGAACCTGTGGACAGTTGCACGGCAAGTGCCGTGATAATACCGAGCGCGGCAATCAAAATATGCTTTTTGTTGATCGCTTTTGGTTCGGTATTAATGACAGTATGTTCCGTCTCTTGATACTGGCGAGGTTTACGATAGGTAAAGAAAATGGCGACCAGTAAGCCAAAAATCATCCCAGCGGCGGGTAGCAGCATGGCTATCGGCACTTGGCTTGCCGTCACGTTTTCAAGGCCATTATCGCGTAAATTCTTGAGTAAGATGTTATTGAGGAAAATCCCACCAAAGCCGACAGGCAAGACCATATAGGGCGTGATAAGGCCAAAAGTGAGCACGCAAGCAATCAGCCTGCGGTCAAGCTTCAGCTTGGCAAAGACGCCCAATAGCGGTGGAATTAAAATCGGAATAAAGGCGATATGGACAGGAATGATATTTTGCGATGACATGGTAACTAGAACCAGCGCGACCAGAACCGCATACTTCAAACCTGTGGTGGCCGCACCATGCTCTTTGCCATGGATACGCTTAATCACGTTTTGCGCCAGTAAGTCAGTAATACCAGATTTAGAAATCGCGACGGCAAAGGTGCCTAGCATCGCATAACTTAGTGCGATGGTTGCACCACCACCTAAGCCACTTTCAAATGCAGAAACAGCGTCATTTAAACTCATCCCTGCAACTAAACCACCGACGATCGCACTAAATGTCAGTGCGACGACGACATTGACCCGCATCAGCGCAAGAAGCAGCATGATGCATACAGAAATTACTACAGGATTCATATATTTCTCGGTTAGTTGTGTTTACTTGTTATTGTTTTCTGAAGGTTCAACAAGTGGCCATCCGCCAAGGGCCTTCCATTTGTTGACGATACCGCAAAAAAGTTCGGCTGTTTTTTGCGTATCGTATAGCGCTGAATGCGCTTCTCTATTGTCAAATTCCATCCCAGCGGATTTGCACGCTTTGGCCAAAACGGTTTGCCCATAGGCTAAACCACTTAGCGCAGCGGTATCAAAAGTCGCAAAAGGGTGGAAAGGGACTCGTTTTAGCTTGCAGCGTTCACTGGCTGCCATCACGAAATTCAAGTCAAAGGTAGCATTGTGCGCCACCATGATCGCGCGGCTACAGTCATTGTCGCGTTGCTCTTTTCGGACTAGCTTATAAATTTCTCTGAGTGCTTCGGCTTCGCTGACAGCACCGCGTAATGGGCTAAATGGGTCACGAATGCCATTAAACTCAAGCGCCTCTTTTTCAAGGTTGGCACCTTCAAAAGGCTCAACATGAAAGTGAATCGTCGATGCTGGGTGCAGATCACCTTGTTCATCCATACGCAACGTAATCGCGCAGATTTCTAATAGTGCATCGGTCTTTGCATTGAAACCGGCTGTTTCGACGTCGATGACGACGGGAAAATAACCGCGGAAACGCTTTTTCAGTGTCAATGCTTCATTTACTTCAGTCATGCTAGCTCTTGGTTGTGTGACAGGGCTGGCATTATTACAGATTCTTTCTACGATAAAAACCAAACACGTTAATAAATGCAGGTTTCACTATGCGTTGGATAGTGTGGTGATGTGGCTAGATTTTTGCATTAACTTAGTCAATAGAAAGCGAAGCGGCAATTTTCCGCCATCGTTGTAGTATCGCTCGGAGAATAAAATCGTTATGAATAAATGGGTTACTGCCACTATTGTGATGACCAGCATACTGACATCCTTTGCCCCTATGGCGATGGATAAGCGTTATGTGGCAACACCACAGCAGTCTACGTGGCAGATGGTGACGAATACCCCTTTAGAGTGTCGTTTGGTCCATCCGATCCCCAATTACGGTGACGCTGAATTCTCTTCACGTGCGAATAAGAAGATTAACCTCGATTTCGAACTCAAAATGCGTCGTCCAATGGGCGAAACTCGCAATGTAAGTTTAGTGTCATTACCACCGAGTTGGCGTCCGGGTGAGAGTGCAGACCGTATTACCAATTTGCAATTCTTCAAACAGTTCGATGGTTACATCGGTGGTCAAACCGCTTGGAGCCTACTCAGTGAATTGGAAAAAGGACGCTATCCAACCTTTAGCTACCAAGATTGGCAAAGCCGAGATCAGCGCATTGAAGTCGCTCTCTCGTCGGTTCTTTTTCAAGAGAAGTACAACGTGTTTAGCGATTGTGTGAGCAATTTGCTGACGTACAGTTTTGAAGATATCTCATTTACGATTCTGCATTACGACCGCGATAATGTGCAACTCAATAAAGCTTCGCAAAAACGGCTTGCGCAAATTGCTGACTATATTCGCTATAACCAAGATATTGATTTGGTGTTGGTTTCTACCTATACCGACTCTGTTGATAGTCGAGGAGTGAGTCAGGATCTTTCTGAGCGTAGGGCTGAGGTATTAAGAGACTACTTTAAATCACTGGGGTTACCTGAGGATCGCATTCAAGTGCAAGGCTATGGTAAACGTAGGCCGATTGCCGACAACGCATCACCCATTGGCAAAGATAAAAACCGTCGCGTGGTTATTTCACTGGGTCGAACAATTATCTAATAACGTTAGAGTAAAAAAGCAGCCCATTTCAAAGGCTGCTTTTTGTGATGTTATCCGGGAAACCTTACGCATCTAGTTTATATAACTAGCTGATGCTGCAAAGAGGCTTATCCTTCTAAACCTGCTGATGCTTGTTTGTTTTGGATAAGTTCAATCATGTAACCATCAGGATCTTTCACAAAAGCGATATGCGTGGTGCCACCTTTTACTGGGCCAGCTTCACGGGTCACATTACCTCCAGCCGCTTTAATCGCGTCACAGGTGGTATACACATCTTCAACACCAATGGCGATGTGGCCAAAAGCATTACCTAGGTCATAGCTTGTGGTGCCCCAGTTATAGGTCAGTTCGATCACCGCCCCCTGAGATTCATCGCCATAACCCAGAAATGCCAATGTGTATTTGTATTCTGTATTTTCATTAGTACGAAGCAGTTGCATACCCATGACCTTGGTGTAAAACGCGATCGATTTTTCTAAATCGCCTACGCGTAGCATGGTGTGCAAAATACGACTATTTGACATGTTGAGCTCCTAACTTTCTGATGAAATATCTATCTCCACCCGACCACTGTGGCGATGATGTTGGCTTACGTTCACCCACTCCAATCACAGAGTTTATCTATGTTCAAAGGAATTTGTTTACTTAACTGCCTACTTGCAGAGTTGAGTCTTTTGGGGATCTGGTTAAATTTTATAGGTCAGTTTTATCAGAGAATTCGCAAAGATCTTCAATGATACAACTGCCACAACGCGGCTTTCTTGCGACACAGGTGTAGCGACCATGTAAGATTAACCAGTGATGAACATCAACTTTGAATTCTTTAGGGACGACTTTGAGTAGTTTTTGTTCCACTTCATCAACGTTTTTACCCACCGCAAACTTGGTTCTATTTGAAACACGGAAAATATGCGTGTCAACGGCGATGGTTGGCCACCCGAAAGCGGTGTTCAATACCACATTGGCTGTTTTTCTACCAACGCCGGGCAGCGATTCTAATGCTTCACGGCTCTCTGGCACTTCTCCTGCGTATTGATCCAATAAGATACGGCAAGTTTTGATAACGTTTTCTGCTTTGGAATTGAATAAACCAATGGTTTTGATGTATTGCTTTAACCCATCAACGCCAAGCTCAAAGATGGCTTGTGGCGTATTAGCAATAGGGTAAAGTTTGTCAGTGGCCTTATTAACGCTGACGTCAGTCGCTTGAGCGGAAAGCAGTACTGAGATCAGTAACTCAAACGGTGTGCTCCATTTAAGCTCGGTTTCTGGCTTCGGGTTATTGGCCCGTAAACGTTCGAGGATCTCGACTCGTTTGACATTATTCATCGTTTGGAAAACTTCCTTATGATTTCGCTAAGCGTTAGTGACGCGTGCTCGTTCTATTACGGGCTTTTGTTCTTTAGGTTGGCGAGCAGCCAGATTTTTATCGATGATATTTTTAGCTGCAATCAAAAAGCCAACACCAATAAACGCTCCAGGCGGCAAGAGCGCAAGCAAGAAGCTGTTGTCAAAATGGAAGACCTCAATGCGTAAAATGGTTGCCCAATGACCCAGTAATAAATCAGCACCATCAAACAGTGTGCCATTGCCAATTACTTCACGCAGTGCGCCCAAAATGACCAGAATAGTGGTCATTCCGATGCCCATCCAAAATCCATCTTGTGCTGAAGGCAACACTGCATTTTTTGAGGCAAATGCTTCGGCGCGACCGATGATGATACAGTTGGTCACAATCAGAGGAATGAAGATCCCTAGCGATAGATACAGGCCGTAAGCGTAGGCATTCATTAACAGTTGTACGCAAGTTACTAGTGCGGCGATGATCATCACAAACACAGGAATACGGACTTCTTTGGGGACATAATCTCGTACTAATGAGATGGTGACATTTGAACAGACGAGAACCAGCAATGTCGCAACGCCTAAACCTAGCGCATTCGTGACAGTGGAAGAAACCGCTAGTAAAGGGCACAGTCCAAGTTGTTGAACGAGCGCAGGGTTGTTGCTCCACATCCCGTTTTTAATCAGTGTCTTATGATCACTCATTGCTGGCTCCTTTACAGTCAAAAGGTTGTGCTAATAGTGCTTCTCGATGTTGATTCACAAACTGAGCGGTATTTTTCACCGCTTTGACGACGGCTCGCGGCGTAATCGTCGCTCCAGTAAACTGATCAAATTGTCCCCCATCTTTGCGCACTTTCCAAGTCTCGATATTTTGCTCAGTGACTTGCTTGCCAGTAAAGCTCAATATCCAATCAGTGACGCGTAAATCTATTTTGTCACCTAACCCCGGTGTTTCTTGATGAGACAGAACGCGAGTCCCTGTGATGGTGCCATCATGCTTGATGCCAATAATTACCTTGATCGCGCCGTTATAGCCATCAGGTGCGATGGCTTCAATAGCCAGTCCACTCGGTTCACCGTTTTGTGTGGCAATATAAGCGTGCATAGGTTGGTCTGTACCAAGTGCAGGATCAGTCACCAGTGTACAGGATTTGTACAGTTCGTTGTCGTGCAAACTGTGCGGGATCACTTGGTTTAAAATCGATTGCAGTTGAATCTGCTCTTGCTTGGTTATTTGATCTTTTGTTAGGTATTGGGTTAACGCTACAACACCTGTTGAAGCACAGGCAAAGATAGCGAGAATCAAACCGTTATTGCGAATGGCGGTTAACATAGCGCTCCTTAATGCCCGTAGGTTCGAGGTTTAGTATAGTAATCAATCAGTGGGACACACATGTTGGCAAGTAATACAGCGAAGGCTACCCCGTCAGGGAAGCCTCCCCAACTGCGGATAATGAAAATCATCATGCCAATAAATGCGCCGTAAATTAAGCGACCTTTGACGGTTGTGGAAGCGGTGACAGGATCGGTTGCGATGAAAAAAGCGCCGAGCATAGTCGCGCCCGAGAGCAAATGAAACAAGGGTGAGGCGGTTGCTCCCGGTTCAATAAGCGCAGTGAAAGCACTTGCCATTACTAAACCACACAGCACCGCAATCGGGATATGCCAGTTGATCACACGTAGTTTGATCAATAATAAGCCGCCAGCTAAATAGGCAAGGTTAACCCATTCCCAGCCAAGCCCAGCTAACCCACTAAATTGAGGCTGGCTCATCGCTTCATGCAGAGTCTCACCGTTATGTAATCCGGTTTTTACGGCGTCCAATGGGGTGGCCATAGTGACACCATCGATACCTGTTCGGATTTGTTGTAGTGATAAACCTTCTACGTTGAATCCACTGAAAATAAGTGAAAATGCATCACTAAACGAGATTGGATCCGGGGCTAATTCCGTTGGAGCAATCCAACTGGTCATCTGCACAGGGAAAGAGATAAGCAAAACCACATAAGCAATCATGGCGGGGTTGAATGGGTTTTGTCCTAGTCCGCCGTATAAGTGTTTTGCAATAATGATGGCAAAAATAAGGCCAATAAAGATAACCCACCAAGGGGACATCGGAGGAATGGCAATGGCCAGAAGCCAAGCGGTGACCACGGCGCTGTAATCTTTGATTGCCAACAGTGGTGAGCGCTTACGCAGTAGCATAACGGCAGATTCAAAAGCCAAAGCGATGATGATAGCGAGCATCAGTTGAATGAGAGTACCCCAACCAAAGAAGTAGCTTTGCGCGATAAGCCCCGGTAAGGCGCACAAGGCGACCCACTTCATCAGCTCTGATGTGTTGCGTTTGCTGTGTGCATGGGGGGAGCTGGCAATAAAAAAGGCCACTAATTATTCTCCTCAGAATTATGATTGTTTTTCGCTTGTGCCGTTTGCTGCTCTGCTTTGCGCGCTTTTGCGCGAGCAATGGCGGCAGCGACTGCCGCTTTTTTGGCATCCTCAGGTTGAGCAGGCACAGGTTCAAGCGTTGGCTGAGGTTCACTCTGCGCCGTTTGCTGCTCTGCTTTGCGTGCTTTTGCGCGAGCAATGGCAGCAGCGACTGCCGCTTTTTTGGCATCCTCAGGTTGAGTAGGCGCAGGTTCAAGCATTGGCTGAGGTTCACTCTGCGCCATTTGCTGCTCTGCTTTGCGCGCTTTGGCGCGAGCAATGGCGGCAGCGACTGCCGCTTTTTTGGCATCCTCAGGTTGAGCAGGCACAGGTTCAAGCATTGGCTGGGGTTCACTCTGCGCCGTTTGTTGCTCTGCTTTGCGCGCTTTTGCGCGAGCAATGGCGGCAGCGACTGCCGCTTTTTTGGCATCCTCAGGTTGAGTTGGTGCAGGTTCAAGCGTTGGCTGGGGTTCACTCGGCGCCGTTTGCTGCTCTGCCTTGCGTGCTTTCGCTCGGGCAATGGCAGCCGCGACTGCCGCTTTTTTATCATCACCAGTTTCTGCTGGTGGCGCATCAGCACTGGTTTGCTGCGCTTTTTTCTCGCGAGCTTGACGTTTGCGCTCTTCGCGCAATTTAACCATTTCAGCGTTATCAGGCTCGACTTGACCTGCTTGCAGTGCTTCGGCTTGCTTGGCTTTAGCGCGAGCAATAGCCGCAGCAACGGCGGGTTTTACGGTGCTTGGGTTGTTTTCTGTTTGTGCTTTTTGCGCTTGAACGCGAGCAATGGCCGCTGCAATCGCATCGTCGCCGCCTGTGTGTTTCATCTCTTGACGACGTTCATCGGCTGCTTTTTTGAAGCGATTCTCGCGATCGGCTTTATCGCGTTCTAAACGTGCTTTTTTCTCTTCGAAACGTACTCTGGCACGTTCAGCGGCTTCTGATTCTTGCTGGCGAGTTTTTATCTCGGCCTTGGCTTGACGATAGTATTGCACCAATGGAATTTCACTGGGGCAAACATAAGCACAAGCCCCGCACTCAATGCAATCTTTGAGGTTCAGTTCTTCACACTTATCATATTCTTCCGCTTTCGCGTGCCAGAACAGTTGCTGAGGCAATAAGGAGGCCGGGCAGGCTTCCGCGCACTGACCACAGCGAATGCAGGCCATTTCATGTTGTGAAGAGGCAATCTCTTTACGAGTGGGTGCCAGAATGCAGTTGGTGGTTTTGGTGATCGGAACTTGCGAATGAGGCAGGGTGAACCCCATCATCGGGCCGCCCATGATAAGACGCGGTAATTTTTTATCTGCCTTATAGCCAAATTGTTCGAGTAAATATTGTACGGGTGTGCCTAATAAAACCCAGACATTCCGGGGCTGTTTAAACGTATTGCCCGTTAAGGTGACTACGCGGTTAATCAGGGGTTCGCCATCCATGACGGCGCGTTTAATCGCGTAGATAGAGCCAACATTTTGTACCATCAAGCCAATATCGGCTGGAATTTTACCCGCAGGCACTTCTTGGTTGGTCAGCAATTTAATTAACTGCTTTTCACCACCTGAAGGGTATTTGGTTGGGATCACGCGGATCACGATGTCTTTATGTGTTGCGGCGGCTTCTAACGCTTGAATTGCTTCAGGTTTGTTATCTTCAATACCGATGATGGTTAATTTGGGCTTAAGAATGTGCTCTACAATACTGATCCCATCGATGATCTCTGCGGCATGGTGCTGCATGAGTACATCATCGGCCGTGATGTAAGGTTCACATTCGGCGGCGTTGATGATCAAAATATCAGTGCGAGCGAGGCCTGATTGCATTTTTTTTGCAGTAGGAAAACCGGCGCCGCCCAACCCAGAGATGCCAGCTTGACGAATGATTTCAATCAATTGCTCTGGGGAGTGTTGTCGATAATCAGCCAGTGGTGCGCGTACTGCCCACTCATCTTGCTGATCAGGTGTGATGACAATACACATTTCACTTAACCCAGAAGGGTGCGCCGTGGTGCGCGGTTCAATGGCGGTAATGGTGCCAGAGGTTGAAGCGTGTACAGGCAACATGAAGGTTGAGGTGTATTGTGTTAGTGGTTGGCCTTTGAGTACTTTATCGCCAACGCTGACCAATAAATCACCGGCTCGGCCAATATGCTGTTTGAGTGGCAATACAATTTCTTGCGGTATACCGGCATGAGTCAGTGCCGTTTGATTTGACTGCTGTTTATTTTCTGGCGGGTGAATGCCTCCTGGGAAGTTCCAGAGAGTGCCAGCTTTGATTTGTTCTATTAATGACAACATGCCAATCCTTAATTCACGCTTTTCTGCGCACGTGGCGCAGAGTCGGTAACATCAACAACAGGAATCGCGTTCATTTGCCACTTCCAAGTATCGGTCGTAGTTTCTACCGGGATCATTTCAATACAGTCCGTTGGGCAGGGAGCAACACACAGATCACAGCCAGTACATTCTGACTTGATCACGGTATGCAGAGCCTTAGTTCCACCAACAATGGCATCTACGGGACAAGCTTGAATGCATTTTGTACAACCGATGCACATATCTTCATGAATGAAGGCAACGGTTTTGACCTTATTATCAAGATCATGTGCAGACTCTTCGGCTTCAACGCCCATTAAGTCAGCCAATTTTTCAATGGTTGCTTGGCCGCCGGGCGGGCATTTATTGATTTTATCGCCATTGGCAATGGCTTGTGCATAAGGGCGACAGCCCGGATAGCCACATTGACCGCATTGTGTCTGAGGTAAAATCGCATCAATCTGATCGACGATAGGATCGGCTTCTACTTTAAAACGGATAGAGGCAAAACCTAAGATAGCGCCAAACACAGCGGCCAATGCGACAAGTGCAAGAATAGCGATGAGTATTGTGCTCATATTACAACTTCACCAATCCTGTAAAACCCATGAAGGCGAGTGACATAAGACCTGCGGTTATCATAGCAATTGATGCCCCTTTGAAGGGCGTTGGTACGTCGGCTACGCCGATGCGTTCGCGCATGGAAGCAAACAGAATCAATACCAATGAGAACCCAACCGCGGCACCAAAACCATAAATAATGGATTGAATGAAGTTATGATTTTCGTTGATGTTGAGAAGCGCAACCCCAAGTACCGCACAGTTGGTGGTGATAAGAGGAAGGAAAATCCCGAGCAGGCGATATAACGTTGGGCTGGTTTTGTGTACCACCATTTCGGTGAACTGCACCACCACGGCGATCACTAAAATAAAGCTCATGGTGCGTAAGTACTCAATACCTAATGGTTTAAGAACATAGCTTTCTACTAAATACGCACACACTGACGCTAGAGTTAGCACGAAAGTCGTCGCTAACCCCATCCCTATTGCGGTTTCTAGTTTTTTTGATACGCCCATGAAAGGACATAGCCCTAGAAACTTTACCAGTACAAAGTTATTGACCAGCACAGTGCCGATTAATAACAAAAAATATTCGGTCATAGTTATATAAGTCTTAAGTTCCGATCTGGTGATTATCGTGCTTTGCCAAGCGAATAACAACCAAGGAAAGATAAGGTTTTATACCTTTGACGGAATTTTGTACGCTGCTACGCCAGTATTAGGTTGATATGGGGCGTTATAAAGCAGTGTTAGCCGGCTATTTTTTATGTGTCGAAAAATGGGCTTGACTTAAATAACACCAAGTCAGTACATACTCACTGTCAGGCCAGTGGTAACCAACGCTGATTGTGTATGATGGATTTAAAAAAGGATGAAGATCAGTGTGAATCTGAAAAATGAGTCGTTTGGCGTGTTTGTCAACATGGATCAGTTCTACCACGTGAAAATCAAGAACCTGTTCAACCCATGGATAAATGGCTTTATAAATCGATTCCTTCGCGGAAAAAATCAACGTAATAAAGCTCGCTAATTGGGCAAAGTGATGAGCAAAAATGTGCTCTGCGGGTGTCATGACTTGCTGGCGAATATCACTGAGCCATTCATCTCGTATGAGTTGTTCAATATCGATACCAAGAGCGGCACACGCGTGAGTCTGGTGAGTGGCGGCTGCGATAGCGTAGCCATGGCAATGGGATATTGAGCCTACGATATTTTGCGGCCAAACCGCTTGATTCCCCTTGCCAATCTCTAACGTTAGCGACTGTGATTGATCCAGTTTGGTTAGGCAGTGTTTTGCACACATCCTGCCAGCTAAAAATTCACAATGGCGCTTTAGCACGGCTTGGTTTAAAGAAGAGGGCAGGGAGATCCCTTGCTCTTCAAGTTTATTTTTGTATTCAGGTAGATACTTCACTTCAAGCTGGTGGTATTGGATGAAAGATGGCCAGTTTGGAATGATGAGCATGCCTATTTTACCTATCGAGTGAGTGAACTTGTTCGATGCGTCGCCTGCGTGGTGACGTTTATCTCAGATTGAGTGAAAAATCACTCCCCCAGTCAAAAACAAAGTGTTGATGTCTAGGAGAGTGAGTCAGAGTTATTAACTAGAACTGGTAATCAGCGACTATGCCAAAGGTGCGTGGCCCGCCGACTTCGTAGAGATCACTTTTCTGGCGAATCACGTACTCTTCATCAGTGACGTTTTTCACGTAAGCGCGAATAGTCAAATCGTTGAGAGTGTAACCTGCATTCAGATTCAACACAGTGTAATCGCCAGCCGTTTTACTCTCTGTGTTGGCTAAATCGGTATAGTAATCAGAAACGTGGTTAACACGAGCACCAAAAAATAGACCAGAATCTAAGTGTTGCGTAAAGCCCGCACCTGCAGACAGTTTAGGAGCGTAACTGAACTCATTGCCTGAGAGATTGGTAGAGGTACCGGTTGGTCCTTCGCTGATGTCCGTTTTAAGAAGACCGACAAACGCAAACAGGTCGAGCCCAGAATCAAACCAGTAAGAGGCTTCAACTTCCGTACCGTAAGTTTTCCCTTTCGGTATATTGGTGATATAGGTGTCGAAGCGTTTTCCGCTGTCACCTGAGACCGAAGTTTGATAATTTTTGTAGTCGTTGTAGAACAGGTTAGCAGTCAGATCCAGCTTGTCATCCAGGAAGCTTGAACGAGAACTTAGCTCGTAGCTCCAGACTTTTTCTTGTTCAAAAACAAAAACTTCTTCTTTGTACTCGTTATAGCCTAATCCACCGGCATTGTAGCCTTTACGGGCCGTAAGACCGAGAGTTGAGTGATCTGAGACATCAAGTAATAAACCAATCTTAGGCAATAGGATGCCGTCATCTTCATCGGCTTTAAAATCGAGTGGTAGGGTAGCGTGATCGAAATCTCGCTTCAGTTCATCTCTTTCATAACGTGCACCTAATAATAGCTGCCAGCGATTATCCAAACGAATTCTTGAGTCAAAGTAGATTGAGTTGGTTAAAACTTCATCTTTACGTTTTAATGAATCTGTTTCGGTGTATTGATCTTTGAAGAAGCTGGCTAGGCCTAGAATCGCATTGTACTTTTCATCAAGTGATTGATATGTAAGCTTTGCTTCTGCGGTGTAGTTATCTTCATCCACATCACCATACCAATTAGTATCAGGATAAGCTTTGAACTTGGTGGTGTAGTTACGATGGGCGACTAAAATATCCGTTGTCAGTTCATCATTAATCACATAATTGACGTCTAGGTTGATATTCCAGCTTTTGGTTTCTTGGCGACGCGTGCCACTTTTGCTATGCAGTTCAAGTGTGCCCGGCTTGGTAACGAAGTTGGTGTATTGCCCCTCTTCATTACGGCTACCAACCGTTAGCTTGGCTGTTAGCTTGTCATTTCCTTGAGGTTTCCACAATAATTTACCACGGACATTATAGGATTCGAGCTCGGAAGGATCCCAAGGGTACTGATCGCCGTTAGGCAGAGAGTAATCGATAGGGGTATTGCCTTTGGTACCTTCGGCGGCAAGACGAAACGCTAAAGTATCTTCAACCAGAGGTGCCGACACGACCCCTGCGAGATGATATTTACTGTCTTCATTTTCATAACCAGCGCGAACTTTACCCTCACGGTGGAACGTTGGATCCTTAGTTTTGATCACAACTGCACCAGCAATACTATTGCGGCCTTGGTTGGTGGATTGCGGCCCTTTATAGACTTCCACTTGTTCTGTATCCCACAGTCCAGCTTTACCAAACGCTTCTCCAGACCAAGATTCAGACACGCCGTCTACCGTGGTATTGACGCGCGGTGTTGCGCCTGTCATGAAGGTCAGAAAACCTTCGCCAGGGCCACGTCCATCGACCCCACGAATGTGTGGAATGCCCGAAGGTGCATTGAGTACGTTTGGTACGCGGTCGAGCAGATCGTAGTAATCTCGGCTTTCACCATCATCCACTTCATCGGTGAATAGGGTGAGCGAACTGGTGTTTTCGGCCAGTGTTCCTCCCAATTTCTCACCCACCACAACCACAGTATCCTGCTTTTTCTGTGGCTCTTTTTTTTCGAGCTGTTCCGCGACAACATTTGCGCTAGTACTAACGCAGAGGATGCCAATCAGTGTGGCGAGTTGAGTCTTATTGATATTTCTGACTGCCTTACCATTACCGTTATTCATATCCATGGGCTTCATGACCTAAAAGTTCCTTAATAGAAAAAATGATGTTGCTGCAACCATTATCGAATCAACTGTTGCTGGTTGTAATGTTAATGATAATTGTTATTATTTGCAATATCATCAATGCAGTTTTATGCTACTTAGTTTCTATGTTTCAAAAATACTAGGCTTGATATGGGGTGGTTTTAGTAATGGTTGTTAATCAGGAGAGCTCACAAGAGAGGGCTGAGCTCAATAGGGTGTTGGCCCGTTTTATTCAAGAGGGCGGCTCTATTGGTGACGAGCCTTGGTGGGCACATGTGCAATCGATCGGCATGCCTTATGTGATTGAAATAAATGGCGAATATGCAAAGGTTCTTTTTTTATGGCGTGAGCCGAAGCCGAGTGTGGCCGCAAATCAAGCGATCTACGTTGATATTAATGGTGTCACCGATCATCACAGTTTTTCGATGGCGAAGTTTACTCATATCGATAATACCGATGTGTGGTTTTATATCGATAGCGTCAAACTGAGTTGGCGAGGAGGGTATTCTTTTATTCCTGTCCCAGAAGCGTTAGTGCAGCCGAGTTACCAAGGTTCATACGATGCAATGCGCCACCAACATCGGCAATGGCTACGCTCCATTTTTCCACTGAGTTGCGCTGATCCACTGGCTCAAAATGATTTGTCAAAATGCGAGTGGGGGCGCGCGAAAACACCTTGTCATATGCCTAAAGCGCTTACGCAAACAGAGTGGCTCGGTTTCGATTCAGCGCAAGGTCAGTGCTTCAAAAGTGCTGATTCGACCTTTACTTGGAGCAGCACTTTGCTCGGTACATCGCGTGAGATTTGGCTTTATTCGACCGCGCAAAGACCCACCACTGAGCCGTTACCTTTGGTGTTGATGCTGGATGGCCGTTTTTGGTCTCAATCGATGCCGGTTTATGAGGCTCTTTCACAGGCGACCCACAGTGGAAAGCTTCCAGCGGCGCTCTATGTGTTGATTGATGAAATTAGCGCTCAACAACGCAGTGATGATCTCAGCTGTAATCCGCTGTTTTGGCAAGCCGTGATGGAGGAGTTACTCCCCTCGATTAACGAGCGCGTCAGAGTAACCCGCGATGCAGACCAAACGGTGATCGTAGGCCAGAGTTTAGGAGGCTTAGCGGCAATGTACGCAGCATTACACTGGCCGCAGCGATTCGGTTCTGTGGTTTGTCAATCGGGTTCATTTTGGTGGCCCGATTTCTCGATCGTTAAACCCCCCAGTGAATATTGTCCACCGAAAAGCGACTCGCGATTAAGCAAAATGAGCCAAGAGGTACATCAAGGTTTAGGTGCCAATTCACGTCTTGCGCTTTTCCTCGAAGTGGGTAGCGGTGAAGACATCATGATCGATTTAAGTCGAGATCTATACCAACAGTTGGCTTCACAACAGCATCGGATTCAATTTCGTCTGTTTGACGGCGGTCATGACCGACTCTGTTGGCGCGGCGGGATCATCGATGGCTTGTCATATGTTTTAGAACCTTATCTTTAATTTTCAGCGGTAGAGAGAAATATGTCAGAAAAATACACCAACCCTTTTGATGAATCTAAGCATCAATTTTTAGTGCTGATCAATTCGCATAATCAATACAGTTTATGGCCAGAATTCAAAGCCATTCCCGCTGGTTGGCAAGCCATCCTTGGACCGAGGTCAAAACAAGAGTGTTGCAACTACATCGAAGCTCAGTGGTTAGATATTCGAGCTTAAACCAAACGAGTTTTGACTCCTGCAATAGCGGCGCTGTTCATTCATGCTTGTTAAGCGGGGTAACAAAAAGGGACATAGGCAATGACTTTTGTTAGGAATAAAGAGATGTACAACTCATCAGTGCAAGAGGATCAGTGGCCTCTTATCGGCACACAGCAAGGTATTTGGTTTGCCGAGCAGATGATGCCCAATCCAGAGCAATTTAATGTTGCCCACTACGTGGTGATTCAAGGTCAAATCGATATTGAGTTATTTTCAAACGCGGTAGCCATCGGCTTGCAAGGCGTTGATTCCCTCCACTGCCATTATCTAGAGAGCGATGGCAGCGTGAGGCAGCAGTTTTATCCAGCGGATGAAGAAGGGCAATGGCTTGAGATTCTCGACTTTTCACAAGCCGCCTTGCCAGAAGAGTCGGCTCGGGAGTGGATGAAGCACGATCTTGCGCAGCGGTTGGACATTTCATCAAGAAAGAGGCGTTTCCGACACTGTTTAATTGATGTTGGTTCAAGCAATGCACCGCAATGGTTTTGGTATCAACGTTACCATCATATTGATGTGGATGGGTTCAGTGTGAATGCCATCAGTCAATACATCTGCCAACTTTATAACCATTGGCGGATTGGCGCTGCGAAACCTCAAGAGTTCAGCGCTTTTAGTAATGTAATTCAAGAATATCAGCAATTTTTAGACTCAGCAGCGCGCCAGCAGGCGTACGACTTTTGGCAAACGCAAGCGGCTCATTTACCCAATGTTATTTCGCTCACCACAGGTAGTGCAGCCAATACATCCTCGAGCACGATCACTCACACCGTGCCATTAATCGGTGGAGAGTGGTTAACTCGCTATAGTCCACAGTTGTTACCCGCCGAGCTTGCGATGGCGATGGTATTTGCTTATCTCCATTTACATTCTGGGCAAGAGCAAGTGTGTGTGGGTGTCCCCTTTATGCGCCGAATGGGCAATGCCGCCACTTGTGCCGCTGGTGCGGTAGTGAATGTACTGCCGGTGGCGCTGTCACTTCATCCACAAATGAGCATTATTGATGTGGCGCGAGAGATGAATAAAACCATCCGCCAAGTTCGTCGCCACCAGATGTATGACGCTGAGCAGATCCAACGCGATCTGGGATTAGTAGGCCAGCCGCTCTATGGCCCGATACTCAACTTTAAACCCTTTGAAGCTGCACTGAATTTATCTGGCGTAGTGACTGAGACACATATCCTCTCGGCAGGTCCGATTGATGAGATTGAATTTTCGCCAGTGCTCGATGGTCAGACATTGAGTGTTAATATCACGGCCAACAGCACCAAATATAGCCAAGAGTCATTAGAACTTCATGCCGCTCGTTTCGTTGCGATGGTAGAGCAGATTGCCAACCATCCAACACAGCCACTTGATTTGGTAGAGTTAATCCCGCCGAGCGAGAAGCAGCAGATTGCTTTGTGGTCGGTGGGGCCACAACATGAACATGGAACAGAGCAAACCGTGCTGGATGTATGGCAGCAGACTGTTGAGAGCAAGCCAAACGAAGATGCCTTGGTGTTTAAACAGCAGCGTTGGACATTTGATGCCTTCAATCACCTTATTGAAACTCGAGCGGATCAACTGATTACCGCGGGCTTGCGCCAAGGCGATATTGCAGGTGTCGCGTTACGACGTGGGCCTGAAAGCGTCGTGACTATGCTAGCTATTTTGCGAGCGGGTGCGATTTACCTGCCTATCGATCTTGACTATCCCATAGAACGTATTGAATCGATTGTTGAACAAGCACGTCCTTGGTGCTTAGTTGTGGAGGAGGATGAGCAAAACATGGCTTATTCATCGATAAGCTACGTCCCTAGGTTTATTGCTCTTCCTGAATTGGCTCGCATTCACACAGCGCCACAACCCAAACCTACGATCAGTCACAGCGACGTGGCTTATATCATCTTTACTTCAGGTTCGACTGGTCACCCGAAAGGGGTCATGAACACACATGGAGCGCTGTTGAATTTACTGCGCTCCCATCAAGGTTCGATTTTTTCTGCGGCCATCAGAAAACTGGCGACACGTCGTCAGTTACCAGAACAAGCTATTACTGTTCGTGCAGCGCATACGACGTCATTCTCCTTCGATGCTTCTTGGGAGCAAGTACTCTGGATGTTGTCTGGCCATACTATGTATTTGTATGACGATGAACAACGGAAAGACGCCTACGAACTGGTCCAGTGTGTTGCTGAAGATAATATCGATGCTCTTGATTTACCGCCTTTACTGTTTGATCAAATGCTCGATAGTGGATTAATGACGAGCGCTCACGTGCCGACGTTAGTTTTGATTGGTAGTGAAGCCATACCACAAAAGCTTTGGTCCCGTGTGAGTGAGTTTCCCGAACTGCTGGTGGAAAACTTTTATGGACCAACCGAATTTACGGTTGATGCGATCAGCGCTTCGCTTGATGCAGATGCATCGCCTGTCATTGGTCGACCGATTACCGGTGCTTGTGTTTACGTGCTTGATGAAAATTTAGAGCCTGTCGCTATTGGTGAGGTGGGTGAGCTTTATTTATCGGGTGCGGGGTTAGCAAAGGGCTACCTCAACCAGCCAAGTATGACAGCAGAACGTTTTGTGGCGAACCCCTTTGCGTATGGCAAGATAATGTACCGCACTGGTGATTTGGTGAAGTGGCGAGACAATGGGTTACTGGATTTTGTTGGCCGGTGTGATCACCAAATCAAAATTCGCGGTTTTCGTATTGAATTGGGCGATGTAGAAAGTGCTATTAATGCGATTGATGGTGTTAATACGACGGTAGTCGTAGCAGAGCCTGTTGGCGATACCCATCGTTTATTGGCTTACTGTACTTTGGAAAAAGGGGCTCAGGGTGAGTCAGTTCAACCCACGTTCACAGAGCAAAGACTACAAAGTCTTATCGCACAGGCGCTGCCTGACTATATGCAGCCAGCCAATGTGATGATCTTGGACGCTTTCTCTTTGAATGTGAATGGGAAAATCGATAGAAAAGCGCTCCCTAAGTACTCGGCAGGCATGCGTAGCGAACGCGTGGCCCCAATAACCCAACCAGAGCAGCTGTTATGTGATGCGATCACCGAGCTACTCGGTGTCAGTGACGTAGGAATGTCAGATGACTTCTTTAACCTAGGCGGGGACAGTATTTCGGCAATGAGCCTTGGGACGCGATTGCGCACGGCGGGCTATGATCTACGACCCAAAGCTATTTTTGCAGCCCGTCAACTGGGTATGATGGCGGGCCAAATGGTGCCACTACAGCAACAACAGCGCGAGAAACAAGAAGGCATTATTCGGCCTCTACCTATGTGGCAATGGTTTGAGGAGACATTTTCTAATACAACCATTTATGTGCAAAGTGTGCTTGTTGAGGTGGAAAGCGACACCCAATTAGCGCACTTACAAGCCAGTTTAGTGCAACTGGTCGCCAACCATTCCGTGTGTCGCTTGGTCCAAAAAGAACAGCAATACCATATTGAGGCGCTGCAAAATCTTGATGTAAAAAACTGGGTTGAATCGGTTTCGGTTGAGAGGCTAGATGGCAACGTGTTGGACAGTCTGTTTAGCCAGCGCAGTCAGTCGATGTCAATATCATCGGGTCAGCTATTACGCTTGATGATGATAACGGAGCGCAGTGGGCGTAAAAGTCTCATGATCCTTGCTCACCATTTCCTTATCGATGGTGTCTCTTGGCGAATATTGCTTCCGCAGTTGCAGGCATTAACTCAAGCACAAGTCACAGGTGAAGTGGCGGTGATTTCTGAGGAGGTTACCGGTATCCATTGTTGGTCAAAAGCGCTGTATCAACATTTAGCGGTCGCTGCTGCGCAAATGCCATTTTGGCGAGCGCAGGCACAGCGTGCTGTTGCTCCCATCAAGGATCCTGTCGATAAAATACGCATGGCGCATTGGCGTACGCCACTCTCTCATGCCGTTACGCAGCCGTTATTGGAATTACCCACACACCAGACGAATCTCGATATTGAAGAGATGCTATTAGCGGCGGTCACGGGGGCGATCGCAAGACTTTATGGGTGTGAAGAGATTAAAGTGAACGTCGAATCTCATGGCCGTGAAGAGTGTAAAGAGGAGATCGATCTCAATCAAACCCTAGGGTGGTTTACCACCGAATATCCGTTGATCATTAGCGTGCCAAAGCAGGGTGATTACCGCGAGCGGTTACGTGAAGTGAAGCAAAGTAAGCGCAGTGTGAAAGATAAAGGGCTAGGTTATATGGTGCTGCGCTATCTTGATAATCCGTATCGAGATGAGTTACGCACGTTGGCGAATACACGCCAACCGTCATTGCTGTTTAATTACCTTGGCCGTTTCCAAAGCAGCGATGGTCAGTGGTCACCACAGCAATATAGTGGGCAGTTTGCCGATACATTTGCCGTCACCTTAAACAGTGAACGGGCTTTGCAGCATCCCTTAGAGCTAAATATTTTCGTCGAAGAATCGGCAACGCCGCGATTGGTGCTCAACTGGTCTTGGAATGCTCATCTATTCAGCCAACAGGAAATGGTGTCGCTGAGCCAACAGATTGAAAGTGAGCTGCTCAAAATACAGCAAGCGCTACAAGTTGGCGATAGTGCTGAGTTGGACCTCTCTGTACCTGCTGACTATACCGAGCCGGGAATCACACTGCGACAAGCGAGCCTATTGCAACACCACTATGGCAAGTTAGCGGATGTACTGCCAGCATTGCCTTTGCAAGAAGGATTACTGTTCCAATCTCAATTAGGGGATAAAAATAGCAGTTATAACTCCACCACGCGTCTTACTTTCCAAGGTCAACTGTCTGAGCATCGCGTGAGCGAAGCGCTTAATGCGGTGATTAGGCGTCATCCGCAGTTGCTCGCTCGATTTGATAGTTCGATATTGGGGCGCACCGTACAGGTGATGACGCAGGTTAATCCAAGCTGGCCACTGACACGTTATGACATAACAAACATGAGTGGTGATGAGCAAAGCGCGTTGATTGATCAGTTAGAGAAGCAAGAGCTAAGCCGCCAGTTTGACCTTAACGATCCTACCCACAGCCTGTTGCAGGCCCAGTTGATTTTTCATGGTGATCAGCAAAGCACACTGCTCCTTTCAGCACATCATCTGGTAGTCGATGGCTGGTCAACGCCGATTTTATTGAATGATTTTCTTAGTGCATACGCCCAAGGGGTCTCGAACTTACCTCCTGTAACCGTCGGCTATGCTCATGTTGTGAGCCAGCTAACGCAGCGTGATAAAACCGTTGCGACCGAGCTTTGGGGCAAAGTATTAGCTGATGTTCAGCCGAGTCTGGCTTTTGATGATATTCCGCTTAGTGAGGAAGTTAACGAGCATCAGTTATGGCTATCAAAGCATAAAACGGATCAGTTAAATCAGTGTTTACGACATCATGGCTTAACCATGAGCACCTTAATGCAAGGCCTTTGGGCGAGTATCCTCGCCAGCATGACGGGCCGCGAAGAGGTGGTTTTTGGTACGCCAATCTCTGGTCGGTTCAGCCGTATTGCTGGTATTGATGAACAGATAGGGTTATTCAGTAATACCGTGCCGGTGCGTGTGACACTGCAACCTCACCTTAGTTTGAGTGAACAATTAAAAGCTCACCAAGCGATCCAAATCCAATTACTGGAGCACGATGAACTTGGCTTGGGTGAGATCCAGCAACTGGTGGGTGGAAAAACACTCTTTGATACCTTGCTGGTGGTCGAAAACTATCCAGATCATAGCCGTTGGTACCAGCAAGATTTTAGCGGCGCGAAATTAATGGCTATCCACAATCGTGGCTATACCCATTATCCATTAACCATTCTCGTCTTACCGGGAGAACAACTGCATATCCTGTTTGAATATCGAGACCGAGTCGGCGTAGCAAAACAGATCGTACAACGATTTGAGCAAATGCTGGATGAGTTTATGGTTTCGAGTGATAAGCCTTTCGCTGAATGGGATCTGCGGTTAAGTGGCGAAATTGAATTGCAGCAACGCGTCAACCAGACCAAAACCGCCGTTGAACACACGACACTGCGTGACTTGATGATCACGCAGCAACAGCGTTCTCCACATCAGTTGGCTTTGATTGATAGTGAGCACCGTTTTACCTATCAAGCACTGGCTGAGCAGGTGGCCGCCATTGCCGATTTGCTGCTTCAGCAAGGTGTTAAGGCTGGGGATATTGTCGCTGTTGCCTTGCCACGCAGCGCAACCTTGAGCTTGGCGATCTACAGTATTATTGAATGTGGTGCGGCTTATTTACCGTTGGATGTTGGCTACCCGGATGAGCGCTTGGCCTACATGATCAATGATGCTAAGCCTGCACTGATCATCACTTGCTCTTCATTCACCTCACGTTTTGAAGGTTTAGCGGCGCTATTGTTGTTGGATAAGTTACCAGCCCCCGTGCGCGCAGAAGAGCGGCAGAACCGCGCAGATGGGCTTACCCCCTCAAATGCGGCCTACTTGCTTTACACTTCGGGTTCAACGGGTAACCCCAAAGGGGTGTTGGTTTCTCATCAAGCGATTGTCAACCGATTGAAGTGGATGCAGCACCAATATCCCTTGAGCTCTGATGATGTGGTATTGCAAAAAACGCCGTGCAGTTTTGATGTCTCCGTGTGGGAGTTTTTCTGGCCCTTACTGGAAGGGGCGAGCTTAGTGATGGCTCCGGCTGAAGCGCATAAAGACCCTGAATGGTTATTGCAAATAATTGACGATTATCACGTGACCACGATGCACTTTGTACCTTCAATGCTGGCAGCTTTCATGGCCTCAATTGAAGCAACTCACCCAACGGGTTTCACCGTAGCACCAAGCCTCAAGCAAGTATTTTGCTCAGGTGAAGCGCTTGCGAAAGAGCTCTGCCATCAGTACGCACGTAGAATTAATGCACCGCTGCATAACTTGTACGGCCCGACGGAAGCGGCGGTTGACGTGACTTACTATCCAGCTTACGGCGAGGCATTAAACGCAAGCGTTGGCCGTAGTGCACCGATTGGTTTACCGGTATGGAACACCCAAGTTTATGTGCTCGATAGCTTTTTAAGAGCGGTACCAATCGGTGTGCCGGGCGAGCTCTATCTTGCTGGCGAGCAATTAGCCATCGGTTACTTTAATCGCAGTGCGTTAACGGCGGATCGGTTTATCGCCAATCCGTTTACTTGTGGCGAGCGAATGTACCGCACTGGTGATGTCGTACGTTGGTTAGCGTGTGGCTCGATTGAGTATTTAGGACGCAGTGATGATCAGATAAAAATTCGCGGGCAGCGTGTGGAACTGGGTGAAATTGAAAGCGCATTACAGGCACTTCCTGCGGTAAAACAAGCGGTGGTCTGTGCTCAGACGCTCTCTACTCATTCAGGTATGTTAGGCGCTGATGAACGGCAAATTATCGGTTACGTCATCGCGCATGATATGAGCGTAACGAATGGCGAGAAGCTACGCGCTGAACTTTCCGAACATTTACCAGCCCATATGGTTCCCGCGGCTATCGTGTTACTGGATCACTATCCGCTTAGCGCCAACGGTAAGCTAGATAAAAAAGCATTACCGCGGCCAAATGACGTCGCAGTACGGGTAGGGCGCAAGGCTCATCCGGGCCTTGAAACACAATTGGTGACGCTATTTGCTCAAGTATTGGCTGTCGAAACACTGTTTGCTGATGATGACTTCTTTACGCTCGGCGGGCATTCACTGCTGGCGATGAAACTAGCGGCAGATATTCGAAGAGCGTTAAACCTACCTGTCACAGTGGGTCAAATCATGGTCAATCCTACGGTGGAGAAACTGGCGAGTTTGTTACTGGATGACGATGCTTTTAACGACCCCATCTTAGCTGGTTTTGGCGAAGTGCTACCTATCCGTGCCGGAAGTGGTCCAGCACTTTTTTGTGTCAACTCTGCTTCTGGCTTTGCTTGGCAATACACAGGGCTACCTAAATATCTGACAGGACATTATCCCATTTATGGTTTGCAATCACCTCGGCCCGGCGGAGCGATGGCGACCAGTGAAACGATGGAAGAAGTGTGTGATCGTTTATTACCCGTCTTAAGAGAGATACAGCCATTTGGACCTTACCATCTATTAGGCTATTCATTTGGCGGGATTGTGGCACAAAAATTGGCCGCGAAGCTTCAACAGCAGGGTGAAGAGGTGCACTTTTTAGGGTTATTGGATACCTATCCACCGGAGGGTCAGAACTGGGATGGCCCGATGGATGAAGAAGAGCAGTACGAAATTGAGCGTGAAAAAGAGCAGTTTCTGGCCATCAATGAGCTAACCGATATTGAATTAGATGAGCAACGTTTGGCGATGTTCAATGAGATTACCGCTAACTATGAAGATGCGGTACGTCTACTTGCACAGGCACAAACGTCTGATTATCAAGGTCCGGCCCACCTTTTTGTGGCGCAACGTACGGTGCCAGATGGTTATGATATTGATGCTCATTGGCAATCTTTTGTCGGCCAGTTGATTAAGCATCAGTTTGATTGTTCACATGAAGATATCTTGGCCCCAGAAAATGTACGCCAGATTGGCGAATGTTTAAATACGCTGCTGGAGTCGAAGGCTGCACTGAAAAAATAACAAAAACCACCATCGACGAAACCAGTGCGTATCAAGGCTGGTTTCGTCTTAATCTTCGCGATGTTTTGAAAGCATTACATTCTGGTTTGAATAGATAATAGTATGAATATAAAGAATATATTTTTAGATTTTAGCCTACTAAAAGACAACCCACATTTCCGAATGGTCTTTATGGCCCGCATGATGTCAGTGCTTGCTCTTGGCATGATGACGGTCGCGGTGCCGATACAGATACATCAAATGACCGGTTCGACCTTGCAGGTAGGTCTTATCATGGCATTGGATGGTATCGGGATGTTTGTTGGCCTGCTGCTAGGAGGCGTATTGGCCGATAAGTACGATCGCCGTCGATTGATTTTGTTCGCACGCGCGACCTGTGGTATTGGGTTTGCGGCATTAGCATTCAATAGCATAGTCGCGCAATCCTCCTTAGCGGCTCTCTATATACTCTCGGTGTGGGATGGTTTTTTTGGCGCTATGGGTATGACGGCCTTGATGGCTGCTTTGCCGACCATTGTTGGGCGACAAAAATTACCTGAAGCTGCCGCATTGAGCATGTTAACGGTTCGATTAGGTATGGTTCTCTCACCAGCGATTGGCGGCTTACTGATCACTGTCGGTGATGTCAGTTGGAACTATATTGCGGCTTCTGTTGGAACGCTTTGTACGCTGATCCCACTGTTTAGATTACCTTCGATGAAACCGCAACATCATTCGCCAGAGAATCCATTTCAATCACTGTATGAAGGTGTTCAATTTCTATTTTCAAACAAAGTGGTTGGTTGTGTAGTGCTGTTTGGCACACTCGAAACATTAGCAACCGCGATTAGAGTGATGTTCCCTGCGTTAGCTTTAGTCTCATTTCAGGGCACCGCCGCTAACGCAGGTGTGATGTATTCGGCCATTCCGTTGGGGGCGATGTGTGGCGCACTGACTTCAGGTTGGGTAAAACAGTCGCAAAAGCCAGGAATGGTCTTAATCTACGCGACGTTAGGTTCATTTTTAGCGATTGTGGCTATGGGGCTTGTGAATAATTTTTGGTGGTTTGCTCTCATCTTAGTTGGCTATGGTTATTTGGGTTCGGTCGCTTCTTTGATTCAATATTCGATCGTACAAGGACACACTCCAGATCACCTGTTAGGCCGCGTAAGTAGCTTATGGACGGCGCAAGATGTATCGGGAGACTCGATTGGAGCACTCGGTTTAGGGGCGTTGGGTAAAGTGCTAGCACCAACGATGTCGATCCTCACTTTTGGTTTGGGTGCAACGGGAATTGGTGCGTTGATGGTGATGGCATTTCGCTCATTACGCCAAGCGACTCTGTTTGATCCAGCGCTTATCGTTAGCACAAGCTCAGAACCTAACGTCTCCTCAGATGAGGTCACTTCCCAACCTGCGGCGCAAACGATGAATTAGCTATTCGTTTTGTGGTGGGCTCTTGTTGTGTTGCCGTGAGTCGAGAGCGACATGTTGCACATATAATTGAGAATTAATCTCATTAACAATTGATTTTTATGCGTAGACTGCTTTAGTATTAATGAAATGATAATTGTTACCATTTAGGTGGCGGTTGTCGACGAATACGAGCCTCTTATTTCTGAAGTCGTTATTGGCTTTAAGGCATCAGGAACGAGAAAAGCTTCTTTTAACAAGGATTATATTTATGGCGATTCCCAAAATAGCCAGCTACTCCATTCCGTTGGCTGAAACATTTCCGAAAAACAAAGTTCACTGGCATGTCCAAGCCGATAGAGCAGTACTGCTCATTCACGATATGCAAAAGTACTTTATAAACTTTTTTGATCATTCTCAGGCACCCGTTCCTGAGTTATTAGCGAATATTTCAGAGCTGAAATCACTGGCTCGTCAGGCCAATATCCCTGTGGTGTACACAGCTCAACCCCCTAACCAAGACCCAGTAGAGAGAGCGCTACTGACTGATTTTTGGGGAACAGGGCTGACAAAAGATACTGAGATTGTGTCTGAGCTTTCACCTGAAGACGGGGATATCCAATACACCAAATGGCGTTATAGCGCGTTTAAGAAAACGCCGCTGTTGGAGTGGATGAAAGAGACACAGCGTGACCAGTTGATCATTGTGGGTGTCTATGCACATATAGGTATCTTATCAACGGCGTTAGATGCCTTTATGTTGGATATACAGCCTTTTGTGGTCGGTGATGCTGTGGCTGACTTCTCTTTGGAAGATCATCATCATACGTTGAAATACATCACAGAGCGTGTTGGCTGCGTGACTTCGCTTGAGGCATTAAAACCACAAATGATCCACAGTCAAGAAACCAGATTATTGAGCCTTGAACAGATGCGTCAGCAAGTGGCTGAGCTATTGGATCTCGATTTAGATGAAGTGGATGTAGATGAGAAGCTCACTTTTCTTGGCTTAGATTCTATCCGCGCGGTTACCTTATTTGAATCATGGCGCAAGATGGGCATAGAGTGCGCCTTTTCAGAGATGATTAAATATTCAACTTTAAGAGAGTGGTGGCATGTGATGGAGCCTAGTGTTGTTGCTCAGTCGTCACATCAAGTCACGGACACGCGTTCTACTGAAGAGCAACCAGTTTGAGTATACCGGACCACTAGAATAGGGAAAGAGAACGCATCGCCCAGAAAAAGCCGATATCGACGATATCGGCTTTTTCATCTTCACGTTATTTTGAGCGCCTGTATTGCCATGATTAGTGAGAGTATTGCGTTCTTAACCATTTCTTGTTGACTTTGCCCACGGGGGTTTTGGGTAATTCATCGACGAAATGGATGTGATCAGGGATCTTAAATTCTGCTAATCCTTGAGCGTGTAAAAATCGTTTCAGAGTAATGGGTTTAAGCGTTTTACCATTATCTGGAACGACAATGGCGCAACTGCGTTCACCAAGAAACTCATCAGCAATAGCAACCAAAGCCACATCATGAACATCCTGATGTTGAAGTAGCAGGTTTTCAACCTCTTCGGCTGCGATTTTTTCTCCACCACGATTGATCTGATCTTTCTCTCGTCCCGTGACGATAATATTGCCCTCAGCCGTCCTACGCACTCTGTCACCTGTGATATAGAAGCCTTGGTCGGTGAATGAGCGTTGGTTATGTTCTGGAGCTTGGTAATAACCTCGAATCGTATAAGGGCCTCTGGTCATGAGCAAGCCTTCCTCACCCACCGCAGCGGGCTCACCCTCATCGTTGATTATCATCACTTCATCATCAGTTGAAATTGGGCGTCCTTGAGTAGTAACAATCACGCTGAGTGGGTCATCAAGTCGTGTGTAATTAACCAACCCTTCAGCCATTCCAAACACTTGCTGTAATTGACAGTGAAGAGTCGTCGGTAAGCGCATTGCTGCGGCCTCACTAAACTTCGCTCCGCCGACTTGTACCAGAGTGAGGCTCGCGATGTTTTCTGTAGCGGACTCGGCGTATTTCATCCACAGTAGCGCTAACGGCGGCACTAGTGCTGCAACAGTAATGTGGTGCTTCTCAATTAAACGGAAAGCGGTGTGCGGTGTGGTATCGGAAGCGAGCACGACACAACCGCCAGCGTAAAAGACGCCCAATGCGCCGGGCGAGCTGAGTGGAAAGTTATGCGCAACGGGAAGAACACACAAATACCTCGTGTGTGGATCAAACTGACAAATTTGAATACTACCAAGTACGCTATAAGCGTAGTCATTGTGCGTACGAGGGATCAATTTGGGAGTGCCAGTTGTTCCGCCGGAAAGCTGGAAAAAAGCCACTTGATCAGCAAAGACCGAATCAGTAACAGGATCTTCTTCCACGCAGTGGTAAAGCGTATCTAATTCCTGAATTTGCTCGTGTGAGGATTGACCGCAAACAATGGTATGCAAGAGAGAAGGGCAACTACTTCGTAGTTTCTGCGCGGTTTGCTGCGCGTCAAAGCCCACGATATCGTCTGAAAAAATATAGGCTTTGGCGTGAGTATGTTGGCAAAAATAGCTCAGCTCTAGATAGCGGTGTGCTGGCAGAGCTAGAACCGGTTTAATGCCTCGCATGGTCAAGGCAAAAAAGCAGAGATAGAATTCAGCACGATTGGCCATTTGTAGTACGACATTATCACCCCGCTGCAAACCTAGGGAGCTCAAGCCAGCCGCAAGGCTGATCATTTTCTGATATAAATTTTGATAGCTGTACTGGCCGAAATCATCAATCAGTGCGATGGCGTCAGGGCTTTTTTTGACGGAATCACTGAAGTAATCAAATAAGGTTCTTTGTTGCCAGTAGCCTTGCTCACGATAGCGCTGGCTGAATTGCTCAGGCCAAGGGGTAAAATCGGTCGGGTTAAGATTATTCATGACCACTCCTTAGGCGGTAAGTAATTCATCAATTTCAATACCAGCGGCTTTCAAAATGGTGCTCATTTTTGCCCCTGTTTCATCGAGTTCACTCTGCGGTGAGGATTCATTCACAATGCCAGCTCCAGCGAACACACTCATCTCATTTTGGCTCACTTCAGCGCAGCGTATCGTGACAACCCACTCGCCATTCCCCCTAGCATCGCACCAACCGATCATGCCAGTGAAGTAGCCGCGGTCGAAGGTTTCGATCTGCTTAATCGCTTGATAAGCCGATAATCTTGGATAACCACACACCGCGGGTGTGGGGTGTAACTCTGCTGCAATGCGTAGCGAGTTAATCATCGGATCATCGGCTTGTCCTTCAAGCACTGTTGATAAATGCAGCATCGTTTCGGTTTCAATCACTGATGGGACCATAGGGGTAAATAAGTTATGGCAGTAGCGGCTGAGTACTTTCTCGACTTCCTCGACGACGAAGGCATGTTCATTCAGATCTTTTTGCGTATCAAGTAATGAAGCGGAGCGCTGTTGGTTTTGCACCGCGTTGTTTGATTTAGGCCGCGAGCCCGCTAGGGGGTTAGAAACGATAAACCCACCTTTCTTCGCCAACAACAACTCGGGACTGGCTCCCATTAACTTGGCGTTAGGGCCAATTTCAGTAGAAAAAGTGTAGCCATTGCGATTGATAGACAACAGATTACGCAATAAACGAGTTTGATCGATGTGTTGCGGAGTCGAGAGTTTCACTAAACGTGATAGCACCACTTTTGATAGTTCGGTGGTATTAAACAGCTCAAGTAAGGTTGTGACTCCTTGTTTGTAGTCGTCGCCCGTTGGTGGTGAAACAATGGTCGCTTTGTGGCTCTGCTGCCCTTCTTTTTCACTAGCCCGTGGGCTGCCAGAAACATAGAGCTTTTCTGGAATAAAGAAACGCGTCGCCGTCTCTTCATTAAAAGGAATCGTCGCAAATAAAATAGGATTGTCGTACTCATCTGTTTTTGCTGCTTCTAGCATCTTGGTTGCTTGATCCGCCAGCTCACAGAATGGCACCGCCTGATTGAACTGATGAGAAATTCCCACGCCAAGCATGGTGTTGTGAGGCGAAGCAAAAAAGAAGGGAGATTCTTTTAAGTGCTCATCCAATAGCTGATTAGCCATTTTTGAAAACCCAATAACTTCACGTTTCATCACCAAAACTCCATTAATAACGTGTTACGCCTAATTGCTTATTATTTTACAAACCACTAAAGTACGTAGATTATATATGATAATAATTATCAATAACAAATGATAATTAATGTTATTAACTAAGGCTGAGATTCAGTTATGGCTATGGTTTAGTGTGGATTTAACGGAGTAAAGTTAGGAAAATGATGAAATTAGACGAAACGGTTTTATTGACTGGAGCCGGACAGGGGATTGGTTATGCGGTATTGGAATCTTTACTGGCGAGCGGTTATCGAGTTGTAGCGACGGATAGAAATCACCCCCAATTAACTCAGCAATTAGCGAGTTTGAACGAGCGCTATACCGAGCAGCTTCATTGCTATGAGCTTGATTTACAGCATCATGACGACGTAAAAAAAAGGGTACAAGAACTGAATGAGCGCTATCAGTTTGATCATTTCATCAGCTGCGCGGGCATATTGCACCTTGGTTCAATAACCGAATTATCGATGTCAGAGATCAAAGCGATGTTTGATGTCAATACGTTTGGCACCTTAGCCGCTTTGAAAGGGGTTGCGATAGGAATGAAAGTGCGCCAGCGTGGCAATGTTATTGTGATTGGCTCTAATTCAGCGAATACGCCTCGGCTAAATATTGGAGCATATGCGGCATCTAAATCGGCTTTGCATATGTTGGTCAAGTGCGCAGCTCTTGAGCTTGCAAACGATGGAATTCGATGCAATATCGTTAGCCCAGGCTCAACACGCACCGAAATGCAAACGCAGTTATGGAACAGCGAATATGGTGAAAGAGAAGTGATAAAAGGTAATCTTGAACAGTACCGTTTGGGGATACCCCTTGGCAAAATGGCGGAGCCCGAAGACATTGCTGGGGTTGTTATGTTTTTGATGTCGAATGCAGCAAGTCAAATCACCATGCATGATTTGAGAGTGGATGGCGGCGCTACGCTCGATAATTAGGTGAAGGCCACTGACGATAGGCAAGGTGAAGCAAACGGGAGCTTCACCTTAGTGGTCGTTTACACTGGAGCGTGACAATATTGCTGCTGTTGAAGTGTTGCGACCGCATCATCGAGCGTATTTAAAAAGCACATTGTATCCTCCCAACTTAAGCACTCATCAGTGATCGATTGACCGTAGCAGAGCGGGCCTTTATCCAAAGCTTGGCTACCGCCTTGCAAAAAGCTTTCGCACATTACCCCCGCAATGTGGCGCTCTCCAGACAGCAGTTGCTGGGCAATGTTATTTATTACATCCAATTGATTCTTAGCGATTTTTCCGCTATTGCCGTGGCTGCAGTCAATTACTAGCCTACCGCTGAGCTGGCTATGGTGTAATTGATAAGCCGCACTTTTAACACTGTGACTTGCATAGTTTGGCGTGACACCACCACGTAAAATGATATGGCAATATGGATTACCTTGAGTTTGCACCGCAACCGGTTGTCCATTCTCACCCGCCATAATCAACAGATGTGAATCGTTAGCGGCATGAATCGCATCGATTGCAATTGTCGTATTGCCGTCAGTACCATTTTTAAAGCCAATAGGGCAGTGCAATGCCGACGCGAGTTGGCGATGCGGTTGTGATTCAGTGGTTCTTGCGCCAACCGCACCCCAACAAATAAGGTCCGCGATATACGGAGCGATATGCGTATCTAAAAACTCAGTCGCTGTTGGTACACCTAGCGCTAAGACTGACTTGAGTAATTCACGGCTAGAGCTTAGCCCTTTGAGTAAGTTAAATTGACCGTTGAGATCAGGGTCAACCATGTATCCTTTCCAGCCAGTCCGCGTTCTCGGTTTTTCAAAATAAGTTCTCATCACCAACTTGAGAGTGCTGCTGAACTGTTTTTGTGCCTTTGCGAGTCGTTGTGCATAGTCAATTGCAGCCTCAGGGTCGTGGATTGAACATGGCCCAATAATCACCAACATCCTTGAGTCACGACCCGCCAAGATATTTTGAATGTCTTGGCGGTGTTGGTGAACGGCCATTGATCGTTGATTATCGGTTTCTGATGATTGGTCTAGAAGGTAGAGATTGGGTAAAGGGGTGATTGATGAAACGTTCATCACATTATGTAGAGATTTCATGGGCACTATCCGCATAAACATTATGACGTAATGATAATTATTATCATTAATTATTTCCGATAGTGTGAAACATTTGTACAATTGTCAATATGTAAATATGGTTCTGATCACCCTGTATATAGGCTTTCGACGTTATTGATTCATGTGTGGCGAACCGGTCTCTCCATTTTGTTATTGAATCGCTTTGATGTGAAAAATTAATGAATACTTAGGCTTATGGTGGATTTCATAGTTCTCGTGGTTTTGATTAAGTTGGCCAACAGAGTTCAATAATCGTTCCGCCTTTATTGCTTATACGACAACTAACGC
>Ga0075011_10000126_pt1 | contig 38089 bp, 36 predicted proteins | sample TARM_MetaG_T_14_FD_72354 | JGI IMG/M metagenome (GOLD analysis project Ga0075011, IMG submission 72354) | Freshwater microbial communities from Pennsylvania, USA, analyzing microbe dynamics in response to fracking - TARM_MetaG_T_14 | ecosystem: Environmental > Aquatic > Freshwater > River...
AGACCGCCTTTAAATTCATTCGTGCTAACAGTAGCCATTTTTTCCTCTTACCATTCTTCGAGTTAAATTCAATGCCGCATATAATAACCCGAAAACTTGATTCTGTTGAGCAAAACTGGCTTCAACAATTAACGAATGCGATCTCAAACCCTGCCGAGCTTCTCCAGCAGTTAGAGATTGATCCTGCCCTTTGGCAAAACGGGTTTGCCGCACGCAAACTCTTCGCACTACGAGTGCCACAAAGTTTTGTCGATCGCATGGAAAAAGGAAACCCTTACGATCCCCTGTTGCGTCAAGTTTTACCACTCAATGAAGAGTTTGAATGGCATGATGGGTACTCAAATGATCCGCTTGATGAGCAAAACAATGCCATTCCGGGATTGCTGCATAAATACCGCAACCGAGTGCTAATGATAGTCAAAGGTGGTTGTGCAATTAACTGCCGTTACTGCTTTCGTCGTCATTTCCCCTACCAAGAGAATAAAGGCTCAAAGCAGGTGTGGCAGCAAAGCGTCGACTATATTGCCGCGCATCCCGAACTCAATGAGGTCATTTTATCGGGCGGTGATCCGTTAATGGCAAAAGATGAAGAACTGCGTTGGCTCATCGATGCAATCAGCAGCGTGCCTCATATTAAACGGTTGCGTATTCACTCGCGCTTGCCCGTGGTGATCCCCGCTCGAATCACCAATGCATTGTGTGATCTGCTGCGTGAAACTCGCTTACAAGTCATTTTGGTGACGCACATTAACCATGCCAATGAAATCAACCTAGAATTCAAACAGCAGATGAGTCGTCTGCGCGCCATCAATGTTACCTTACTCAACCAAGGTGTATTGTTAAAAGGTGTTAATGATAGCGTTGACGCGCAAGTCGCGCTCAGCGAAACGTTATTTGATGCAGGAATTTTGCCTTACTACTTGCATGTGCTGGATAAAGTGCAAGGCGCAGCGCACTTTTTTGTTAGTGATCAAAAAGCAAAAGAAATAATGGCAGGTGTCATTGAGCGAGTCTCGGGCTATCTTGTTGCTAAGCTAACTCGAGAAATCGGTGGCAGAGCCAGTAAAACGCCACTCGATCTGCATCTTGAGTAATTACAGAACTTCAAAAGAGCGGTTTGGTGTCAATCAACGAACTCTTACCTTCATAATTTTGGGAAAACCATCATGCAATCTCTCGGACAATTTCTTGATCTTAGTCCATTCAGTTGGTCTGCATTATTGTGCTGTGCTATCAATGGGTTACTGATTGGCGTTGAACGCCAAACCCGTGGCAAACCGGTGGGCATTCGCACATCAATATTAATCATCTCAGGGACTTACCTCTTTCTAGCGATGGCCGTATCACTGTCCCCTAACACCTTAGATCAAGCTCGCGTGCTTGGACAAATTATTACTGGGGTTGGTTTTTTAGGCGCAGGCGTGATGATGACTCAAGATGGGAAAATCCATGGCGTCACCTCAGCCGCTGTTATTTGGGTACTGGCATCACTGGGATTGATGATCGGTCTTGGTTACTTACAGCAATCCATCATTATCACGGTATTGGCATTGTGTGTGTTGTATGGCGTGGATAAGGTAGAAAATAGCTTTCAAAGTTTGCGCCGTGGTGTTCATCAACGCTTTCGTCGTCGTACATAAGGTGAAAAAAAGAGCAGCTTGATGCTGCTCTTTCGATTTCAATTCATCGGCTATTTAGCAAAGTTGATGATAGGAAAACACTTAAAGAAACCATTATCCGCACAGTTAATTAGACCAACCTGAATACCTTCAATTTTTGTGGTTTTGTTGAACAAACCCACTTGCACTTTCGATGTATCAGAGAAGTTTGCTGCACCAACATCAACCATGGTATTACCTTCAGAGTAGTTAACTAGACTGACGTTAGCACCTTGTACATTGTTGGTCAGATTCACTATACCCACGTTAGCACCCACGGTTTGCCCTGTATTCCAGTTTAACAAACCGAGTGAAGCACCGGTCATCTCTTGATTGACTTTCGATGCCCCTAAAAGACCTAAATTTACACCCGTCGTAGAGTCAGTTTCAGATAATCCAACAACGGCGAGATCTAAGCCTTTAACTTCATTCACTTTACCGTAAAGAGCCGCAACACGAACACCTGATACCGCATTTTCATCCGGCGCATTGAAGTTATTGATGGAAGAAAACATAACTGGAGTGCCAGCCATCGCAACAGAAGAAGATAACGCAGCCACTACGGCTAGTGCTGAAAGTACTTTTTTCATAAAGATCTCCATTGACCAATGAAACCGTTAATATTGGGTTTGTTCACGCTATTTCACTCACATCATCACCAAATTGTGATCAGTGAAGAGACGAAGTCTAGAAGAGTCGGATCACTCAAACGTCAGGATTGAGCTAATTATGCGAAAAAAAAACCGGAGGCAAGCTCCGGTTTCTTATTGAGAGAGGATGATTACATCATCCCTCCCATACCGCCCATGCCGCCCATATCAGGCATTGCCGCTTCTTTCTTCGGTAGCTCAGTCACCATAGCTTCTGTGGTGATCATGAGGCCCGCGACTGAAGCTGCGAACTGTAGCGCACTACGAGTCACTTTGGTTGGATCCAAAATACCCATGTCGATCATATCGCCATATTCACCCGTCGCAGCGTTGTAACCATAGTTACCTTCACCAGCGCGAACATTGTTAGCCACAACAGAATCCTCTTCGCCCGCGTTTTTCACGATTTGACGAATTGGTGCTTCCATCGCACGTAGTGCAACACGAATACCTACGTTTTGCTCTTCGTTATCACCTTCAAGGCCCGCAACTTTAGCAGCCGCACGGATCAGTGCAACACCACCACCCGCAACCACGCCTTCTTCAACGGCTGCGCGAGTTGCATGCAGTGCATCTTCTACGCGATCTTTCTTCTCTTTCATTTCAACTTCAGTGGTTGCACCGACTTTGATCACTGCAACGCCACCTGCCAGTTTGGCCACGCGTTCTTGTAGTTTTTCTTTGTCGTAATCTGAAGTTGCGTCTTCAATTTGTTGACGAATTTGTGCAACGCGACCTTTAATGGCTTGCTCTTCACCCGCACCATCAATGATGGTGGTGTTTTCTTTAGTGATAGAGATGCGCTTCGCTTGGCCTAGATCTTCCAAGGTCACTTTTTCAAGCTCAAGACCGATCTCTTCAGAAATCACAGTACCGCCCGTTAGGGTAGCAATGTCTTGCAGCATCGCTTTACGGCGATCACCAAAACCAGGGGCTTTCACGGCAGCAACTTTTACAATGCCACGCATGTTGTTCACAACCAGCGTCGCCAATGCTTCACCTTCAACATCTTCCGCCACAATCAGTAGTGGACGAGAAGCTTTTGCTACCGCTTCAAGTGCAGGAAGCAGTTCGCGAATGTTAGAAATTTTCTTATCAACCAATAGGATGAATGGGCTATCTAGATCAACACTGCCCGCTTCTTGGTTATTAATGAAGTAAGGAGATAGGTAACCACGATCAAACTGCATACCTTCCACTACATCGAGTTCATCTTGCAGTGCTTGGCCTTCTTCAACAGTGATAACGCCATCTCGGCCCACTTTTTCCATCGCTTCAGCAATGATGTTACCCACGCTTGAATCCGAGTTCGCAGAAATAGTACCCACTTGCGCAATCGCTTTAGTGTCTGAACAAGGTACTGAAAGCTCTTTCAACGCTTCAACCGCCGCCACGACAGCTTTGTCGATGCCACGCTTAAGATCCATTGGGTTCATACCCGCTGCTACAGCTTTCAAGCCTTCAGTGATGATCGCTTGCGCTAATACCGTTGCGGTTGTCGTTCCGTCACCCGCTGCATCGTTAGCTTGAGAAGCAACTTCTTTCACCATTTGTGCACCCATGTTCTGGAATTTGTCTTCCAGTTCAATTTCACGCGCAACAGTGACACCATCTTTGGTGATAATAGGTGAACCAAACGATTTATCTATCACAACGTTACGGCCTTTAGGGCCAAGGGTGACTTTTACTGCATCGGCTAGAATATTAACGCCTTCTAGCATTTTAATACGTGCATCGTTACCAAATTTAACGTCTTTAGCAGCCATCTTTAATTTCCTTTTCTAAATTCTGTTTTAATCAATCGTTTTTGAATCAGAGCAAAAATTACTCAATGCTTACTCGACAATCGCCATGATGTCGTTTTCAGACATAATGAGCACTTCTTTACCGTCGATCTTTTCCGTTTTAGTACCGTAGCTTTCTGCAAAAATAACCGTATCACCTACTTTGACATCCAGCGGTTGTACCGAACCATTTTCAAGGATTCGGCCTTTGCCTACTGCTAAGATGACGCCACGAGTCGACTTCTCTGCAGCGGAACCTGTTAGAACAATGCCACCAGCAGATTTAGATTCAACTTCTTGGCGTTCAACGATAACTCGGTCGTGTAATGGACGAATGTTCATCGGTCGTCTCTCCTGATTAGATTTTCCGTTAGGTTTATGAAAAGGCTGATTACTCAGCTCGTGAGTGATATGTGGGGGAGCAAGCAAGGGATCCCAAGGGGGGAAAGCGAAAATTTTGTGATCTATTTAACGAATTGATAGCGAATCTTGGTTCTGTGCTGACAAAAGTTACTAGCGGCTCATCCTGTATAGTCAATAATTTGCTTTATTAAGCTGCTTCTTCATAATAGATAAGGCAAACAGAGGAATGCGATGAAAACCATTGACCGAATACTTCAAACCATCAAACGCGATGGAGCGGTAACCGCTAAACGACTGGCCGACGACCTAGGTATTACCACCATGGGGGCTCGCCAGCACCTACAAAGTTTGGAAGATGATGGCATTGTGGCGTTTCATGATGTCAAAGTAAAAGTCGGACGCCCTACTCGACACTGGTCTTTGACACAACAAGGCCACGACCAATTTGCTGATCGGCATGGCGAGTTGATAATCCAAGTGATTGATGCTGTTGAGCACCTTTTTGGTAAAGAAGGACTAGCCAAAGTGGCGGCAGAGCGTGAAGCTCACACATTAGCACAGTATCAACAAGCATTAATTGATTCCCACAGTTTAGAAGAAAAACTAGCTAAGCTAGTGACGCTTCGTGAGCAAGAAGGCTATATGGCAGAGCTCATACCATCAACGAACGGTTACACTTTAATTGAGAACCATTGCCCCATCTGTAAAGCTGCGGCACGCTGCCCTAATCTGTGCCAATCTGAACTTAATATTTTCCAAACGTTGATCGGTGAGCAATATGTAGTTGAGCGGAGCGAACACATCATTATGGGTGAGCGTCGCTGCCGTTATCAAATCACACCACGCTAAGATCGTCTCATTAGTAAGAAATGGCGATTTCGTTCCAACTCCTACCTTATTGATCGGTTATGCTTTCATTGTGTTGATAAAATAATCAACAGAGAAATAGTGTAAAGGAGAAAGATATGGAGCCCCCTCAAAAACAGGCCTTACCTTCTTTTGATGAGTTGGTTGAACTTGCCAAACATAATCCAGATGCCTTTACGCAACTGAAAAAAGATATCTGTGAAGAGATGATCCTCTCCTCTTCCAACAACATGCAAGACAGGTTATGGGCTCAGCAAAGTCACATTGACTTGGTGGTGAGCCAATGCAAAAACCCTGTCCATGCTAATGTTATGCTGATGCGTGAGCTCGGCGAACAGATGATAAAATTTAGAAATGCCTTAGATGGCGAATCGGCGCGCACTCAACCGAGCGCGACCATCATTCCATTTGTGCCGCGCCACAGCGACTGGCGTTAACCTCGCTATTTGAAGCTTTTTAAAACAACAGGAGGCATTGGCCTCCTGTTGTTTCATCAATTTTTTTCTATCAAGTTTACTCTGGTTCAGGTCCGTAGCGGTTGCGGCTTTGCGTTCCCTTCATAAAACCACATTCGACTAAAATCCATGAGCCACAAACCAGTGCGACCAGCGATACCAATGACTCTGTCATACTGGCTTGAGTGGCAATCTCGGCACTGGCAAAAGGCATACTCATACGGCCTATCACCAAAGGGACATTAAGCAATAACCACCAAGCAGACTTATCTCTGTCATGCCAACGTTTTACCGTGATGGCCAAATCAGGCAGTAACACCACTAGCAAAAACAGCGGCAAGATCAGGTGCGTATAGGCAGGAAACATTTGGTTTGCAGCGAGTGCGAAGCCCATAATGGACGCGTAATAACAGAGATTCCACATCCAAAATACTTTGCGCCCGATGCGTCCTTGAAATGAAAATAGCAGTTCTTTAATCGACATTTTGTTACCTAAAATGGTTAATTTACAACCTTTTGGAAGCAATCTTTATCCATATCACGCACATTCACGGTCAGACTCCTGACTTGACTAGCTTGCTGTTGCAATACCGCCATTAATTGACGTGACAACTCTCTTTTTTGTTCAGGTGTCCGCCCTGACAGCAAATCAAAGCTGAGGTGAATAAAATCAACACTGTCGCCTTCTTCACCAATACACCAATGGTGGCAGCGTAGCGCCCGTGATTTCACTGAGTCAGCGTCAAATAATCCGCAGCGAAGTGCGACTTGGTGAAGATCTTCCAATAACCCTTGAACATTCACACGCTCATCCACAGAGTTCGAGTATTCCATAACAAGGTTGGGCATACGAATTCCTTTTCTTCATTCATGATCAAATTTCAACACTGGTGAGCCTTATTGGTATCACTAGCTTTTCTTTTAATAGCCACTAATAGCAATTAATCTCGTAAAATCCGAGCCATTATCGGCTATTCTGTCTATCTGATCACTGATAAGGGGTGTCACGCATTGCTTAAGATCCCATAAAGTCATGACTCGAATCATGATCTGACCGATTTTATCTGTTATATTCTTTCGCAATCACGTTTATTTTTGACATTCATTCATTTTAACTTTGATAGATAATGGAGATATTCCTATGCGTCATCCTGTAGTTATGGGTAACTGGAAACTAAACGGCAGCAAAGAGATGGTTGTTGAGCTGCTAAATGGTCTGAATACAGAGCTTGAAGGCGTAACTGGTGTTGACGTAGCCGTTGCTCCACCAGCACTTTTTATTGACCTAGCAGAGCGCACTCTGACCGATGCGGGTAGCGCGATCATTCTGGGTGCCCAAAACAGCGACGTACACAACAGTGGCGCATTCACTGGCGATATGTCTCCAGCAATGCTGAAAGAATTCGGTGCAACACACATCATCATTGGTCACTCAGAGCGTCGTGAATACCACAACGAATCCGATGAATTTGTGGCGCAAAAATTTGCATTCCTAAAAGAAAATGGCCTAACACCAGTACTTTGTATCGGTGAATCTGAAGCACAAAACGAAGCTGGCGAAACAGTAGCCGTATGTGCACGTCAACTTGACGCTGTGATCAACACTCAAGGTGTTGAAGCGCTAGAAGGTGCGATCATCGCTTACGAACCAATCTGGGCGATCGGCACAGGTAAAGCAGCAACAGCAGATGATGCTCAACGTATTCACGCCGCCATTCGCGCGCACATTGCTGCAAAATCAGAAGCAGTCGCGAAGAATGTCGTTATCCAATACGGCGGTTCTGTAAAACCTGAAAACGCAGCAGCTTACTTCGCACAACCAGACATTGATGGTGCTCTAGTTGGCGGCGCAGCACTTGATGCGAAAAGCTTTGCAGCTATCGCAAAAGCAGCAGCTGAAGCGAAAAAAGCGTAATCATTCGCACTAATTATCGTTAAGAAGGTCAGCATTTGCTGGCCTTTTTGTTTCTTCACTCGCGTCACACTTCCCATCCCAACTGCTATAGTCGCGATCGCCAGAATCAAGTATCCTAACGTTTTGCTTAACCTACGTTGCCAGTAATGCACGATAAACACGGCCTATTAACCGCCCCAATTCCAAATGTGCTCAGTCAAATGACGATCCCAATGATTTTTGGTTTGATCGCGATTTTGATGTTTAACTTGGTCGACACCTTTTTTATCTCACTGCTGGGCACCGAATCTCTTGCCGCCATCAGTTTTACCTTTCCCGTCACCTTTGCGGTCAACTGCATCACCATGGGAATTGGTATCGGACTTTCGACGAGTATTGGCCGCTTACTCGGTCAAGGTGACGCTAAAAATGCAGCGCGTTTTTCTAGTCACGGTGTGTTACTGGCTGTGGTGCTGGTGACATTTGCTTCAATTCTGGGTTTACTGACCATTAAGCCACTCTTCCTACTGCTTGGTGCCACTGACGATTTAATCCCTTTGATTGAGCAATACATGCAGGTTTGGTATTTGACTATTCCTTTGCTCGTTATTCCCATGGCTGGTAACAGCGCAATTCGAGCCACAGGTGACACCAAAACACCGGCTAAAATTATGATGCTCGCAGGTTGTATTAACGGTCTGCTCGATCCGCTACTGATTTTTGGTTATGGCCCTTTCCCTGAATTAGGAATCCAAGGTGCTGCTATTGCCAGTGCATTCAGTTGGTTAGGCGCACTGTGTGGATCGCTATATGTCTTAATCAAAAGAGAAAAATTATTGGCATGGCCGTATTTTCCTACTTTATGGCATGATTGGCAGCAGATCTTAAAAGTGGGCACACCAGCGGCACTCTCCAATGCAATGAATCCACTCTCTGGCGCGCTATTGATGATGCTGCTGGCCAGTCATGGCACGACTGCAGTAGCCGCTTACGGCGCCGCGCAGCGTATTGAGTCGATACTCATTTTGGTCTTGATGTCACTAACCTCAGCACTGACTCCCTTTATGGCACAAAACATCGGCGCAAAAAACATTGAGCGTAGCTTTGCTGGCCTGTTCCTCAGCATGCGTTTTTCTATCGTATTTCAATTGATAATTTTTGCGATGATGGTACCGCTGAGTATCCCTTTGTCAGCCCTATTTTCTCAAGAGCCCTCTGTGCGCGATCTATTGTGGCACTATTTGCTGGTGGTGCCACTGAGCTATGGCTTTCAAGGCATTGTGATGATGCTTGTCTCTGGATTGAATGCATTGCATCAACCTATGCGCGCCTTTCAGTGGAGCGTGATGCGGCTATTTGTGTTCACTCTTCCTGCCGCGTGGTTAGGTTCGTATCTCTATGATGTCGAAGGGCTGTTTATCGGTATTGCCGCAGGCAATACCTTAGGTGGGCTGCTGGGTTATTACTACGCCCTGCGTCTAAAACGAACTTACCTGTTTCGCTAATGCTACCATTTATCTGGTTGAGCACGTCGTGGTGAACTAAATATAAAAAAGCCAGCATTCACGCTGGCTTTATCACTTAGAAGCATCGCCTTTCAGCGTGAGAAACTACTCTTCAATCTCGTCAAGGTCATCATCTAAGTCCATATCCACATTTAAAGGCTCAGGAGATAAAATAATACCCGTATTATCAGCGTACAAATAATCTTCAGGTAGGAAAGTGACGCCACCAAAATTGACAGGCACATCCACTTCACCGATACCTTGATTGGATGCTCCAACAGGAATAGAGGCGAGCGCTTGAATGCCGATGCTCATCTCTTCGAGTTCATCCACTTCGCGGACACAACCGTAAACAACGATGCCTTCCCACTCATTTTCTTCAGCAAGAGCGGCCAATTCTGCATCAATCAGCGCACGGCGCAGTGAACCACCACCATCAATTAACAGCACCCGTCCTAGCCCATCTTGCTCTAATACTTCACGGATTAAGCCATTATCTTCAAAACATTTAATCGTCGTAAGCTGGCCAGCAAAGGATGCGCTTCCACCAAAGTTACTAAACATTGGCTCCACCACATCGACTTGGTCGAGATAAATATCACATAACGCAGAGGTGTTGTATTCCATAATGGTTCTTCTCTTGCCGAAAATTATCTTCACCGAGTATATAGGGTCATTAAGTCATTGCAATGACAAGCGACAATTAACTCGTCAGAGTTTGAGCTATAACAATTCCAACAAACAACAAGTTGGTGATCAGTGAACATTTGACGATAGCGGGCATCATAGGTGCTATCTGCGCAGGTTGATCACTCACCCACACCGCTTTACTGTGTTTTACCACTACCACAATGCTCAACAAAAAGGGCAAACTGATCCACGTTGGGCTGCTTTGCATCACTAAATACCAAGCAAAAGCAATCACCGCACCCGCCAATAGCATAAAATGATATTGCTTGGCGCGCGTTTGCCCAAGACGTACGGCAACGGTTTTTTTACCGCAAACTGCATCATTTTCAATATCACGCATATTGTTGACATTGAGCACAGCGACCGCCAATAAGCCACAGCCTAACGCGGGTAAGAACAGGCTCGGTTCCACATGGCCGGTATGCAAGAAATAGGTTCCAGACACCCCAAGTAAACCAAAGAAAATGAATACGGATAAATCACCTAAGCCGACATAGCCGTAGGGTTTGTTACCGACCGTGTAAGCAATCGCGGCCACAATGGCGAGCACGCCCAGCCCGACAAAAGCCAGAATACTTTGCACGCTATCCAGTGCATAAAAAATCAACACCAAACCCGAGATAACCGTCAATGTGATGTTAATCAGCATCGCTTGCTTCATATCATCGAGCGTCACCGCACCGGACTGAATCGCTCTAATTGGCCCTAAGCGAGCCTCATTATCCGTGCCCTTGACCGCATCACCATAATCATTTGCAAGGTTAGATAAGATTTGCAATAAGGTCGCGGTAAGCAGAGCAAGCAGCGCTACTGGCAACGAAAAATGGCCCGATGAGAAAGCTAACGTGCTGCCCGTTAAAATAGAAACTAGCGCGAGAGGGAGCGTTTTAGGCCTGGCCGCATCAAGCCAGATATGGAGCGAATTCTTCATGCAAGGTCACTGCCGTTCAAAAAAGGGGTCAGTATATACTGTTCTGCTGACGAGTATAACACGGCAATAAAAAGCCCGTCACTTTGGACGGGCTACAAACGGTCTACTGGCCATTCGACCCGCTAAAGAATAAAGCGGCTCAAATCTTCATTCTCGACTAACTCACCTAGGCGCTGCTTGACATAGGCGGCATCGATAATCATTGAGGAGCCAGGTTTTTCTGTTGCATCAAATGAGATTTCATCCATCAAACGCTCCATCACGGTATGCAGGCGACGTGCGCCGATATTTTCCGTGGTTTCATTCACTTTCCACGCGGCTTCCGCAATTTGAGTGATGCCATCTTCAGTGAATTCAATGTGCACCTCTTCCGTCTTCATCAGCGCAATATACTGCTCGGTCAGAGAGGCTTTCGGCTCAGTCAAAATACGTTTAAAGTCATGGCTCGATAATGCTTCAAGTTCGACGCGAATCGGCAAGCGGCCTTGCAACTCGGGGATTAAATCAGAGGGCTTCGCCACTTGGAATGCACCCGACGTAATAAAGAGGATATGATCAGTTTTAACCATGCCGTGCTTAGTCGAGACGGTACTGCCCTCAATCAAAGGTAGCAAATCACGTTGTACCCCTTCACGCGACACATCTGGACCTGAGCTTTCGCCGCGTTTACAGATTTTGTCAATCTCATCGATGAAGACAATGCCGTTATTTTCAACATTAAAAATAGCTTGATCTTTCAGCTCTTCCTGATTGACCAATTTTGCCGCTTCTTCCTCAGTCAAAGCTTTGAAGGCCTCTTTGATTTTGAGTTTGCGTTTTTTCTTGGTATCCCCTGCAAGGTTCTGAAACAAACCTTGCAGCTGATTGGTCATCTCTTCCATGCCTGGAGGTGCCATAATTTCAACCCCCATTTGAGGGACAGCGACATTGATTTCAATCTCTTTGTCGTCGAGCTTTCCTTCACGCAACTTTTTACGGAAGATTTGGCGAGTGTTCGAGCTCTCTTCGCCCTTTTCATTCTCTCCCCAAGCATCACGAGCTGGCGGCAATAAAGCATCTAAAATACGCTCTTCTGCTTGCTCTTGCGCACGAAATTGCACTTTTTCCATCGCTTGCTGGTGAGTCATTTTTACCGCGACATCGGTTAAATCGCGAATAATGGTTTCCACTTCTTTACCAACATAACCCACTTCGGTAAATTTAGTCGCTTCCACTTTAATAAATGGTGCGTTGGCAAGTTTGGCGAGACGACGAGCAATTTCCGTTTTTCCCACCCCAGTTGGACCAATCATCAAAATGTTTTTCGGCGTTACTTCGGCGCGCAAGCTCTCTTCGAGCTGCATGCGACGCCAGCGATTACGCAGCGCAATCGCCACCGAACGTTTGGCTTTATCTTGACCAATAATATGGCGATTTAATTCGTGAACAATTTCACGTGGAGTCATTTCAGACATCAGATTTTCCTTAATTCTTTACCCTAACACTGTCTTTATTTTTCGGTGGTCACTGTTTGTTGCAGTAGCAATTCCGCCGGTATTTCTAGTTCTTCGATAGTGTGGAAATGGTTGGTAAACACGCAAATGTCGCCCGCAATTTTCAGTGCTTTTTCAGCGATTTCACGTGCATCTAAATCGGTATTTTCTAATAATGCGGTCGCCGCAGCTTGGGCAAAATTACCACCCGAACCGATAGCAATCAGGTCGTTTTCTGGTTGAACGACGTCACCATTGCCCGTAATAATGAGCGATGCAGTTTCATCAGCCACCGCTAAAATCGCTTCTAGCTTACGCAGTGCTCGGTCACTACGCCAATCTTTTGCCAGCTCAACCGCGGCCTTAGTAAGATGACCTTGATGCATTTGCAGCTTACTTTCAAAGCGCTCAAACAAGGTAAACGCATCGGCTGTGCCACCTGCAAACCCTGCCAAGACTTGATTATTGTACAGACGGCGAACCTTGCGCGCGTTGCCTTTCATTACTGTATTACCGAGCGATACTTGTCCGTCACCGGCGATGACAACTTTATTATTACGACGTACAGAGACGATGGTAGTCACGACAGGACCTCTTATTTGTTTTCACGATGGAGTTAGCAAATATATGAGGATGGTTGGGGAAGATTTCAAGTCACAAAAAACACTCACCGCGAATCGATTGGATGCGGTGAGTGATCGCTCTTATTGTGGTTCAGCCCAAATGGCGCACGGCTCAATTTTAGCGCGTTGTAATTTATGCTCGTCACGCTGCGCATCACGCTTATATTTGTATGGCCCTAATACCACGCGATACCAACTGCTGCCTTCCGTTTTTCGGATTTCACTTTTTAAACCCTGAAACGCGATATCAAGTTTACGGCTTTCAGCTTGTGCCGAAGTTTTGTACGCCCCACACTGCATAATGTAAGGGATTTCAGACACTTTCTGTTCTTTGGCTACCACTTCTACTTCACGTTTCGGCAAGCTATCCACGTAATCCCATTTTTCCTCTGGGGGCGGTGGGATCACTTTCTCTGGCTTAGGTTTTGCGACTGGTTTTGTAGGAACCACAACCGCTTGAGGCGGCTCAGGATCACGGCTGAGTAAGAACAGCCCATAACCAAAACCGGAAACGAGCAACAGTGCCAATAAGCCACTACGCCAAGGTTTACGACGTGGAGTTGTTTTTTTCGGGGTCGGCTTTTTCGGACTACGACCGCGCCTTACATAATCTTTATTAGCCACAGAGAATTCAAAAGTTGATGGTTTGTGCCAATGTTAATGCAGTTTCCAACGACTTAATAGTGTTGAAAGAGTTGCAGCGCATCAAAAATGCGCTGCGTGTGGTTAGTTCAAACGAGGAGGCGCTGCGCTTTCTCGAATCACTAACTTGGTTTCTAATAGTCGAGAACCTGCGCCAACCTCTTGACCGCGAAGAAGATCGAGCATCATGAGCATCGCTTGACGCCCTATCTCATAGCGCGGCTGTGAGATGGTCGTTAACGGTGGATCGCAGTAGAGCGCAAATTGAATATCATCAAATCCCACCACTGAAATATCTTGTGGAACGCGTAAACCCAATTTTTTGGCTTCCTTAATGACACCGATAGCCATACTGTCATTATGACTAAAAATGGCTGTGGGTGGCTCAGATAACGCCAATAATTGGCGCAGTGCTTTAGCCCCAGCTTCAAAAGTAAAATCACCATAAGTGCAATAATTAGGGTTCATGGTAATTCCTGCACGGCGTAAGGCTTGTTGATAACCTTGATGGCGGAACTTACACAGCGTGGCCTCTGCTGGCCCCGATATTTGCGCGATGCGTTTGTGCCCGAGCTGCGTCAAATAGTTCACCGCTTCAAACGCTGAAGTAAGGTTATCAATATGTACCGTCGGCAACTCAAGTTCTGGCGCAAATTCACATGCCATGACCATAGGTGGCAGGTTTTTTTGCTCCGGCTTACTAACATCAAACGGCAAATCCGTTCCCAGCAACAACATGCCATCGGCCTGCTTAGTAAATACGAGGTTAACTAACGAACTTTCTCGCTTTTTCTGCTGACCACTATCACCCAACAGTACTAAATAACCATGTTCCATCGCCGCATCTTCGATACCACGAATGATCTCTGTGAAGTAAGGGTCACAAATATCAGGCACGATAGCGACAATGGTTTTAGATTCATTACGGCGTAAGTTGCGAGCGAGAGAATTTGGTGAGTAACCAGCTTCCAAAACAGCATCTTCGACACGCTTTCGCGTTGAAGATGATACTTTTTCAGGGTTCATCAACGCCCTAGATACCGTGGCGGTTGATACACCTGCAAGCTGGGCAACATCCTTCATTGTCGCCATAGAAATTAACCTCTTTAAAAGTTGTTACTGGGCTAAAATCACCCGTTGTTATGTTTATAAAATCCGGTTGTAAAATCTGGTTATCCATTTTGAACGCTGAGCTGTTATTCACAGCGGATATATGAGTGATAGTCTATTCATTTCCACCCAGAAAGTTACGGTCAGATTAACAAATTTTACATAATAAGCGTGAAGCCACTCACATTAGAGAGGATTAAATAGGCTGACAAAAATAACAGTAACCTTTTTAGCACTCGATTGCTTCAATATGTTACATCTCATTTCATCGAAAACGCTACTGAGGTTTAACTGAGATCTTGCGGTTCAATATCTAACGACCAGCGAATTTTCTTGGCTAATGGTAACAGTCCAATCGCAGGCTTAGCACTCATCAATAGTTTTTGCATTTTGGAGCGATGCTGAGTTTGCAGTAATAACTGCCAGCGATATTTGCCCGCTCTTTTCGCCAATGGTGCTGGGGTTGGCCCCAATACTAAGCACGAATCATCAAATAACGGATGCGCTTCTAACGTATGCCTAATTTGGCGTAAAAACTCTTCCACCATCGAAGCTTGATTGGATTCCGCTTTAAACAGTGTGAGATAGGTGTAAGGTGGCAACATCGCTATTTTCCGCTCTTCTAACGCGGTTTCTGCAAAATGACGATAATCCTTTTGCAACAGTGCTTGCAGCAAACTGTGTTCCGGGTGATGCGTTTGTAAAATCACTTCGCCGGGTTTACTAGCGCGTCCTGCTCGACCTGCCACTTGAGTAAATAGCTGCGCCAAGCGTTCGGCGGCGCGAAAATCACTGCTGTATAGCGAACCATCCACATCCAATAACGCTACTAAAGTTACATCGGGAAAATGGTGCCCTTTAGCGAGCATCTGCGTGCCAATTAAAATCTGATACTCACCTTGTCGAATCGATGATAACGCACTTTCTAAACTGCCTTTACGACGCGTACTATCGCGATCAATACGCACCGTTTTATATTCGGGGAAAAGCTGCGCCAGTTGCGCTTCAAGTTGCTCGGTACCTACCCCAACCGTGACCAACTGAGTGGAACCACAACCTTGACACTGATGAACCACCGGACGTTGCGAGCCGCAATGGTGACAACGCATGTCACTGCTGTATTGGTGAAAGGTATAGTACGCATCGCAACGTTTGCACTCGGCAATCCAACCGCATTCATGGCACATCAGCGCGGGCGAGAAGCCGCGCCGATTGAGAAACAGCATCACTTGGTTACCTGCACTGAGGTGTTTTCTCATCTCAGCAATCAGCGGCGCTGATAACCCACTCTCTAAAAACAGGCCTTTCACATCCAACACTTTGTTTTTAGTGGGAACCGCTACGCCCGCACGCTGAGTTAAGCTTAAGTGATGATATTTGCCACTCAATGCATTATGCAACGTTTCTAATGCTGGAGTGGCAGAACCGAGCACAATCGGGATCTGCTCAAGATTTGCACGCATTACCGCGACATCTCTTGCATGGTAGCGTAGGCTATCTTGCTGTTTATACGAAGCGTCGTGCTCTTCATCAACAATGATGATACCTAGATCTGCAAAAGGCGTTAGCAGCGCTGAGCGAGTACCAATGATAATGCCCGCAATATTATCACGCGCCGCTAACCACGCGTTGAGGCGCTCGGTTTCATTGAGCCCCGAGTGAACCACGGCAACTGGCACATTAAATCGCTTACGAAAGCGGTTAATGGTTTGTGGTGTTAGACCAATCTCAGGCACCAGTACCAATGCCTGACGTCCTTTTTCTAAAACGGGCTTGATTAAGTTTAGATAAACTTCGGTTTTCCCTGAACCGGTGACACCTTCAAGTAAATAGCATGCGAAATGGTGATGGCTATTAATTGAAGCAATCGCGATCGCTTGTTCTTGGTTTAGCTTGGGCTTTTCCACATCCGCTTCAACATTTTGCGGCCAAGCCGTCAGTGTCGGCCGTTTTTCCAGTGATTCTATCCAGCCTTTCTCTTGTAAGGTTTTGAGTACGCTGCTACCTACCTCTTCATCAATAAACAGTTGATGGGGCACAGCGCCAGACTCAAGCATCGTCATCACTTTGGCTTGCTTTACCGCTCGCCCGAATCCTTGCATGAGTTGATCGCGCCCACTGGGCGTCAGTTGCCACTCCACTAAGGTCGAAAAATCGGCCGCTTTCCCTTTGCGTAATGCGCCAGGCAATGCATTAAATAACGTGTCGCCTAATGGGTATTGATAAAATTGGCTACACCATAACAGCAATTGATAGAGTTTTTCTGGCCAGACTGGCTGGCTATCGAGCACCGCTTTTAGCGGCTTTAATTGATCGACTGAAAACTCAGACTCACTGACTATAGCGGTGACGATACCCACCAGAGTTTGCCGACCAAATGGCACCGACACTCGTCCACCAACAATCGGAAACAGATGACTTGGGATCTGATAATCAAACTGCTTATCCAATGGGACAGGTAAGGCAACGCGTGCAATGGTGGGGCGCATAATCGACCGTTCGTTCTACAAAAAATGTGAAAAGACAGTCTACTGGATGCGTCACCGAAATTCGAGCTTCGTCATTGGACAAAAATGTGGCGAAAATAGCGGCGAAATGGCTTGATCCACTGAAGAGGATTCATTAATATATCGCGCCTTGATGATATGGCTTCTTGCTTGATGTTAAGCAGTCCATTTTTTTATTAACTACGTGTGGTGTCCGGCTTCGATTCGGATAGCGACGCGGCCCAATTTGAGGTTATCCCATGAAAGCTGGTATCCATCCAGAGTACAAAGCAGTTAGCGCGACTTGTTCTTGCGGCAACTCTTTCGAGTTCAGCTCAACGCTAGGCAAAGATTCTATCCACCTAGACGTGTGTGACAAATGTCACCCATTCTACACTGGTAAGCAACGTATCGTTGATACTGGCGGCCGTGTAGATCGCTTCAACAAGCGTTTCGGTGCTCTTTCTAGCAAATAATCTCTTTTTTGCTAGAAAATTAAAAAAGGATGCTTCGGCATCCTTTTTTGTTGGCATTTTTTGTATAGTTGTCAGTACGCACTGGTCTTATCTGCGACATTTTCTCCATTTTTTGATGAAGCACGTCAGGTTCCCGCCTAGGAAGTTTGAGCGACATCCATTAGAATTATGGACCTTTTCCAATCCAACACGAGCACTTATACCTATGTCTGATGACACTCACCAAGAATTAACGGCAGAAGAACAATTTCGCCAACGCGCACTCGATTACCATGCTTACCCAACCGCAGGTAAAATTGCCATTTCACTAACTAAGCCTGCCGACTCGGCTGAAGACCTTGCTTTAGCTTACAGCCCGGGCGTCGCTGAACCGGTTCGTGAAATCGCACAGAACATCGACAACGTTTATAAATACACTGCGAAAGGCAACACCGTCGCTGTGATCTCAAACGGCACGGCTATTCTTGGTTTAGGTAACTTAGGTCCGATGGCTTCCAAGCCCGTCATGGAAGGAAAAGCGCTACTGTTTAAACGCTTTGCTGGACTTGATTCAATTGATATTGAAGTAAAACACCGCACAATCGATGAATTTGTCGATACGGTTGCCAATATCGCCGACACCTTTGGCGGCATCAACTTAGAAGATATCAAAGCACCAGATTGCTTTGAGATTGAACGCCGTTTGATCGAACGCTGTAATGTGCCTGTTTTCCATGACGATCAACACGGCACTGCGATTGTTACCGCAGCTGGCATGCTCAATGCGATTGAACTGCAAGGCAAGAAACTCAACGAATGCACTATCGTCTGTCTTGGCGCTGGCGCAGCAGCCACCGCTTGCATGGAACTATTGATTAAGTGCGGCGCAATGCGTGAAAAAATCTACATGCTTGATCGCAAAGGTGTGATTCATACTCGTCGCGATGACATTAATGAATATAAGCAGTTGTTCGCTAATAACACCGACAAACGCACACTGGAAGATGTGATTGAAGGCGCTGACTTATTCCTAGGTGTGTCAGGCCCCAACCTGCTGCCTGCCGAAGCGCTAAAATTAATGGCCGATAAACCGATCGTATTTGCTTGCTCAAACCCGGATCCGGAAATTAAACCGGAACTCGCACGCGCGGTACGTGACGATTTAATTCTCGGCACAGGCCGTAGCGATTATCCAAACCAAGTCAACAATGTGTTGTGCTTCCCATTTATTTTCCGTGGCGCTTTGGATGTCCGTGCTAGTGAAATTAATGACCAAATGAAGCTAGCCGCAGTTGAGGCAATACGTGAACTGGCTAAAGAAGAAGTGCCGGCTGAAGTGTTGAAAGCTGCAGGCGTAAAAGCGTTAAGTTTCGGCCCTGAATACATCATTCCAAAACCGATGGACCCACGCCTACTGCCTCGTGTTGCTAAAGCGGTTGCTCAAGCAGCGGTTGACTCTGGCGTCGCTCGAATCGAGATGCCTGTCAATTACATGCAAGAATAATCACAAGCTTGAGCGGCTAAATGCCTCGCTCGAAAAAAAACCGCTGACTTTCAGCGGTTTTTTTATATTCTGAGACACAGAGCCAAAGTCACAATGGCAACTTACCCAGTATCCTCTCGATTTTATCTCGTTGTACCGCAATTACGCGCTACACTTCTTCATCATCATACGCTTCAAATTCAATGCCCATGGCGGTCATTAATGCTTTTGCTTCCGTCGGAATATCGTCTGGACGATCTTTTCTCAAATCTTCGTCGGTCGGTAAAGGTTGACCGGTATAAGCATGCAAGAAGGCTTCACACAACAGCTCACTGTTCGTTGCGTGGCGTAAGTTATTGATTTGACGGCGAGTGCGCTCATCAGTTAATACTTTCAACACTTTCAATGGGATTGAAACGGTGATTTTTTTGACTTGCTCACTCTTCTTCCCATGTTCAGCATATGGGCTAATGTATTCCCCATTCCAGTCTGCCATTGCGCACCTTCGTTATCGTAATTGGTCGTTAAAAATTTGAAAGTTGGATTTTAGCGGGATTTACCGCCACAAGCAAAGACATATAGACGTCTAGATATATTGACGTCTTCTTTTGAGTTCAGTAAAGTGTGCCATTATCGACAAAGAGATACCCGAAATATTTGAAATTTCAGCAGAGCGGCAAGTCAAGGCAGCCAGACTATGTGATTGAAGTAGGTGAACCTAGCCCACATCGCAGCCACTTCAAGTTAGAAAGGGGATAGCAATCTCACGCACTATCGGATATAGCTAATACTCGAGACAATGGACGTTGCCCTTTCGTTGTCCCCAGATAAAGCAGGAACCCCTCAATAAAAGTCAGTTTATTGAGTTTAATTAAGTAAGGAAACCGTCATGACCACTCGCAAGCCAGCCACCATCGCCGTTAGAACCGGTATTGAATCCGACTCTCAATATCATGCTGTTGTGCCTCCAATTTATCTTTCGACAAATTATAGCTTTCCTGCGTTTGGTGAAGTGCCTAAATACGATTACACACGCTCTGGCAACCCAAATCGAGGTCTGCTCGAAAAAGCGTTGTTTGAACTCGAATCGGGTCAAGGCGCAGTGGTGACTAACTGTGGCACTTCGGCGCTGAATCTATGGGTTTCCGCCTTTTTAAGTCCTGACGATCTGATCGTGGCCCCGCATGACTGTTACGGTGGCACATATCGACTGTTTAATACACGCGCCAAAAAAGGCGATTTTAAGACACTCTTTATTGATCAATCCGATCCAAACGCTTTGCAGGCCGCTTTGGCGAAAAAACCCAAATTGGTACTCATTGAAACCCCATCCAACCCATTGGTTCGCGTGGTAGATATTGCTGATATTTGCCAACAAGCACACGCCGTCGGTGCATTAGTGGCGGTTGACAACACCTTCTTAACGCCAGTTTTCCAAAAACCATTAGAGTTGGGCGCAGATTTTGTCATCCACTCCACCACCAAATTCATCAACGGCCACTCCGATGTGATTGGCGGAGTTGTTATCACCAAAACAGAGCAGCACGCTGAAGAGCTAGCATGGTGGGGCAACTGCCTTGGCTCAACGGGAACCCCTTTTGATAGCTATATGACGCTGCGTGGCATTCGTACCTTAGGCGCAAGAATGCGCGTCCATGAGGAGAGCTCACGCGCCATTTTGGACTATCTGCAAAGCGAAGCCTTAGTTAAGGTCATTTATCACCCGAGTTTGCCAGAGCATCCTGGCCATGAGATTGCGAAAAAGCAGCAATCTGGCTTTGGCTCTATGCTCAGTTTTGAGTTTGCGGGTAGCTTTGAACAGCTTAAATATTTTGTCTCTCAGTTAACATTATTCTCACTGGCAGAATCATTAGGAGGCGTGGAGAGCTTAATCTGCCACCCCGCTTCGATGACTCACCGAGCGATGGGCGAAGAAGCGTTGGTCGAAGCCGGTGTTTCACAACAGCTATTACGCCTATCGGTCGGCTTAGAAGATGCCCAAGATTTGATTGACGATCTCGCGCAAGCCTTTGCTAAAGCGCAGGAGGCCTATTAATGACTGCCCTACGTCAATTGCACAAGTTTGGCGGTAGCAGCCTTGCCGATCCTGAATGCTACAAACGGGTCGTTAATATCTTAAAAGAGTATTCTCAAGCTGATGATTTGGTGGTGGTTTCTGCCGCAGGAAAAACCACCAATCGTTTAATCGAATTTCTCGACGCTCTCAATAAAGATGGCCGAGTGGCTCATGAGAACTTGCAATCGGTCCGTCAGTACCAAATCGATTTAATCAACGCGCTGCTCGATGAAGATGCAGCGCAGCCGCTCATCACTTTACTCACCAACGAAATTCGCACTTTGGGTCAGCTTTGCGCCCCCCTATCGCCAGCTCAACAAGCGGCGGTACTTGGCCATGGTGAAGTGTGGTCATCACGCTTATTGGCGGCGTTACTCAATCAACATAACCTTGCGGCTGTGGCACAAGACGCCCGCGAATTTCTTCGCGCGCAAGCAGGCACACAACCGGAAGTGGATCGCGCTCGCTCCTACCCTTTGCTGAAAGAAATTTTGGCACAACACGCGCATCACCGAGTGATCATCACAGGCTTTATGGCTCGCAGTGAACAAGGTGATACTGTGCTACTTGGGCGCAATGGTTCCGATTACTCCGCCACTATGATCGGTGCACTTGCGGAAGTAAACCGAGTAACGATTTGGAGTGATGTGGCCGGTGTTTATAGCGCCGACCCGCGCATTGTTAGTGATGCCTGTTTACTGCCGCTACTGCGTTTGGACGAAACCAACGAGTTAGCGCGCCTTGCCGCCCCAGTATTGCACAGCCGAACTTTGCAGCCCGTGGCGCAAAGCACCATGGATTTGCACTTGCGCTGCAGTTATCAACCCGAAGCAGGCTCGACTCGCATTGAGCGTGTATTGGCATCGGGACGCGGTGCCAAAATCATTACTTCACTTGATGATGTGCTGTTGATTGAGCTTAATTTTGCTCACGGGCATGACTTCCAGCGCCTACAAAATGATGTACTACGCAGCTTGCGTCGTGCTCAACTCGAACCGCTAGCTTTCGATACTCAAGCCGATCAACACCAACTGCGCCTTGCCTATACTGCTGAGATTTCAGGTGGAGCCCTAGCCCATCTGCAAGATGCCGCTTTTGAAGCAGAAATTAAACTCAAAGAAGGCTTTTCATTAGTCGGTGCCGTGGGTGCGGGAGTGACGAAAAACCCCAATCACTGCTACGGCTTTTATCAACAGCTACGTTCATCACCGATCGAGTTTATCTGTGAAGCCGAATCTGGGCTGAGTTTAGTCGCAGTACTGCGTAAAACGCCGATCACCCCCTTAGTGGTGGGTATGCATAACCAACTATTTCAGGCGCAAAAACGGGTCGCACTGGCACTATGTGGCAAAGGCAACATTGGTTCGAGTTGGTTAAAACTCTTTGCTGAACAAAAATCAGAGTTAGAAAAACGCCATGGCATGAACTTCGAGTTGGTCGCGGTGGTCGATAGCCAAACCTATTGGTTTGATGAGCAAGGGATTGATGCAGCATCGGTTTTAAAGCATTTTGACGATGAAGCGATTGCCAGTGAAGGAATGGCTTGGCTACAGCGATTAAGCAATATTCAAGGATATGACGAAGCGGTTGTGCTCGATGTAACCGCAAGCAAAGAACTGGCTGATCACTACCTCAACATTGCTGAAAATGGGGTGCACCTCATCTCAGCGAATAAAGTCGCGGGCTCTTCCTCTAGCGTCGATTACCACCAAATAAAAGAAGCGTTCGCGAAAATTAGCCGCCATTGGCTCTACAACGCGACGGTTGGCGCAGGCTTACCCATTAACCACACGGTACGTGATTTGCGTGAAAGCGGTGATGAAATCGTCGCCCTCTCTGGTATTTTCTCTGGCACTTTATCTTGGTTATTTCAGCAATTCGACGGCTCAATACCGTTTAGCGAACTGGTCGATTTAGCATGGCAACAAGGACTTACCGAGCCTGACCCGCGCAGCGATCTGGATGGTTCAGACGTAATGCGCAAACTGGTGATCCTAGCCCGTGAAGCGGGATTACATATCGAACCGGAAAATGTCAAAGTTGAATCACTTGTTCCTGATGAGCTCAAGCACCTCTCACTGGATGACTTTTTAGACAAAGGCCAACTACTGAGTGAAAAATTAGCAGAGAGACTAACCAAAGCACAACGTGAAGATAAAGTGCTACGCTATGTCGCAAGGCTTGAGAAAAATGGCAAAGCAACGGTGGGGGTTGAAGCTTTAGAGCGTGAACACGCTTTGGCTAACCTTTTACCTTGTGACAACATCTTTGCTATCGAGAGTAAATGGTATCGCGATAACCCGTTAGTGATTCGTGGCCCGGGCGCTGGTAGAGAAGTGACAGCAGGAGCTATCCAATCGGACCTCAACTTGCTGTCAAGCTTGCTGTAACACTCCAGCTTATTCCAGATTAAGGGGCCACTAGGCTCCTTAATTTAACTGCGAAAGGATGATAATTAGGTCATGCATACCGAGGTTGAGCATGACTTGAAGGTCACTCACAATCAACATGAATAATATTCATAATTACAGTGTTGACATTAAATGCTATTCAATACATTCTGTGGACATATAGACGTCTAAACGTCAGCTTAAGGAATGATAGATTGGCGGAAGAACGCCACAGGGAGAAATAAAATGGGATACACGCACGCCGGTCATATTGATGCACTCAACCAGAACGTGGCTGAGCTATCAGATAATATCAATGTCTCATTTGAGTTTTTTCCACCCAGCTCAGCGCAAATGGAAGAGACATTGTGGAATTCCGTTCACCGTTTAAAAACCCTGCAACCTAAATTTGTTTCTGTGACTTACGGAGCAAACTCTGGCGAGCGCGACCGCACCCATTCGATCATTAAAGAGATTAAAGATCAAACTGGCCTTATTGCAGCACCGCACCTCACTTGCATTGATGCCTCTCGCGATGAGCTGATTCAGATTGCCGATGACTACTGGCACAACGGCATCCAGAACATAGTTGCACTGCGTGGCGATATCCCCGCTGGTGGCGGCAAACCAGAAATGTATGCTTCCGACTTAGTTACTCTACTCAAATCTCGCCATGATTTTGATATTTCTGTCGCGGCATTTCCAGAAGTCCACCCTGAAGCGAAAAGCGCGCAATCCGATCTGGTCAATCTAAAACGCAAAATTGATGCAGGTGCAAACCGCGCAATTACTCAATTCTTTTTTGATGTTGAAAGCTACTTAAGATTTCGTGACCGCTGCGTAGCTGCTGGTATTGATGCTGAAATTGTACCGGGCATTCTACCGGTATCAAACTTTAAACAAGCTTCTCGCTTTGCCGCGCAAAACAACGTTAAAGTCCCCGGATGGATGGCGAAACAATTTAATGGATTAGATGATGACCCAACCACACGCCAGCTCGTGGGTGCAAGCCAAGCCATTGACATGGTACGCATTTTAAGCCGTGAAGGCGTCAAAGACTTCCATTTCTATACGCTCAATCGCGCTGAAATGACCTACGCATTGTGCCATACGTTGGGCGTAAGACCGAAAGCATAAACTTTCTCTACACTCATAACGCTATTATTGGTAAATGTTGCTCGTGATAAAACGCGATGATTGATTAAAAGTAACGCCGACTTGATGTCGGCGTTGTGGTATCACTTAAGCGAGCAGATTATTCCACGTCGTCCATTTTACCAAGTAAGCTACGAATACGATCTTGCCATGCACTCTGCTCTTGCTCCATTTGTTGCGCTTTTTGCTCAAGCTCTTCACGCGCTACTTTTAGCTCATTCGCTTCATTCACGAGCTGCTGTTTCTCTTCTTTAAGCTCTTCCACTTCCATTTGTAGAAGTGCGATGGTGTCAACTGCGGTTTGAATTTTTGCTTCTAGTAGTTCTAATACTTCAAAAGACATGGTGCATACCCTTAGTTATTCGGTTGAGGTGAACAAAATTTCACTTATTGGTTCATTCTACTCAGCACAGCGCTCAGAAACACTCACTATATGCAAATTTTCTCGCTATTTGGCTAAAAAATCGGCTCAACTTAACCGTCAACTCACTTAAGCGCCAAACCTAGGCCGAAAAACACTTTATCTGACCATGGATTTGCTCAATTTGAGGCCTAGCTTTGATCAAGTGCAACCCTTGTGAACTAAAAAAGCAAACGTTTACTATTTGATATGCTAAAATTCCCGCCGAAATTTCCTATTCCCTTTTCTTTGGAGCTAGCATGAAACGCGATTTAGCAATGGCATTCTCTCGAGTCACTGAAGGTGCCGCACTGGCAGGTTACAAATGGCTTGGCCGAGGCGATAAAAATGCGGCCGATGGCGCAGCGGTAGAAGTCATGCGCAACCTACTCAATAAAACCGACATCCAAGGTGAAATTGTAATCGGTGAAGGCGAAATTGACGATGCTCCAATGCTCTACATTGGCGAGCTTGTTGGCCTTGGTGGCGATGCGGTTGATATCGCAGTGGATCCTATTGAAGGTACGCGCATGACGGCAATGGGCCAGTCAAACGCATTGGCTGTTTTGGCGGCTGGCGAAAAAGGCAGCTTCCTTAAAGCACCTGATATGTACATGGAAAAATTGGTGGTTGGCCCCGGCGCTAAAGGGTGCATTGACCTCAATAAGCCTTTAAAAGAGAATTTAGAAAATGTCGCCGCCGCGCTGAATAAACCATTAGACACTCTAGTTGTGATCACCTTAGCGAAACCTCGCCATGATGCCACCATAGCGCAGATGCAAGAGATGGGTGTTCGCGTGTTTGCTGTGCCAGATGGCGATGTCGCCGCCTCGATCCTAACTTGCATGCCTGATAGTGAAGTCGACGTGATGTACTGCATCGGCGGTGCACCTGAAGGAGTGGTTTCAGCCGCGGTCATCCGAGCTCTAGATGGTGACATGCATGGCCGTCTACTACCACGTCATGAAGTCAAAGGCGATACGGAAGAAAACCGCATTTACGGTGCAAAAGAGTTAGCTCGCTGCGCGGAAATGGGTGTCGAAGCTGGCGTAGTGCTGAAAATGGAAGAGATGGCCCGCAGTGATAACGTCATTTTCTCAGCTACTGGTATCACCAAAGGGGATCTGCTGGAAGGTATTACCCGCAAAGGCAACATCGCCACCACAGAAACGCTATTAATTCGTGGCCGCTGTCGTACCATTCGCCGTATTAAATCAATTCACTACTTAGAGCGCAAAGACCCAGAAGTGCGCGCGATCATTTTGTAATCCGCTAGTGCTTTGCTGTTTTATTTTAACGACAAAGCATAGAGAGACAAAAAAGACCGCAATGCGGTCTTTTTTACTTAATCACTTTATACCGAGATGGAAGAAGTGATTAGAATAACTCTTCAGCCACTTTATACAAATCAGTGCGAACTGGACGCTTCATATTTTCAATTGCGTCGATAATATCGTGGTGAACCAACTGCTCTTTCTGAATACCAACACAACGACCACCGTGGCCATCAAGCAGTAAATGTACTGCAAAATTACCCATGCGTGACGCAAGAACACGATCAAACGCCGTCGGGCGACCACCGCGTTGAATATGACCCAGCACGGTAGCGCGAGTTTCACGTCCCGTTGCTTTTTCAATTTCTTTCGCCAGTTGGTTAGCATCCATCATCAACTCAGTCAGTGCAATAATGGCGTGTTTCTTACCTTTCTTAATACCGTCTTGAACATTTGCAATCAGTTGCTCCATATTCAGGCCAGTTTCAGGGGTGATGATGTATTCACAACCGCCTGCAATCGCCGACATCAGAGTCAAATCACCGCAATGACGACCCATAATTTCAACAATAGAAATACGTTGATGAGAAGAGGAAGTATCACGTAAACGGTCAATCGCATCGATAACCGTATTTAATGCTGTTAAGTAGCCAATTGTGTAATCGGTACCAGCAATGTCGTTATCAATCGTGCCTGGTAAACCAACGCATGGAAAACCCATTTCGGTCAGCTTTTTCGCACCCATGTAAGAACCGTCACCGCCGATGACAACTAAAGCATCAATACCATGCTTTCTTAGGTTTTCGATCGCTTTTTCACGTACTGCGACTTCACGAAATTCAGGGAAACGCGCAGAACCTAGGAAAGTACCACCTTTATTGATAACGTCAGAAACGCTTGAACGATCCAATTTTTTAATGCGATCTTCATAAAGACCAAGGTAGCCATCGTAAATACCAAATACTTCCAAATCAGCACCGAGTGCCGTACGAACAACACCACGGATTGCTGCGTTCATGCCAGGTGCGTCACCGCCACTAGTCAAAACACCGATCTTCTTAATCATGCTCACCCTCGATTTTTTGGGAACTTAATACTAATTTTTTACGCTGTCCGTTAGCGATAAAACCGACAGCAAAATCTTTCTAATCTGTGCATAATGTTACCTTTCCTAAAGAGGAATACTACTGTTATTTGCACGAAATTATGTAAGTTTGCTACTTATGTAAGAGTATTACAGTTTTGAGTTAATGCTTTGTTGATTCATATCAGAATCAGGCTTATTTATTGTTCTTAAAAAGATAGTTAATAAGCGCGTTTTTGTCGCTACCACCCTTGTGATTTTTGCTTTTTTTCTGGTCCAAACACCACAGAATAAGGATCTTGGTGGATTAATACATCAGCTCCCGGGAAAGCCTCGAGTAACTTATCTTCCACCTCATCGGAAATGCGATGCGCCTCAATCAAGCGGATATTGTCATCTAGTTCCAGATGTAATTGAATGAATCTTACAGGTCCAGACATGCGAGTTCTTAATTGATGCACACCCAACACACCAGCTACAGAAAGACATTCTGTGCGGATTTGCTTCAATTCCTCATCAGGTAACTTACGATCCAATAAGGTCTGAATGGCCTCTTGTACCATACGAAAAGCACTGTAAAGAATATAAACGCCAATGCCGATCGCAAAGATGGCATCGGCCTGTTTAAAGCCAAACCAGCTCAATATAAGCGCGATCATAATCGCCGCATTCATGAACAGATCGGTTTGGTAATGCAATGAATCCGCGGCAATGGCTTGGCTGCCCGTTTTTTTCACGACATGCTTTTGGAACAACACTAAGCCAAAAGTCACTAACATTGCAAACAGGCTGACATAAACGCCATATTCAGGAGAAGTTAATTCGTGTGGGCGGAAAAAACGGTCAACCCCATTGAGGATAAGAAAACAGGCCGAGCCTGAAATGAACATCGCTTGGGCAAGAGCCGCAAGCGATTCCGCCTTACCATGACCAAAGGCATGCTCTTTATCTGCGGGCTGCAGTGCGTAACGCACCACAATTAAATTGACTACGGAAGCGGCAATATCAAGTAAGGAATCAATCAAGGATGCGAGTAGGCTGACCGAGCCAGTAACCCACCAAGCGATCACTTTTACTATCAGCAACAATGAGGCTACAAGGGTTGCTGTCCAGGCAGCAAGCGTAACAAGGCGTGCGTATTCTTGTTTCATATCACTAAAATCAGCTTGAGAATGAGCAGGTAGTATACCTTCTCAAATTAAGAATGAATATGACACAAAAATGAACAGGCCTCACCCGAGGCCTATTATCAATGATTAGCGGTTATCAATGACTAGCTATTTTTTTTCATGTGCTTAGGACCATTTTCCATGCACTTCTGCATGCGATCTTGTTGTAGCGTTTGCAGTTTTGCTTTTTGTTCCGGAGTTAGCACACTCATCATGTCATGACGTTTTTCTAGCATCTTGACACGGTGAGCGACCTGTTGATCGACCATCTCTTTGGCTAGTTCATTTGCCGCTGCCGCATCAAAGTTCTCAGCGAGCACGAGAGCCTGTACTTTGTCATGGTGCGCTTTCATTTTCGCTTGGCGTTGACCTTTGTGCTCACCCTTCATCGCTTCGCGATTCGCCTCACGCATTCCTTTCAACTTTGCTTGTTGATCAGACGTCAAATCAAGCTGCTGCATCATGCCGCGATCAAAACCGCCACACTCATCATTTGGGCCTTTATGCTGATCTTTACCACCAAATGCAAAGACGCTTGCTGTGCTAAGAGTCAGAGGAAGTATCACCGCCGCAAGTACTAATTTTTTTGCCATTTTCATCATCTATTCCTTCACTAAGTGGATTCTAACAAGCTGTATTCACAGCGCTTGAGTGTAGAATAGGGCCTGTACGGTAAAGCAACGTATAGTGAGCGTAAAGAATCGTAAAGAGCTTACCGCTCACTGAATATCTTGCCTATTTCGCAGTAAACTGTACCCATAACTTCCCCAACGACGAGGCGACACATGGCGCATATTCTTCTGATTGATGATGATACTGAGCTCACCAGCTTACTAAAAGAAGTCTTGAGCTATGAAGGCTTCGATGTCTCTGAAGCGAATGATGGAGAGAGCGGGCTCGCGGCCATTCATGATCGCATTGATCTTGTCTTACTCGATGTAATGATGCCTAAACTTAATGGGATGGAAACGCTGAAAAAGTTACGTGAAAACTGGCATACCCCGGTATTAATGCTCACCGCCAAAGGAGAGGAGATCGATCGCGTCATCGGTCTAGAACTCGGCGCGGATGACTATTTACCGAAGCCTTTCAGTGACCGAGAGCTGCTGGCACGCATTCGCGCGATTTTGCGCCGAACCCAAACCAGCAATGGCACCAAACATAATGAAGTCATTGAGTGCCAAGATATTCAAGTATACCCCAGCAAGCAGGAAGCCTATTGCCAAGGGCAATTGCTGGACCTTACCACCACGGAATTTGCCTTGCTGACTCATTTTGTGCGAAACCCAGGCGAAACCTTAACTAAAGAAGCGCTCAGCCTTGATGTTCTAGGAAAACGGTTGGCGGCCTTTGACCGCGCGATTGATATGCACGTCTCGAATTTACGCAAGAAATTACCTGAGCGTGTCGATGGTAAATCACGGATTAAAACGCTGCGTGGTCGTGGCTACCTCATGATTCTGGAGGATTAATGCGCCTACCTAAAATCAACAGCCTTTATGGCAGAATTTTTGCCATTTTTTGGTTTACGATGCTGCTGGTGCTGATCGCAGTATTAGCACTGCCGCACCTTGATCCTCGTAAAACCCGTGATATACCTAGCGATGAATACCAACGTCTTACACACTTAAAACAAAAAATAGAGAGTATGTTTAAAGATGAGCATGAACTCACACGCATCCTCTTTCGTTTAGAAAGTAGCAGCAACAAGCGTGGTGAAGGGCACATGCGCGAGAAGAACGGCACTCCACAATTCTTTATCACAACGCCAGATGGCACAATTCTCACCACCAAAACTCAAGCCGACTTTAAGTTTAAAGCACTCCAAAATTTCGTAACCAGCATTGAATCCATTGATAAGCCACAACAGAAGCTCTATGGCCGTTATATGATTTCAGGTCCATTACCAATCACCCTTGCCAAGCAAGATCTGCTCATGTTTGTCGGTATTCGCTGGAATGAGCCCCCCCCGTTCTTATTGCAACTGTTTGACCGTCCGTTCAGCCTACTGCTTGCAGTGATGCTCATCAGTACACCGCTACTCTTATGGCTCGCATGGGCATTGAGTCAACCCGCCAGCCGCCTCGAGCAAGCCGCCAAACGGGTCGCTCGCGGCGAATTTGTGGTCGACCCAAGCTTAGAAAAAGGTACCAGTGAATTTCGCCAAGCAGGAAAAAGCTTTAACCAAATGGTAGAAGCCGTCAATCAGATGATTTCTGGCCAGCAGCGATTGCTGTCGGATATTTCACACGAGCTGCGCTCCCCTTTAACTCGACTGAGAATGGCCAATGCACTTGCCACTCGTAAACAAGGTAGCAGCTCAGAATTGGAGCGGATCGACACCGAAGCACAGCGTTTAGAGCAGATGATCGGTGAACTGCTGACGCTTTCGCGTATGCAAACCAATAGCCATCTCAGCAGAGAAACTCAACCGCTATCCAGTTTATGGGAGGAATTATTGAGTGATGCCCAATTTGAGGCGGAGCAGATGGAAAAAAGACTCACCTATAATGCGATTCCACCGCACACGATTTCCGGTACACCAAAACTGCTGATGAGCGCATTGGAAAACATTGTGCGTAACGCCATTTACTATGGCAAAGATGAAATCAATATTACCTTTTCAGTCGAAAAAGGCAGACTATCGGTTTGCGTGGAAGACAATGGTGAAGGCGTTCCCGAAAACGAGTTAGACGATATTTTCCGCCCCTTTTATCGTGTTTCCACTGCGCGTGATAGGCACAGTGGTGGTACAGGGTTAGGTTTAGCCATCACCGAAAGTGCCATTCGTCAACACAGCGGTACTATTCACGCAAGTCGCAGCCAATTAGGTGGGTTAAAAGTACAATTCACGCTCCCATTGGATAGTTAAATTCCACTTATGCCTATATTGCCAAATAACGGGTGACTTGTACTCAATAGGCTCGTCACCTTATACTTCCGGCCCACACTCCTTAAGAGCAGCTATACCATGTTTGATATCGCACTTTACGAACCTGAAATCGCCCCTAATACCGGAAATATTATTCGCTTGTGTGCCAATTGCGGCGCTAATTTGCATCTTATTGAACCGCTGGGTTTTGATCTAGAAGAGAAGAAAGTGCGCCGTGCAGGGCTTGATTACCACGATTTAGCGCGCGTAACGCGTCATGCCAACTTGGATGCCTTTATGGACTACCTCAATGCAGAGCGCGAAACGTACCGGATTTTTGCTTGTACCACTAAAACCACGGGGCACCACGTCGATGCGCAGTTTCAAAAAGGAGATGTGTTGATGTTTGGCCCAGAAACTCGTGGATTACCAGCGCAGGTCATCGCAAGCCTACCGATGACACAACGTATTCGTATTCCGATGATGGCAGAAGCTCGCAGTTTAAATCTCTCTAATGCGGTCGCTATTATTGCGTTTGAAGCGTGGCGTCAAATGGGCTTTGAAGGTGCGCAATAACAGCGCTAGTATTCTAAATACGGTAGGAAGATAAATCACCAAATAGCAAAAAGGCCGCCTAGGCGACCTTTTTATTAATTCTAGATATTAGGCTAGATTACAGAACAGTTACTTGAGCTGCTTGTAGGCCTTTTTGACCGTTTTCTACGTTGAAAGACACTTTTTGGCCTTCAATTAGAGTTTTGAAACCGTCAGAAGCGATTGCATTGAAGTGTACGAACACGTCAGCGCCGCCGTTATCTTGAGTAAGAAAGCCGAAACCTTTAGTTTCGTTAAACCATTTTACAGAACCAGTTGTTTTGTTAGACATAATGTGTCCCTTTTATTTAAATTCATAAAGTTATCGCGCTTATGCGCAATGCACTGATAGATTGAATTATTTAATGTTACTAATAAGGTAAGGGAAACACTGAGGACATCAACTTTTACGATGGGATTCTGAGAATTTACTTTTACTTTTATTTTTTGTTTCATTAATAACCCCTGAACAACAGAGCGAGGTAACTATATTCGCTAACGTTGCACTAAGCAATCTATTTCGGCATTTAATTTTTACAACTCAAAACAATAGAGTAAGAAACACCATAAAAAGTCTTTTATTTCAACCTATTATGCTCATCATCTTTACGTTCAAATTCACCTTCGAAGGTTTTTCCCGTTTCAGATGGTTCAAAGTCACGATCAAATGGGGCTTTGTTATGACGGCTATCATCAAACTGCGCCTGAAAACGGCCTGATACACCATTCACCACCACTTTATTCATCAAATAGTTGGCAAGCAAAGCCCGAGGCGCAGGCAATAACACCACCATACCAAGTGCATCGGTCAAAAAACCCGGTACTAAAAGTAGCACACCCGCCACCGCCAGCATCACGCCCTCAATAATTTGCTGCGCAGGTAGCTCACCTTGGTGCAAACGGTGTTGAACGCTAAGTAAAGTTTGTATCCCTTGACTACGAACCAATGATGCACCAACAAATGCCGTAATCAGCACCAAGGCGATAGTTGGCCACATACCTAGCAAGCTGCCTACTTGGATAAAGAGACCAATTTCAATGATTGGCACAAAAATAAAAGCCAGAAGTAAGATTGGAAACACACGCCCTCCTTTGTTTATTGCTCTCACCTTACCGTCAACCACAGGCGACTACAACACTCAACGCTCAATCAAAGAGCACCACCTCACAGCCTAAATGACTAAATAGAGCCACTATCTATCTTAAAATAGACCGAATGTTGGCTCTATCTGAAATCCATTCGTTCATTTTGCTAACAAAACCTGAACAAATCTCATACCACACAGACAAATCCAACCGCCGGCATCACAACTATTTATCAACGCGATAACTGTTTTTAAAACCTAAAAATAACGCATGTGAGTGCGTATCAAATTTTCATAAAATATTGACCTAAAAGGTGATCCACTTACTATTTTTTAAATCTAGGTTGAGTATGATGTGCCACAGAAGTCAGGACGGATTTTCCAGCCTAAAATTCTGACGAATGGATTCTTAAACTGCAGAAATGGCTAATAATTTCACTAATTATCAGAATAATTCTCTAAGGATCCTGTTATGGCTACCCTATCAGAAACGACAGCTGCTACAGCTAACTCAGCCACTCGTATCGAAGAAGATCTATTAGGTCAACGTCACGTTCCTGCTGACGCGTATTACGGCATTCATACACTGCGCGCTATCGAAAACTTTAATATTTCAAAATCAACCATTTCTGATGTGCCTGAATTTGTACGCGGTATGGTGATGACCAAAAAAGCCGCCACGCTAGCCAACAAAGAGCTCGGCGTCATTCCAAGCCAAGTGGCTAATTACATCCTCCAAGCGTGTGACTTGATCCTAGAAACAGGTAAGTGCATGGATCAATTTCCGTCAGACGTATACCAAGGCGGCGCCGGTACTTCTGTCAATATGAACACCAACGAAGTGATCGCAAACCTTGCTCTGGAATTGATGGGTAAAGAAAAGGGTCAATACGAGTTCATCAACCCCAATGACCACGTTAATAAAAGCCAATCAACCAACTGTGCTTACCCTACTGGTTTCCGCATTGCGGTATACAATAGCATCCTGAAACTGATTGATTCTATTGCCTATCTAAAAGGTGCGTTTGAGCTAAAAAGCCAAGAGTTCTCTGGCATTTTGAAAATGGGTCGTACTCAATTGCAAGACGCCGTACCGATGACCGTAGGTCAAGAGTTCCGCGCTTGGGCGGTCACCATTAATGAAGAGATCCGCAACCTAGAGTACACCTCTAAACTGCTGCTTGAGATCAACCTTGGCGCAACAGCGATCGGTACTGGCCTGAATGCGGCTCCGGGATATCAAGCGGCGGCGGTGAAACACCTTGCTGCGGTGACAGGCTTAGCTGTGGTACCAGCGGAAGATTTAATTGAAGCAACCTCTGACTGCGGTGCTTATGTTATGGCACACGGCGCGCTAAAACGCCTTGCTGTGAAACTCTCTAAAATCTGTAATGACTTACGTCTTCTTTCATCTGGCCCTCGCGCGGGTCTAAACGAGTTGAACCTACCTGAACTGCAGGCTGGGTCTTCCATCATGCCTGCAAAAGTAAACCCTGTGGTGCCTGAAGTGGTCAACCAAGTGTGCTTTAAAGTACTTGGTAACGACAACACTATTTCCTTTGCCGCAGAAGGTGGCCAATTACAGCTAAACGTGATGGAACCTGTGATTGCACAAAGCATGTTTGAGTCAATTGAAATTCTTTCAAACGCCTGCATAAACCTTCGTGACAAGTGTGTTGACGGCATCACTGTCAATAAAGAAGTGTGTGAAGCTTACGTATTCAACTCTATCGGTATCGTGACTTACCTTAACCCATATATTGGCCACCATGAAGGTGACATCGTGGGTAAAATTTGTGCGGAAACGGGTAAGAGCGTACGTGAAGTGGTGCTTGAGCGAGGCTTACTCACCGCCGAAGAGCTCGATGACATCTTGTCCGTCGAAAACTTTATGCGCCCTCAGTACAAAGCGAAACGCTACGAATAATCAAAAAAGGCTCTGATTCAGAGCCTTTTTACTTTCTACAAGTTATTAAGTGAGAAAAAATTGCGTTACATCATGGCGCAAAGCATACCGTTCAATATCGCTGAACCTGTAGAATGACCCTATTTTTCATTATCTTTAGGAGTATAAGATGTTCTTAATTGAGTTCCTTATCGTATTAGGATGTATCCTAATTGGTGCAAGGATTGGTGGTATTGGGCTTGGTGTGATGGGCGGTATTGGCCTTGCTGTACTGAGCTTTGGATTTGGCATGCAACCAACCAGCCCACCGATTGATGTGATGTTGATGATCATGGCCGTGGTTGCAGCAGCAGCCTCAATGCAAGCGGCTGGCGGTTTAGATTATTTGATCAAAATTGCCACTAACATTTTGCATAAAAACCCTCGCCACATCACTTTCATCGCCCCTTTGGTAACTTACTTTTTTACAATGATGGCTGGTACAGGTCACGTGGCCTATTCAGTACTGCCCGTAATTGCTGAAGTGAGCCGTCGCAGTGGTATTCGCCCAGAACGTCCTTTAGGTATGGCGGTGATCGCGTCACAATTTGCGATTGTAGCTAGCCCAATTGCGGCCGCCGTTGTGGCGTTAGTCGCCTTCTTAGAACCACAAGGCATCACGCTAACGGATGTGTTGATGATCACCATCCCAAGTACCATTCTTGGTTTGGCTTGCGCGTGCTTATTCGTCAATAAAATCGGTGTTGAGCTGAAAGATGACCCAGAATATCAACGTCGCTTGCAAGACCCAGAATTTCGCGCAGAGATGGAACAAGAAGTATCGATTGCTGATATTCAAATCACGCCACAAGCGAAAAAATCGGTCGGGCTATTTTTGTTCGGTGCCATTGTGGTGGTGGTGATGGGTGCATTGCCTAGCTTGCGCCCACAATTTAACGGCTCAGCCATGGGGATGGCGCACACGATTGAAATCGTGATGCTGTCTATCGCGGCGCTGATCATTTTACTGTGCAAACCTGACGGCAACGCCATCAGCCAAGGTTCCGTATTCCATGCAGGTATGCGTGCTATCGTGGCGATCTTCGGTATCGCTTGGTTAGGTGACACCTTCATTGCTGGCCATGGTGCCATGGTCAAAGAAGCGGTCTCTGGCTTAGTGGAAGTCGCACCATGGACATTCGCGTTCGCGTTATTTGCTCTGTCGGTGATGGTCAATAGCCAAGGCGCAACAACAGCCGTGTTAGTCCCTGTTGCAATAACCTTGGGTTTGCCACCAGCCATTATTATTGCGGTTTTCGTTGCCGTTAACGGTTACTTCTTCATTCCAAACTACGGCCCTATCATCGCATCTATCGACTTTGACCGGACTGGTACCACTCGTATTGGTAAGTATATTTTCAACCACAGCTTTATGCTCCCTGGCTTGTTAAGCATGGTGTTTAGTATTGGTTTTGGGTTGTTGTTCTCCAATATTTTGATGTAATCTCTACTATTGTTACAAGGGAGCTTTGGCTCCCTTTTTATTTGTTACGTATAAAATATTGATACATATCAATAAAGCAATAAATAATTACTTCTCTTCACTCATTCAGCTTAATGAATAAAATTTCAATATATTTACCCTACAACGATTATCCGCCTATCTCCATGTCTTCGAATAAAAAGCGTAAGAATATAATTCCATTATTTACACTCAATTACCCTAAATTAAATTCCCTAAAAAAATGGTGTGTAACTCGGTACTATTGTTTTGTGAAGCAAGACAAAGTTACGCTTTAAAACTCACCTTAGAATTTATACAGATATCTGAGCAAGTGAGCATTTATGTTCACTTAATAATAATTAAAACTTTTCATTTAACGTATTTAATTGAAGTTCCAATAACTTTTTATTCTTTCACCCCTAGTAGATAATATTTTAATGGGCTGGAAGACTGAAGAACATTAGCCGCTGAACACACTCAGAATCTCGTTGTTCTCTGAGTGTAAGGAGATCGCTATGACAACCCAAACTGTATCCACGGAACCTAAAGGTGGCTTCTTTGCTAACTTTAAGTTTCCTTCCGCTTACACCATCCTTTTCATTCTAATTGCTCTTGTGGCCCTTTTAACCTGGATTGTGCCTGCCGGTCAGTATCAGCGCACCATGAATGAAGAACTGGGCAAAGAAGTGCCTATTGCGGGAACTTATCAACACGCAGAAGGTAACCCACAAGGGGTGATCGATGTGTTGATGGCACCGATTGACGGCTTTTATGACCACAACAGCTACGAAGCTGCCGCGATTGACGTGTCTCTGTTCATTTTAGTCATTGGTGGCTTTTTGGGCCTAGTGACCAAAACAGGTGCGATTGATGCGGGCATTGAACGCGTAACAGCGCGGCTTGAAGGGCGTGAAGAGTTGATGATACCCATCCTGATGGCGCTGTTTGCCGCAGGCGGTACGATTTACGGTATGGCGGAAGAATCCTTACCTTTCTACACCTTACTCGTACCAGTGATGATGGCCGCTCGTTTTGACCCACTGGTTGCCGCCGCTACCGTACTGCTTGGCGCGGGTATCGGTACGCTGGGCTCCACTATCAACCCGTTTGCCACCGTAATTGCGGCCAACGCAGCGGGCATTCCGTTTACTGATGGCATCATGTTGCGCTTAGCAATGTTAGCTGTCGGTTGGGTTATCTGTGTGCTGTACGTGATGCGCTACGCGAAAATGGTGCAAGCGGATCAAAGTAAATCGATTGTGTACGATAAGTACGAAGAGAACAAAGCTCACTTCCTTGGCAACCAAAGTGGAGAGAAACTCGAATTCACCGCCACCCGCAAAGTTATTTTGACCATTTTCGCGGCCGCTTTTGGCGTGATGATTTATGGGGTATCTGTTGCTGGATGGTGGATGGCTGAGATCTCAGCCATGTTCTTGGGCGCAACCATCATTATCGGTTTAATTGCTCGTATGAGTGAAGAGGAATTCACCACCAGCTTTATTGATGGTGCACGAGACCTATTAGGCGTA
>Ga0075011_10000127_pt1 | contig 37897 bp, 55 predicted proteins | sample TARM_MetaG_T_14_FD_72354 | JGI IMG/M metagenome (GOLD analysis project Ga0075011, IMG submission 72354) | Freshwater microbial communities from Pennsylvania, USA, analyzing microbe dynamics in response to fracking - TARM_MetaG_T_14 | ecosystem: Environmental > Aquatic > Freshwater > River...
TGATGCCCTGCTGACGACCTTCACCGCCGACCAGGTGGCCGATTTCCATGAACAGCTGAAGGCGGTGTTCGACAACCTCGACACCCAAGAGGCCACCTACCGCCATCAGGTGGATCGCCATAACAAGACGACCCACTCCCAGGTTGAGATCCTGCGCAGTGCCAAGCAGCTGGTGTCCGCCTACATCAGCGGGATCAACGCGGAGATGGGGCAGTTCTCGATCTCCGACCTCGAAGAGGTGCGGGTGGACTACCGCCTCCACCCTCGCTTCGAACAACTACTGATCGATCTCGACAAAGCTGACCTCCAAAGTGACGAACTTCAGGACAGCATGGTCTACGAACAGCTCAGCGCGTTTCAGGCTGACTTCTTCAATGCCGACGCCCGCCGTACCGGCATCCTGCTCAGTCTCGACAAGATCCTTGCCGGCGTGCACTACAAGTACCGCAAGCGTGGGGAGGAAGGCTGGACGACGAATGCCCAGTCTAACGGCACGACCATGATGATAACGACCAACCTGCTCTCGGTGCTGATGTCACGCCTGATGGACGGGGATGCCCAGGTGAGCATGCCCCTGGTCATGGACGAATTCGGCTCCCTGGCCGTCCGCAACATGCGCACCGCCCGCCAGATGGCCGAGCAGCACGGCTATTGCCTGTTCGTGGCCAACCCCAACCACGACAGCAAGATCATCTCGGTCCTCGAGCATTACGTCCACCTCGGGCTGTTCCACGCCACCCGGGCCTATGCCGAGAACCGGACTGTGGTGCACCACGGCCTGTGTGAGTCCCTCACCCGCACCGGGAAGCTCTCGGTTCGGACGGCTGCCCCCGAGAGTGCGGAAACGCCGTCAAGCGCAGAGGAGGCCGACCTGTGAACATCAAGTCGCCCTTCGTGCTCAAGCAGATCATTGAGCACCGGCAGCTCTTCACCCAGCTCGTAGCCTACATCGAGGAGAACGATGGGGACGTGGAGATCCCCTCACAGCTCTACCGGTCCATCGTGCGCCAGGCTATCCAGGCGGAAGCGGCTCAGGGGAATAGCCGCGAGTGCGAGCGCATTCGCTACACCCTTGCAGAGGACAACCTGCAGAGGGAGCGGCTGATCATTCGCAAAGACCCTGGCCGCGGCACGCTGGTGCTGGCGCCGTTCGTGGTGGACATGCTGCGCCATTTCGATGTCGGCCGCATGCGAGGGTTGAGCCAGGCCGAGCTCGAGGATCTGCGCGATGGCCTCAACCAGAGCCTCACTGCCTTCCAGGAGCAGTCCATCGATCTGGAGAACGACAACGTCAAGGATGAACTGCGCCTGCTCCGGCGGCGCATACAGGACACCCTCGGGAAGATGCAGGAGAGCGTCGCCGCTCTCGAGGCTCAGGGTGACCACCTGGCGGATCTTGTGGAGCAGCAGGACGTGGGGAGTCTCGAGGGCGCGGCCGAAACGCGCCGCGCCCTGGAGCACATCAACCGTATCTACCAGCGCTACATTCTGCCGGCCCTGGAGTTTCTCGATCCCAAGACGCGGTTCAAGCAAGGCATTCCGGCGATCACTGCCGTTCGTCGCATCGCCAATCTGGCCGCCGAAAACGACCACCCGGGGCTGAACGAGGAGCTGCAGTTCGCAGCCAACGCCATCCAGAGCTACGTCAAGGACATCGATGCCCTGCGGCTGGCGCTGGAACGCTACGTCCGCCAGGATCGCCAACAGCGACGGCAGTATGACGCCATCGAGCGGGCCTTCAACGCCATCCGCCTTGCCACGGAAGAGCGCCACGACGACAGCTTCCGCAACCTCTATATCCCGGTGCGTCACCCCTCAATCCAGTCCCCGGGCACGTTCGCGGGGATCAAGCGGATGCGCTTCAACCGCCTGGAGTGGCATGACATCGACCACCGGGCGGATATCGAAGAGTTCACTGATCGGCGGATCGAGGAGCTTCGCGCTCAGCTCGACCAGGCCGGTTCAGTCACCGTTGACCCGGCACGCGCGGGTCTCTCGGAAGCCGAGCTGCGCGAGCAACTGCGCCAGCACGAGATACAGGCACTCCTCGAGACCTGGGTGATACCGGATCACTGCCAGGATCTACACGCCTCGCTCCACGACTACCTCTGTAGCCACCTGGAGGGCTACACCCTCAACGACCTGCTCGAGGCTCTGGACTGGGTCATGGCCCTTCCTGACTTCCATTTCCATGCCCGCTTCCAACACCACGAAATAGCTCACGGCGAGCTGGCGCTGTCGTACCACCCCCTCATCCCCGGGGAAGCTCACACCAAGGAGATTACCGCATGACCGACACTCCCCTCTCCCACGACGCAAACCCCGGGCGTCCAGTCGTCAATCGCCGCCGGAGCCAGGAAGCGTTTCGAAAGCTGACCGCCGGCCAAGTCATCAACCAGACCCAGTATGAGAACGGACAACTGGTGCCCAACCCGCTGTTCGATGAACTCTACAAGGAGCGGGACAGGTACTACATAGAGGCCTACGCAAACATGGGCATGGAACTCGTGCAGCGCCCTGGCTTCTTCTACGTCCGCACGCTCAACGAGGCCCAATCCGAGGACGATTCCCGGGATCAGGAAAGCAGTGGGGCTATCCGCCAGATTCAAGGGGTGCTGCTGGTCCTGGGGCGCGGGGTACTCGAGAAAGGCTTCATGTTCGATGCTTTGACGCACCCAGATGCCGGCATCTCTCGAGAAATCCTCGATAGCATCGGCAATGACCCCACCCTTGTTCAGATCCTCAAGGCATGCAAGATGGACCAGCCTCTACCCGAGGCGGTGAAGGTGGCGCTGGTGGACCGCGATATCGCCTTCTTCAACGCCAAGGGCAATCTGGTGCTCGCAGAAGCTGGAAAGGCCTTCTTCGATGATCTGTTCACCGAGTATCAGCCCGGGGAATAGGGCGCTGGTGAAATCTCGGCTACGCTGGAAGGTATCTCCCAGCACAGGATGCGGCCAGCATGGCGTGGCCTACCTACCTCTCCCTCTACGTCGTGGCAGGCGCGATTGCCTGCCTGGCGGGCTACCACCGACTCCCCCTGGCGGGGTATCGCGCCCTGCTGGCGCTGACGGTGGCAGGGAGTGCAGTGCACTTCATGCTGATGCTTGGCCCCGCCGGCTGGGTCATCGCCCCGCTGGCGCTGGCCGGGGTCATCACCTTGATGGCCTGGAGCGACTCCCCGGAGGGTGAGTCGCCCGATGTCGCGGCTTTGACCAGGGCTGCTGTTCGCCTGTGGCGCGGCGACTAGGCACCCATCTCTTCGACAGGACGCCACACCACACGATTACGGCCCTGGGCCTTCGCCTCATAGAGCCCTTTGTCGGCCCGCTTGATGGCAGGCTTCAGGGAGCGCTCCTCCACCACCGCCGTGACGCCCATGGAAGCGGTATAGAAGAGCCTCCCGCCTTCGAAGGTATCAGCGTACAGCGGGGTTTGGGCTATCGACATGCGCAGCCGTCCGGCCACCTGCAGAGCCTGTTCCTGGGTGGCCCCTGGCAGCAACACCGCGAACTCCTCGCCTCCCATCCGCGCCAGCACATCCCCATCACGCAGCTGGCGCTGCGCCGTGTCAGCGAAGGATTCGAGTACCCGATCACCAACGTCATGCCCGTAGGTGTCGTTGATGTGCTTGAAGTGATCGAGGTCGATGGCAATCAGGCTCAGCGGTTCGTCACGGCGTCGCGCTCGTGCCATTTCCATGTGCGCCTGATCCTCCAGGTAGCGGCGGTTGCCCAATCCGGTCAACGGGTCGGTGAGCGCCTGACGCGCCAGCACCTCCTCCATCTCCTTGCGGTCGGTCAGATCGAACACCATGGCCCGCGAATGCACGAAGCCCTGGGTGGTCGTGTACGCCGATGCCTGGATCACCACCGGCAGGGTTTTCCCCTCTCGAGTGACCAGCTCTACCTCAGCCGAGCCCTCCCCCTCGGGGCCCAGCACCGCGGCGAAGGCCGCCTCGAAATCCTCTCGCGTTTCCGGTGTCACGAAATCCCGGTACTCACGAACGCCCACCACCTCGTCGGCGCTGTACCCCAACCAGGAGAGCTCCGTGCGGTTCATTTTCACCACCCGCCCATCTGCGTCCAGGGAGTGATAGCCGCAAGGAGCGTGCTCGTAGAGGTCGGCCACTTCACGGGCATTCGCTTGCGCCTCTTTCGCCAGGCGCCGCGAGTGCCGGCGCAACACAAGCTGGCGGTGGTGGCTGAAGGCCCAGTAGACCCCGAAGGCGATGGATAGCCCGTAGATCATCAGGGCCACCATCGCCACAGGGATATCCCCTACCAGCACTGAGGTCAGCGTCGGCTTTTCAAGGACGACCCCAAGCCTCCAGGGGTGTTCCCCCGAGGGGCTGGTGATCATTCCCGCGCGGCCCCGGTAGGGCTGCGTGCGAATGTCATGGGTGGCAAAGCTCACGAGGCGATCATCCACCTCGATCTCGCCTGTGTTGCGCCAGGTGATCGCATTCCACAGCTCAGGGGCGATCTCGGGGAAGAACGCTCCAAACTCAAGACTCCCCTCCTCCCGCGAAGCAAGAAGCCAGGTGCCTCGCGCATCCATCATGAAGGGCTTGATCCCCTCTTCGAGGGAGAGCACATGACGGACAGGCGCAATGAGCCGAGCCCAATCCAGCCGAAACAGCAGCACGGCCTGGCGCTCGCCATCAGGCCCGAATACCGGCGTGGCCACATCCACAACCGGCCCTGCGTCGCCTCCCCGGGCCGATGCTGGCAGATACGGCGAGGAAATGAACATGTCGCGCCGCCCGAGGCTCATCGCCTCCAGGAAGTACCCCCTCTCCGCGTGCATGACCGGATCAAAGGCAAACGCCGGGTCAGTGGCCACTACCAGCTCCTCGCCCTGGGTGTCGATCAGGGCCACCTGGGCGTAGCGACCATAGTGCTCAAGAAAGGCGTCGAACAGGCTCTCAAGCTGCTCGCGTGAAAGTGCAACATGCGCCTCTCTTGCCGGGACATCGGGTGGCGCGAGACGGCTACTAAGGAAGCGCTCGACTGCTGGTTTTTCGGCCGAGACGAGCACATGACTCAAGCTCTCGTTGATCGCCTGCCTGAGAGTCTCGTGACCCGCCTCAAGCATGGAGTCGGCGCCAGCCCTTTCGACCTCCTGCCGGGCATCTATGTAGGCGGTGGCGATCGGGCGAAGCGTCGCGGTCACCAATACGACGGGCACGGCGACAGCCAGGGTGACGCGTGAAGCAAGGGATTTCAGCTTCACCGGCTGTCCTCCGGCAAGCTGTCAGACAGAGTGGCGATATCGTCGGCAGGGACGGGCCTCGAGAAGTAATACCCCTGCAGCAGGTCACACCCCCTCTGCGCCATGTCCCAGCCCTGCTCGGCGTCTTCAATCCCTTCCGCCACGATGCATAGCCCCATTCGGTGAGCCATCAGAACAACCCCGTCGATGATTGCGGCATTACTCTCGTTGCTCGCCGCGTCCTGGGTAAACCCTCGGTCGAGCTTGATCTTGTGGATCGGCAAGTCGCGCAGATACTCGAGGCTGGAGAAGCCAGTGCCGAAGTCGTCCAGCGCCACCCTGACACCGAACGCCCCCAGCTGCTCAATGATCGATACCACCAGCTCGACCCCCGCCAGCATGACGCTCTCCGTCACCTCGAGCTCCAGCAACTCACCCGGGAGCCCGGAGGACGAAAGAGCCTGCTCTACATCCGCCAGGAAGCCATCGCGGCCGAATTGCGGCGAGGAGATGTTCACCGCGACAGGTATCGAGCGCCCGGTGGATTGGCGCAACGCCTCAGCTTCCCGGCAAGCTTGTTGGAGCACCCAGCGCCCCAGCGGAATGATCTGGCCCGTCTTCTCAGCTAGGGGAATGAACTCCCCGGGCGACATCACCCCGTGAACGGGGTGATGCCAGCGCACCAAGGCCTCCATCCCACAGATGCGCCCGGAAGATGCGTCCACGACAGGCTGGTAGTGGAGATGGAACTGCTCATCCCGGAGTGCCACATAGATGTCATGACGCAGCAGCACCTGGGATTCGCTGGCACGCTCAACGCTCGGGCGATACCACTGCCAGGCATTGCGGCCCTGAGCCTTGGCAGCCGCCATGGCAAGCTCAGCACGCTGCAGAAAGTGGTGGGGATGACCCACATCACCGGATGACCGTGCCAGGCCGATGCTGGCGCTGACATGCAGCGGCTTGCCGTCGATCTCAAAGGGTTGAGCGAGGGAGTCGAGGAGGTTGTCGGCAACGACCTCAGCCTCCCGGGTATCTCGGGGTGCCGGCAGGAGCAGCGCAAACTCGTCGCTCACCAACCGAGCCACCGATACATCGCCGCTCTGGCACAATGCCTCGAGACGTCGAGCAACAGCCACGAGCAAGCGATTCCCTACGGCATGGCCAAGCCCCTCGTTGACCGCCCTGAAACCATCGAGATCAACATGCATCACCACTGCCAGGCCGCCGGCATCGGCAAGGGCGCCAGCCACCTGGGTCTTGAAGGCTGTCCGGTTGGGAAGACCGGTCAGCGGATCATGTGCCGCCTGATAGGCGATCTGGACCTGCTGCTCTCGCTGGTGCGTGACATCCTCCTGGATGCCAATGAAATGCGTGCAACGCCCCCGGGAGTCAAACACAGGGCTGAGGGAAAGGTGATTCCAGAAGGGCATGCCATCCTTTCGGTAGTTGATCAGCGTGACCTCGGCCCCCTCCTTGGCTGCCAGCGCTTCGCGGATCTTCGATACCGACGCCTCGGACGTTGCCTCCCCCTGGAGGAAACGGCAGTTCTGACCCAGCACTTCATGGCGCTGGTAGCCGGTAAGCGACGTGAACGCCTCGTTGGCATAGACAAGGGGCATGTCAGGCGCCAAAGCATCCGCCATGATGATCCCGTTTGGGCTCGCCTCGACTCCCCTCTCCAACAACCGGAGTGCCTCTTCCTGGCGCTTTCGCTCGGTGACATCCCGGCATACCCCGTAGACGCCGACCACCTCGCCATCGAGGGAGACCGGAAAGTTGAGGATCTCGAGGTCGTAGGCATGCCCAGAGTGGTGACGCCCTCTGGTCTCGTACTGGCGCGATCCTCCGGCCCGAGCAGCATCAAAGCCAGCCTGGGTCAGCGCGTGATACGCGGGATCGATGAAGTCGTTGAAGTGCCGGCCGAGCAGCTCAGATTCGGCGTACCCGGTGATTCGCTCCAGGGCAGCATTGCCGCGCTGGAATCGCCCCTCAAGATCAAACTCGTATACCCCGTCCGGGTGGTTCACAAACAGCGAGCGATGCCACTCGGCGAGAGCGCGGTGGCTCTTGGAGTCACGGTCACGCACCATCGCCAGGGTGATAAGCGCTGATGCCTGCTTGAGCCAGCGCCGCTGATCATCAGTGGGGTGGCACGGAGCCTTGAAGTAGACCCCGAAAGTACCGAGCAGCTCGCCCCCAGAGGTCAGCACCGGGCTTGACCAGCAAGCCCGCAGCCCCTCCGTGAGCGCCTCATTCCGAAAACTCGCCCACAGCGGATCTTCGGCAATATCCTCACTCACCACCATCTCCTGGAGATAGGCAGCACGCCCGAAGGAGCCAGCATCAGGGCCAATCCTCACCGCCTGGAGCAGCTCTCGATAATCAGGAGAAAAGCGCTCACTGGGCTGAAGACTCAAGGTCATCGTGTCGGCATCAAAGGCCATAAACGCCACCGCGGCGCCCGGCAGCATTGTCTCGATCCATCGGGCAATGGTATCCAGCGTCACAGGTAGCGGTGCCTGCTGAGAGATCAGCTCATGCACCTTCTGCTGGGCCTCCATCAGCGGAAGTTCTCTCAGCACTTTGGGCTCCAAGGGTTTCAAGTTGGGTAATGGGTACAGGATGCCACACCCCAGCCTTGCCGCAGGGGATTTAACCCATCCGACAAGGTGCTCATGGTGGCGAAAGGTGGCTGCCGTCGTTACGACGGTCGCGGGCGCTAGCGCCGCTTGGGGAAGGTGATGATGGCTTCGAGAAGGCTTCCGTCCCGGGTATCCGAGAAGAGCAACTTCACGACAAACTGGATCAATGCCAAAGCAAGAATCCCCATGTAGGTCTGCCAGGCCTGCCAATCGTAGTCATGGCCGAGCAAAGCAATGCCCAGAAGGATTAGCAGGGTTGGAAGTCCCGCCACCAGAACAGCGGCAAAGGCCACCGCCAAGCATGATGTGGCGATGCGTCGCCACTGCCCCCGAGTCACCACGAACCTCATGTCAGCATCAGCCCCGCGGTGATCAGGGCGATGCCCAGATAGGTCTTCCAGCTTGACCAGGCGAGGTCGAAGCCCAGCAGAGTGAAGGCCAACGCCACCATGCCCGGAACAAACAGCAGCGCCGCAAGCGCCAACACGAAGTAGAACGAGGCGCCGGTCGCAATGCCGAGCCGGGAAAACAGTTTCACCGCGAGCCCTCTGCGTGGTTGAACACGTTGTCAGAATATTAAAGCCGAAAGAATACCGGACAGGAATCCCTGCCGAGATTCCCACATAGTATCCGGCTAGCGGCGATAGAGCTGCTCACCACAGTGTCGGCATTCGAAAATCGGCCCCCAAACCGTCTTGTGCTGCCAAATGCTCCCCGATCCGCACTCACAGCACCGCACCCCTCTCCCCGTCTCGCATTCGGGGAACTCTTCGAAATACTCCCTGAGGGTAGGCAAAGAGCGATGGGCCGCGAGTTCGCGGTAGAAACAGAAGGCGATAAAAGCACACATCAACCCCATTCCGATGGGGAAAAGCTGGGGAAGGTGTCGTGCTATCTCCATGGGTTACTCCTCCACCGACTGGGTTGAGCTCTGCTCCTGGGCCGACCTGTGAGCTGCTGTCTTCTCCTTCAGCTCTTCCAGGATCACCTCGGAGTCCTCATGCAGCTTCCATCCTGCACCGCAATGCTTGGTTGACCACATGCCTTCGTGCCATTCGATCCGGCGGGGCTCAGGGCAGAAAGGTGTCAACCGCCCCAGAATCTCCTGCCTGCCAGCAGGGGATGCCTCATTCCACGCTTCATCCATCAGCACCAGATCAGCATGCCAGGCCGCTGAGGATGGCGCCCCGTTAAGGCCTCGATAAGCTGGCGACGACAAGATACGACTGTCTTCTTCGGGCGCACGCACCACCGGCCTATCCGTAACCTCCACGTCCACTTGGGCAACGAGATCACTGTCGGGCGTGATGCGGTAGTGAGTGGCTGCGGACATCGCCGCTTCAATCGCCGACTCAATGCACCCGAGGAAAGCATGGGTATCCACCCAGGTAGATACGTCCTTCACCACTACACCCCGATGGGTGAGACGAACCTTGGCGCTGGCTTCCCGCAGCCAGGCTACCGGCAGGGAAAACCGCTGCCAGTGACAGAGAGGGTCAGAAATACCCCCCGAAAGGCGTGCGAGGTCCAATCGACCAACCCCGACCACCGGGGCGCTGGAATGGAATACTGGACTTGTCATTGATCATCTCCTTCGATGAATCCGTCTCGAGAGTCGCATCCACGACCGACACCGAGCAGCTGCTGATAGCTGGCCTTCAGGGCTTCTTCGCCCAAGCCGGCACCCGGCTTCAAGGCATCTATGTGCCGCCAGGTAGCCAACTCCTCCTCCAAGAGGTAACGGTAGGGGTCGTGCGCCAGGCCACACCGGTAGGAACCATCGGGCATCGCTTCCAGTGCCCGGCACACTTCGTGGTCACCCAGCTCTCTCCCCAGCGAGCAAACCTCTTCGATGCAGCAGAGGCCGCAGCCATTACATGGATCGCCCTCTCGGGGCTTGTCGAGCAGCTGGACGGGGATCAGCCCTGTCACGAGCCCTCTCCCTTCAGGTCTGGGCGCTCCTCCACAAAGGTGTGCAACATCTCCCACCACAGGCCGGCGTTGTCCTTGGGGAATTCCATCGGGAACCGCTCGGGCGACTTGGCATTTTCCTGGCGCCACCAGGCCTCGAAGGCCTCCAGCTCCTCTCGGGATTCTCTCAGAAAGGTATCCAGTGACATGCTCATGAGACCCACACCCTCTTGATGTCCGCCCAGTCGTACAGCGCCGCCAGCATGTTGTTGCAGTCTTCTTCAGCGGTGAAAGCATCGTCATCGTCATAGCTTGAGGCGGTGAGAGCCTCCATTCCGTCGACTACCTCGAGCAGCGTGAAGTCGGTCTGCTTCCCCATCTCCAGCCACTCAGCAGGCAGCTGGCGCTTGAGGCGCTCCGCAACGCGATTGGCCACCCATGCCGCTCGTTCGTCGGAGCTGGCACCTTCCGGGGCAGCGTCTTGTGCCAGAAGGTCCTTGATGCGAATCTTCCGATCCCACACCGGGCGCCCCTGAGCGCGACGGTCCTGGGCAATCTCGTGTGTGGTGAGCAGATGCTCCACTGAGCGTGCAGTCGACATGCCATCTCTCCTCTGTCCGAACGCCTGGCTGCAACCAGGCGAAGATTTCAGGTGTTGGCTGCAAGGATCCGGGAGACCGTCTCACCGAGTACCGTCACCACCACATCAAAGTGCATCTGCCCATCCTCGAGACGCTCCGGCACCTCCCGGAGTAGCCCGAGACGGCCCAAGGCCTTCGCGGGACGAAACTCGTCGCGCTCGCATTCAACACGAGACCCCGCCTCAATCTCCTGGCCGACAGAAACAATCAGCCGAGCCTGTGCCCGTGTCAGCCTCTCAGCAACAGTAGCGATTGCCTGGCGATACGCCTCAGCCTCGACCATGGAGCGAACCAGCCCCAGCGAGTGCGAATGCCCGGGGAGTGCATCGAACTTGGCCCCGGCAGCACGCACAACACCATCGGGAAGGATCGCCGTGCTGTCCCACGCCAGCAGTTCGGCGGAAAACTCGGGCAGACGATCACGAATCATGGACTGCACTTCCTGGCGGAGAGCATGTGCTTCTTCAGGGGTGGTGATGCTCGACATGGTGAGCTCCTGTTCTATAGGTCGGCGCTTATGAGGCGGGAATGGTCCATTGCATACGGGAGGCGTGAGGCGGCATGCTGACGGCATCAACCACTCCGCTATGCTCTCGAGTGATGCGGTAAGCCAGCCGGTGGCTGTTGTGGCGGGACGCCTCAAGATCGGCCTTGCAGACAGCCTTGGCGCTTTCCTGGCGCGGCCAGGGGCCAGCGCCAATCCTGACCCACTCTCCTGCGGCGCCTCCCCCACCCCTGATCTGTCGCTCCGCATACCACATGGATACCTCCTAGCCCTCGGCGTGAACACTGGAGAGCACGTCGTGCCCGGTCCGATAGCGGCGCACCGCTTTGATGACCGCCTGCATGTCGCCCATCGCCACCTCCCGGCTGAGCAGGCCTGATATCCGCGATAGCGCCGTGTCATTGAAGGCCACCTCCCAGCGCCCCGTCAGCTCGCTGCGCTCTATCCGGCCACCATCGGTCGGATGGTCGTTGGTCAGCGCACCGCCCGGGGTGAGCTCCACCCAGCCCTGCGGGAGATTCAAGGTGTCATCCATGGCGCCTTCCCCCTTGCGCGCACTCATGACAGCCTGTCCCGCATCGCGTCGATCTCCAGCTTCTCCAGCCGGTCTCGCAGCGCCGCTAGTCGGTGCTCCAGGGACTCCACATGCTCGGCCAGGGCGAGGTTGCCAGGGCAGCCCAGCTGCTCGGCACGCTTACCCAAACGCTGGCGCCGCTCCTGCTCCCACCGAGCCTCAGTCTCCCGCTCGAATGACTCCAGCTCAGCGCGATGCGCTTCGAATCCCGGAGTAGCGGCAATGTCCCAGCAAGGGTCAGTCATCCACTGCGCTTTGAGCTGGTTAAGCTCATCAGGAGAACGTTTCTCTGTTGTCTCGCCCATCTTTCACATCCTCAATCAACATATAACTGTGGCTGGCACCTTGGGTGTCAGCTGCGGTTAAAAGTCCAGGCGACGAAATCCTTGGCGGATGGCTCCGACAACTTCCCGGCGGATCTCATACTTCGCAGTATTGATCGCACTACGAGTGATACTGCGTGCAGTTTCCTCTATCACCCCCGGCTCGCGCTTGGGTGCCGGGCGATAGGCATAGTTGGCAGCCTGGCGAGGCACGCTGGCACTGGTACGCGAAGACACCACCGGGGCCTGCTGCACATGTGCAGGCCGTGCGTAGCGCTGAACGGCCGGCTGTGGCGCGGCGGGCATGACATCGCGCCCCAGGCGGATCACCTGAGAGTCGGCCTGCGCGGCGCCAGCCAGCAGTGAAGAGATGGTAAGGGTAAGAAGTGCTTTCCTGATCATCATGGCTGCCCCCTTGATGAATGTTAGATTTGATTCGATGGCTTAATGATGAAGCATATTTCGCACTACTGCAAGAAATATATTTCGCTTCATGTTTATTGACTACACCTCTAGGGGTGTATATACTCGTGCAGTGGCTACCGCCGCGAACACGACAGCAACCGCTAAAGGAGAAGGAACATGGCACAACGCCGCAACAGCCGCGCCAGCCTATACGGCGCCTTCCAGCGCAAGAAACGCGAGCAAGCCAACAAGCAGCGGGGTCCCGGCCCTCTGGCACGCCTGCCGCGACACGAACCCACCTATCTCATGCAGTACGGGCGCCTGCGCTATCCGCGCCTCAAGGATCGCGAGGAGAGCCGGCGCTTCGCTTATATCTCCTCCACCTATGCTCACCTGCTCTCCAATGGCAGCCATTCGATCCAGGCGCTCTGCGACAAGATCCAGGCGACCTATGACACCGAGGGCGATCACGTCGATGCCGCCAAGCACCGAGATAACATCGCCTTCCTCCAGAAAATCAGCCATTGAACGCAGCAGGCCGCCCAATGATGGGCGGCCCGCTGTGGCTGCTACTGTTCGACGCGATCACGACTCGTCGTAATCGTCGTACATCGGGATCGAACCGTATTCCCCATGGTCACGGAACGAGTGCCCCATGTAGCGTGAAGCATCTTCCTCTCGCTCGAAACTTGGAATGGCGGTACGAAACTCCTCGCGAACTTCATCCAGTGGATCAGGAGGGAGCGGCTCGCCCGGGAAGTCACGGTTACTTCCTCCCCGCGGCTGCTCCGGCCTTGGGTGCGCCGCTGCTGGACGGCTTCGGTTCTTGCCCCGCTTTCGCTTCCCAGGAGTCGGAGGTTTCGACTTGGGTGACACCCCCAGAAGCTTCGCCAGCTTCTCCTCCATCTGGTTGTTGCGTGCCACCTGGGCAGACTGCTCCTCTCGCGAGGGTTGGCTTGGCCGGGCCTGGCGACTCGGACGCCGGGGGCGCTCATAGCCTTTCTCGGCCACCTGCATGCGATTGAGCCGCTGCACATAGGCCTTTTCCCGGCGCCGACGATCTTCCTTCTCGAGCTGCTCTGGCGTGAGGTTGCGTCGCCGCTTCTCCTCGCTCAAGCGCTTCTGCTGCCGCTTCTGGCATTTCCTGCGCCACTTCTCGCGATCTCGCTGCTCCTCGGGAGAGAGCCCCGGACGCGCAACACGAGGGCGATCATCCCGGCTATTTACCCGAACCGTCCGCTGCTTTTCCTTCTCGCGAGCTTCACGATACGACCTTGCCTGCCGACGACGAACCTCCGGCGAAGCCGCCGCACCGACCATCGGGCGTGGCGGCTGCTTGGCCGCCTCATCGGTCAAGAACCCGCTGCCACCACACACCGGGCAGTTGGGCGCTTCACCGCCTCGACAGCGCGAACAGAATTCCATATGTCCTCCATCACCGCTCCCTCAAGACACTTCGGTAGTATAGGGGCCATAGCCACCAGATCGGGGAAATCATGGAATGTCCAAAGTGTGGGGCGGATAGCCTCGAGCCCAGCGACCGCTTTTGCAGAAAGTGCGGCGCTGAGATCACTCAACGACCACCACATGCGCATACCACGGAGCCGCCCGCACCCCGGCGCCAGCCGGTTTCTCGTGGAGAGGTGCCCCTGGAGGAAGCCATCTACGCGGATGCCGAACCCGCGGCGCTGCCCTTTCCCGACAGGCCTGTTGGCGTCGGCGGGCTCCTCAAGTTCTTCGCCATCGTGGTCTGCATTATCGGCCCCATCATCGGCTTCGTGGCCGTCCTGGGGGAATACACCTCCGTCGAAAACGAGGTCCCAGAGATCACGTCCATACAGGGCTGGAGGGAAATGAAGGCGGCAGCCTTCGCTCTCTATGGGCTCAGCACCCTACTCCTCTTCTGGGCAGCCCACCTCGTCTACAACAGGAAACGCTCCTCAACACCAGGCAAGGTGATTGCGGCACTGTGGATTGCCGGGCCTGCACTGACGGTCGCGCATATCGCCGTAAGCTACTGGGTAGCACCCCCGGAGATTGCCGGGGCCATGGCCGGAGAAGCCATAGGCGGCACGATCGGCACCGCGTTCTGGACTATCGTCTGGTCGCTCTACTTCCTGAAGTCCAAGCGAGTGGCCAACACCTACCGCCGCTACGCCTAACCACCCCCACAACGCAGAGCGGGGCGCCAGATGCGCCCCGCTCTCCTTCTTTTCGGGCTCCCCAGCTCACGACGCGTCTTCGCTAAGCTCCATCGACACCTGGCGCCGGGTCCAAGCGTCACCTGACTTGACGGTCTCGACCAGCTCCACCGTCCTGGTCGTGATGGCTTTCACCTGGCCGTGATCCTTGCCCAGGTAGGCCCCAACCTTCACGTTATGAACGTGCCCATCCGGGGACTCAATCAGCGCCGAGCGCTGGCTGCCAAACTCCATCATCCCCACCAAGGACAGCGCATCCCGGTCATACTGCTCCAGTACCTCGGGAGCGCGGCCACCATCAGGCGCCTCTGCCAGACCCTCACCGGCACCCGCGCCAGCTTCCGGCATGCGAGGGATAAAGGGATTGCGAAGATCGTTGCCCTGGTAGGCTTCATGCGTCACCTGGGGTAGCTCGGGAACACTCACTTCCGGAGGATTGCCCGGGCGCTGGCGGATTTCCGTTACCTCCTGCTCCAGCTGCGCCAGGTTGGAATCCGCACACCCGGCCACCAACATGGCAGCGCCGAGGGTCACCATGATGCCTTTCGCTGCGTGCCTCATGCCTCATCCTCCTTGGCTCGCTCTGCCTCAGCCGCGGCACGCTCGTCGTCTGTCCGGTAGCGATATGTCCTGGCCAGCAAGGCGAGCGACACGCGTCCGTCACGCACGTCAGATGCCGGCGTGAATGTCATGTCGTGCAGCGTCACGATGCGAGACATCCCAGCGACTTCTGCCAGGAACCCCCCGATCTGATGGAAGGTGCCTTCCACCGCCACATCAAAGGGCTGCTCAACATAGAACTCGCGCTCAACCGAACTCCTCAGTCGAATGGAAGCCTCATCGAGGTGATGCTGGGCCGACGCCTCGCTGATGGCGTCGAGTAGGCCCGGCACTTCAGTATCCGTCGGGAGCATCCCTCGCAGCTTGACCATCTGCTGCTCAAGGGCCTCGACCTCACCCTCCATGCTGCGCAGTGATCTGAGCTGCGACACCTGGCTTCGAAAGTCCCGGATAAGCTCGCGCTCCTCGGCCTTCTTGTCAGCCAGCGCCTCGCGCTCACCGGGCACCAGGAACCAGGACCCAGCACCAAACACCAGTGCGAAGACAAACGCTCCGGATATCACCTGAAGACCGAGCGGCCACCCACCGGACTCCTTGATATCCAGTGATCCCCAATCCAACTCCTTGAGCTGGCGGATCTCAGCCTTGAGTCCCATCACCTTCCTCCAGGTCTGCCGCTAACGTTGAGCCCACCTTGCCCGCGGGCTGCTCCTCGACCGACAGGCGAAACACGCGCAGCGCCTGATCGGCATCACCCTCAACGGACTCAACCTCCGAGAAGTCAGGGTTGGTCAGCGACGGCTCGGCAGACAACTTTCGGATCTGGTTCGACACCTGCTGATTGCTCGATGCGAAGCCCCTCAAGTGGACCTCCCCGCCCTCTCGCCGGATAGAGTCGTAATAGACCCCATCCTCGAGGCTCGTCACGATGCCATTGATGACATGCACTGCCTGGGTTCGCCCCTCCTGCAGTGCGGAGAACACCGCCACCTGCTGCTCGAGAGAATCCAGCGTCGCCTCGACCTCGCTGATCTCCTGAATCCGGTCACTCATGGTTGCCACGGCACCCTCGAGGTACTCGACACGCTCCTCTTGTGCGGCCACCTGCTGCCCGTAATGCCACTTGAGACCAAAAACGCTGCTGCCGGCGTGTGTTGCCACAACGGCCATGGAGGCATAGAAGATTGTCCGACGCCGTGCATTACGAACCTCACGCCACGGCATCAGGTTGATTTCGATCGGGTCCATCACACCCCCTTCATGGCGAGGCCGGCGGCCGTCAGCATCGCGGGACCGTCCTCGCGCAGTGCATCCACATCCACACGAGACTCATTGATGACCATGCCGGTAAATGGGTCGGCTATCGTCACGGGCAGGCCCGTCACATCCGAAAGCTTCTCCACGAGGCCCGGGATTACGCACGACCCTCCCGCAAGAATGATCCGGGAGAGCTCGACTCGATGGTTCACGGTGGCATAGAGCTGCAGGGAGCGAATGACCTGGTCGCACAACTCGTCAATGAACGGGCCGAGAACGAGATTTTCATAGGCTTCGGGCAAGCCACCTCGGCGCTTGCCGAACCCCGCCTCGCTGACAGAGAGCCCGAACTGCTTGGCGATCCTGTCCGTCAGGTCGGCCCCGCCCAGGAAGATTTCCCTGTTGTACTGGGAGCGGCCCCCCACCAGGGCATGGAAGCCGGTGAGTCGCGCCCCGATATCGATCAGTGCTGCACCTTCGTTCTGATAGGAGAAACCTTCGATCCCCGAGGCCAGCCACCGGTATGCCCGCTCCATGGCGTATGTCTCGACATCAGCCACCTCCGGCTCAAGGCCTGCCTCGCGGAGAGCCTGAGCGCGCTCGTTGACGTTCTGCCGCCGGCAGGCAACGACCAGCACCTCATCTCGATCCATCCGGCCATCGGGAGCCCCGAGACGCTGGAAGTCGAACGCCACCTCACTCATCGGAAACGGCATTTCCCCGTCAGGCATGGTCTCAAGACGGGCGAATATCTCGTCGTTGGTGAGGCTCGCCGGGTAATTAAGGGTCTTGGTGATAGTCCCTTGCGACGGGATCACTACGGCAGCCCGGCGTGTCTTGGGCTTGGCCGCCCGCACTACGTCCTGCAGGACATTGGAAACGTCGATGCTGTCCTGGATACGATGCTCAACCACCGAGCCCTCCCTGACGGGCCGAACGGAATAGCTGTCAACACGGACCCCCTCCTTACCCCGGCTCAGCTCAATCAGCTTGATTGTCGCGGAGGTTATCTCGATTCCAATAAACCGCTTACGCCGACGCCTGCCTAATCGAAGTCGCATATCCTCCATCACCTTTAACATTTTGCGTTAGTGCTACATGTTACCGGATTTGGTGCGGATTATGGCACGATAGACAGCAGCCACCCGTCCGTCGCAGGCAACTTCATGCTATCCGTCCTGACAACACTCTGTGGAGCGATCTGCTTTTGGACCGCGCCCCAGGAAACGCAAACCTCGGCACCCCCGTCTGCATCATCGGCCACGCCTTACCATGACTCAGTGGTTGATCGGCCCATCCTCCAGCTCGACACCAACATCCTGCTGGCCCCAGTGGAGCGCTATACCGGACGCATGGACAGCCGGTCTTCCTGGTGGAACCCACGCTTCTTCGGAAAATCAGCGGCACAGATGGCCGACATGGAGCAAGACTGGAAGTCTCCCCTGCTCGCGGCATACCACCAGTTTGTGGCCGGCGGCGGGGAGAACGGCATGGCCATCACCTTCCAGGTCAACGGACAGCCAGCCTGCTTGCTGGAGGCCGAGGTGCTGTCCGACCTGGATCGACTCATTACGCACCCGGCCGGCGACGACAACCACCTCAAGATGTTTCTCGCCTGGCATGAGTACGGGCACTGCGTATACCACGCCAAGCGCGGCGGACAGGTACAGGCCGCTACGCGCCCTGACATGGAGAGCCAGGAACGCTATCGCATTGAGCTATTTGCTGACGCCTTCGCCATGACCCAAATGTGGGACCGTCACCGACTGGACGCACTCGAGATGATCGTGGAGCGTCGGGAGCGGGGGCTTATACTGAACTCGGATAGCACGCACTGGACGGTGCCAGGGGTGACTAGCTGGCGTGAGTATCTGGGCAGGGGTGGTGATGACCACCCCATTGAAACCCTCTACACCTGGGTTGTTGAGCACGACTGGGTCTCGATAAGAGACGGAGAGCTTGCCCAGCGGTAGCAGCCCCCCCTTCACGTTGACGACCTAGAAAATTCGCGTCCGCACACCAGCCACACCAGATTTTAGATCGTGCGAATCACCTATTGCCGGCACGTGACGCGATACCATGATGGACAGCCGCGGCCGTTGCCGCTTATCGCACGACGCAAGGAGTCATCATGTTTTTCCGTAACGCGCACCCCTTCCGCCTGCATGGCGATCACTCCATCAGCTTTGAGACCCTCCAGGATGCCGTAGCAGAGAAGTGCAGCCGCCCTCTTGGTGGTAGCGAGCCCACGCGGATGGGCTGGACGGCACCGGCTGGACGCAACAGCGAGATCCTCGTGCACGAAGTACAGGGCCAGCGCCTCCTGACGGCACTCCACCAGGAGCGCAAACTGCCCGGCGCTGTGGTCAAGGAAGAAGTTGAGGAACGCTGCGCGGAACTCGAGCGCATCACCGGGCAAGCTCCGAACCGCCGCCAGAAGCAAGAGATCAAGGAGAAGGTTTATGAAGAGCTCCTGCCCCGAGCGTTTGTGGTCTCCAAGCGTATCGACGTGTGGTGGGACCCCGCCAGAAATCTGATCTGCATTAACACCGGCTCCAGCAAGCAGGCCGAATCCGCACTGGATCTGCTGCGCGAGACGCTGGGCAGCCTCAAGGTCACCCCGCTGGCCACCAAAGCCCTCCCCGTTCGCCGCATGACCGAATGGCTCAACGATGCAGGCACGCGCCCCGCCTGGCTGGCGCTGGGCGAGAAGGCTACCCTGCAGGCTCGCGATGAAAGCGCATTCGTTGCCAAACAGGCCGACCTCGAAGGGGAAGAAGTGCAGACCATGCTGGCGAGTGGCCACCAAGCCACCCAGCTCGCCATCAATGCCGAGAGCCTGGCTAGCCTGACGCTCACGGATGGCTTCACGCTGAAAGGCCTGAAGTTCGATGATGCGTTGATTGAAGAAGCCAACGACATGGACGATGGTGGAGATGCCATCGGCAGGCTGGAAACTGACTTTATCCTGATGACCTCAGCGCTGAATGAGCTCATCGACCACCTGGTTGACGCCCTCGACGGGGAAGCGGTAGCCGGAGAGGCTGGACAGGACCAAGCAGCCGCCTGATCCACACGTCAGCCCATGCAGCTAGAGGTCGCCCTGGGAAGGGCGACCAATCCCGACAACAGGACGCGAGAGATACCATGGCCATTCTCCACCTTTCCGGAATTTCGATCTCCTATCCGACTCCCGAGGACGGAGTAGCGGCAGAGCCGATCATCAGCCATGCCGAGAGCGATCAGTTCACGGTATCGATGACCCTGGAAACGGCCCAGGACCCCGGCGCCCTGCACGCTATCATCCGTCGCCACATGGACGGCGCCAGCAGCAAGATCACCCTGAACAACGAGCAGATCCAATTCATCGACCAGCAAACCCGTCAGCGCGAGGTGGTCGGCATCATGCAGTGGCGTTACGCGCAAACCCTGCTGGAATGGGTGGAGGCGGCCGAGATCACCCCCTTTGCTGAGATCGACAGCCAGCACGACCAGCGCAAGTCCGCATGATCTCTACGGGCGCCCCTGTGGCGCCCACCCCTTTCTGGTTTGTAACGCAGTACATTCCATAACGCGTTGTATTTCACATCACGTTTCGAATAGACCACGTTTCGAATAGACCACGTCTCTTATAGGCGCCCCGACAGGCGCACACCGCCACTCCGGCTTGACCTACACCCCTAGGCGTGTATACTGACCCTAACGGCAACCGCCGACATCCACCCGGGAAACCTCCCAGGACTAAGGTGAAGACCATGCGCCAATCTCCGTACCAAGCCATCATCGCCCAGCACTCCGAGCAGGACCCGCGCATTATCGAGGGTCTCATGCGGCTACAGCATGGCACGCTCGACGCCCTGAGCCTCCCCGACTTCAAGCACGAGGTTCGCCTTGCAGAAGGCATCATCGCCGAGGTCGGTATCGACACAGCCAAGCGCTACGCCGGCCTGACCATCGGCATGCAATCCGCTTGAGCTCGGAGGAGAGAGACATGCTCTACTTTGCTGCACGCCATCGCGACACCCGGCTCTGGAACACCTTTGTCAGCGCCGCCGGCCTCCCCGAGCCCGAGTGGGAGGTATACCCCACCGAGGCCGACACACCCGACACCGCTTTGCGGCACGCCCAGGGGATCGCCCAGGCCATGCAAGCCCTTCCCGACAGCGAGCAACAACTACTGCTGGCGCTTGCCCTGGAAACCCAGCACTGGCGAGCCCTGGATGAAGCGCTGCCTGAAGGGCTATGCATCCACGTCCCGGAGGCCTGGCGGGACAGCCTGGCGGGACTCGAGCGCCGCCGGCTTGTCACTGTTGTCGACCATGAAGCCCGTGAGGTAAGGCTTCAGGGGCACTTCAAGCACTACCGCCCGGCACCGCCGAATACGGTCCAGATGGCCGCGTAAACCACAGGGGGGCAAGCGCCCCCTTCCAAGAGGAGGTTCTATGCCCCACAACCAGCCCCACGACATGGACGCACGCTTTTCCTGGCTACCAACTCTGGATCCAGAAAGCCCAGCGGACGCTGCTGACGCCTTACCCGGCGAGGCTGAGTCCCGCGCCTATCACGATGACGACCCCCGCGGGTTCTGCTCCTACGTGGAGTTCCTTGCGGATGCGATGGATGCATTCAGGAATGACGGCGGCGATGAAGAGGACGACACCCTCTCGCCACTGATGATCATGGTGGTGGAGACGGATGACGGCGACATCTACCAGGTCACGGAAGACATCGCTAGCCGCCTCACCCTCTGGGCAGGCGGATGCCTCGAGGGCAGCACCGACAACGCCAGGACCATCGGCGGGATCGGCTTGCGGCTGAGCCAGTCACTCACCGGCATTGCCTACGCCTACTCTGGCGATACTGAGTGGGAGATCGCCGGAACCATGGTGATGGATGCCCTGCCGGACGTTCCCGGCGCTGAGTGAAAGCCGTTCACTGCCAATATCCGCAGGAGACAATCATGACGCCCGACCAGTTTGAAGCCATCCAGAAACTAATCCGCGGCAAACCCAACTCGGCTGGCAATGAAGCCGCCCGGCTGGTGTTGGTGGAGGGGATATCCCTCACCGAGGCTGCCGCCCAGGCCGGCACGACCTATACCGGCGCCTGGAATGCCACGAGGCGTTACGAGGATGCCTACACCTTGATCACCACCCATTTTGGTGGGGATGCGCCCCGCAGCGACGACAATGCCAGCTAAGCCAGGAAATCATCATGACCACACCCTCTGAATTCCCTATCGACGCTTTCGACAGGATCAAACAATCCCCGGGCGACTTCCGTCTACTCGAAAGGGTCCCCATTACCCGGGATGACACCACCTTCCCGATCGCGCCCAACCCTCCCGTGGGAGATGACCGCCCTTTTATCATCCTGGATGTTGAAACGACCGGTTTCGATCCAAGCGTAGAGAAGATCATCGAGATTGGGCTGGTCACCGGACTCTACAGCCCTTCAGCGAACCGAATCACACAACTGACAGGGGCCTATTCGCAATTTGAAGATCCCGGCAAGCCAATCCCCGAAGAGATCACCCGCATCACCGGCATCACTGATGATGACGTGGCCGGACAACGCATAGACGATGGCTGGCTCCTCTCGATGTTTGAGGGCGATCCACTGGTTCTGGCGCACAACGCAGGATTTGATCGTCCCTTCACCGAAGCGCGTTTCCCTGGCCTGGCGAACTCGGGGTGGGCATGCACCATCAAGGGTATCGATTGGGCAGGCCTGGGGTTCGAAAGCAGCAAGCTCGAGTACCTGCTGCTGCGGCACGGGTATTTCTACCAAGGACATCGAGCCAGCATCGACTGTTTGGCAACTGCTTGGCTGCTCCACGCCAATCCAGCGGCATTCCCCCAGCTACTCGCCAGCGCCCGCCAGCCAACCGTGGTCATTCGCGCTTTCGGTGCCCCCTTCGAGGTGAAGGATCAGCTCAAGAGCCGGGGCTACCGCTGGCACGCGGGTGATGAAGGAAGCAACAAGTGCTGGTGGACAGAAATTCCAGAAACCGACCTGCAGGAAGAGCAAAGGTATCTGGCAGAGGCCTACCCCGGCGGAAGTGATCGCGCCCACTATGAGCGGCGCACGGCGCGCACACGCTTCATTGGCCCCCTCAAGTAGCGAGAAATGGGCTTGATATTAAAACTCTAGGGTAATACACTCCTAGACATGGATAGAGGTACAACCAAGACCAAGGAGCACACCATGTCTACCCAGCACGACGACCTGCTGTTTGCCCGCTACCAAGGGTTCTATGAGTACCTGATGGAGGGCCCTGACAGCGGACGAACCCACCCGACCAACCAGGACTGGAACGAAGCCTACGACACCGGCAGGAACGAAGCTGAAGCCCTCAACACTCCAGAGGGGGGCGCCCCGTTCGCCGTGGCTGAAATTGACGCATGGATGGATGAAGCGACCTACCTCCGCGCCTCCGGGCTGATTGCCGCTGCCGCCAAATTGTTTGGTGACGGCGAGGGTCGCGAACTCGGGGAGAACCTTGAGTATGAGCGCGCCCAGGCTGAGCTGATCTGTGCGAGCGCCGGCCTCTCACTCGATCATCTCGATGCTGTGCTCAATGCCATTCATGCCACAGCACGTGCCACGAACAAGCTCAGCGCAGCCTGATCCACAAGACTTTCCCCGAGTGCTGGCGCCGTTGCCGCCGGCACCGGGATCGCCAGGGATCACCGTTGCCTCACGCTCGATCGGTACACTGGAATGCATCGGCATCATGCCAACAGCCACAGACATTGCGGAGGTCGTCATGAGTCTCAACTGGCCATCCATGCACTTCGGGCCGATCAACCTCTGGAACGCTCCAAGCCAGGGATTCATCCGCAAACAGGGAGAATCGCGCATGCCCACCAAGACCCTTTCACACGACGCCTTGAACGCCGAGCTTGAGGGGAGCTGCAAGCCCCTCTCCGATGTTGCCGACGACTGGGATGTGTCAGAGGAAACCCTGCTCGAGATGCTGGCCGAGTCCGGCGAGGTGGAGATGTGCACCACCTGTGGCTGGTGGTGCGCCAGCGACGAACTCGAAGTCATCGATGATGAACACACCTGCGAAGACTGCCGGTAACCGGCAGAGGAGCAAGATGATGCGTGATTCTCATGCCTACCACGTCTCTGCCCTCCCCCTGCACCGGTTGCAGGACGGCTCTCTGGACCCGGCCGGAATCACGCTGCTCCACCCCAAGTCGCCCACCAGTGGCGAGGAGCGACTGGCTCATATCCCCAGGATCTGCGTGGCTCCGACGCCCTCGAAATGCCTGGCTGCCCTTGGCGTGCACCTCTGGCTCACCCCCTTCTTCTGGGTGTACCGGACGCAACATCCTGTCAGGCCGGCGCCAGCCATCAGTGTCACCGATCACCCGGTCACAGGAGAGGGATGGCTTTACACCCCGACGACATTCTCCCTGGTCGCCCAGGTTCCAAGAGCCAGCTTCGATGAACACGCCATCCTTGCCCATGAAGATGAAGACCGATTGGACAACGATGTGTTGGCGCTGAACTTCAATCGGCGCGGCACGGAAGCAACGCTGGAATACCAGAGGCAGGAGCTTTCTCGCCTTGAGGACTTCCTGCCCCGTCACTGGGGCCACTACACCGCGCTTGCCAAGCCCACAAGACAACTCACTGCAGAAGGACATGCGACATGAGCGATGACACCCGCTTTCACCTCACGCTGACTGATGGACAGGCTCAAGCTGTACTCGATGCTCTCGAGCTCTACATGCGCCTCGGCATCGGTCAGGTCGACTACGTTTCAGACCTCTTGAGGTTTGGCACCCTGCCCACGTTCAGATCCGACACTCGCCGCGGCGAGAGAAAGACGGCCGCCCCTGGTGTGATCGAGGATGTCGAAGACATGCTCAACCAGATCAAGGAGAAGCTGGGATATCCTCGCAACGGATCCCACGGCATCGGCCACCCAGACAACCACATTTCTGTCTCCCGTAGCCATGAAATCCTCAAGGTGCTTCAGAGAGCTGTGGCCGAATCTCGAGATCCCAAGCCGATGATGAAGGGGGTCATGTATGACGGGCTCATCGTGCGCTACACCGACGACCCAGCACCAGAGGTGGAAACCACCATCGCCATCGAGCACCTGGGAGAAGCGAACGGTGACTGAGGCCCAGTTCGAGGCCATCGCCAAACTCATCCGGAGCAAGACCGATGCCCCGGCAGCTAAGGCCGCCCGCCTGGTTCTCGTGCACGGCAGGAGTAATGCCGAGGCATCCAGAGCCACCGGCGCCAGCCCAGCCACTATCTACACCACTGTCAGGCGATATCGGAATGCCGACAACCTGATCCGCCAGGCATACGGCTTGGCGAAACCCTGAGGGGGAGCAGCATGCACAAGCACGACATCAGCACCGAGGGCCAGGCGCTTGCCTATCTCACCGACTGCACCCTGGCCACCGTAACTTCGCTGGCAAGCAAGAAATCCGCCTCCAAGTACGAGACGCGTCGCCACATTGCGATCGCCCAACAAGCTATCGACTGGATGCGCGAGTTAAAGACCGATGTTACCCGGACTCGGGCCGCAGAAATCATCACCGACTACAACGGCAGTGTGGAGGCTTGGGCCGACCAATTCCGCCCGTGAAGCAGTGCAATGCACTGCACGGTGGAACCACTACCGGCAACCGCCACGACTCGACACCCAACCGGAGAGATCGATATGCAGGACGCACGCTTTAGGATCGCACTTCATAGGCACACTCTCCTGGAGGGATCCGGTGAGGCAATGAGGCTGACCTTCCGGCTGCTCACAGACCGCCAAGAACATGACTGCTGCATGCCGGGCGGGGCCAATATCGACGCCCGCTATGCCCAGTACCTCGCTATGCTCACGGTCGACTGCGGCTGCCTGATCAGTGAAGGCACCCTGGTCCAGCTCATGACTCACGAGGGCGGAGTGCTGAGGGAGGCGCAAATCTCTGGACCGGTGCCAGATCCCAGCTTCGGTTCCGACGACGCCCAGCTTTACGCCCAGAAGGCCCAGGAAGCGCGACAAGCCGGTGAAGACAAGATTGGCACCCGCAACCTTGGACAGGAGGAAAAGTTCGCCGTCGATTTCGGGTGGCTTGCCGGCGCCCGATCCCCGGAGAGCGATGCCTGGCTCGCCAGTCAGGCCTACCTGGCACGCCAGGAGGACGACGCCTGCACCTCCGCGTAAACACCCTTCCCAACATCCGGATGCAAGAAGGCCAGCCCTCGGGGGCTGGCCTTATCTATTGCGTGCCTGGAGGGTCACAGCCCGGTAGATCCGTGGCCTCCCTCACCACGCTCGGTGTCGTCCAGCTCGCTGACCACCCGCAGGTGAATCTGAGGCACCGGAACTACGACTACCTGCAGCAGCCGTGCCTGAGCTTCCCAGGAGTATGGCTCCCCATCCTTGATCCGCAGGGTTGCCATCCACTCCCCACGGTAGTCGGCATCAATGACCCCAATGGTGTTGGCGAGTTCAAGGGTCTGCTTGGTCCCCACCCCAGAACGCGGGGAGATAAGGCCCACGTAGCCCTTGGGAATCGCTGTCGCAAAGCCTAGACCCACCTTTACCTTACCGCCTGCCGGAATGTGCCCGGCTTCCGGCATATAGAGATCAAACCCGGCAGAACCATCAGTAGCCTGCTTGGGCGCCCGGAAGTCAGGGTGTATCGGCTTAATATCAAGGAACGGAATGGAATCTCCCACTGGACCTCCTGCTGCACATTAAGGAGCGACGAATCAGCCGCATCGGAATGAAACCACCTCACTATACCATCCAATCCTCAATGCGCCGCCTGATTCGCAATCTGCGATATAGCACCAGCGAACGAAATACGATGTGGCGCCAGCGTAGGCTGGCGCCACATCGCTCACCGACTTCTGCAAGCCTCCAGAACAGCCTCACGTCGCCTCGCATCCTCCCTGGCTGCCTTCGCTGCCTGCCGGCGTGTACGGAAGTCCTCGGACCCTTCCCCATAGACCTCGAAATAGAACCCGCCAAACTCCGACTCCACGAGGGTATACCCCTTCGGCAGCCGTTCGCTGGTCGCCACTTCGTTTGCCATTGCCATTGTCATATCGCGCTCCTTGTTGGATGCCTATTCATATCTGACTTGTTGCACTGCCTATGTTAGAGACCCGGGACCTAGGTGAACACCCGATATATCAGGTATTTCACCCTCCCCCGTAACGTGAAGTCACTTCGGTATACTGGCCCCATCACCCCCGCACGGAACCGGAGCGACGCATGGCGGACTACACGATCAGCGAGGAATACGGGCTTACCGTGGTCAGAGGCTCGTTGCCTGTCACTCTGCTGGAAGAGTTCTTTCCTGAGGACGGGCGCTCCGTGAAGGAGGTAGCCACGGATCTTCAAGCCGCCCTCGATGCCACTCTGGTGATCGGAACACCAGACGCAATCGAGAAAGCCCGAAAGGAGCTCGGGGTCAGTCACGAACCACCCCAGGAGATCCGTTACGTGCCACCCAGCCAGCAGATGGCGGCCTGGCGCCACCGCGGCAACGTGGGCACCTCCTCCCGAGCGCTCTCCTGCGTACTGGCGGGCGAACCCCTGCCGGATGACGCCCCCATCGACCCACCCTACGACGCAGCCGACTTCGAGCGATGCGTGCTACTCCTGCGCTGGGTGCCGGCACTCCGCGAACACCTCAGTGCCGCTCAATGGATCTCCCCTGCCTGGGGCCTGGTCATTGATGCCTGGGGCGAGCTCGAGGAGCTGCTGGAACACGGTGACCACGGCCGACTGCTGATCAACCAGCGACTCGCGGAATGCCGCCGCCTGGCCTCCCCTGGATAGATCAGGATCGGCATTCCTCCCGGCTCCGAAGAAGCCCACTGGTAAAGTGGGCGACCCACACACCATCAGGGTCAGGCCTGAGACCATGCCCTTATCGAGCCTCAAGCGCCGGTTCATGATCAAGCACATGCCCGGCGTACTCACCGCTTCCAGTGATGCTGAGCGCAACCGGGAGCGCCAGCACCTCCTTCGCACCACAGCGGAAAAGGGAGACCCACTCCCGATGATGGCGCTCTCGTTCTGTCGCTCGAACGAAGTCACCCTGGATGATGCCGACATCCTGACCGAGTTCTTCGGCGTCGGCCCCGAGCGCTTCTATCATGCCGAGAGCCTGCTGATGGGCTGTGACCTCGAAAGCATGACTCACATGGATGACCTGCTGCAGGTGCGGGCACGCGAAACCCTAAACTGGCTGCCCGAGAACCTGAGGCCGAGCCTGGATCAGTTCATCGAGGAAGAGCGCCAGCACTACCACCTGTGGCTCATGAACCGCCAGCAGGGAATGGCCCATGCCCAGCATCTTGTCGTCAGCAGCCTCCACCACGCCCTTCATCGCCTGATCGAGACCGTGGCGTATGAACATCTGCGTGAATTGATCCCCAACACGGAAACCGCCGACAGCACGTACCTCTGGATCGCAACTGACGAACCCGCGCAGCAAACCCGCCCCACCCTGTATGCGACACTCCCCTTCCTCGCGGAGATCCTCGAAGGACATGTGGACCGCCTGGCGCCGACCTATCAGGATGCCGGAAAGCTGATCGCCGGTGACGGGACACTCCCCGATGACCAGGATGCACGCCGGTCTGAGTACATCGTTCTTGAGCCAGAGGCCTACGCTCGCGTGAGGCTCACCCATTTCGAGAGTGACTTGCGCACCGGGACCACGAGCATCCCCTACCCGGTCTGGGAGCAGGATGTTCGTAGGCGCGTCTCTTCCCAGCTCCGGGAACAACTCGCCGAGGTCGTCGCCAAGGTGTCACCCATCGCCAACGACAACGTCGTCTCCCTGGCCGATTTCCGAGTCGCCACCTCCCCCTGCGCCAACCACAGCCGCGGCTGAGCCCTTCCCTATGCCACTGGGTCGATCGGGTATGCTGAAAGAAATTCCTGACCGACCCGGAGACCATCATGGCTGGCGCCCCGAAGCTCACCCCCGAAGGCAATACGGCGGGGAAGTCCAACGTCCACTCGCACGCAAGCGCTCAGGCGATGAAAGAGGAGCACGAGGTCTACCGGCGCACGCTCCTTCGCCACATGACCCTGCACAGGGCATGGGAGAGCAATGCGTTCAGCGCTGAGATGCACGCCCTCTACGACAAGACCCAGGCCGAACTCCCGCCCCACAAGGCGCAATCCCCTGAACACGTGACGGCCGCGATGGTGGAACTCGCTTTCGTGGACCCCGAAGAGCACTTCCCGGAAGTCGCGGCCCAGGTTCGAGAGGACGCACGCCGACAGGACCCTACCGGGCTTCTTGAGCTTCTCGATCATGACAAGAACGCAAAGCTCGCGGCGCTCTCGGAGGGCGGAAAGAAAGACCTGCTGAATATCGCCAACGACATGCTGGTCCGAGAAACCCTGCAATACGACTTGCTCCATGAGCGAGTCTTCGGGGTGAGCTCCACGCAGGAGGGTGGGTCACTTCGCCAGCGCATCGAGGCCTGGATCGACCGAGGCCTTGCCAACAACCTGGCAGGCCCGGTCCACAAGGCCAGCAAGTACACCGCGCCTTTCGCCGGGCTCGCCAGTGGCCCAATGGCCCTGGCTGGTATGGGCGTCATCTTGGCCGCTCAGAAAACGGCGCCATTCCTGGCCAAGTTAACCAAGGAAGGGCTCAAGGCGGCGAAAGAGCACGTCTCCGGTCGCATGTCGCTCAATGCAGAGCGGATTATCCAACTCACCCAAAGCCTTGATGCCCTCTCCAAGGGAAAGCGGCGGCAAACCACCATCACAGCGGGTGCTTCCCTGGCCATGGCCGGCGCCATGGGGGCACTGGGCTACGCCTCTCACCACGCTCCCGGCCTTGGCGAAAGCATCATCGACATCTACCAGGCGCTATCCAGCATCGACCTCTCTATTTGGGAAGTTGGTAACGCAGGAGATTCTGCGACGGCCGAGGCATCACAGGAAGGCGGCAAGGATTCATATCTGGAGAAAGCTCGTGCCGCTCAGTCATTCCTCGTTGGCAGCATCCTCACCGGGATTTCCACCTACCTGAAATCCCAGTCGCGGATCAACGTGGAAGAAGCCGGCACCTTCTTCAAGGAGCAGGCCCTGAACATGGGGACACCTACCATCGACACGCAGGCGGTGGATGACATCGGCCGCAACCTGGCCCAAGAGCCGCCTCTGTGGGCGGACCACGAGGACACTCAGGAGGACTGGCGCCAGCACCTCGCCGAACAGCCTGAGCAACTCGACTACAGCCAGGCAATGAGCCTGCTCCGTGAAGCACTGGACCGCATCGAGGCATCGCCCAGGCAAGCTTCAACCATCCTGGAGTCGATGGCGCCCATGCTTCCCGACCTGTGCGAGCGGATCGCCAAGTCCCACGAAGCGCTGATCGATCAGGAAGGGCTTGGCCGGCTGGCGCGTGAGAACAAAGCCGCTACTCACGCCATCCTTGAAATGGCTACGGCTGACGATGTGATGACCACCTTCATGGAAGCCGCCGGGCAGCGTCAGACACCGGAGGGTGACTGGGAGCAGGATGACCGCCTGGGAGCTGGCCGCCACCGAGGAAAAGTCGCTCGCCAGATCAGCGATGCAGCCCGGCTTACTGCCGGGGCGCTCCCGCCTGAGCAGCTCAGCCCCAAGCAAGAGCCCCAGGAGCCAGAGCGGCAGCCCGAAGGGGCAACAGTGGTGACACCGCCACGGCGTTCAACACCATTCGCACCCGGGGCCTAGCACTCACCCCGCCGGGAAGCGATGCCACAACACGCTTCCCGGGCCGCCCTTCTGTGGCGGGCGGCCCTCCCCCGGCCTACCACAACAGCCCTCGGATAGCTTCGACCACCGGGCTATCCTCATTGACCGAATAGTAGATCGCCTGGCTCTCCCGCGTCGTATTGACAGCAGAGACCGCGCGCAGCCTCGCAAGGTGCTGGGAAAGTGCCGACTGGCTCAGATACCCCAGCTCCTCCTGGAGCTCTGTCACGGAAAACTCCATGTCGGGCCTGCCGATCAGCAACCCCATGACCTCCAGCCTCGGTTCACTGGCCACTGCCTTGAGTAGCGCCAGCGCGTCATCGAACCCCTCCTGATCGAAAGGTCGCTTAACAAGTCGCTGCCTCATACACATCTCCATTTTTTGCCACTTGGGTTGAAGCCTATTAGATAATCCTAGAAAGTGTATCAATACACCATGTAACCAGAAACGTGAAATGAAGCTGACTGCCTCCCAGGCCAAGATTATCGAGTACATGGCCAGCGACCTGACTGAGAGCGACCGCCTCACCGGGGGCGGCCACCTCATGAGCGTCCCGGCGGTAGCCGGTAGCGGCAAGAGCCTCTCGATTATCGAGCTGGCGCGGCGCTGCCCCGACAAACGACTGCTGTTTCTCGCCCAATCCCGCAATGTGGTGGACCGCGCCAGAGGGACGCTCCCCAGCAATGTGACGATCCGCACCATCTACGGGATGGCCGCCAGGCATGTGGGGCTGACCCATCACGAGAAGCTGCAGGACTCCCGTCCGCGGACTCGCCTCCAGGTGGCCACCGTTCACGAGGCCTTCCCCAGCGCCACGGGACAGGAGATTGGCCAGGCGCTCCGCATCCTGGACCGGTTCTATGGCAGCAGCGGGTCTTTCCCCGAGCCAAAGCACATCCCCTGGACGCCGGACCCCGAAAGTGATGGTCACCGCAAGGGGATTCACCCCGCGTTGGTACTGGCCCGGGACATCTGGTTCTCCCAGACCAATCGTGAGCAAGGCACCCTCCCCCTGACCTTCGATGCCCTCATCAAGCTCTGGACGCTATCCTCAGCGGAAACGGTCAAAGCAGGTGACAGCGGGCGCAGCGTTACCGTGACACCGCTGGGCGAGCCAGACATCGTGATCCTCGAGGAGGCGCAGGAGAGCAGTGAGGCGCTGATCAACTTCATCGCCAGGCAGACCCACGGCGTACTGATGCTTGGCGATCCCTTCCAGGCCCTGCGGCCCGGGAACCCGGCAATTCAAAACCTGCGACATCCGCTTCACCAGCGAGCAGAAACTGTCTTCATGGGAGAGAGCTGGCGCTTCGGCCCTCATGTCGCCGGGGTGCTCAACGCCCTCACACACAAAGCGGGCAGCCCCCACCGGGACCGCATCACCGGCTTGGGCTCATCACGGATCTTCGGGGCAGGCCTGCGAGAGCATTGGTTCCGCAGCGGAATCCACCACACCTACATCGCGCATCGCAGCGCTTCGCTCTTTCAGGTGGCACTCGACGCCACGCGATCGGGAAAAGCCATCGGTTGGGTTGATGGGGTGCTCAGCTATCCCGTCATCCAGCTAAGGGACCTGGCTTTGCTGGCGCAGCGTCACAACCCGCTGCTGCAGGCCGAAGGGCCTGTTTCAATCCAAACCCCCGGCCTCAAGCGCTGCCAGTCCCTCGATGAAGCGCGCCGGCTATATGAGCGCAGCAACGACTCGCTTGGTCTCGATCTCTGCTTGTTCGCTGAGCTCAACAATGACGACCGACTCTACGCCACCGTAACCCAGTGGATCCGCAATGATCACCAGCGCCAGGAGGCCCTGCTGCGTGGTGACTCGCCGGAGCGTGATATCACCCTCTGCACCGTTGCTCGCTGCAAGGGGCATGAGTTCCCGCGGGTGGCCATTGCCGACGACACCCTGGAGCCTGAGCTGCTATCCGGATGGCATGTCCCGCGAACACAGCGTCGCGCCATCAACCGGCTCTATACCGCCATCTCGCGCACGCAATACGAAGTGGCGCTGCCAGACGCGCTGATCGAGCACCTGCAGCAGCATGAGTGGCCTGTTGCCCTCTCCGCTCCGGAAGAGGCCAGCACAGAGATCACCATCGACTCGGAGAACCACCCCTACTTCGGCGTTCAGCGCCACCTCCTCCTGGAGATGTCTCCCAAGGTGCGCGACAAGCGAAAACGCATCCAGCCATCCCAGCCTGAGCGGCATGTGAGGGAGTCAGGTCAGGAGGTGCTCAAGGAAAAGATCATGGAGGGAGCCGAAGCGTTGGCAGGGAAGGATATTGATACGTTGCGGATGGAGCTGCTCGGGAATCGTCGCCGCAGGATCCGCTGAATGACCGATTTGGCGGGGGCGAACCGGTAAAATGGAACCATCGAATCGTGGCCCACAAGGAGAACGACATGGCAGATGAAGCCGATATCGCAAACCAGGTAGTCGAAACCAACCTGAAGCACCACCTCGCCAAAATCTCGCAGGCAACGGCCGCCAATGCGGACAACACCGAATGCGAGGAGTGTGGCGATGAGATCAACCCGGCACGCCGCAAGGCCGCCCCCTGGGCCACCACCTGCATCGAGTGCCAGTCGATCCTCGAGCAGCGCCGCCGGCACGTGGCGCGATAATCCAAGCCCGATCCCATGGCCACCAAAAAGGCGCTCATGTTGAGCGCCTTTTCGATTCTGGGAGCCGGCTGCTGCCCGGCTACTCGAAGGTCTTGGCCCGCTCTACGCGAAGCTCTGCCCCTTCGTATTGATCGGGCGCCACAGTCTTGCTGCGCATGACCATATCCGCCAGATCGCCATGCCCCGACTGGTAGAGGGCATTACCCAGCTTCACGAAGTCCTCCTGGTCAACGCGCCCGCCGTCAGACGACGCCAGCTGGCGCACATTCTGTTCGGCAGAGCCGCCGAGCTCCCCACCACTCTGCAGGTGATCCGTCAAAGCCCGAACGTACTGATCCGCAGTTAGATCAGCCGCCTGGGCATGGCCCAGCGACGCTGCCAGTGATACGCAAGCAGCCACCAAGGCTGCACGTGATACCTTGCTCATAATGGATCTCCTTCAGGGCCGGGCATGGATGGTGGCACAGGTGATGGTGTGCCAGGCCGGCTCTTCCTGAACGCGACGCTCCCCGGCGTAATAGGTGTAGCCATTGCTGTTGCCACCCACTCGATCCGCGCGCCGCGCCTCGTACTCTTCGATGATCTTGCGGCCATAGAAATAGGCGCGGAACCGGTTTTCCGTCACTGCACCCGGCCTGGCATCAAACACGATGGTCTGGACCTCGTAGGTGTCCTCCAGCTTCTCGTTGTTTCTCATCCGCTTCACCAGTCGCTTCGCCTGAATCGGTGCCGGCGGGGTCAGCTCCTGGACATACTGCCCGGTCGGGCGCTCGGTATGCTGAGGGGTGGCGGAACGGTAGAGGCAGTTCATGGTCATGTTGCGCAGGGTGATCCCGCCGGGAGGATCCTCGACCACGATATGGTCACCCTCATCGCGAACAGTGGCACCCATGGGGTCATCATACTCGCCTGTTGGGGAATCCCAGCCGGAAAGGCTGCTGCCACCGGCACTTCCACCGCCACTGGAAGGAGGATTCACGCCACCGCCACTGACGCCAAAGGCAGCCCGCACCTGCAGAGCAATGTCATCGAGGCCATAGACCTCCAGGAGGCGGGCTAGCTCGGCAGCCTTCTGCGTGCTCACCATGTCCCCGTAGTCCGTTGGGCCGCCACGTGCGATGGAGCGGAAAGCCCCCACCGACCGCTCAGAAATAGGGAGGTTGTTGCGCATTCGATCCATCACGAAGTCCATCTGAAACTCCGTGACGCCGTTGGCGTTCTGCGTGAAGGCCCCGTAGTCCTGCCCCGTGACCTCCTGGGCCACCGCCGACCCTACGCCAGAGGCGAGGGCAGCCGCCATCGCTACTGCCGCCGCCAGGCGTGAAAACCGATACTTGGTCTGCATGCTCGTTTCCCGTTGATTCACCACGACACGAGATCAGGTTAGCACAGCGCAGCATGGGATTCGGGCAAGGGCGTGGAGGGAGTATTCCGAAACGGCGTGGTGTTCACGCCGCTTGGGGATACCCCCTCCCCCGACCTTTGCGGGTATAGCTGCCCTTCCCCTTGCGGGGCTTCTCGACCCTTTGCTTGAACAGCGGGGTCCGCAGGGACGCCTTCAAGGCATTGTCCTGGATGCCGCGGCGTTGCTTGTTGCTCATGGCTCACTCTCCTCTTGCGTTGCGACGGGTGGCCGGCTGGCCACCCGTGCCGGGCCGACATGTCTCACATGCTCGGCGATTCTGTTTTGCGTGCCGGTGCCTCCTGCCCCGACTGCTCACCCATCACCCGCTGCCTGAAGTTCGCCTTGGCCTCTTCCTGAGAAGTTCCCGTTGCGTCCGCCAGGTTGAGGTAGGAGCCCTCGATACGCTCAACGAGCGTGGAATACATCGAGGCGACAGATTTCGGATCAGACGCGTCAACCGGCTCGAAGTTCTCAAGCTTTTCTTCCAGCTCATCGACATACTGGCGCATCTGGCTCTCGTATTCGTTCTCCGTCAGAGTGATGCTGTCGCCGGCGCGCAAAGCCTGCATCTTCCCCATGACCAGAGCACCGAAGTAGGCATCCTTGACGTCCTCCGGCCCGATGCCCTGTTTGGGATCCCGCACCACCCAGCGCAGACGCTCCTCGATCTTGTCCATGTTGACCTGGTAGGGCGCATCGAAGTCATACGAGTGCTTGCTGTTCGAGCTGGTTACCCCAGGCTCAATGCGAGCTTTCATCGCATTGGCGTGCTCGCCCAGCACCCCTTCGACCAGATCGTGGCGATAAGCCTTTGACAGTGACTCCCCCTCTGATACCACCTGGTCGGGAGACATGTAGGATGAATCCATCCCAAGCATCCCCATGGTCGGCTTCCCACGCTCCTTCTCGGCGGCCTCTACCAGCTGACGGTGAGGGTCGGCGCTGGCCTCATACCCAAGAGACTTCGGGGATGTATCCGGCACCTCCGACCACTCGGCATCCGTGATGTCAGAGTCCGGGTCCTCTGACGGCGTCTGGCCCATCTCAGGGTCCCCGGGCGTATTCTCCCGCCCCCTCTCGCCACTGCCGGCACCGACCGCCTGGCTGGCGTGGTCACTGGCGTCATTCGACGCTGAACCGGCCTGGCCAGTACCGCCCTGCCCTTTGCGCGAAAACAGGTTACGGAAAAACTGCCAGAGGTTTTCTAGCATCCGAAATACGAGGTTCTTCTGCTCCTTGTTGGCCCGATCCTGGGATGATTGCTGGCTGTCTGCCATGATGGGTGCTCCGCGCAATGGTTGAGCCTCCACATTAGCAAAATACAGTGGTGCAATAGGGAACTCGACTCGTCAATATGGCTCGGGCGCATCAGGATCGAGCAGCTGCGCCGGGGTGACACCAAGCAACGGCGCAATACGCTCAAGGCGCTCAACCGTCAGATGGCTGCGCGAGCCCCCGGCAACAATGCGATGTACCGTCGACTGACTAAGCCCTGCCCCCTTGGCAAGCCGCGTCTCCGTGACCCCCAGGTGATCCATCAACCATAAGATCCGCTTTTCGGCTGTCGCCGTCTTCCAACTGATCGCCATGCGACCTCCTAAACTATGTTTCCGCCCACGGGCTTCAGCGCTTCACGCAACGCCTTGTCCGACAACTCCGACGGGATATCCACGACTACCTGGCGGCGGCCGCGCCGCTTGATCCACGCTCGCAGGAAGGCCACAAGGGACTTCACGGGCTGCATGTCGTCTTGCGTGACGACCACTCCCTCCTTGACCTTGATGGTCACGTCTGCGGAGAGGCCCTCCGGAAGTTCCTCATAGTCCTCGCCATAGACCTCCAAAAGAACATCGTCCATACAGACGCCCTGCCAGGCCTGATCATCATCCAGGCAGGCATCCCAGTCCGCCTTGGTCAGCTTCAGCGTCACCACACCCTCCTTATCTTCAAAGACTGAAGCGCCGACCTGGGCCGGCGCATTCCCTGTGTCCTTCAGGCCCAAAACATCTCCTGACTGCCCGACCTATGCCTCTTCTTCATGAGTCACGAGGCCGGCAGCAACATAAAGCTCTTCCAGCTCGGTGTCAGATCGTGCTTCCAGGGCGGTCCAGCCATACCGGAACAGAAGCTCAACCCAACCCGTGTCGTCGTCAGCGGCCATCTGCCGAACAGTGTCTGCATAGTCTTCGATCAGGGCAGAAATACGTTCCTGACGGCCGGGGGCAGGATCCGTAGCACTAGCAGTAGGCTCAGAGCTCGCCTCCACCCTCTCACCGTCAAACTCGGCAGCGCAGCGCCGGGCAAACTCGGAGGACCGCTCCCTGTCGCTAAGAAGCTCATGAGCAAAGCGCACCGGGATCGGTGCAAGCATCACCTGGCACTGGTGCGCGGTGATGCACTGACTTGCATCCTTCTCCCCCTCCTCAGTGAGCACAACCGGAAGAACCGAGGGGGCTGCGTCTGCGAGCTCCGCGGCAACCGAGTCGTTTTGACGTCCTCCCCTCCCTCAGCTTCTTGGGAAGCTGCCGCCTGCGGCGGGAAGGAAGGGGATTCCTACGGCGCTCAGGCGCGGCGTTGAGCCGCCCCTGAGTCGCTTCGGCGGGTTCCTGCTGCTGGCGGCCTTACTGCACCACTCACTTCACAGGCTAACCGGGCGTGCCCCGCCCTTAACACATTGATGGCGCCGACATGATCGGCGTTGGCCTTATAACCACAATCGACACAAGCAAATCGGGCCTGGCTGCACCGGTTCTCCGCGGCGGCATGACCACACTCGGGGCAGGTGCGGCTGGTGTTGTGCGGTGGCACAACGACCAGATGCGCTCCGCGCCAGGCCAGCTTGTAGTCCAGCTGGCGCCGGAACTCGTACCACCCCTGGTCGAGGATCGAGCGGTTGAGGCCGGACTTCTGCCGGGTATGGCGGCCTGGCTGCTCGACACTGCCTCTGGCCGAGCGCGACATGTTGCCTACCTGCAGGTCTTCCAGCACCACGAGCGCGTGGTTTTGGCTGATCGTGGCGGAAGCCTTGTGCAGGAAATCACGCCGAGCATTGGCGATGCGAGCCTGGAGTTTCTGGACGCGGGCCTTGGCCTTCTTCCAGTTGTTGCTGAACTTGACCTTGCGGCTCATGGCTTGCTGCGCCTTGCGCAGCGCCGTCTGGTGCTTTCTGAAACTGTTGAGGGGTGCCAGGTAGCTGCCATCGGAGAGCGTGGCGAACCGCGCCACGCCCAGGTCGATGCCCACGGCACCGCCGGTCGGCGCCGGCACCGCAACCTCACGTTCGGTCTGGATCGAAACGAACCATCGGCCCGCCGACTGGCTGACCGTGACGTTCTTGACCGCTCCCAGCACCTCGCGGCTCTTGCGAAAGCGCAACCAGCCGAGCTTGGGCAGGTACAGCCGACGATTGCCCTGGTCGAGCCGAATCTGCTTGGGATCGGGATAACGGAAGCTGTCGCGCAGCCCCTTCTTCTTGAACCGCGGAAAGTCCGCCCGCTTGGCGAAGAAGTTGGCATAGGCGCGATCCAGATCCTTCAGCGATTGCTGGAGCGGGTGGATCGGGCCATCCCGGAGCCATGGCGTGTCGTCGCTGTTGCGCCAGCCGGTAAGCTGCTTGCACAAGGCCGCATACCCCAACTTCTTCTCACCGGCTGCATACCGCTCTTTCTGCAACGCCAGCCCTCGGTTGAACACGTACCGTGCCATGCCGGCAAACTGGCGCATCTTGCGCACCTGCTCGCCGTTGGGCATCAGTTCGAATTTGAAGGCTTGGAGACGTTGCATGAAGCACCTTGTGCTGTCGATACATCCAGTATTATAGGGCGCCTGCGGCGCCCGCGCTATCCTTCCCCGCACTAGAAGTACGGGGCATGTCGCGCT
>Ga0075011_10000128_pt1 | contig 37840 bp, 37 predicted proteins | sample TARM_MetaG_T_14_FD_72354 | JGI IMG/M metagenome (GOLD analysis project Ga0075011, IMG submission 72354) | Freshwater microbial communities from Pennsylvania, USA, analyzing microbe dynamics in response to fracking - TARM_MetaG_T_14 | ecosystem: Environmental > Aquatic > Freshwater > River...
ACGTCGAGACTGAAAAAGCAGAAGCAGAAGCAGAAGCAGAAGCAGAAGCAGAAGCAGAAGCAGAAGCAGAAGCAGAAGCAGAAGCAGAAGCAGAAGCAGAAGCAGAAGCAGAAGCAGAAGTGGTTGAAGAAGCGCAGCCAGAACCCCCTCGAGTTCAGGAACAGGAAAAACCAACCGAAAGCTTTTTTGCTCGTCTCAAGCGCAGTTTAAGCCGCACAAAAGCCAACATTGGTGCGGGTTTCTTTGGCCTGTTTAAAGGTAAAAAAATCGACGATGAGCTGTTTGAAGAGCTGGAAGAACAGTTATTAATTGCTGATGTCGGTATGGATACCACCATGAAAATCATCGACAGTTTAACCGAAAAAGCTTCTCGTCAGGATTTGAAAGATGGCGAAGCGCTTTATGAACTGTTGAAAAACGAAATGGCGGAGATTCTGTCAAACGTAGAAAAACCGTTGGTCGTTGATAGTGAAAAAACACCTTATGTCATTTTAATGGTCGGGGTGAATGGTGTGGGTAAAACCACCACTATCGGTAAGTTAGCCAAGCAGTTCCAGTCACAAGGTAAAAAAGTGATGCTGGCGGCCGGTGATACTTTCCGTGCAGCAGCGGTAGAACAGCTTCAGGTCTGGGGGGAACGTAATAATGTTCCTGTTGTGGCTCAGCATACCGGTGCTGACAGTGCATCTGTGATTTACGATGCCATTGAAGCGGCTAAAGCGCGTGGTGTTGATGTGGTGATAGCAGATACCGCAGGTCGATTGCAAAATAAAGCTAACCTGATGGAAGAGCTACGCAAAATCGTCCGTGTGATGAAGAAAATCGATGATTCTGCACCACATGAAATTATGCTGACACTGGATGCTGGCACTGGCCAGAATGCCATTAGTCAGGCGAAGTTGTTTAGTGATGTGGCACCGATTACCGGTATCACTCTGACAAAGCTTGATGGTACGGCGAAAGGCGGCGTGATCTTTGGTATTGCAGACCAGTTCCAGATTCCAATTCGCTTTATTGGTGTTGGTGAAGGGATTGAAGATCTTCGTCCGTTTGAGACCCAAGAATTTATTGATGCACTGTTTAGTCGTGAAGAGTAATTAAGATAAAGTCTGTTCGGGATGCTGCTCTGTCTGTATCCCGATGTAAAAAAGGAATGATGCGTGATCAAGTTTCAACAGGTGAGTAAAGTTTATCGAGGTGGCCGTCAGGCTTTGCAGAAAGTTGATTTTCATCTTCGTCGCGGAGAAATGACCTTTCTTGGTGGTCACTCCGGTGCTGGTAAAAGTACCCTGCTTAAACTGATTTGCGCGATGGAGCGTCCGACTGACGGTAAAATCAGCTTTAATGGCCATGATGTTACCCGTATCCCCAATAAAGACATTCCTTTTTTACGCCGCAATATCGGGATCGTTTTTCAGGACCATCGCTTATTAATGGACCGCACTGTATTTGATAATGTGGCTTTGCCGATGCGTATAGAGTCGATTTCTGAAAATGAGATTAAGCGTCGTGTTTCCGCGGCACTGGATAAAACCGATTTACTGGATAAAGCCCGTTGTCTGCCAAGCCAGCTATCTGGCGGTGAACAGCAGAGAGTTGGGATTGCGCGCGCTGTGGTCAATCGTCCGACACTATTATTGGCCGATGAGCCAACCGGTAACCTGGATCCGGAGCTTTCTAACCGCATTCTGAGATTGTTTGAAGAATTTAACCGGGCGGGGGTTTCCATTCTGTTGGCGACTCACGACATTAATTTAGTTAATTCACGCCCGCAGTATCGTCACCTGGAGTTGAATCAGGGGTTCTTGAGCGAGGTTGATGATTATGGCCGCTAAGCCAAATAACAGAAAAACCAAAAAGACTCGTGATGCAAAACGAGTGAAAACCGACAGCTTTATTACTATCCATATCAAACAGGCGAAAGCCTCTTTTGCCAGCTTGTGGAGTCGCCCGATGGGCAACATTCTCACTCTGGCTGTGATTTCAATGGCACTGACGTTGCCAGCCTGTCTGTATTTGCTGAGTAAAAATATTGCTTCCGTAGCGGACAACGTCGCCAGTCCGTCTCAGGTGAGTGTCTATCTTGAGGAAGGAACGCCAGAGCCGCGCATCATGGTACTCAAAGATCAAATCGAAAGCCGCAGTGAAGTCGACAAGGTAGAGTACATTTCTCCTCAGCAGGGCCTGTCTGATCTCAGTCAGCATTCCGGGTTTGACGAGGCAATCAGCCTGCTTGATGAATATTCACTGCCTGGTGTCTTAGTTGTTTCTCCCAGCGTTGAGACGGATGAAGAGATTAAGCAGATAGCAGACTCCATTCGCAACGAGGATGATGTTACTGACGTCAGGCTTGATGAAGACTGGATGGCCCGCCTTGATGCGATTCGTAATCTCGCTACGATTGTTGTGATTAGTTTATCGGTACTGATGCTCGCCTCAGTCTTTCTGATCATTGGCAATACATTACGCTTTAACGTGCAGGCGAATAAAGATGAAATTCAAACCATGAAGCTTATCGGAGCCACGGATAACTTTATTCTGCGTCCTTATGTGTATGTCGGGCTGTGGTTCGGTGTGCTGGGAGCTCTGGCTGCATGGTTATTGACCGCTTTGATTACGATTGTGCTCAATGGTGCAGTCGAAGATCTGGCGATGCTATATGACAGTCAGTTCCGTCTGATTGGTTTAAGCTGGGATGAATCGCTACTGTTACTGATGCTGGGAATTTTCCTTGGCAGCGTGGCGGCAAAAATTGCGGCTCAGCGTCATCTAAAAGAAATTGAACCAGTTTAATTATTCTTTGTCATACCTCTGACAACTTTAAACTGTATAGTCAGGCATCCTTTGGGAATGTGGAATACAAGTTGACTTGTCAGCGACATTTGTTTATGCATAATAAGCAATCGCTCTTGAAACCTGCGCATTTTAGGTTCAAGATTGATAGGTTAAATAATCTGAGTTTCAGGTTAAAAATCCAGATCAGAGATTGATGAGGAATTGAATGACTACTTCAACATATCAATTAGCTCTTGTTTCGCAAGATAGCTTGGATAGTTATATCCGCACTGCGAACAGCTACCCGATGCTAACCGCGGAGGAGGAACGTGAGCTTGCCGAGAAGTTGCATTATGAGGGTGATATCGAAGCCGCTAAAGGCTTGATTCTATCGCACCTTCGTTTCGTTGTTCACGTTGCTCGTGGCTATTCTGGCTATGGTTTGCCTCTGGCTGACCTGGTGCAGGAAGGTAACATTGGCCTGATGAAAGCGGTAAAACGTTTTAATCCTGAGGTCGGCGTAAGACTGGTCTCTTTTGCGGTTCACTGGATTAAAGCTGAAATTCATGAGTACGTATTACGTAACTGGCGTATTGTTAAAATTGCGACCACGAAAGCGCAACGTAAGCTTTTCTTTAACTTACGTAAGTCTAAGAAACGTCTCGGTTGGTTCAATAATGGCGAAGTTGAAACGGTAGCTCGTGAACTGGGGGTTGAACCTTCAGAAGTTCGCGAAATGGAATCTCGTTTAGCCGCTCAGGATGCCACGTTTGAATTCTCTGCTGACGATGACGATAACAGCAATTCATATTCTGCTCCAATGCTGTACCTAGAAGACAAGCATTCGGATCTGGCTGATAACGTAGAAGCGCAAAATTGGGAAAACCACACTTCTCAGCGCCTGGGTTATGCATTATCAAGCCTGGATGAGCGCAGTCAGCATATTGTTCGTTCTCGTTGGTTAGACGATCAAAAAGCCACACTGCAAGAATTGGCTGATATGTATAACGTATCGGCAGAACGTATTCGTCAGCTTGAAAAGAATGCGATGAAAAAACTAAAAGAAGCGGTTGGCGATTTATAATCGTTAACTCATTAGCTTCACGAATGCTAAGAACCGAGATTAATTGATCTCGGTTTTTTTATGCCGGATCGAAAATTATCAAAAAATTGTTGTGAATATCTGTGGATAACTCTGTGGTAAATTTATTTATTCACTGTCATCAAGTGGGGTAAATAAAGGTATGAACGCTGTTTTTTATTTGGGGATAGTTTTTATGATACACACAAAAAAAGCAGGATCATCACTAGATGTTGTGGATCGATCTTCAGCAAAACACTTTATCAACGCAATCCACAGGATTATCCACAATTGATGAACAAATGATCGCTGGTGGATAACCATATAGTTGTCGTGTACTTGTTCAACACTGGATAGGTTACAATTGAGTTGAAAATTATTACTAAAGTTGAGAGTAAGTTATGGACCAATTTCAGCACATTGATGTCGCTGGCGCACAAGCCCTTATTGAACGAGGTGAAGCCAAGCTCGTCGACATTCGTGATCCTCAGGCATTTGCGACCGCACATGCCAAAACAGCTTTCCATCTGACCAATGACACTATTGTGACTTTTATGCAGGAAGCTGAATTCGATGAGCCCGTTCTGGTCATGTGCTATCACGGTATAAGTAGCCAGGGCGCAGCTCAATATCTGATTAACCAGGGCTTTGAACAGGTGTATAGTGTTGATGGTGGCTTTGAAGCCTGGCACCGCGCCAACTTACCGGTAGAAGAGAATTAACCGGGAACCTGAAAAGATAAGCGAGTCATAATGATTAGATTGATTACACTGAATAACCCCCGTATGGCACAGGCATTTATTGATTATATGGCGTCTCGTCAGATTGAAATAAAAATGATGCCGGAAGGCAGTGGTCAGTTTTCGTTATGGTTGATGGCAGATGAACATCAGCTCGAAGTTGAGAGTGAAATAAAGCAGTTTCTTGATAATCCGAATGACCGTAAGTATCAGGCAGCTTCGTGGGAAGTGGCGGAGACGCGTAATCCGCAATTTCGCTACCATTCACCGAGTATGATGGCGATGTTGAAGTCCAAATCGGGCCCGTTGACCTTGTCCGTGATGGCAATATGCGCGGTTATTTTTGCCTTGTTGCAACTGGGTATGATGGATGTAATCTTTTCCCAGTTTCACTTTCCGGCTCAGCCAGGGCAACAATGGCAGCTCTGGCGTTGGGTGAGCCACGCTTTGCTGCACTTCTCCGTACTGCATATTATTTTTAATTTGCTGTGGTGGTGGGAATTTGGTGGAAACATTGAGAAGCGCCTCGGTAGTTTCAAACTGCTGCAGATCTTTGTCGTGTCAGCCGCTTTATCTGGCGCTGCGCAGTTTTGGGTTGAGGGTGCCAACTTTGGTGGGTTATCCGGGGTAGTTTACGCTCTGGTTGGTTATCTGTGGATGTTTAGCATACGTGCCCCTGAGTCAGGTCTTGGAATTGCCAAACCTTTGGTTGTTTTTATGCTGGTGTGGTTGGTTTTGGGCTTTGTTCAGCCATTTTTAGCTATTGCCAACAGTGCTCATTTAGCTGGGTTAGCCGCAGGCGTTGTGATGGGGCTGACGGATGCGAGCCGTTATGCAAATAAAAAAAGCGGCTTATAAACCGCTGGTACTGTTAGACAGAATATTATTGGTAGAGATACTTGGTAAATAGTAAGTCTGCAATAATCGTACGGCCGGTTTCGGGCAGTAATGTGTTATTGAGCTGTTCGACGAGCGTTTTTCTCAGGTCTTCACGACCTGCCAGCGACTTAATGGTATCTTCACTCTGTTTACCCAACAGTTCTACGACTGCATCCCGAATCAGGGGTTGATGTAATTCGACCAATGGTAAATCAGCACTATTACTTACCATCACATCAATGCGTACCTGGATATAGCCAAGCTTTTTACCATTGGTAAAAAAGTTGGTTGTTACATCGGGCTCAAGAGTGAAATAAGCGAGCTGTGGTTGTTCTCCTTCAGCCAATGTGAATGAGGAAAACAAAACACTTATAACCAGTAAGATTGGTGCCAGATATCGTTTCAGCATAGGTTTATCTTTTCTTTTTTATGTTCAAAATGCTCGAACAGATCGAGCTTCATTTGTAATAATTCTGCGAGAGTCACTCTCAACGCGGAACAACGCTGTTTTTACATCAGTGCCATGCTTTAAAACGAATAAATTCTCGCTGAGCAAGCATTTTGAAGTTACTTGGGTATACAATAGACCATCTGTTTATAAATAAAAATACCCGTTATGGTTTCAATTGTTTAGTTTGAGAGCACAAGAGGGCTACTTGGTATAGTTGCTGGTTGCCACTATACAGAATATTAGTATGAATCAATCTATTTCGCTGTATCTGACTGCATTACGTCAGGTGGACTGGTTTGCGCCAGAAGAATTTGTATTTCCGGATCTCAATGCGAAATCCTGGTTGTTAGAGCAGGAATCACTTTCACATCGATTATCCACACATTGCCAAAATTTAACCGTAGATTTGCAGTATAATCATTGGGTTGATGCATTTTCTTTGACGGATAGTGAAACGTTTTTACTTAGTCAGGAAAAGTGTTTATTGCGCAAAGTTATTTTGCAGGGGGATGGCAATCCCTGGGTAATAGGAAGAACACTGATTCCGCAATCATCAATGGACAGTCAGCCTTCAGATCTTGAGCAACAAGGTGAAGTTCCGCTGGGAGTGACCGTTTTTAACGCTGCAACGGTCAAGCGAGATGCGCTACAGGTTGGGTGGGCTGAAATTGGTGAACAACGATTATTAGCTCGTCGTTCGCGGTTATGGATGAATGAAAAGCCGATGTTAGTCGCTGAGTTGTTTCTTTGTGACTCTCCGGTGTATTCAAAGGAGCAAAGTTAATGAGCGCTGTAAAGGCAAAAGCATACTGGCAACTGATGAGGATGAATCGACCTATAGGCTCATTGTTATTAATGTGGCCGACAATCTGGGCTCTGATTCTTTCTGCTAAAGGGATTCCGGATGTGAAGGTGCTGATTGTTTTTGTTGCCGGTGTTTTTATGATGCGCTCAGCCGGCTGTGTGATTAATGATTTTGCAGATCGTAAAGTTGACGGGCACGTAAAGCGTACCGCACAGCGTCCTCTTCCGTCCGGTGTGGTAACGGCCACAGAGGCGATTATTCTGTTCTTACTCCTGTCTGTGGCTTCATTCCTGCTGGTTCTGACTATGAACCCATTGACGATTCAGCTCTCGTTCGCCGGTATCGTGCTGGCATTTATTTATCCATTTATGAAGCGTTTTACTCACCTGCCTCAGCTGTTTCTTGGTTTGGCATTTAGCTGGTCGATTCCGATGGCCTGGGCGGCGCAGGCCAATGAGCTGCCATGGGTAGTATGGTTTGTCTTTGTAATTAATGTGCTGTGGACCATTGCTTATGACACGCAATACGCCATGGTGGACAGAGATGACGACTTACAGATCGGAATTAAGTCGACCGCTATCTTGTTTGGCCGTTTCGATAAGATGATTATTGGCGCTCTGCAGCTTGTGACTATCGCGATGCTGATTACTCTGGGGTATTACTTACAGTTGAGCCCCGTTTACTACTGGGGACTGTTAGTAGCCAGCGGTTTATTTGTTTATCAGCAGCATCTGATTCGCCATCGGGAGAGGCAGCCTTGCTTTCAGGCGTTCTTAAATAATAACTACGTAGGAATGGCGATTGCGGTTGGGCTATTAGCCTCCTATCTGTAACTGTGAAAAAGTCATCCAAGCGGATTAATGCCATTCGCGATTAAACGAATGGCATTATCCAATCAGGCAGTAAAGGAATTACCACTACTCATATTGATACACACTTTCCTGAATCGTCAGGCGCACCTCAGGGTAGAGCATACTGTAAAGCTTACGGGCTAAGCGCTGAGTCATCTCAACCTGGCAGTCGCCTTCACTGTCTAAGTAGCCTTGAGTTCTCAAAGTAATAAACAATGAAGAGAACACACCTTTATCAAAGAATTCAGGTGCATTAATGCCATGTAAACGGCCGAGTCGTTGCGCTATTTCCTGACTTTTCACTTCCAGATCCGATTTGCCCAGTTCAGGGTTTTCTACCAGAAGATTGAGTGCAATGGCGTAGCGTTGCAAGGTTTCAGAAATCGTGCGGCCCAGCAGCATCAATAGCTGAGTTTTCGCCTGATTGATTGTAGCAACGCCCTCGTTAATGGTGATTAGATCCTGATTTTGTAGTTCAGCAAGGTACTGATTCACCACCTCTGGTAATTGTTCTGAATCGTGACTCAGGAACAGCTCCTGCTTTAAAAACGGGTAAATAAGTGCCACATTGTGCTGAATTTTTTCAACAGAAAGCTTTTGTTGACGGATCAACATCTGTGCAATCAGTGAAGGCAGAGCGAACAAATGAATAATGTTGTTACGGTAGTAAGTCATCAGGATCGACTGGTTGCGATCGAGTGAAATAATGTCGCCCATAGTGTCTGATTCAACCACAAACTTATCGAGTGAGATCGCATGGTCGACTAAACTTTCTGCGCTGTCATCGGGAACGGTGCAGGTAGCGGAATAACGGACATTTCGTAACAGTGCCAGGTAGCACTCTATCTGCGTGATCAGCGTATCGCGGGATAATGCTCTCTGACGTGAAGCAAGTAGTGCCGTTGCACATAGTGTCAGCGCATTGGTTGCAGCGGCATCATTAATATGCGTCATCATCTTAGTCGCTAACTTATTGACTGCCGGTGTTATCCACTGCGGTCTGTTGGCACCCATTGGATCGATATCCTGAGTCCAGTCCGGAACCTGTTCGTTTAAGAACTGGTTAAGCGGAATTGGCTCACCAAAGTTCACATAGCCTTTACCAAAATTACGCAGCTTGCGAATGGTACGTAAAACAAGGCCGGCATTCTCTTTTTCTTTCTGTTTACCGCGTAGCTCTTTTGCGTAGGTGCTGACTTCCATCACATGCTCATAACCGATGTAAACCGGAACCAGCGTAACCGGGCGGTTTAAACCACGTAGCATCGCCTGAATGGTCATTGCCAGCATACCGGTTTTCGCTGACAGCAATCGACCAGTACGTGAACGGCCACCCTCACTGAAGTACTCCACCGAGTAGCCTTTGGAGAACAGTTCTGCAAGGTATTCACGGAATATGGTCGAATACAGTTTATTGCCTTTAAAGCTACGGCGAATGAAAAACGCACCACCACGGCGGAATATCGGACCAGCAGGGAAGAAATTGAGGTTAATACCGGCAGCAATATGAGGTGGAACCAGCCCTTCGTTGTAAAGCACATAAGAGAGAAGTAAATAGTCCATATGGCTGCGGTGACAGGGAACATAAACGATTTCGTGGCCGTCCTGCGCCAAGCGGCGTACCGTTGAAGCATTATTGATGTTCAAGCCCTGATACAGTCGGTTCCACAGCCAGCCAAGTACGCTTTTTCCCTGTTTAATCAGAGAGTAGGAAAAGTCAGCAGCCACTTCATCCAGAATATCATGTGCGGCTTTACGCGCCTTATCGACAGAAATCTTCTTCGCTTCAGCTTCTTCGTAAATCGCCTGTTCAATTGCCGGTGAATTCATCAAACGGTGAAATAGAACCGCGCGATCCGGCAGGTTAGGCCCTGAAGCTGCAAGCTTCTGACGGGAAAAGTGAATTCGTGCGACGCGTGCCAGTTTGTGTGCAATGGACTCATCTGTCCCGTGTGAGTCAGCCATATAACGCAGTGAAACCACCGGGCTGAAACGTACCAGACAGTCACGGCCGGACATCATGACCGCAATCGCTTTCTGCACACCATTCATCGCCTGAAGGTAGGGCTTTTCGCTCCCTTCTTTGCCAGGCTTGCGGCCCCAAAGTACCGAGGCGGGAATCACCTGAACATCCAGTTCACTATCGTTATGCAGTGCTAACAGCTCTTTAAAAGTGGCGATTGAATCGCCCGGAACATGATTATCATCCTGCAACAGCGTCGGGCGTGATGAGATAAACACATACCGCTTGAGACTCTTTCCCTGAATCACTAATGGTGAGAGTGGATCGGGTAAACCAGCCTCTTTGGTGTGCGTTTGCAGAGTCAGTAAATCAATGTTTGAGCGAAAAGGCAGTACGTAAACAATAGGCTTATTCAGATCAATGCCGATATCTTCTATCGGGTTTGACGGAATTGCCGTGCCTTTTACCAGCACAGAGGCGGGTAACTTTAAAAGTGAACGTGAAAAAGATTGTCCGGAAGACATAGAGTTCAAAGCCTTAAAATCAGTACAAAAACTGAAGTGTATTTCCGTGTTCCTGGCACTTTGTGCGAGAAAAATGGAGATACACCTGAGTCGGTCTTTATTTTCGAGATGCAAGAATACCAGAAACTGGTCGAACCTTTTAATTTAATTGTTGCTACAAAGCGAGCCCGTTTAGGTTTTCTCAATTTTGTTGCGTTTTAAACAGACACTAGTATTTATATAAAAAATAAGCAATTGGCTTTGCTTTTTATACAATACTGGATATACTCACAGTCAACTGTATAAAAAAACAGGTGAATTATGAAGCCGTTAACGCCACGCCAACAACAAGTTTTTGATTTAATAAAAAGCAAAATCGATGAGACAGGAATGCCACCAACACGTGCTGAAATCGCGCGTGAGCTTGGGTTCCGTTCTGCCAATGCTGCTGAAGAACACCTGAAAGCGCTTGCCCGTAAGCAGGCAATTGAAATTGTACCCGGTGCGTCACGCGGTATCCGTATTCTATCAGATGCAGCAAATGATGATGAAGGGCTGCCTTTAATTGGGCGTGTTGCGGCTGGTGAACCTATTTTGGCTCAGGAACATGTGGAATCCCATTATCAGGTAGACCCGGCAATGTTCCGCCCGCAGGCTGACTTCCTGCTGCGTGTGCACGGTGAGAGTATGAAAGACATCGGTATTATGGATGGTGACTTGCTTGCAGTACATAAAACCCAGGATGTGCGAAACGGTCAGGTTGTTGTAGCCCGCGTTGAAGATGATGTAACGGTTAAGCGTTTAGAGCGTAAAGGATCAACCGTTCTTCTGCATGCTGAAAACGAAGAGTTTTCCCCGATTGAAGTTGATTTAACAAGTCAGGAGCTGGCTATCGAGGGAATTGCGGTCGGAATTATTCGTAATACTGACTGGATGTAAATTCCCAAAAAAAGATGGCAGCGACAGTGATACCCGTTTTTCTGATTATGGCGGATATAAACTGACGAATAAATCGGCTTATAATTTGCAAATCTAATTGATATTCATTATCATCTTTCTTGGTTGCGATACAAGGAAGATGATAATGCGCCCCTCAAATCCACAAACCCCACAACGCTATCAAATCCCCGTTAATTTGCTTCAGCCACTGTGGCTTCGCAGTCGTGAGAGTCTGGTTGATAACGGCCTTGTTTATGATCCGATTGCAGCCAGAGCCTGTACCCGGTGTCACCTTGCCGCAGAATGCTTTAGCGGCGACATCGATCAAAAGCAGCTTCTGCATGTAACGTTAACCCAGCTTTGTGACAGACAGGTTCACCAGTTTTTAGACATTTATCCGGATGGCTGGATTGTCAACGTCGGCGCGGGTCTGGATACCCGGTTTTACCGTATCGACAATGGGCGCTGTCACTGGATTGAACTGGATGTCACTGAAAACCTGCTGTGGCGACAAAAGCTGTTTCATCGTAGTGAACGGTATCAGCATCTCTGTGGCAGTGTGAGCGAATTAGGCTGGCTGGAACAGTTACCGATTCCGGAAAATGCGCCTGTTTTGATCGTGTGTGAACATGCATTGCTCGATTGTGATGAAGAGGTGACCGCACGCTTTATTCGCACTATTGGGCTGAATTTTTCTGCAGCGAGTGCATGTATCGTCTTAGCCGGTGACAAAACTCATACTCAACTGGGGCAAAAAATGGGTTCGGGCAATTATGCTCACGGTTTTTCCAGTGCTCAGCATGCTGTGATGAACTGCTTACCCTGGGTACGTCAAACTCGCGTATTTTCTCCTTTAGACAGCAACTGTGGTCGCTGGAAATTGTGGCACAAGTGGCTCAGTAAACTGAGTGGCTATAAACAGCGGGTGACACCTGTTGTGGTGCATATACAGTGGTAGATATCGCGATTCCATAAATTTCTTAATCAGTCAGATTAATCCTGTAATTGGTATTGTTTGCTACCATTGGTATAACTTCGTTACACTTTGCTCTCCTAAACAGAGGGCCGGGCGTGCAATTCTTTTTTCAAACACTTTCAGATCGTTCTATGCACCGTCAGGTATTGTTACTGGCAATACCCATGGTGTTATCCAATATTACCGTACCATTATTAGGCTTGGTTGATGCTGCCGTTATTGGTCATTTAGAGCATGCCTGGTACTTAGGTGGTGTTGCGTTAGGCAGTACCATGCTCAGCGTCACCTTCTGGCTACTGGGCTTTTTACGTATGTCGACTACGGGGCTAACCGCGCAGGCATTCGGGGCAAATGATTCGCAGAAACTGGTTCGGGTTTTCGTTCAGGGCAGCGTTATGGCGCTGGGCTTTGCGTTTGTGTTTCTGGCTGTGCACCGGTTTATTGTTGAGGGGATATTTTCGTTCAGCGATGCCAGTGATCAGGTTAAATTTTACGGTAAGCAGTATTTTCTGATCCGTGCATGGAGTGCTCCGGCGGCACTGATGAATTTTGTCCTGCTTGGCTGGTTGTTAGGCACGCAGAACTCTAAAGCACCGATGTGGATGGTGATCATTACGAATGTGACCAATATTGCGCTCGACTTTTTGTTTGTGGTCGGCTTCGACTGGAAAGTGCAGGGAGCGGCATCGGCTTCGGTGATCGCTGATTATGCCGGAATGAGTTTTGGTCTGCTATGCGTTGCTAAATACTGGCGTGATAATCAACTGCCGGCTTTATGGCGTAAGCTCAGCGGTATTAGTGAAGGTTTGAGTCGATTTGTAAAACTGAACCGTGACATTTTTCTGCGTTCTTTGTGTCTGCAAGCGGCATTCAGTTTTATGACTTTTCAGGGAGCCGCCTTTGGTGATCATATTGTTGCCGCCAATGCGGTGCTGATGAGTTTTCTGATGCTGATTTCTTACGGTATGGACGGCTTTGCTTATGCGATGGAAGCCATGGTGGGTAAGGCGATTGGCGCCAAAAGTGAAACTCAGTTAAAAGCGGCGATGGTCGGAAGTGCATTTTGGTGTGTGATCATCTGTACTTTATTGACAATCGCATTTGGCTGGTGGGGATCGGAGCTGATCCGCTGGATCTCAGATATTCCGAACGTGCGGCATGAAGCGGATAAATATCTGCCATGGCTGGTAGCAATGCCGCTGACATCAATGTGGTGTTTCTTGCTGGATGGCATTTTTATTGGTGCGACCAAAGGTAAAGAGATGCGCAATGGTATGGTGATAGCCACCAGCACATTTTTTATTATGTTTTATCTTTTCCAGCATTACGGAAATCACGCACTGTGGCTTGCGATGCTCAGCTTTATGCTCATGCGTGGTATCAGCCTGGGCGTGGTATTACTGAGTCAGTGGCGCCGAGGTGTTTTCTTTGCTTAATTGGAACCAGTGGAAGCAACCCCTCCCGGCCTCCCCTTGGAAAGGGGAGGAGCCAGCACGCCTGACCAAATCAGCTCATGTGAAACAGTTGGCTTTTGGTTCTCCCCCTTGAGCGAAGAAGCTAAAGGAATCAGCCTTGCTTATTTCAAGGGGGAGTTAGAGGGGGTTGATCTTAATAAGTTCGGTGGAAGCAACCCCCCAGTCTCCCCTTGAAAAGGGGAGGAGTAAAAATTTGTGACTAAGAGATAGGAGTTAGAGGGGGCTATTACCTCATTAAAACAACCGATTCAAACCATTGAGAGCTGCAACACGGTAAGCTTCAGCCATTGTCGGATAGTTGAAAGTCGTATTCACAAAATACTCGATGGTATTGGCTTCACCTTTCTGTTCCATAATGGCCTGACCGATGTGAATGATCTCAGCCGCACGCTCACCGAAGCAGTGAATGCCCAAAATTTCTTTGGTCTCGCGGTGGAAGAGAATTTTCAGACTGCCGATATCTTTACCCGCAATCTGAGCACGCGCCAGATGTTTAAATGAAGAGCGTCCGACTTCATACGGTACTTTGGCGGCGGTTAGTTCCTGCTCGGTTTTACCCACAGAGCTGATTTCCGGGATGGTATAAATACCGGTTGGGATATCCTCAATCAGCTTGTTCGTCGCGCTGCCCTGAGAAATGGCCTGAGCAGTGAAACGGCCCTGATCATAAGCGGCACTCGCCAGACTTGGGTAACCAATGACATCACCGACCGCATAAATATGCTCTACTTCTGTCTGATAGTTACCGTTCACCGATAGCTGACCACGTGAGTCCGGCGTGAGTCCGACAACGTCAAGATTCAGTTTATCGGTATTACCTGCGCGGCCGTTAGCGTAGAGAATACAGTCCGCTTTCATCTTCTTACCTGAGTTCAGGTGAACAATCACCCCGTCTTCAGTGCCTTCAATTTTGTTGTATGTTTCATCGTTGCGAATGACAACACCACTATTCCAGAAGTGGTATGAAAGAGCATCAGAGGTTTCATTATCGAGGAAAGAAAGCAGCCTGTCGCGGGTATTGATTAGGTCGGTTTTCACCCCTAGACCACGGAAGATAGAAGCGTATTCACAACCAATCACACCGGCACCATAAATGATGATGTGTTGCGGGTCGTGTTTTAGATTTAAAATCGAGTCACTGTCGTATACGCGAGGGTGGTTAAAATCGACATCGGCAGGCTGGTATGGGCGAGAGCCGGTAGCAATAACAAACTTATCGGCGGTGTAATGCTCTATCGTATGGTCACTTTTGGTGACGGCAACCGTATTGGTATCAATAAACCGGGCGGAACCAAAAATCAGGCTGCACTGGTTGCGGTCATAAAATCCCTGACGCAGACGAGTCTGCTTATCGATGACGCTTTTAGCGTGACCAAGAATGGACGAAAACGTTGCATGCAGGCTTTTGTTGTTCTCACAGAACAGCGGGTTGCTGTTAAATTCAATGATACGACTCACCGCATGGCGTAGTGCTTTTGAAGGAATTGTTCCCCAGTGAGTACAGCCACCGCCGACACTGGTTTCCTTCTCAATTATGGCGACATTCATTCCCGCTTTGGTTAAACCCATAGCTGCACCTTCACCGCCCGGACCGCTGCCGATTACGATGACGTCAAAGTGGTTGTTTTGTGCCATAAATGATCCTTAAAGTAGTTAACATTGCGACAGCAATATTTTAACTGAACTATTGCATGCGTAAAACGGAATCCCGTCAGAGAGTGGAGAGGATCACGAGAATAGAATAAATATGAGGGGGTTATGGTGACGCAAAGACCGCTTTAACCATACTGCGGAAAAAACAATCACAAATTGTTGCAAAAATCAGCATAAAGAGACGCTGCAGCTTTGAAAATTGTCTGACGCTTCAAAATGGTCTGTTTTGCCTCTTAGTAAAGCTGATTATTCGCGTTATAGTAAACGACTTTAGAGACTGAATTGGCAGGGCTTGGCTTACCATGAAATCCACAGGAATTCGCGCACAACAGAAAGAGAAAACGCGTCGCTCACTGATTGATGCGGCATTTAGCCAATTGAGTGCTGATCGCAGTTTTTCCAATTTAAGCTTACGGGAAGTTGCCCGGGAAGCGGGAATCGCGCCAACCTCTTTTTATCGTCATTTTAAAGATATGGATGAGTTGGGGTTAACCATGGTCGATGAAGGTGGCTTATTACTGCGTCAGCTTATGCGACAAGCTCGTCAGCGAATCGTTAAAGAGGGCAGTGTGATTCGTACCTCGGTGGAAACTTTTATGGAGTTCATCGAAAGCAGCCCAAACGTATTTCGCTTGTTGCTGCGCGAACGTTCAGGTACTTCGTTTGAATTTCGTACCGCAGTTGCTCGGGAGATTCAGCATTTTTCAGCGGAATTATCAGAGTATTTAATTACCACCGGTATGAATCGCGAAGAAGCCATTACACAAGCGGAAGCCTCAGTCACATTAGTTTTTAGCTCCGGTGCTGAAGCATTGGATCTCGAAAGACGTGATCGCGATGAACTCGCTGAGCGTCTAATAATGCAATTGCGTATGATAGCGAAAGGTGCTTTCTGGTATCGCAAAGAACGTGAACGTAATCGACTAAAAGGCGGATTGAATTAATGTCGAATGAAAGTAGTAGCATGAACAATCAAGGTTCTGAACGTAAAACATTAGTACTGGCTCTGATCGCCGGTATGTGTGGAGATGCTTTGCTGTCCTGGCTCACCATTAGTGAAGTGTCATTTTCTATTTTCCCGGTGATTGCACTGGTACTTTCTGTACAAGCTCTGTATCAGGAGTATCTGCGTAATCCGGTAGCAGAAGATATCCCACTGGTTGGGTTAGCCTGCTTCTTTGTCGGGGCGTTTGGTCATTCGGCCTTTGCCAAAGCGCAATACCCTGAAGCTGGCTCCAACTTCTTCTCTATCATTGTGGTTTTATTGTTGATGATATGGATAGGTAAAAAACTGGGTTTTATTGGTCGCTCAGACTGAGAAAGTCTGATAAACACAAGTAAAGCCAGTTGGAGTGACTAACTGGCTTTTTGTTTTTCGCTGAATCTGTTTTGTCTGGATTTATATCAATAATTTTATTTATTACTTAACATCTAACAACCATTTTTGCGCGGGAGTTAAACGGCTGATGGTATGAGCCGTAATCCATTTTTGCTGGTCCTGCTGAGCAGTATCTTCTCTGTCTATATAAAGCCCATGTAATACTCGTCTTCTGGTTCCTGCATAGTTCACAGTCCCTCCATGCCATGTGTGGGCATTAAATATCATGATACTTCCTGCCGGACATTCTAAATAAACTTCTTCAGGGTGAGGTCCTTCGACATCATCTAATATTGCTTCTGGCAACTCTTGTTTTAGATGCGTACCCGGTATGATTCGTGGTGCACCATTTTCTCTGGTCAAATCATCAATCGCCCAAATCGAGTTAACAAGATGTACTTTCGGGAAGTCGGGTCTGGGCTTTTTCCAGTCAGCGTGCAGTGGTTGATGTCCTCCATCGGGATGAGCTTCCCTTGCATTTAGACTGGATATTTTAAAGCTACCGCCAAAGATATGCTGACAGGCTGCCAATACTAATGGGTGAGACCATACTTTCTCCCATACCGTACCTTTATTGATTAAGTTTGCTATTCGGGTAACGTTTTCTTCTTGGTGATGTTCAATGGCCAGTTGTTCACCTTCTCGCTCTACGAGCATATCGAAAGTTGTGCGCATGTCGGCTAGCCAATCAGGATCAATAACATCATGAATGATAGTAAAACCTTGAGTATCCAGTTCATGCAGCATTTTTTCAGGCAGAGCCATATCAGCACCTAACGCAGACAGGTGAAGTTGAGTACTTTGATACATATCTTTATTCCTTATGATTGTTAGTAAAATGTTACTGACTTTACTCATCAACATAATCAATTTTTAAGGGATAATAAGGAGGGAAATTGTTCGAAATACTAGAAATTTGTTGAGTGATTATAAAAGTGTGATTCTATACATATCGTAGTAAATTGAATTACTTTTCCCCTTTCAATCTGTTTTATTTAAAGGGATAAAGCTTTAAGTTTACGTTAGTATCACTCTTAAATATAAAGGGCGAGATCTTCACCATGCTAGACAAAACTTATTTATTAGACGCTTTAGAACACTACTCAAATGAGGCGACTGCAATTCGTGGTGTTTATTTTGCGGGGAACTTGCCTACACCTCCTCCCCTGGCTTATCAAGTCCATTTCCCACGAATAGAAATCGTGTTAATTGGTGAGCTTAATATGGAGGTAGGGAATAACGTTGGGGTGGACACTGAGTACACTTTACAGCAGGGAGAAGTACTGTACCTTCCCGCCGAAAGCTGGAACAAGCCTGTCTGGACTAAACCTGTGGTTACTTTGACTTTAATGGCTGGGAAACAGAGCTTTGGTATGAGTCTGCTTAGTTGGGATGGTGAGAAGTTTGATGCAGCAGTTAAAGAGAGTGTGTTACGCCGTGGACCGCGTGTTGGAGCATTTATTCTTAATGCTATTGAAGAACTGGTAAAACAGCCTGAAAACTCTGAAACGAAAATACTTCTTGCCCGTTCGCTACTAAGTCATATTAATGACCTTACCAGAAACCCGGTAGAAACGCCGTCAAAAAGCCACGCTCTGTTCGAGGCGGTAAGAGACCATTTAGATCAACATTATCATGAGCCACTGACACGAGAGTCTGTCGCACAACATTTTTATGTTTCGCCAAATTATCTTTCACAATTATTTCAGAAAGAAGGTCAGTTAAAATTTAATGAGTACTTGATCCATGTACGTCTGGAAAGGGCGAAGTACCTGTTGATTGAGTATGATATGAAAGTAAAGGAAGTTGCCCACCGTTGTGGTTTTAAAGACAGCAATTATTTCTGTCGAGTGTTCAGATCTCAAACGGCACGCTCACCATCGGAATATCGTGCGCAGTACTTAAGTTCGAGAGTGAAAAATATTGTTAAAGAATAAACTCGGAGTTAGGTGGCGCATGACGTAGCTTTTTGATCGCCGCCATAACTTCTGACTCATTGCGCAAAAAATGTGCAATAGAGCAACGTAAAATACGTGTATTGTTAAAGCGCTCCATCCCGTCAATGTTGATATCTGCAATGAGAACAGCAACATCAGCCTGAGCGATATCGGATTCCTGGAGTTGGTTATCGCTTCCTAAGGCGCCTTGTGTTTCCACCGATACTTTGAACCCTGCTTTTTTACAGGCTTTTTCCAGTGCTTCCGCAGCCATGTAAGTATGTGCTACTCCGCTGATACAGGCAGTTATTGCAACAATATTCATAATTAGTGTTCTATTTGTTAGTTGAATATATAAATGCCCAATGATTATCATTCACTGGGCATTACATTCTTTTAATGTATATCTGTTGTATCTTTTGCTGGTAAAAAAATCAATGTCAGTTTGATATTAAAGAGCATCGAGTACGTTAGTTCCCTCACCATAAACTCTTTCCCAATCTGACACAAAGCCAGCAACACCCGAATCAGTAAGTGGGTGGGTGAGCAGAAGGTCAAAAACATCCGGAGCGACAGTCACTGAATGTGCGCCAGCTAAGGCGAGTTTATGTACCTGCTGAACATTTTTAAATGAAGCACCAAGGACTTTTGCATCTAACTGGTAGTTGTTCAGTAAGGTGACGATTTCAGCGGCAACATCGACACCATCGCTGCATATGTTGTCTAGTCGATTGACATAAGGTGCTAAAAACTCAGCGCCTGCTTTTGCTGCCAACAGTGCCTGCTGAGGAGTCAAAATGGCAGTTGCTGTTATACGAATGCCCTCTTGTGCTAACAGTTTTATTGCTTTAATACCCTGAGGAGTTACAGGCACTTTTACTATGATATTGCTGTCTAACGCTTTGAGAGCTTGTGCCTCTTTGAGCATTGTATCGGCATCTTTACCCATGACCTGAGCGTGTAACATCTTATCCTGGCCAAGACACTCACGGATATCGAGCAATATCTCTTTCAGTGGACGGTTTTCCTTGGCAATGATTGAAGGATTAGTGGTGACACCTGCCAGTGGGTATAAATCGACAGCTTTACGAATAGCGTTGATATCCGCAGTATCTAACATGTAAATCATATTCAAACTCCTGGTGAGTTGGGTATCTGGGGATTATGCATGATCCCGACACCCACAATATTAAAATGTAAAATTCATCTGTAATACCAATGCCTTAGTGCTTGTTGTGAAATGATTCAGCTTGAATCCAACGGGTTCTGCATGGCATTACGATTGTGCTATTTCTTACCCGCCAACAGTGACCTGATAGCCTTGGTTCATAATATGTTGGCGAATGCTTTCAATTTCGGCTTTGCCCGGAACCGGAACGTTTTCGAGCAGGTATTCCATCCCTAATGACTGATATTTATTGGCCCCATATTGATGGAATGGTAGTAAATGAATTTCTTCGAGGTTAAATGGCTTCAGGAACTGAAGGACTTTATCTACATTGACCAGATCAAGTGTGTAACCGGGAATTAATGGCAATCGTGGAATGACGTTGCTCCCTTGTTCCATTAACTGACGGAAGTTTTTTAATACTAACTCCAGATTAATTCCGATGACTTGCTTCGCTTTTACTGGATCCATAATTTTGAAATCAAATAAGATTTCGTCGCAAAGTTCTCCTATACGCAGTAGTGGCCGGGTACTACCATGTCCTGATGTTTCAATTGCAGTTTTATAGCCCAGCGCTTTTAGTTTGCTGAGAAGCTCTATAGCAAAATAAGGCTGAGCAAGAACTTCACCACCGGAAAGCGTGATTCCGCCATTTGATGTATTGAAAAACACATCATCTTTATTCACTTCGCTGATAACTTCTTCAAGTGTCATATCTTCACCCACTTGTTCCCAAGCTCCGCTTGGACATTCTTCGCTATCCATTGCACATGTTTCACAGTTAATGCACTTCGATTCTCGTCGAATGTAAGTCGTGCGGGGAGAGCGCGATTCAGGGTTTGCGCACCATGGACAGCGCAGAGGACAACCTTTGAAAAACACAACGGTTCGTATACCTGTGCCATCATGCAAAGAGTAGCGCTGAATATTGAAAATTCTCCCCTTCATACCGGTAATGGAAGGGGATGTTTCAGTATCACAATTCATGAGCGGTTCTACGAATGATGTCATCTTGGATCTCTTTTGACAGTTCGACGAAAAATGCACTGTAACCGGCTACTCTGACGACTAATCCTGCGTAATCTTCAGGTTTGAGCTGCGCTTCTTTCAGCGTTTCTGCATTCAGTACGTTGAACTGGACATGTTGCAACTTCAATTTCATGAATGCCCGGATAAAGTCGGACAACTTGCTTAAACCCTGTTGACCCTCCAGCGTAGTAGGTGTGAATTTTACATTGAGCAAGCTACCGTTAGATAAGAGGTAGTTATCCAGTTTACTGACTGATTTAAGTACAGCTGTCGGGCCCAGCTGGTCTTTGCCTAACATTGGTGACAGACCACCATCTGCAAGTTGTTCTCCTGCCATACGTCCGTCAGCCGTTGCACCGACTACGGCTCCAAGAGGGACGTGAGCAGAAACGGTATAAGAACCTGGTGTGAATTTTCCACCCCGAGGGTTGTCGTATTGCTCGACTTCTTTACAAAACAGACGTAACAGATCAGATCCGAGATTGTCGACTTCATCGATATCGTTTCCATATTTCTCGTATTTGTTCATTAGCCGGGTACGGATTCGTTCACCGTCAGGTAAGTCAAAATTCGCATCCAGGATTGAAATAAATTCTTTAAAACTGCAGCGTTTTTCTTTGAAAACATATCGTTTTAATGCATGAAGTGAATCGGAAAGGTTGGCAATACCAATGCCCTGTACTCCGGAAAAGTTATAGCGTGCGCCGCCATAAGTGATGTCTTTACCAGCATCGATACAGTCATTGATGAACGAGGACAGTAGAGGTACCGGAGCCCAGTCCCTGTGGCCGATATCACAGATGTTGGAACCTTCTACCATCAATTTTACGTAATGCTTGATATCACTACGAATTTCTTCAATGAGGCTATCAAAGCTAATATCTTCATTGTCAGAGTTACGCTGCATAGCCAGTTCCATGACTTTGAGCAGGTTAAACATCGCAATATCGTGTAAGCCGTAAGTTTTTCCCGGAATCGATAGTTCAACACAGCCAACCACAGAGTAGTCACGGGAGTCTTCCAGAGAGACGCCACGATTTAAGAAGGCAGGTACAACAACTTCATCATTAAAGATTTGTGGTATACCTGTACCCAGGCGGATCGTTTCAGCCGTTTTTATTAAAAAACTACGGTCAATAAATTCGTTTACCCGAACTCCTAAGTTAGGTTGAGGTAATTGAACACTTTGGTATGCATCTAAGCATAAATAGGACAAAGGGTTGACCGCACTTCTGCCAGTTTCAGAAAGCCCGCCAAGGAGTATCGTGTAACCCGTTGGGAAACCGGCAAAAAACTTAGCACTCCCTGAGGAGCGAAGTAATACAATATCGTTGGTTTTAATCCATAAGCTTTCAAGCAGCTCTTGTAAAAACGCAGGTGATTCTCCGGCATCGAGAGAGCTTTGATAGAAAGGCATCATATACTGGTCGAATCTTCCAAGGGACAAAGAACTCGCGTTGGATTCGTATTGCAAAATGATGTTCATGTACCAGAATAACTGGCATGCTTCATAGAAACTTTCTGGCTTTTGAGTGGCGATTTTTCTTGAGATAGTTCCAATCGTGTTGAGTTCACTACGACGTTGTTCGTCTGGACACTCTTTTGCCATTTTCTCTGCCAGATCCGCATAACGATGGATATGACGAATTGATGCTTCAAGCAATAAAACCACAGACTTGTAAAAGACATTGTCATTCTTAGATAGCGATAGTGACTGCATTTCATCAAGTACTTGACCCAGCCCACGGCTTAAGAGACGTTTAAAGTCAATGATGATGTGTCCTTGCCCTTTGTCTGTTTGATTGACGCTAAATATTTTCTGTTCAACCGCAGATTTAACATCATCTGGTATTTGTGCGTTGATGAAGTCTTTCATTGAACGCTGTGACCAGTAGCTGAGAAGCTCGCTGCGATAGGTCGATTTGTCTTGTTCAGAGATGAAAAATTTATCTTGTGGCCGGGACTCAAAAATATCGAGTTCCTTTTCAATCCAGTACGGATCCATCTCTGGGGAAATGATACCAGCACGGGCTTTAATCGTACGATTGCCTGCTATGAGTTCATCTTCACGAATGGATATAGCTACATTATCTAAAACGTAGGCTGTTGCTTTGGCTCGGCGAAGGATAGTGTGCTCACCTTCGGTTGCTTTATGACTTTCCGTATACAGCAATGCGCGCTCGAGAGATATTTCACGTTGTGATTCAAATAATGCTGACTTGAGGCGTTGAATTCTTGGGGTGCTCATTGGGTCGGCTCCTTGCAATACCTGGTAGAAAGGTTGTTGAGCAATATGAATATGTATAACGAAGTCACTGCTGGAAAATTGGCCGCAGTCACTTTGGTATATTTATTCGGATGAGTGTTGGTCAGGAGACTCCCTCTAAAAGAAGAGGGAGAATTCATGATTAAAACAGTGTGCGTTGATGTGTGACTAAGCCGCTGTACTTGCCAGGTGAGCTTCAATTTTGTCCATAACCTCAGCTGCACGTTTAACTGCGTCACTGACGCCAATTCTTACTACAGTCTTAGTTGCAAAACGATCCGCATTTTTAATATCGATATCTTTGGTAAGAATGACAATATCGGCTTCTTCAATTTGCTGCTTTGAAAGCTCATTCTCGATACCGATAGAACCTTGAGTTTCTACGCTGCACTCCCAGCCTTTTGCTTTCGCAGCTGCTTCGATAGCTTCTGCTGCCATATAAGTATGTGCTACGCCTGATGGACATGCTGTAACTGCTACGATATTAGTCATAATCAAATTCCTTAAATATTAGGTATATCAAGCAAGGTTAATGATTGAGGAAAAGTAATAACCTTGCTGTAATTTTCTGTTAATTAATTAGCCAATTTTGATATCTAAGTCGAAGTCATCCGACTCATTTTCATCTTCTTTCGCGACGGGACGACGTGCTTTTAGGAAGTTGACTAACAAGGCTGTGACAAGAGCACCAACCGCAAGCGCGATGACAAAGCCAATGCGACCTTCAACAACAGGCAGAACGATCAGTCCCCCCCATGCTGCAAAGCTTTTAACCCCTAGTGCCGCAGCTGTTACAGCACCTGCTGCTGTACCAATCATGATTGATGGGATGACACGTAATGGGTCAGCTGCTGCGAATGGTATTGCACCTTCTGATATACCCATGGTACCCATAAGAATTGATGCTCTGCCGGCTTCCTGTTCACTTGCGTCATAAAGCTTTTTGTTCATAAAAGTGGCAAGTCCCATACCCAGTGGTGGTACTGCAATCGCGACAGAACCGATACCAACAACAGTGTTGATACCTTCACCGACACACAAAATCATAAATGCGTAAGCAACTTTGTTGACTGGTCCTCCCATATCGAAAGCCATCATGCCGCCCATGATTATGGCGAGTAAAATGATGCTTTCATTTTGCATACCTTTCAGGAACTCAGTCAGCGAGGCTGTTGCTGCACCGATAGGTTCACCGATTCCCCATACTATTGCCCCGGCAGTAATGAAGGTACCAATGATGGGAATAACAAAGATCGGCATAATTGAGCGAGCAAAAGCGGGAACTTTGATCTTTTTAAGGTAAAAAACCACAATACCACCAAGCAAACCCGCGAAGATGGCGCCAAAGAAACCGGTGTTGTACATATTGGCACCGATAAAGGCTGCAATCGCCGATGGAGCAAGTGCTGATCGATCTGCAATTGAGTAACCAATATATGCGGCGAGTATTGGCACCATTAATTGGAAGCCAGCGACGCCAATAAAGAATAGATCGTGTAACCAGGTGCCTTCTTCCGGGACCGCCCCTTCCCCGTAAAGCATTACTGATAATGCGAGTAGGATACCGCCTGCGACCACAAATGGGATCATGTGGGATACCCCGGTCATAAGGTGTCTTCTAGTGTCCTTTAAGATTGAGATTAAGTCATTCATCGACTTCTCCTTGGAGGAATTGTTTAAATTTATATTTGTGTAATTTGTTTCACGTTGTTTACCGCCCGGGTGTTGGTCTCAATATAGTGACCAAATGTACTGTTGAGTTAGAGGATTTTTATGCTATTTACTGGACATTTGTAAGATTGATGGCAAAGTTTGATCTCTATCGACATTTTATAAAACAGAGGTTTTTGAGTAGGGGGTGTTTTAATTTTTAATTTAATCAGGTAGTTACATTTTGTTTTGTTGTGCTGTCGTTTTTTAAGTTTGAGAGTGGTCACAAAACATATAGTAAATTTGATATCCTTCACATTTGCTTCCATATATTACAAATATCCAGTATTTCGTGTTTTTGTCCAATAGTTGGCAGATAGATATTTGATATTGTGGTTATATCAATTTAGCTAGCGCTAAGAAGTAAAAGGACAATATGCAATGAAAACTTTTTCTTTCTCATGTGAGTTACCAAATGGAGTGCATGCACGTCCAGCGAGTCATGTAGAATCTATATGTAATCAATTCTCCTCAGAGATTACTTGGCAAAACCAACGTACAGGTATGAGTGGTAACGCAAAAAGCGTGTTGTCTCTTATCGGTACAGACACTCTTCTTGGTGATGAATGCTTAATTACTGTCGATGGGAAAGATGAAGAGTCTGCAATAAATCAACTTAAACAGTTTATTGTGAATGAATTTCCTCATTGTGATGCTCCACTACAAAGCAATGAGGAGAGTGATAACTCAACATTTGCCCCATTACCCCGAAACTTCTCTAACTTGGGAGTGAATCATCAAAGAGGCCGAGCAGTCAGTGAAGGTGTTGGACGTGGTATTTTGACTGTGATGGGAGCTGTTAACTTTGATGCACTGGGTGATCTACCTGAGGCAGAGAGTCTGGAAAGTGAGAAAACTAAATTACATGACGGTTTAGAGTCAGTGATTAAGTCAATTAATATCCAGCTTAAAACGGCGGAACATACCGAGTCTGAAGTTCTTAAAGCCCATTTATCTATCGCTCGTGATGATGAGTTTCAGCAAACCATTGCGAATAACCTAACGGATGGACGCAGTTGCGCGGAAGCTGTTGTAGCTACCGCTAAACACTTTGGTGAGATAATGAAAAACTCATCAAGTAGTTATATGCGAGAGCGTGAACTTGATATTCGAGATGTCTGTTATCAGTTACTTCAAAGCATTTATGGTGATGAACGCTTTACCAGCCAAACTCAGTTAAATGAACCAACGATATGCCTGGCTGATGATTTGACACCGAGTCAGTTTCTTGAATTCGATAAGTCGTTATTAAAAGGTTTGATTCTTTCTCACGGTGGCAGCACTTCGCACACGGTTATTCTTGCGCGCTCTTTTGCTATACCAACGATAGTCGGTGTTGATGCTGGGAAATTAAGTGATTCTGTCAATAAACAAGTTATTGTGGATGGCAGCTTAGGTGCTGTTGTGACTGAAATTAGTGATTCAGTAGAACGTTACTATGCGCAGGAGCAGAAGGTTAAAGAAATTGTAGTTACGCGTCAGGCGAAGTATCGGGATCTTGCTGCGACGACTTCAGACGGTAAGGCGTTGGAAGTTGCAGCTAATATTGCTCATTCGGTAGAAGCGCCACAGGCTTTTTCTCATGGAGCTGAAGCGATTGGGTTGTTCCGTACGGAAATGCTCTATATGGATCGCACGTCTGCTCCTGATGAAAATGAGCTGTACAACATTTTCTGTCAGGTGTGTGAAGCAGCAAATGGTAAATCAGTCATTGTACGTACTATTGATATTGGTGGTGACAAGCCAGTTGATTACCTCAATATTCCAAATGAAAACAACCCGTTCTTAGGGTATCGCGCAGTACGTATATATCCTGAATTTATCGAGATGTTTAAGACTCAGTTACGGGCAATTTTAAGAGCTTCAGTACACGGCAACCTGAAAATCATGGTTCCAATGATATCGTCACTGGAAGAGATCTTATGGGTGAAAGATGTATTGGCTGAAGTCCGTCAGGAATTACGAAAAGATGAAGTCCCTTTTGCTGAACGTGTTCCCCTTGGAATTATGCTCGAGGTGCCATCGGTAGCATTCATTATTGATCAGTGCTGTGAAGAAATAGATTTCTTCTCGATTGGTTCCAACGATTTGACACAGTATCTGATGGCTGTAGACCGTGATAATGCAAAAGTGGCTCAGAATTATAACAGCCTCAACCCTGCATTCTTACGAACATTAGATTTTGTTGTTCGTGAAGTTCATCGTCACGGAAAGTGGATCGGTTTGTGTGGTGAACTTGGAGCAAAAGGCTCAGTGCTTCCTCTGCTTGTGGGGCTAGGTCTGGATGAAATTAGTATGAGTGCACCAAGTATTGCGGCCACGAAAGAGCGTATTTCTAATCTGGATAGCCGTGAATGCAGGCAGTTGTTAAATAAGGCAATGAACTGCCGGACAGTACAAGAAGTTGAAAATGTTCTTGCTCAGTTCCGCATGACTCAGACTGAAGCGCCTATGGTAGCGCGAGATTGTATTAGCCTTGATAGAGATCTGCGCAGTAAAGAAGAAGTAATAAAAACGTTGGCAGACAATTTGTTTATTACTGGCCGTTGTCGTTATCCCAATAAGTTAGCTGATGATTTATGGGCTCGTGAAGATGTGTTCTCAACTGGTTTAGGTTTTGGTTTCGCAATTCCTCATACTAAAAGCGAACATATTGAGCAGTCTGCTATCAGTGTTTGCCGTCTGGCAAAACCTATTATCTGGGGTGATGAAGAAGCACAGTTCATCATAATGCTGACTCTTAATAAGTATGCGGCTGGCGACCAACATATGAAGATTTTCTCAAAGCTGGCTCGTAAGATAATGCATGCTGATTTTAGAGAGCAACTCATGACGGCAAGTAGTGATGTTCATATTGAAGATCTATTAAAAAACGAGCTTGAGCTTATCTAAATTCCCTCCGTCCTTTTGTTTGGCTGTGTTGTTTCTCCGGACCCGCAGCCTTTTTTATTTTAAGTCAGGGCAATAACCCTGATAGGTGATAAAGCAAGGATTTAATGGTGATTGAAGATTTACAACGCCTCATCGCTCAGGAAAAAGAACTGCAGTTTGAGAAGTTTGATAATGAGACCGCGTGGCAATTAGGCTGTCTGATCAAGCAAAATGCGGAAGCAATGAGTGGCAAGGTAGCGATAGAGATAACTCGTAATAACCATCGACTGTTTAGTTACGCTATGCCGGATACCACCCCAGATAACTTATGTTGGATAGAGCGTAAGAGTAATGTTGTGCAGCGTTATCAGCACAGTTCCTGGTATGTCGGTCAGTATTATAAAGCGAAGGGTAAAAATATTGAGGAAGCCTCGTTAGTCGATCAAAAACATTTCGCACCGTTTGGAGGTGGCTTTCCTGTTTGTGTTCAAGGTGTCGGAGTTATCGGCAGTATTACGGTCTCGGGGTTATCTCAGTATGAGGATCACCAGCTTGTTGTAGACTCTCTCCGTCAATATCTGGCGACGGATAGAGTTTCTGAAATATAAGTGTTCTATATTTCAGAAAATAGAAAGCCCTTATAGGTAAGGGCTTTAGAAAGAGTGACCAGTAACTTCAGAGTTATTCGATGTTCTGAATTTGTTCTCTCATCTGCTCGATGAGTACTTTCAGTTCTACACCGGATGCGGTGATGTCGGTACTGATGGACTTCGAAGCCAGCGTATTTGATTCACGGTTGAATTCCTGCATCATAAAGTCGAGCTTACGGCCACAGGCACCGCCTTTCTTCATTACATTGCGCGCTTCTTTGATGTGGGAATCTAAACGGTCCAGCTCTTCGGCGACGTCTGATTTTTGTGCCAGAAGGATCAGCTCTTGCTCAACACGGGTTGGGTCCAGCTCGACTTTCGCTTCCTCAAACTTGTTAAACAGGCGGTCACGTTGCCACTGAAGGATCTCTGGCATACGAGCACGGACTTTTGCAACTTCTTCACCAATGGCGTCGAGGCGTTGCTCAATCAATGATTTCATGTTTTCACCTTCACGGCCACGAGCATCAATGAATTCAGAAACCGCTTGGTCAAAAGCTTCCAGTAGTGACTGGTTGATCGCGTCCATGTCCTGTTCCGGTGTTTCCATCACACCTGGCCACTGCATGACCTGAAATGGATTAATGCGTGTCAGCTCACCAGTCATATGCATGACCTGACTGGCTGCTTTAATCACCTGATTCGCCAGGGCTTCATTGATTTTAAGTTCGCTTTGCGCGGCTGGGTTAGCTTCAAAACGCAGATGACACTCAACTTTACCTCGGGCTAAACGCTTACGAAAGCGCTCGCGCAGTACCGGCTCAAGGCTACGGAACTGCTCAGGTAAGCGGAAGTAGGTTTCCAGATAACGTTGATTAACTGAACGAATTTCCCATACGGCACTGCCCCAGTCACCTTTGACTTCTTTGCGTGCGTACGCCGTCATACTGTAAATCATCATGTGTCCTTGATTATGAATTTTTGCAAAATTTACCTGCGCTAATAATAGCATACAACCCCCCTCGAAAGCCTGTTATAAATATTCAAACCTAGGAACTGAGAGGTAATTCCTATATAATCCCCGGCCAACAAATTTCGGTTACTCAGTGCTTTTATTAAGACTGGTTTCCCCAACACAGGTAGAGACTTTATGCGTCCAGACAATCGTCCAGCAGATCAAGTTCGTCCCATTAAAATCACCCGCCAGTACACAGCGTATGCAGAAGGTTCTGTATTGGTAGAATTTGGTAACACCAAAGTATTGTGTAATGCCAGTGTTGAAGAGGGCGTGCCTCGCTGGCTGAAAGGTCAGGGTAAGGGCTGGGTAACCGCAGAATACGGTATGTTGCCTCGTGCAACGCATTCACGCACTCGTCGTGAAGCTGCAAGTGGTAAACAGGGCGGACGTACGATGGAAATTCAGCGTCTGATTGCCCGCAGCCTGCGTGCTGTTGTTGATTTAGAAGCAATGCCGGATGTAATGATTACGGTCGACTGTGATGTGATTCAGGCTGATGGTGGTACTCGTACTGCTTCAATTACCGGTGCAAGTGTTGCTCTGGCTGATGCTTTTGCCAAACTGGTGACGGATGGCCGTCTGAAAAAGAATCCGATGAAAGGTCACGTAGCCGCAGTATCGGTTGGTATTCTCGGTGAAGACATACTGTGTGATCTTGAATACGTTGAAGATTCAGCAGCCGATACGGACATGAATGTGGTGATGACCGAAGAAGGTAAGATGATCGAGGTGCAGGGGACGGCAGAAGGTGAACCGTTTAGCCACGAGCAGTTACTGGATTTGATTGCCGTTGCTCAGAAAGGCATTGCCGATATTGTTGAAGTCCAGAAAGCGGCTTTAGAGAATTAATTTGATAGCTCCCATTTGGGGGCTATTTTTTTATATGGAGCAAGGCTCTTAGTCACAACTTGCCTATGAGCATTGCTTTTGGTTCTCCCCCTTGAGCGAAGAAGCTAAAGGAATCAGCCTTAATGATTTCAAGGGGGAGTTAGAGGGGGTTGATCTTAATAAGTTCCGGAGAAGCAACCCCTCCCGGCCTTCCCTTGAAAAGGGGAGGAGTGAAAAGCTCCTGACTCTCCTTTATGCGAAAGGAGATGAGCGAAAAACTTGTTATTAATTGATAGAGAGAAAAAGATGAAAGCATACCAGCGTGAATTTATAGAGTTTGCCCTTGAAAAACAGGTGCTGAAATTTGGTGAGTTTACTTTGAAATCTGGCCGTACGAGCCCATATTTTTTTAATGCTGGTCTGTTTAACACTGGTCGTGATTTGGCACGTTTAGGTCGTTTTTACGCTGCGGCTCTGGTTGATTCTGGTATTGATTACGATGTTTTGTTTGGCCCAGCATATAAAGGAATCCCTATCGCAACGACAACAGCGGTAGCGTTGGCGGATCACCACGATGTTGATACGCCATACTGTTTTAACCGCAAAGAAGCGAAAGATCACGGTGAAGGCGGTAACCTGGTGGGCAGCGCACTGGAAGGTCGTATTATGCTGGTGGATGATGTGATTACTGCCGGTACTGCGATTCGAGAATCCATGGAAATTATTAAAGCCAATGGCGCGGATTTAGCGGGCGTGCTGGTAGCCATTGACCGTCAGGAAAAAGGCAAAGGCGAACTGTCTGCGATTCAGGAAGTGGAACGTGACTTTGGTTGTGCGGTAGTTTCTATTGTCAGCTTGACGGATCTGGTGACATACCTTGAAGAGAAAGGCACTAACAACGAGCACCTGGAAGCAGTGAAAGCGTACCGCGCTGAATATGGTATCAGTGCTTAATAGCCTAATAATTAAATATAAAGCTTTTAGAGCTTGTTCCCATGGTCCTCCGTGGGAACACATATTGGAGTCAAATCAGTACCTAAAATAGCTTTTCTGTGCGTCAGGTAGTCATTCCCACGCGGGAGCATGGTAGCGATATGTTTAAATTCAGATTCTAAAGCCTTATATTCAGCTTTTACTTCTGCATTATCTAATGCTCTGTTTCTTAGAGATTTTAAGCTGTTCATTTTTCACCTCTTTTATTTCTAAGAAGGAATGTAGGAATGATATTTAACCTTAACTCGTAGGCCCAATCGGCTTGTTTTGATCACCATGGTGGGAGTTATCGTAGATTTCGATGCCATCACGACGGGTCTTCAACAGTGAAAGCTGCCACATGTACTGCTCCGGATGAGGGCGAACCAAATCTTCAATCGCCTGATTCATTGCCCGTGCATCAGTTTCTTCATCACCGCTCGGGAAGTTTTCCAGAGCTGGCAAAATATGCACTTCATACTTCTGAGTCTTGTCATTGTACGCAGGTAAAACCGGAACGACTTTTGCCTTAGACAGGCGAGCCATTTTACCAAAGCCTTTTAGTGTCGCTTTTTCGGTGCCAAAGAAAGGGACAAATACTGAGTTGGCAGCGCCAAAGTCTTCATCTGGTAGCCAGTATCCTAAGTAACCCTCTTTGATAGAACGGACAAAAGGTTTTACACCTGCGTCACGGGCAAAGATTCGGCCACCATACTGCATACGCTGAACTTGCATCAACCAGTCACCGATAGGATTACGTTGCGGCTTCATAATGGTTGTTACTTTGTAGCCTTTCGCTGCCAGCATGACTGCAGGGTAATCTACCGCCCAGGCATGTGGTGCAAGGATAATGACCTTTTCACCCGCATCGAGCAGTGGCAACAGGTTCTCTTCACCAATCATTACACCACGGTTTTGGTTGTGTTTGGTTGAGCGAGCCAGAAACTCTGAATACCCCAACATATATTGAGCAGCTTTAACGAAAGTCTCTTCGAGAATTTCCTGACGTTCTTGATCGGATTTTTCCGGAAAACAGTAAGCGAGGTTGACACGAGCACGGCGAACCACGCGACCGTTTTTCTTGACTGCGAAGCGGGAAAGTTTTCGTGCCAGTCCGTCACGCCATGAAACCGGCATAAACGCAAACAGAGCTGCGAAAGCGATACCGATCCAGGTTCCCCAATGTTTAGGGTGCAGAAAAGACCACTCAAACTTTGGGTTGTGTAAGTATTTATTGATGCTGTTATCGTTGTCGCTCACAAGCAAAAACCTTTGTCTTTATTGGTATCGGGCATTAGTTTGAGTTTCATCTGGCAGCGATTTAAATCGTTTATGAAGCCACATCCATTGCTCTGGGGCGCGCAGTATAATCTCTTCAACGAATTTATTCATGTAGGCTGCCGCAGCTTTTTCGTCTTTTTGAGGATAATGGCCTTCAATCGATTGATCGGCGATGATTTCGTACTTGCCTTGTGAGTTTCTGAAACCTGAACCCGGAACAATGGCACATTTACTGGTGTAAGCCAGAATGCTGGTCCCGGTTGTGGTACAGGCATCTTCTACAGCAAAGAACGGCACAAAGACTGACTTATTGTGGCCGTAGTCCTGATCCGGCAGATAGAACAGACGCTCCCCCTGACGAAGCACGCGAATCATTTTCTTCAGGTCAGTACGGTAAATCAGTTGGTTACCATTACGGGTTCGGCCACGATACTGGATAAATTCATAGGCAGGATTACTATGAGGACGGTATGCGCCATAGCCACCTAAGCCGATAACAGCAAAAGCACGGGCGGTAATTTCAAGGTTCAGAGCATGTACACAGCAGAGCAGAACCCCTTTGCCGTTTTCAGCATGCTTTCTCATCACGGCTACGTCTTTCTCTTCCAGAATACGCTTAAAACGCCACGTCGGCCAGAACCAGGTAATCCCGGTTTCAATCAGAGCCATCCCGGTATTTTTGAAGTTCTCTAAGACCATTTTGTCGATATGTTCCTGAGACATATCCGGAAAAGCGAGCTCGAGATTACGTTTTGCAATCGCGACTCGTTTTGGGCCAAAGCGCATGCCAAAAGCACCAATGCGATGGCCGAGCTTTAATAACAGTCGGTAAGGCAATAAGTTTACGATTAATGCAAGTAAACCAAACCCTAACCATACACCCCAGTATTTTGGGTGTAACAGTGATAGTGAGAATTCAGGTTTGCCGGGTCTTTTTGTGCTCATTATTTTTTACTTTATCTGTGCGCTGAGTAATGCCCAGTACTCTTCAAAGTTCGCTGTTGGTTGATACTTAAAGTCTGAACGAACAAAGCGATTCAAACTTCCTTCTACCTGACCAAGCAACTGGGCGGACAAAATGCTTTCGTCGACAGGGAATGATTTGCCTTCACGAATTTTACGCTCTCGCAGTATCTGGCGCAAAGAAGTTTCAATTCGTTCAAACAGTTGATTTATACGATCGCGTAAGCGTTCATTTTCAAACATTAGAGCATGTCCGGAAAGAATTCGTGTCAGGCCCGGGTTACGTTCTGAAAAAGCCAGTATGAGTTGCAGTACAAGACGAATGCGGTTGAGCGTATCTTTTTCTTCATTAACGATACGATTAATGCGTGACATTAATGATTCTTCAATGAACTCAATCAGACCTTCAAACATGCGCGCTTTACTCGGAAAGTGTCGGTATAAAGCGGCTTCTGATACACCCACTTGTTTCGCAAGTTTTGCGGTCGTGATGCGGGATGCACCTTCATTTGATTCTAGCATCTCAGCGAGAGCCTGGAGAATTTCTTCGCGGCGGTTAGATTTTTTATTGCCGGCCATAATCCAATGTTTCCTTCTGGTAGTCACTGCTAATATCAAGCAATGGTTGTATGGAATAGACGCCATTACTTGTTAGTGAGATTACTCCTCCCCTTTAGAAGGGGAGGTCGGGAGGGGTTGATTCAACCCCCTCTAACTCCCCCTTGAAATGAGTGAAGCTTATCCCTTTAGCTTCTTCGTTTAAGGGGGAGGACTAAGCGCAATACCCCATATGCAAGTTGTGACTAAGATACAGCTTTATACGGGGGGGAATCAAAAATAGCTTATTTAAGTTGTTCATTAATCAATAACATCAAAGAGCGAGCAAGCTCCGATTTACTCGCCAGCGGCAGTGATTGCTCTCCCTGTGGCCAGTAAACGGTTAAGGCATTATCGTCACTATTAAACCCTTGCCCTGCGACCGAAACGTCATTGGCACAAATCATGTCGAGTTTTTTGTTAGTCAGCTTTCCGCGCGCATACTGTTCAACATTCTGAGTTTCAGCGGCGAAGCCGACCGTAAATGGGCGGTTCTGCGTCATTGCTGCAACAGAGGCTACGATATCCGGGTTTTTTACCATAGTGATGGTTAAGTTATCGCTGTCGCCTGTTTTTTTGATTTTTTGCTCTGCAACATGCTCAGGACGATAATCTGCTACGGCGGCGCAAGCGATGAAGACATCATGCTCTGGGGCCGCTTCCATCACTGCGCTGTGCATATCAAGCGCGCTTTCAACATCAATGCGTTTGACCTGCGCTGGTGTTGCCAGACTAACCGGGCCACTCACCAGTGTCACTTGTGCGCCCATTCTTGCAGCCGCTTGGGCAATCGCAAAGCCCATTTTTCCGGAACTGTGGTTTGTGACATAGCGAACCGGATCAAGCGCTTCCCGGGTAGGACCTGCGGTCAATAACAGGCGCTTACCTTCTAGTGGTTTAGGGCCAAAAAAATTTTCGCAGTGGTGGACTAATTCCATCGGTTCTAGCATTCGTCCTTTGCCTACATCACCACAGGCTTGTTCACCGGATGCTGGGCCCCAAATTTCCGCTCCACGGCGTGCCAGGGTGGCAATATTTTCTTGCGTTGCAAGGTTACTGTACATTTGCTGATTCATTGCCGGAGATACGGCAACGGGGGCATCGGTGGCCAGAACCAAGGTGGTGAGTAAGTCATTACCCATACCGGCAGCCATACGTGCAATCAGATCCGCCGTGGCCGGAGCTAAAAGAACCAGATCGGCCCATTTGGCTAATTCTATGTGGCCCATTGAAGCTTCAGCACTCGGGTCGAGTAAGCTGTGAGAAACGGGATTACCGGAAACGGCCTGCATTGTCAGCGGAGTAATGAACTCTTTTGCTGCTTCAGTCATGACAACCTGAACGTGTGCGCCACGCTCAATCAGACGTCGTGTTAATTCTGCGCATTTGTAAGCGGCGATACCACCGCTGATACCAAGCAGAATCTTTTTTCCTGCCAAAGTTTGCATTCGGGATTCCTCTAAAATTCTGCTCGCTATGTTATCACAACTCCAAAAATATGTATGAGCCGTGTCAAATAGTGTTTTAGCACTAAAGGAATATATGCGAACAGACCTGCAAATTAGGCATATTTTTTTAATCGTAGTGATGTACCAGCCGATAATATGGAAATAATCAGCAAAGCCAATATAAAGTCATTGGAGTCATTTATGTTACGTTCTATGAGAAGTCGTACCAAATTATTGTTATTGACGGTAATCCCGTTGGTTTTAATAACGACCATCAGTTCTTTTGTGTACTACTGGATAGGGAAGAACAGTTTACAACAAGAGTTGGTCCAATATCGTGAGCAGTTAGTTGATAGCCGTAAGCAGGAGCTAAAAGCCTATCTGATGATGGGGGTGACAGCGGTAAAACCTCTTTATGAAGCAGATGACAGCCAACAGAACAAAGCTCGAGCAAAAGACATTCTCAAGTCGATGCGCTTTGAAAGTGACGGATACTTTTTCGCCTACGATTCTAAAGGTGTAAATACCCTGCACGCCATGAATCCCGCTTTGGAAGGCAAAAATCTCTATGGTTTAAAAGATGACAATGGTGTTGCCGTGATTGCCGGGTTAATCGACGCAGCAAAAACGGGTGATGGCTTTTTATACTTCTCGTGGATGAAACCCTCCATTAAAGCTCAGGCTCCTAAGCTGGGATATGCGGAATACCTGCCTAAATGGGACTGGGTGCTGGGTACCGGTATCTATATTGATGACATTGATGTTCAGGTTGCAGAGTTCCAGAAACAGCGGCTGGCCGTTTTGCATGAGCAAACAGTCATTGCTGTCGGCTTATCATTTCTTGGCTTACTGATTACCAGCATTATTGTCAGTATCCTCGTTGCTCGCGGTGTGGCACCTTTACAACACATCGTTGTGTCTTTAAAAAATGTCGCTGCGGGTGGTGGTGATCTGACGGCACGTCTTAAAGTAGAAAGCCGTGATGAAGTGGGAGAAGTGGCTTCTGCTTTCAATGACTTTATGGATAAGCTGCACCCAATGATCGCGGATATTCGTCTTTCTGCTGATGAAGTAAGTAGTGCCGCTGCAGAGTTGGACAAACAGACCTCTAAATCGAATCAGCAAATGAACGATCACTGTTTGGAAACAGATAAGGTCGTTACTGCAGTAACAGAAATGAGTGCCACCGCGCGTGAAGTGGCGAACAACACCAACTCAACGGCTCAGGCGATTGAGTCAGCTAACCAACAGATTATTGAAGCACAAAAAGAGGTAAATGTAGCGATTGAAGGGATCGGTGCATTGGTGAATGAAGTCGATATCACGTCTGATGCCATTCAGGAGTTAAGCCAGCAGACCGGGAAGATCACCCAGGTGCTGAAAGTGATTGGTGATATTGCCGAACAAACCAATCTATTGGCTCTTAATGCAGCGATTGAAGCTGCACGAGCGGGAGAGCAGGGACGAGGCTTTGCTGTGGTGGCCGATGAAGTTCGCTCTTTAGCCAGCCGTACACAAAACAGTACCAAAGAAATCGGTGATATGCTGGATGCTCTGCATCAGGGAGTCAGTAAGGCCGTCAGTAGTATGAATGCCAGTCAGGAGCGTGGTGAGAAAACAGCACTTGAATCGGTACAGATTAAAGAAACGCTTTCTGGTATTTCTGAGGCGGTGGCTATGATTCAGGATATGGGCACGCAAACTGCTTCAGCCGCAGAGCAGCAGAGCGCGGTGTCGGAAGAGATCAATCAGAACCTGGTAACCATTCAGCATATCGTGAATGAGTTAAGTGAGAATTTGCGCTACTCAGAATCCATCAGTAACCGGCTTACTCACTCTGGTGAAAAAGTCGGAAGTCTGGTTAATCACTTTAAGGTTTAGTCAACAACTTTATTGCAGTTCCGCTTGAGTTCGCTCTAAAAATCCTCAATGCCAGTTGCGGCCTTGAGGATTTTTTCGTTTCTGTATGCCTGACAAACAGGAGATGACATGAAACGTAAATTTCTTCCCCATGATTCGATGCCGCGTGAAAAGTTGCTTGCGCGCGGACCACAAGCTTTGTCAGATGCAGAGTTGCTGGCAATTTTATTACGTACCGGTACTCAGGGAATGAATGTTATTGAGTTGGCCGATTTTCTTATTGATGAGTTTGGTTCACTGCGGGGGCTATTTTCCTCGTCCAAAGATCATTTTTGTCAGCATAAGGGGCTGGGGGAAGCGAAATATGTTCAGTTGCAGGCTTCATTAGAAATTACTCAGCGCTATTTGGCGGAAATACTAAAACGCGGTGATGCGTTAACCAGTCCTCAGCAAACACAGTTGTATTTATCCAGTGTTCTTCGTGACAGGCAGCGAGAAGCCTTCTATATATTGTTTCTTGATAACCAGAATCGAGTCATCGGCGATGAAATCCTGTTTGAAGGAACCATTGATGCCGCCAGTGTCTATCCCAGAGAAGTGGTGAAACGCGCCCTTCATCATAACGCTGCGGCAGTGATTCTGGCACATAATCATCCTTCTGGTGTGGCAGAACCAAGCCAGTCAGACCGGAGGATCACCCGGCGCTTAGCGGATGCACTTGCACTGGTTGATATACGAGTTTTGGACCATTTCGTTGTGGGTGACGGAGAAATTGTATCTTTTGCTGAAAGAGGGTGGATGTAGTTCTTTTGCTTTTAGCTCCTCCCCTTTCC
>Ga0075011_10000129_pt1 | contig 37803 bp, 42 predicted proteins | sample TARM_MetaG_T_14_FD_72354 | JGI IMG/M metagenome (GOLD analysis project Ga0075011, IMG submission 72354) | Freshwater microbial communities from Pennsylvania, USA, analyzing microbe dynamics in response to fracking - TARM_MetaG_T_14 | ecosystem: Environmental > Aquatic > Freshwater > River...
CTCTAAGAATACCAATGTTATCATTATGGTAACAATTTGAGATAAGGAGTTAGCTATGCCTAGCAAAGTGATTAGCACCGTGAATTTTAAAAGCGGTGGCAAGAGTTCAATTCTTCGCCTTTTAGCAGAAGAGTTGCAAACCGCAATTATTAACTTCGATAGTAATCGTGATGCTACTATCTACAACAAAGTACCCACGCTCAATGTAAATCCTAAATCTTCAATCCATAGAAAAAGTGATGGAATTTACATTGATGGGAAAAAGCCAATCCATAATGAGTATTTTCTTTGTGATTTTGGGGGATATCACGATAGTAGGATTGGCTTAATTAAAAGTGACATTTATATTATACCGACTTTTGCAGATTTTGAGACAATACGTGAGAGCGTAAGAATGGAGACGTATTTGCGTGAACTACACGCAGATGCAAACCTAAGCAAGCCTCGAATCATTTATGTTTTGAACGGTCTTGGCATTGGCAACAATAAAGACGTTGTAAAAAAAGCAACGAGTGAACTACAGATTAATATCAATCAAATTAAATCAGAGGCAGTAATTCTCTTTTTTCCTGAAACTAAACTCGTTAAGAAGCTTGTAAATGAGAACTACACCGTTAAGGACGTGCTCGATGATTTCTTCTTGGGTAGATGGGCTTACAAAAAAGTATTTGATTTTGTCGATGAGCTAAGAACTCACATTGATAGGGTGTAATATGACAAGGGTACTTAATTATCAAGGCAATCTTATTAACCCACTTCATCTTAAAATGAGTGACTTAAAAAATATTGGTATGCAATCGGCCATTACATTAGCACGAATCAATAGGTTTTGGGGGCAAACACGTGAGAGTTATTCAGTGGCTCAACATGTACTCTCGATGGTAGAAGAGGCGCAATCCAAACACATGGATGAAGATATTGTTAAATGGTGTTTATTGCACGAGACTTATGAGGCTCTAACGGGCATGGATATACCTAGTCCAATAAAGCACAGTGAAGTAATGAAAAATTATAGAGAGGCAGAAAACAACTGCTTATCTCTTATTGCAGAAAAATATTCTATTGAAGAGTACGAGAAGTTTCCTATTATGAAAACACTGGATAAGGGGGCGATGGTAATGGAGGCGGAAGCTCTTATGCCCTCTAATCATGAAGTAAACTGGAGAGGGGAATCAAACACAACCCCTTTTGGAAAACTGTATCGACTTGGTGCAAGTGAAAAATCCATAAGAGAGGATTTTGTTGCCAAGTGGTATGAGCTACTAGGAACGTTGGAGTAAGCACATGGGAAATATTAACTTGAGCGGCTTTTGTGAAATGCAAAAAGTAGTATGGGAAAAGTATGATGCTCTTTAGAAAAAAATCAATGCCTGACTTTGATTATAGAGTTTACAATGGCGTTCTTTTTATAGTTGATTTGTGTACTGGCCATGTGCCACTTACAAAAGCAATGCAAGTGGCTCTACACAATATCAAGAGAACTGGCAAGCAGTTTGACCGTGTGATATATAGAGATGCCAGTAGAGAGTGGGGGGAAGCGATTGAAAATGAACTTGGAGAGTTGTCGTTTAGACCAATTCAAAGCGAGAAAGATAGATACATGATAAATCAAGTAGCATGGAGATAACATGAAGTATATTTATCTAGCAACAGTGTTGTTACTGTTTACAGGGTGTAGTGCCCAAGAAGCGCAAGAGGTTAATAACTCTATCGCAGGAGCACTTTGGTTTATTATCGTGGGCATGGCCTATGTAGTCATGGCGTGTGTGGTTTTTGTGCTTACAAGCATTGTGATGAAATTGCTAGACAAAGAGTATAAACTACTAAGTAGCACCCTTTTTTTATCTAGTGTGTTCATCATTGCCTTTTGGCATGTAATTCAGTTTGCAATGCAGATACCACAATGGTGGACGCTTGTAATGTATACGCTAGGCTTGGGGAGTATATAAGCTAACTAAAAGAATACCAATGTTATCATTATGGTAACACAAAGAAAGGATAAATCATGAGAGTAGTAAATGATATGGATACCTCTTTTAACAACTTTGAAGCATTGAAGCAAGTAGACAAGAAGGCAGAGAGAAAGAATAAAAACAAAGAGGGATATAAAGAAAAGCGCAACCTGATTGCCGTAAGTAAATTAAAAATTGATGATGGCAATATTCTTACTGCGCTTGAAAAAGCACGTGATGATATTATCAAAGAAACTGGCGCAATACCAAGGCACTTTGGTATTCAAAACACTGTTTTGGTGATGCTAGAGGCACAGCTTACTAAAATTGAATCCATCAATGATGTGAAGAATGTAAACTTTAAAAAAGCAGACGATGAGTTTGAAAAGTTTATTGTTATCTCGTTTCCAAAAGACGATAGTGAGATTTATGAACGAGTGGTTGAGCTTACAGAGCAACAACGCAATATGTACAAGCTAAAGACAAAAGCATTTGGTGTTTCAAACATGGTAATGATGCTCTTAGTAAAAGAGTTGGTAGAACAGGGCTACTTAGTAGTAAGTGAATAGTTAGACAAAAATAAACAATAAGGAGAAAAGATGGATAAGCAAAGAACAGACAAAAAAGGAATGACAGCTTCTCTATTTGAAGCAGTTAAGGCTCACATAGAATCAGGAAATGGAGCTATTATGGTTGATGAGAAAGGTGAAGACAAAACGATTAAAGACATACTATCTTTAGCCAAAGAAAACGGAAGAGATATGGAATGTTTAGTTTTAAATTTTGACTCTAAGTAAAAATAATTTGAATAGGCTTAACCTTAGAAAGTTAAGCTTTTTGAAAAGTAACAGGGGAATAAAATGAAAGCATACGATAGATTTGAAGTGAAACAACTTCAAGCAGACTATGAGTATACAGACTTAGTTATTGACAAGGTAGATAGTGCAATGAATAGGGATGATTATGATACACAAGATGAATACAACTATGATTTGCATAAAGCAGTACATTTTATTGTACATGGAATGAAGCCATACATGGAAGCAGGATATAGCTTCACAGATGCGTATGAAATAATTGCAAGTGACTACTTAAAGTAGTTTGGCTTTTACATGTAAAAGGATGAACGATGTTTGAAAATTTAACTTTAGAAATTGTTTATAGCTCAAAACAAAAGGAGCTATGGCCTTGGGCAAAGATAGAATTTGAAAAATTTAATCTCAACACACACAAAGAGTATTTAGATAGAAGCTACTATAAGGCGTACAGTAAGTGCTATGATAGAACAATCAGAGCCACACTAACAAGAATGTTAAACAATGAAGAAAGGAGAATAAAGAGCAATGCCAAGCTTAATTGAATTAATCATTGCAGGGTTTGTTTTTATAGGGGCAATCAGTACGGCACTGTCAATGTTTTTTATTTACCAAGTAAACAAATACAATTTTGGTGATGTACCAATTGGTGTTTTTGTGAATGGTGCTTACGAAAGTGCCAAAAGATACAAAACTAAAAAAGAGAACAGGATTGGGCGGACTCAATAATTTAGCGAATTCATCTACAATCTATCTTCAAGGTTAACATTAGATTAATTTCAATTTAATAGTATTTATTATAAAATTTTGGTGTAAATCAAAAAAAGGAGTTATAATGAATACCTATTGTGCAGTTGGTAATTTATCGCAAGATATTGATTACTTCGAGAACGAAACTTTTTGTTCTGCTTCAACCTCTATCGCTCTTAATGAGTACTACAAAGACAAAGATGGCAATAAGCAAGAGAATGTCACCTTTTTGCCTATCAAGGGTTTTTCCACAATTGCTAAAAACATGAAAGCCTACTTGAAAAAAGGCAGTAAAGTTGCGATTGTTGGAAAACTGACAAGTGACGAATGGACAGATAAAGACACTGGCAAAAAGCGAAACAAAATCGTTTGTAAGCTTGATGCGATTGATTTTTTAGAAAAAAAAGATGATGGAAATGAAACAAATAGCTAAGGCTATCTTGTGCATTGCCACTATCACAACTTCACTTTTCGCATGTGGAGGTTGTAGAGATAGTGGCAATGCTAGTTCAGGGGCAAATTCAATTAAAAATGCGTTTGATAATGCAGACAATGAATTTAGCAATGAAATTGAAAAACTTATTGCCTTGGTTGAAAAAACAATCGAAGATGAAACTGTATCAAGAGACCTGCTTATTAAAAGCACCGTGTTGGAAACACACAAGCTCTTGGAGCTAGAGAGTATTGGTTTTAATGAGAACATAAAAAGGCGATTGCGATGATAAAAAAAGCATTGGTTTTACTTTTTTTATCATTTGAATTGCTCTATGCTAAATGTTACTACATTGACTGTGGTGCTAGTGTATCAAGAGCGACTACCGCCACAACAAACGCACTAGAAAAAGAGTTTAATGCACTTAGTAAACAACTCAAAGAGATTGACAAGCTCTACAATCAAAAAGAAGAGCAACTACGTGTGAACAATGAGATTTACAATAAAATCGTTTTGTTGAAAAAAGAGTACCTATTGAAGTTGCAAGCAATCAATGTTGAGCTTGATAAGCAAAAGGCCAAGCAATGAAAGCACTTATTATTTTTTTCATTGCCATTGCAAAGTTAAGTGCAGGAACGTGGAGCTTGACTTTAATGAACATAGCAACATCTTCAATTACTCCAACTGTAACAAGTGGCATGGGTAAACTTAAAAGTGAACAGTCTACTGTAAACACATCTTATGAAAAAGTAAGAGAGCAAGTAGAAACCCAAAGAGCTTATATTGAGGACATTACGACGTTGGACAAACTCATTTTAGTTGAACTACAAAAAGCTAATTTGACATTAGAAAATAAAAAGAGCATGAGATGAGAACTCTTCTTTTTTTGATATTCACAGTATGCTTTGCACAGGGCGAAATCAACAAAGTAGACCTTGATTTTCTTAAAAAAAACAACGACATTATGGAAACGTCTTTCAATAGAAGTGGAGGCTATTTATTCCACGCAGATTTTAACTCCACTGAATACACACAAGCAAAGCAAGCTATTTTTAATGACGTAAATCAACGATTGGAAACGGAACTAGCAAACAATAGCTTTTCAATTTCAAAATACCAAGATATCATCAACGATGCTTTTGCTAAAAACATGCAAGATATAAACAGTCAAAGCGTTAAATCTAAACTATCTACAAGTAAGAGAAATATTAGCAACTCATTCTATTGCGTGTGCAATAGTGCTCTTTCTAGTGCGTTTAACAGCATTCAGAGCCACTTGTTTGATAAAAACCTAGTGCCACTAGGGGATAACCTTAATAGACTGGCCAATGAGATTGAAACTTCAATTAAACAGATTGAGACCAATAGAAAAAATCTATTGGAAGAAAAAGAACGCTTAAAATATCTATTACTCAAAGCAGATGAATACTTACATGATTTACAAAAAACAAATCAAAAGTTGGAAGCATTATGAGAACTGTTATAGTACTCATAGTTTTTTCTTCTTTGGCACTTGCTGGCAGTGTTGAATCAACACAAACGCTAATTCAAAAAGAGAGTGAAGTTTTAACGCTATTACAGCAAATTGACACAACACGGCTTGACAATAACAAGATTAAAAAAGAAGAACTCATTAAAAAAGAAGAGATTGTTTTTAATCGTAAGCTTATTAATCAACTAAGGGGAGATAATAATGGCAGTTGAAGTACAAGCCAAAGAGCGTATCTATTATACGAGATGGAAAACTTTTTATGAAATATACAATGAAGATATCGCCGTAAAAATGCTTGTTTTTTTACAAACTGTGGTGTTTGGAATAGTAGGCACATTAGTATTGCTACTATCAAGCTCATACAAAAGCTATCAACTTGGTCAATTACTACTTATTTATGCACTTATTTTTACAATGGGGCTAGTCTCTTATATGAGATTGAAAAAGATTACAAGTAAAAAATCTGATTTAATCAAGGAAAATAAAGAGAGTGAAAAGTATTTATTGAATGTGGGGGTCGAGGTAAAAGAGCATTTGGGAGATGCACCTAAATCTAAAGTACCAACCAATGTAACGCCAAGACATTTACTATTACACGCAGAGACCATCAAAAGGATGATGGCAGTAATTGGTAAGCCAGGTAGTGGCAAAACAGTCTTTTTGAAAGGACTGTTAGAGCAACAACTGGGCTTAGGAGGTGGGGCTTTTGTTATTGATGCCAAGGGTACAGCGGATGAGATTAAGAGATTCTATGCGATGGTGCATAAATATGGAAGAGAAAAAGATTTATATCTCTTAAACTTTGGCAATATGAATAACACACACACTTTAAACTTTTTAGGCGCAGGAAGTCCTCTAGTGCTTAAAGAAATCATGATGGTGTTGGTATCCACTGACGACCCAAAATGGAAAAAGGTGGACGAGGACTTCATAGAAAGCGTGTTAAAGCTTCTCGTCTTTAAAAGAGACCATGAGGGATTGATTCTCACATTGGATGAAATTAGAAACTACATGGTGCTCAATAAGCTATTGAAACAAGCATGGAAGTACAAAAATGTAGACCGTGTTGAACTTATCGACTTTGTGAGATATGTATGCTCATCTATCGAAATAGATTACGAAGAGTTTAGGGATGCCAAAAACGATGATGCTAAGTTTTACCAACAATGTGTAGATAATTCCAAAAACAGTGATATCCAAGGGGTGTATGAATCAGGCTTGGCACAAAAGAATTGGAACAGTGTACTTACAACACTTGGCTCAAACTATGGGAATATCTTTAATGTCAAAGACCCTGACATAGATTTGTTTGAAGCAGTCAAAAATAACAAAATTATTCTTGTATCACTCCCTACGCTTGAAAGCGATGAGACCGCCAAAATGATTGGAAAACTATTGCTAGGTATTATTAAATCAGTTGGCTCACAAAAAGCAAGAAAATCAAGAGAGCCAAAAATACCGTTTCTACTACTCTTGGATGAATTTGGTGCAATCGCTATTAAAGGCTTTGGTAGATTTATGTCACAAGCAAGGTCGCTAGGGCTTTCAATGGTGGTATTCTTTCAGTCCATTGCACAGTTAGATGAAGTGGATAATGGCCAAGGATTAGAGCGTAAAGAAATCCTTGACATGTGTACTTGCTATGCTTGTCTAAAAAATACTGACTATGAACTTGCAGAACACTTGTCTAAGACTGTACCAAAAGAGATTTTTCTTGACATGGGATACAAAGAGGCACGTACAGAATATGACAAAAACAACGGCATGGGAGAGGCCAGTGAGCATGACTATCAAAAAGTAGAAGAAGATGCTATTAAGAGTGAGTACATGGCCAAAATGAATAATGGAGAAATGTACTTTGTTGCAGGTAATGAAAGCTTTAAAGCCGTTTCAAGCGCACCTACTGATTTTAATTTATCCTTTAAGGAAAAGGTACTCGGCGATAATCTCCACATACCGCTAAATCAACTCTACCCTAAACGAAAACTGGTTGAAGTATTAAGAGAGAATCGCCATAAGCTTTTTACTAAAAGCTATTTGTACCATAACAGTATAGAGCAGATTAGCAATTATCTAAACAGGGAATCGGCATGATAGCAATTTTAATTTTATTGGTTATTGCAAACTCGCTTATTTATTTTTATGTGCGTAGCAGTGAGGATGAGACGAAAGATAAAAAGTACGCTTTCAGAAACTATTTTTTTCTTTCAACAATGCTGTATCTCTTCATCATGTTTTTTTTAAAAGTAAAGCCACCGTTTTTAATGAATAGCTATGTGGCTCTTGCCATAGCATTCATCATCGTGTTTTTATTCATTCGCTACTTGGGTACAAAAAAGCAAGTGGATACTAAAATTAAGGCACAAAGAATGTCATATTGGGGTATTGATTTTGAAAAAATACTTGAAAAATATAAAAATAGAACGGTAAAGAAAAAAGGGCGCAATGAAATCGAAGTGGAAGAGGATTATTTTGTAACGATAGATAAAAAAGACGGGAGTAAGGCATTACAACCAATTATTTTAAGTGACATAGCCACTCCACCTGATTTGAAACTGGTACACACAGTGCAAGCAATTCGAGACACTGGCAAAGAGCTTTATGTGAAATTACTCGACAAACTCGAAGAGTTTAAAGAAGAGGCAGAGCTTGAAATTGATTTTGAGGCAGTGCTAAAAGAAAATAAGTATATTTTAGAGTTCTTTTTCATTGACTTATGGGAAAGAGTTGCAATGGAAGAAAACATCAATTCTACAACGCTCTCCCCTATTGTTGAAGATGAAAATGACATACAACTCATTAGCGCACTAGATAGTGCAAAAAGTATGAATGTGCAAAAAGAGGGAACAGTGCTCTTTGCACACTACTTGAACTTTAAAGGACGTGTAGAATGAAAACCAAGCTTTTAGTGATGTGTAGTATCTTAGCTTTACATGTAAATGCCCAAGAGGGAAAAATAACCCATATTGAAGAAGAGCCACGTCTACCCTCTTCACTGAATTACTCTAAGTACTGGTTAGACTTGGCAAGCAAAGAGAACACTGAAAAAATTGACACGGTGTATGAAAAGGATATAGAGGTTACGAAAAAGTTTGAGTACCTAGAGGGGTTTGAAATGTCAAATAGGCCAAAACAAGTAGTGCTTAATAGCACGATGTTTATCAAGGCGCACCCAATGTACCCCTTTAGTTTGATTTTACCTGATGGGTATACAATCAATGACATTCATAGTTTTGACCAAAAAGACGTTTCATGGAAGTACGATAAAAATATCGTAGATTTAAAGGCTATGGCCACGCTTAGTCAACAAACACTGATGATTAAATATGCAGACAGACAAGGGCGCAAATATGCTACAAACTTGGTTGTTGATAGATACACTAAAGGACATGGCCAAGTCCACAATATCTATGAGGCAATACAACCTAAGCACCTAAGCGTGACAGAGGTTTTGGATATGTATTACAAGAAATACGGTAATTTTCCACAAAAGACGACGTATGTAACCATTGAGGGAGTTGCTTACCACTTCCTAGAGCACAGGGATGGAACACTAGACCTCGATGGGAAAAAATTCTTTTTTAAGTATGGCAATGAATGAGCCTATTTTAGTAGCACTGAAAATGATTAAAGACACAGTGGAAAAAGAGAAAGAAAAGAGCGCCAAGCAGTTTGATTTTTTAGATTATAAAGATGGCATTGAAATGGTTGTAGAATCAACACCTAAAAAAAGTGAAAACACCGTACAGGAAAAGGTGAGCGGATACGCTTTTTTATACAAAAAGAAAAAAGAGAGAGAAAAAGCGGAAGAGGAGGAAAGTGAATACAAAAAAAGAATTGAAAAAAGCAGTAGCTCTAATAATTCAACAAAATAAACAAAGGAGAGATTGATGAAAAAAATTCAAATTAGTACAGTGCTATTGGCATTGTTGATTGGTAGCTCACTCTATGCTTCAGTAGATTTAAGTGGCCTTGAAGAGACTGGCAAGGCTATTGGCAGTACCACTAAAACTACAGTGGGTGAGTTTGGAAAGATGGTGTTGGCTTTGTTACCTGCACTTGCATTTATTGTAGCACCTATTGTTACCTTTATGGTAAAAAAAGATGAAGCCAAACAAGACCGCAAAGACCACTTTGGGCTTTGGATGTGGGTAATTGGTATGGCAATGGTAGGTTTTGTGGGCGGTACAGTGTTAGTGTACCTAATCGGGCTTGGCTTGTTGAGCAATGCTACTGGTGTCACCGATGGTGGGGCAGAAGCATTAAAAATTGCTGGCAACTGGTGGAAAGACGCACTTACGAACTAAACGCTAAGAGGGTTTATCCCTCTTAGCACTTCAAAGTAAAGGTAGTAAATGATTTGGAAAATAACAAGCGACATTTCTTTTATAATCTCACATTGCCAAAGCAATAAAAACATTCTAGTTTTGCCTAAAAACGACGATGAAGTTATTGAACGCATAAGAGAACTAAGCAGTAAAGATTGGAAAGATTTTATCGTACTTGATAACAAAATGCCAAGCAGTAGAATAAAGTCTTTGTTTGTCATAGAAGAGATTGAACTTGATGGGTTTTTAACAACACAAGAAAAACACTATGGTGTATCTCTTGATAATGTGCTCAAAAGTAGACTTGGACTTGAAATCAAAAGACCTAAAATTAAATACAGTGATATGAAAGGCTTTGAAGAGGTTATCAAGTTGCTTGGTGAACTCGATGAGCGAGTAAAAAAAGACAAACACTTTGCATTAAAGCCTATCTTTTTATTGGGTATGGCAGGTACTGGTAAATCAAGGGTGGCCGAAGCGTATGCAGGGGAGAATGACATACCACTTATTGATATTTCAATCTCTTCAATTGCAGAGAGCCCAAGCCCAATTGCAAAGTTGCATGAAAACTTTAATGCTATCTCTAAATACAAAAAAAGAGTATGTTTGCGCCTCGATGAGTTTGAGCAAATGAGCAGTAATGAGGAATTATTAGGCGAAATGTTGACAATTCTCAATGACCTTAACAAGGGCGGATATGATTTTAACGGAATGATGTTTTTTACTTCAAATAACATATCCGAAATCACCTACAAGATACCACAATTTTTTAGGCATGGCCGTTTTGCGGAAAAGCTCTTTATCTCTTTTCCAAAAAAAGATAATGCAATAGCAGTAATGAAGTACTTTAACACACTCTTTGAGCTAAGTTTCGATGATAATGATTTAGAGAAAATCTTTCTACTTGTAGAGAATGCCTATAAGGAACATAACTTTACTTGGCAGGAAAACAGAAGTCCTTACACACCTGCTGAGTATGAAGCTCTCTTTAGTGTAGTTAAAGACAAAGAAATAAAAAACTTTAATGACAATAAGAGCATAATTAAGCAAATTGTACTAGATACCAAGCCCTTGCTTGTTACGGCACAAGAGGGCGTACAAAAAATGTATCAAAAGGCAATTGAACAAGACTTTAGGACAATATGATGGCAACAAACAAAAAAAAGAGAAGATACAAGGTAACAGTGAAAGTATTGGCATCCGCTATTTTTAATAAGCATAAAGCCAAGTATTTGAATCAGTATAGCACCACAACAAATGCTAAGAAAAACATTCAAGAAGTGATTGAAGAGACCTTTAATGAAATCAGTGAAAATGTACTGAACGATAAGATGGTCGAGATATGGGGCTTTGGAAGATTTAGCCTAAAAATGCACAAACGCTTCTTGACCAAGTACATACAATGTGACTTTGGCCACACAATAAAAAAGAAACTCAAAGAGAACCAAAAAGAGTACCTAAGAGAAGAGATACATGCTATACAGTTTGAGATTTTAGAAATGGAAGCAGAAGAAATACCCAATGAAAAAGAACTTGAAAAAAAGAAAAAAGAACTTGAAAAGCTCATGGTCGCCTATGAGTTCAAGACCACATCATTGAACCCAAAATATCGAAAGGATGAATAATGTCAATCAATCTTAGACACATGCTAGGGTCTTTGTATAAGCAATATTTAGAAGTGACCAGTGAAAGTACGCTTATGGTAGATGCTTTATTGTGTGATGATGAAGATTGTATTTATATTAATCGTGTAAATAAAAGCCTCTATTGCTTAGAGCTTGGAGGCAATAGCAACATTCCTACAAGTATCACGATGCAGACCTTGGAAAATATCTATGAGAACTATTTGTATGAGGACAGCAACCTGCTCCTGACCTTTATCAAAAAAGGTATTTTTCAAAAAGTCTATCTTTTTTCAGACGACAAAAAGCTTTTGCAGTTTGTAAAAAGTGATGTAGGTGGGATAATTCTTAAAAACTATGATGTGCTCAATGCAGTGTATCATCTCTTCTTGGATAGTGAATTTATAGAGAGAAATAATGTGCTATACAGTGATTATGATATTGGTAGAGCAATTGATTACGAGAATGTTTCAAACTCTTTTAACAAAATAGTTAAAGATGCAGTGTATAGCAATATTGCACGGTATGATGTTTATCAGGCCGTTGAGTTTAGAAACAGAGTAGGAGCGTTTGAGCAAGACAAGTTATTTAAACTTGATTGGGAGGGCGTTATCTATCTTGATATACGATTTTCAAGTGAAATTACTAGAGCCGTAATCAACCAACGTAAACAACAAGCTCTCATGGAAGCAAAACAAGGTGAATTTAGAGAGCTTGAAAAAGCATACCTTAATGCAGAAATTAAACTAATTGTGCTCAACTCAATTCTAGTTATTAGTAAAGAAAAAAACGATGATATTAACAATACGGTAGCATTGGTTGGCAATGCGTTATCAATGAGTTTTAAGAAAAAGAAACGCTATAAAGACATGCTTTTAAAATACACTCTTTTGAAAAAAAGAGACATTGAGTGGGATATGATACAAAGTCTTGATTGGCTTGAGGGGCTTATCCAAAATAATCACAAGCTCTCTTTTTACAGCGAAGAGAAAGCGATGTTTAGTGGTCGTGATGTGAACGGGGCACACGTGAACTTTAACTTTGCAGATACAACGCCCTTTAAAACAAACAAAAATAGTGATTTTTTACTACTTGGTGTAAAGGGTAGTGGTAAGACTACTTCAACGAATGCTATTGTGTCACAAATCGTAGGAATTGATATCAACAAAGAGCAATACACGCCAAAGAACATTGAAAAAGGCTTAGTAGAGGCGAGGATATTTGATATCAAGAACTCTTCAAGGACAATGTATGAGCTTATCAAACATCATAAAGACGTAGGATTTTTAGATACTGCACTAGAAAACTTTACCTACAATCCAGTAAACATACCATACCACATTAGCAATGGACGGGTCTTGCTAAGTGAGAATATTTTGGAGATGAATATTCTCTTACTCTCCATTACGCTAGAGGTAAAAGCGAAGAGTAATTCAAGTGAAGCAGGGTTTACCAATGATGAGCAGACGATATTAAGGGATGTTATTAGAGACCTATACAAAGAGTTTGAAAGAGGTGAGCTTAACACGGTAGCCATTCAAACACTAGAAGAGACACACAAAGAGGTCTATGACACGCTTATTGGGCTTGGGTATGATGAAGCCGATAGGGTGGGGAGTGTAAAAGAGAAAGGCTATGAGTTTTTAACCGTGCCCACGCTAGACATGGTAATGAATAAAATTGCACTCCTAAAACAAAGCGATATTGACAAAATCAGAAAGAGCAATGCAGAAAAGTTACATAACAAGTTAAAAAACATACAATCAATCCACATTTTCAACGGGTTTGACAAATTAGACGTAGGGAGAATTAAATACCTCTACATGAACTTTGACCCAATTAAAGACATACCAGAATTTGTGCCTATATTTCTTGCAATGGCAACAAAGCTCTTTCTCTTTGATAAGACAAAGCAAAGAGAAAGAGAGGCCAATGGGGTAGAGCGACCTTATATCATCTATTTGTTTGAAGAAGCAGTAAACCTCTTTAAACAACCATCATTTGAGAGCTTTTTAATTAAGTTTAACAACGAGGCAAGAAGTGATAGGATTGTTGCAGGATATGTGGCACAAGTTATTGAGCAAGTGCCAAAGTATATTTTTGACCAAGTAGAAAACAAGCTATTACTCTTCCCAAGTGAGGGCAAGCGTAATCAAATCATAGATGCGATTACAAATGCAACCAACCCCAATCAAGACACGATAGAAGTTTTCAAAAAAGTTGGAGAGTTTGAAATGTGCTTTTGGAATGAACATGGTGCAACAGTTGTAAATCTAGGACTTACAAAAAAAGAGATAGAAGTTTTTGGCCAAGACAAATAGTCTAAGATGAAAACACGTATTGTGGTTATATCAAAAGAACGATACAAAAAACGTACTATTGCTATCGCCAAGGGCGAGGGCGTGCCCAAAAAAGATGAGCCTAAAATTTGGTTTGAATCTTTAGATGCGATGCGTAGACTTTTACATGTAAAAATTACACAATCTAAAAGAGTAGATTGTAGAGAGAAGAGCTGAAAAGTAATTCACATTGTGTACTTGTTAAGCGAATCTATATAAACTCAATTTAATAGAACTTATTATAAAATTGATGAAATAGCTTAGCATAAGGCTCAAAATGGTTAAAGTAGCAAGCGCATGTATAACAAAAAGACTTGAATCTAATGTTGAGATGTTAAAGAAATTACTCTCCCAAAGTAAAGACAAAAAAGAAAATCAAAAAATCTTCATAATTCTTGAAAAAGCCCATCACTACTACACGCAATGTAAAGCAAGTGATAGAATCTCAAAGTCGTTGTTAAAAGAGATTGACGACTGGCTTTTGGCTATTAACAACTTTAACTACATAAAAAAACACCACGAAAATCTATTGTACGAGGAATCTGTAAAATGAAACGACAACCACTACTAAGTACACGGTTGCCTTATCTTCTCTATTTCATGAGAGACGATAAAGCGGAGCTTGTAAGGGAGGAAAACAAACAAAAGGCAGAGATTTACTACGATAATCAAAAAGTCGAGTATCAAAAGATGCACCCATTTTTTATTTTTTTACTAAAACACTTGATTCCAATACTCTTTTTGATTGCCGTAGTGGATATATCTATTTTTAAAGCTATTGACAACTGGTTAATTCCTTTTGTGCTCTTTTTGCTAGTACTTCCCTCGTTCTACATTTTTAAATACAAAAGGCATTTCACGCTTTTCTACTTCGTAGGGCTTATCTTTCTCTCCACTTACGTTTCTATGAAAATGGATTATCTAGTGCATGATATCAATTTTTCGTTCACAATCGTTACACTTGTGTTAGCAGTGGTATTCATCACTTATGATATGTACATGACATACAAATATTACACCTATTTTTTTATTAAAGATGTGGTGATGGAGGTAGGCTACAGAACTGGCCAGAGAAAACTCACGCTAGGTTTTTGGAAGCTAAAAAAAACATTTAATTTCAAAAGTGGAAGTGGAAAAACTCTTGCAAAAATTCGTTTTATTGGCACGTTTGTCAAAGTACCTAATACAATAGACTGGGGTAGCAAATGAAAAAGATAATCGTATCTCTCTTAATAGGAGCTAGTGCGCTCTTTAGTGCAGGGCTTACATTGCCTAGTGCTACTAATCCCACAACAAACAATGAGCCTACAATAGACATAAGTGGCGTAGTTGAATCTATGCCTAAAATTGTAGGAAGTGACCTCTTGGCTCTTCCTAAAACAAAAGAAAACTATACACCACAAATTCATAGCTTTAATCCAAAGACAGGCGAAATTACTTTTAAAATCTATGACAATGCACGTGAGCGATTCTTAGCCGATACTGTTTCTTACAATAGCTACACATTTGAAAAAGAGCTAAAAGTAGAGCCTGAAAAACTCAAAGCGATTGATAATATTGTGAAAAAACGGCAAGCGCAGTTGGAGAGCCGTAGTAATAAGAGTGTATCGCAGTATTATAAAGACATGGAGGCATACAAAACACAACTCAAAGATAGTAGCCGTACTGGTAGTAACTATTCATCTATTAAAGAGTTTTTGACCCTCTCAAAATTTGCAGTTGCATGTGTCACCTTAGACAACACCATTATTGATATTGAAAAGTCCATGCAAACAAAAGAGATGGTGTTGCAACCAAGATACACGATGAATCTAAATGAAGCGATGAGCTACACCCAAGCACGTCAATCAACTACATTGATAGACGACAAGCTTCAAGAGTACGTGAAAAAGTTTTCAATTAAAACGTTCTTTTTCGTTTTAGAGTGGCAAAAAGAAAACTCATTGTTGATTCAAAAAATAAAAATGTTTCTAATGACTATTTTTCTACCACTCACAATAGGCTACACTGGACTTTCAAAGCTCACCAAAAAGTTACAAAAAATAAGTGATTTTGATGATATTGCAGAAAAGGGCAGTTTAATGATAATTGCCTTTATGCTGTTTTTTATGAATCAAACGACCTATCAAGAGAATGCCTCAAACAAGGATATTGGCTTTAGCCAAACGGCATTCCAAAAATGGGGTGTAGATGCAGTAAGAACAAGTGTGGGTTTTGCAGATGAAATGACCATTAACACTGTGAGCAGTTATAGTCAGTGGCAAATGAACAATTTAGGAGCTATGAGCGAAAAAGATTTACTTGGCGTTTACACCTCGCAGGAAAAAACAGAAAAGCTTTACAGGCTATATGACAAGATATACCATGAGCGTTGTTTGGGTGACTATGTGATAAATAAATTGATTGAAGTAAACAGTTACATGAAGAATTCAGATACCGTGTTTTTTAGTGATGAGCAGTTTAGAAGAGCAATGGTTAATTGGAATCAGCAAGCAGGGCAAATGGAGAGCTCGATTTTTCCTTGGGGAAATCGAACACAGTTTTGGAGAAAAGAAACAATGCCCACATTGTCACTTAGTGCATGTAGTCAACTGGAAAAAGAGATAAGAGTACTAAGGCAGGATAGAGAGCAATACGAAGAGTTTAATAAAAAACTAGAAGCCATGAAAGATATTGATATAAGCAAAGACGTTGAATTACTCACCACGCTCTCTAAAGATGGATTGACCTATGCTAAACATTTGGGCTTTATCTATGCGCCTTATGTCTTACTACAAGACTATTTTATTAGAAATCTAAGTCATGAAGAGAGTGCGCTTAATAATGTACACCGTAACGAAAGATTTAAGAGTTTTGAAGAGGATAAGTTTAATTCATCAGTGACGCAGTGGCTAAAAGAGCAGAATATGCCAAATTTTGCTGAATGGAACGATAAGGCAGGTGAGACAATGGTCGAGATTATCAAAGCACTTCCTTATAAAATCATTCCATCTTTTAAACCAATACACGATGCAGTGTATGACCCTTTACATATTATGGTGGGAGGTATACCCACAGAGCTTGGTGTGTCTTTTTTGGGTTTTGGAGTTGAGGGCGATGTTGGCGTGGGTGTACGTGCAACAGCGGACTTGATAGCTTACATGACAGGCTATAAGATAGCGTATGAGGTGACATTAAGCACACTTGAATTTGCACCTGCATTCTTAATGATAGTAGCAGGACTTTGGGTAGTGGTGTTCTACTTGATTTCACTGTTTATATACTTTTTCGTATCGCCGTTTATTTTGGCATACGCACTAGGCTCACAACAAACCGAAGCGTTGCGGAGCTTTATCACTAGAGGTGTGGTTTTAGCACTAAAGCCAATCAAACTGGTGCTTTCAATTGTTGTTACATTGGTAGCACTTGATTTAACGCTTGAAATGTTGAATTTTACCAAGGACGTGATAATCCAAAACCTTATAAGTTCATACAGCGTGAGTGGTTGGATGTTCATCATGTTTACATTCTTCCAAGGATTGTTTCATGTAATTGCCTTGGTAGTGACCGCAATTATGGCTTTTACGCTTGTGTTTAAAGGTGCTGACATGATTCTAGCTCTCTTTGGATTTAAAGAGGGTGGTGTTGATACCAAAGAGATAGTAGGTGGAGATATTGAGGGCAAATCAGACCGCTACAAAACGGTAACTTGATTATAAATACCTAAGCTAACTCTAAGAATACCAATGTTATCATTATGGTAACAATTTGAGATAAGGAGTTAGCTATGATTGCAAAAGGAAATAACGAGGTGAAAAATTACAAGACAAATTCATTTCTTGATGGTTTAAGACTGATTTTTTTATTGATGATGTCTTATTGGGCACTGGAACTATTTATTGTCACAACAGGGATAAAGTTGACACATTTAGAGTGGAACACAGCATTCTTTTTTTTAACAGTTGCTTGCTTTCAATTAGTAGTGGTAGTGCCTTTTGCTTATTGGGCTTCAAAGGAAATTGGTATGTCTTTTAGAAAAGCATACTGGCACTTCTCTGTTCAAAACAAACGCTTACAACTTAGCATAATTTTTATCTCTTTGGTTTTAGTAATTACGGTAAATATGTATTCAAGTTGGTAGCCTCTAAACACCAAATTATGAAAAACAAACAATAGGAGAGAAAATGGAAAAATCATCAATGCTAGATTGCGACAGAACTGTAGAGCTTCTTCTAAAGCAGGAGATGGGATTCTTGCTGTTAGAATCGGATAAGAAAAGCATGTTTGAAATATTGGCCAATGAAACAAGCTTTAAAGACAAACAAGTGATGTTCGGTTGTGGGCATAATGTGGTTTATCATCTTTATCCGTTGTTGTACATAAAGAAGAGAGAAGAAAAGACCATTGTCGCAGACTTGATGAAGAGCAGAGCAACCGCTATTAAAAATGTTTTTGTCAGATGGACTGCATGTGGACATAATAGACATCATGCAAAAGACCCTTTTGCGAGTAAGGCATTTGGCAAGTATCTTGACAGCATTGAATTTAACAAAGCTGATTATATGCTTTTGCGCGTTGCATGAGATATAAAAACCAATCAATAGTGGTAAATTTTCGCTATAACACATATCAGTTAGGAGGACGTAAGCATTTATGGAAAATTTAGCAATGATTTTAGCAATTGTTTCAATAGTATTGGCACTGTATGCTATTGTTATAGCAAGTATTGTCATGGAAGAGCACAGAGAAGTGTCTTTTTGGAGCTTTTTGCGAAAAGAAGCAATTAAGTTAATCATCTTAGTATGTTTCGCTTCTCAATTCGCTTATTATTTTACTTCTTTTATCAATCATTAGAATATCAAAACAAAATACCAGTTCACACTACTTATTTCTTCTATCAACAAAAACACATATAAACTCCCAAAAAGAAAATAAAAAAAATTGAAAAAAATTTTTAACTCGATTTTATAGTACTTACTATAAAATAAAGCATTTTATAAGTATAGCTTAAACTTAAATTAAGTTGAACATAAAGTAAAATCATCTACAATTAAAACATATTTCATAGTAAGTACTATTAATTTACGCTTGCTACGAAAGAAAGGGAACGACATGAGACAGAAGTTTGGTAGTGTTGCACTTTACGTTATAGAGGTTGACAAGGAGAAAAGTAGCGTTTTTAATACAAATTCCTACTTGGATAGTAAAGAGCTTGTCAATTTCCAAAAAAAGCACGGTGTGAGCGAAAAAATGATGCACACCGCTTTTGAATACGCAAAGCTCTACTCGCAGGGTGCAATTGATTTACCTTTAGAGTTCATTGATAAAGTATCAATGGAGGAAGCGAACATCGCTATAACACGTGCTAAAGGAGATGAAATGAGCAAGCCACGAGACTACAACAACAAAGACCTATCTGTGCATTATTCAGAGGGTGTATTTGTTATCCAAGGCGAGAAAGTCAAAGATAGCAAAAAGGCAAGAGAGTTTTTAAAGCGCAACGGTGCTGAATATAAAAGCGACAGTCAAAATTGGGTCTTGGATGATATCTACAAAGATAGCGAAAGGCTCAAAACTGACTTGGATAAAGAGGCTATGTTGTGGGGAACACTATCAACTCTACACCAAAACGAAATGAAATTTGAGGAATCAAAGTCCTTATACTACAAAGCGAAAGAGACTGGCAGTGATGGGCTTATTGAAGCACGGCGTTACATTTACAATATCTCAAACATTGTATTGAGTGAAAAAATTTCAGAGCAATCAAGAGTAAAGTATCTTGACACCATGATGGATAAATCACTTAATTATATGGAAGAGGCAAAAAACGAACTTGCCGAGCTACAAGGCAAAGAGCAGACCGAAGAGGTGCAGGAAAGAATCGCTAAGGTTGAAGCCAATATTGAACGAACGGAAAAATACATCGTTGGCGATAGCAGTCGTCGTGAACATCTTTCCAACTTAATGAAAGATGTAAAAGTGTTGAAAGACATGGGATACCTCAAAGAGGTTGGTAAAGGTGACACACTGGCGATTTCTAGCTTGGAGCACAAAAAGGTACTTGCTAGTACTGTAAATGCCCAAAATAACCATGAAGCACCAAAAGCAGACTTCATTGATAGCTTCTTGGAGAAAAAGGCCGAAGAAATCAAGGCAAACCAAGAACAACGCCAAGAGCAAAGTGCCACCCAAGAGGACACACAAGGTCAAGAGCAAGCACAAAAATCTACTTCAACAAGACGACAACGAAGCTAATCCACAGACACACGGGGGAAGTTCTCGCTTCCCTCTATCGTAAACAAAAGGAATCACCATGTATGAAGATATAATGAGCTACATCACCACAGCAAAAAATCTCAACAAACAGCTTAAAACCGAAGAGACCTATAAAACTTCCATTGTTTTACAAATTATAAAAAATGGGCAAGTAGACACGCAAAAGCTCAAAGCCTATGGTGAAAGAAATCAACAATTTAAATACGTAGAAAATGTTTTTAAATACAGTGAGGAGCTTGAAGATAGGGGAGTACTCTCTTTTAATGAACAGACGGCTACTTTTGAATTTGTGAGTGAAGAGGCAAAAAGAAATCTCTATAATCAACTTAAAAAAGAACTCGATGAATTACAAGCCCCACAAAGCCAAACAAGTAGCAATGATGATAGCTTTGTTATCAAAAACAGCTACATTCAAGACCGCTTACGCCAAGCGTATGAATCACTCGATTTAAGAACATTAGATGCAAAAAGAAATTTCATTAAGTCAATGACCTATTTCAACAACTTTAGCTTTAATAATGTAATCTCATTGCACTCACAACTAGAAGATGCAAACGAATCATTCTATGAAAATGTAAGATTTTATAAGACATTTGCACATTATAAAAAGCAAGGCACGAGAGTATTAAAAGGCTCAAAAGCGTTAAGGGCGATTGTACCGAATAAGATGCCAATGTATGAAAAAGATGCCAATGGTAATTTTATTGAAGAGAATGGGCAACGAGTACCAATGCTAGACAGCAATGGAAAACGAAAGTTTGCTACCACGTTTTCTATGACAAATATCTTTGAGTTTAGCCAAACAAACTTTGACATAGACTATCTACAGTCCGACAAATATGAGATTGCAGGGCAGTTGGCCAGTAAAGCAGGGCACACCTACAGTCCAGTACAAAATCCCGTTGATTTTTTATCGAGCATGATTAGAGAAGAATTAGAAAAAGTGAGTGAAGATGCCACTACAAATAGAATGGCTACTTTTATCTTACTCAACCGTTTAGGCTTTGGCCTAAATGATGCAAACATCACCAAAGAGATTATAAGCCTCAACCAAGAGGACTTTTTAACGCTCTCACGTGAAGCAAACACTTTAGCACGAAGTTATGAGCGAAAGTATAATTTCGATGAAATCTTACAAAACGCAACACACGATAACCAAAGAGAAAATATCCTTGAAACATATAGCACTACAAGTAGAGCCAAGCGTATAGAGTTTGCCGAACAGCTTGACAGAGAAATAAAGTCAAGAATACTAAAGCTAAAAGAAAGCATAGACATTGCAAACCATGTTGAATATGACATGGAAAATGGCTTTATCATTGGTGCAAGTATTTTTGGCATAGAAGATAAGCTTAATGACATAAATAGCTATATTGATGAAATTAAAGCGAGTGAGGATTATAAAGCTTTTGATTTAGAAAAAAACGAAGCACTATTGGAAGAGTTGGTAGACACAACAAACAGTGAAGCAAAAAAAAGAGACGTATTCATTAAGACAGAAGATAAAGACTTGGCCAGTGTGGCTAAAGTTGAGAAGAAAACAAGCCAAGCGGATGTATACAGTGATACATCTACAGTCTACAGTAGCTATGACCAAGCCAATAAATTCAAAGAGGACTTGCAAAGAGGTAGCGAAGAATCGCAAAATGTTTTAAGAGATGCAAAACTGGCAAAAATTAAAGCATTTATTAGTGATGCACAATTTGAGATACTAAGCACTTCAAGTGAAATGAATGAAACTATCAATGAGCTTTACAGTGTTATAGTGAATACACCAAAGACTTATGCGACGGATGAATTGCCTGAAAATGAGACGATGGTAAAAATGCACTATTTTAATAGTGGTAGCGATTGGTACATTATCGAGAAAGACATGTACGAAGAGCAACGCCAAGCGTATGGTTTCGTAGTGCTCAATGGCGATTTACAGAACGCTGAACTTGGTTATATCGACATTGATACTCTTAGAAGAATGAATGTAGAGCTAGATTTTCATTGGAGAGAAAGAAGCTTAGAGCAATTAAAAAATGAGCTTTTTAATGATGATACCCAAGAGAGTGACCAAGAGAGCACGCAAAGATTTGGTGCAGGTAATATGGGCGGTGTGGACACCGTGGTATGGGATAGACTGGCCGAAGAAAATGGCGAGTATAAAACAGTGGGCACAGTCCACAATGGTGTAGGTAGGCTTTATGAAGCGTATAAAAATGACAATGAAGCGATTGAAGCACTAAAGCGATACGGTGCAACCTCTTTTGCAATGGAAAAGCAAACAATAACAACACAAACACAGCAACCTGAATCTAAACCATACAACGAAGCAGAAATGAGTGCTATCAGTTACGTGAAAAGCATGACAATAGACGATGTTGATGTAAGAGAAGTTGATAAAAATCTCTCTTATAGTGACTTGATAGGCGATAGTGCCGTAATCAAATTCATTACCGATGGTGGTGAGATTGTAATTAATTGGAACGAGAACACCGATACAGTGGATGTGGAAACCGATATTGATGTTGATGAAAACATGGCTTTAGAAATTATCAACTCACGTGAAAGTATTTTTACACAATTACGAGAAGCCACAAACCTAGAAGAGACAAATGAGAGCACACAAGTAGAGCGATACTACTATGGCATGGCACACCGCCCACCAAGCTTAGGCGCAGTGCCAAATGGGTATAGAATTGAGGAAGAATCAACCGCAGATTTTGATTATGGAGTAATCTCTTATGAGAGAGAACTAAGCGCACAAGAGCTTGACAGCTTTGAGCTTGTGGCCATTAGTGATAAGCAGATTGATTATGTGGCCGAGAAAACCATCGAAGCGATGGGGAGACACAAAGAGAGCTATCTTGATAACACAAGTGCTTTTGATTCGTTTATGCACCTAAGAGGTGTTACAGGTGCTCACTCCATGAGGGTTGAGCCAAGCAAGCAAGATGAACTAAAAACTAGGGTTTTGGAAAAAGTTAGAGCAGAACTTCAAAACAGTGTTGAGGCAGTGCAAAGCCAAGCACCAAGAAGTAACTACGTTGAGAGGCTATTAAGACTTCAACCCACTTTTGATGCCCTAAGAGCGCACTATGGGAAAGCGTGGCCAGACGAGCTAAGGGCAATGTGGGAAACAGGTGTGTATGACAGTTGGCTTGGTGACAAAGTACCAGATTTACAGTTTCTACGAAACAATTTTTATAACTTAGACACACTTTTGGAAGATAATGTAATTACCAATGAACAGTACCTTTCTATCGTGTACCCATTCATGGACGATGAGGATAAAGAAGAGCATAGAGAGCTTATTAGTACTACATTTGACGAGAGGTATAAAAATATCGTAGAGCACTTTAAATCATTGGGTGTGTTAGAAGACAAAGGCGAGGGGTACGACTACAGCGTACTTGAATATGATAGTGAAACAACAAATGGCAGTACAGTAACCTATCGTAAGTCAATGTCATTTTTTGGTATTGAGGATACGTTCAAACCACTAGATGCGTATATTGATGAGTTAAAAAACACCGACAACTATCAAAATCTTCTAAAGCAAGCACCAAAACAAGACCAAGCCAATGCGGTGGATGTGTGGATAGATAGCTTTTATAAAAAAGCAGTGGAAGTGCATGGAGACCAAGTCGTACAAGAAGCTATGAATAGTGGAAAGCTCTCCATACAGCAGATAGGAAGTGATAGCATTGCAATACGAAACCACAGTCGTGGTGTCGTGGCCACTGTGGAAAAAACATATGGAATCAGAGAGGCGATAACAGAGGGGTTTGTAAAAGAAGTTTTTAATGACATTGTAAATCTAAACACGCAAGAAACTACGCTTACGAGAGAAAGTGTAATTCAAGATGTAAAAATGTTAAGAGATTACATTAATTCATTAGAAGCTAATGCCAAGTACAGTGACGTGCTTAGTGGCACAAACTCAACACTGTACTCAACATATTTATTTATGAATCATGATAATACTTTTGAGCATTTAACAGTGAATGAGCACGGTGGCCAAACGTGGGAAAGTTTAAGTAGAGCGGAAGCGATAAATACACTAGAGAGAGCGTATAAGCCACAATTAGTGAGCTCATGGGGTTTGAGAGAACTTGAAAATGATGCTATTGAAAATACCACACAAACTCACAAAACTGCAATAAAAACAGAAAAGATTGGAGCAAAAACCAAGTTCAGACGAAACATGGAAGCCTTGGAAGTCATAGAGCGACTTGAAAACGGTACAGAAGTTGAAGAGTTGACTAAAAAAGACCTACAACGATTATCTTTGTATACTGGATGGGGTGGAATACCACAGGCATTTAGAAAATACAATGGGGAAGTTACAAAAGGGTGGGAGAGTGAAGTTGAAGAACTGGAATCCCTCTTACCAAAAGAGAAACTGGAAGAAATTAGAAGAACGGTATTAACAAGTTTTTATACCCCAACGCAAGTATCAGATAGTGTCATGAGAGGTATTGAAGAAATGGGTTACAATGGCTACGGCAATATTTTAGAGCCAAGTGTTGGCATTGGTAACTTTCTCTCATCCTTTAGCACAACGGTGAATCAAGGAAGTAAGATTGATGCGATTGAAATGGATAAAACAACCGCCAAGATTACAAAAGCTCTTTTTCCACATGTGACTATGACTACAAAGCCTTATCAAGATGTGGAAATAAAAGACGGCAAATACAATCTCATCGTAGGGAATCCCCCTTTTGGTGATATCTCCATTACAGATAATGATAAAGATTTACATGGGAAAACACTCCATAATTACTTTTTGGCCAAGTCCTCAAAGAAGCTTGCAGAGGGTGGACTAATGGCAATGGTAGTATCTGCTAACTTCATGGATGCTAAAGATGCCAGTACGAGGGAAGTCATAGCAGATACATGTAATCTTGTGGGTGCAATCAGATTACCCAACAATGCTTTTGGTGATACACAAGTAACCACTGATGTGCTTTTCTTCCAAAAACGCACAAGTGAGATGCAATCAAACGCAGATGAGTGGGTTGAAGTATCAGAACTAAACGAGACACAAATCAATAAGTACTACACAATATACCAAGATAAACTACTAGGTAAGTGGGGCAAGTTTGGTACGATGTACGGTGGTGGACAACCTGCACTGGTAGCAGACAAAGACCAAGATACAATAGCACTACTAAATGCAGAAATTGACAAACTACCAAGAGGCATTTACTCTAAAATAAATGCACAAACTATTGATGTGTCTACTGTAGAAACTGAAACGATTGAAATGTCATACAGTGACCATCCAAAACTTGCAGATGCGGAAGATTATACATACCAAATAGTAGATGATAAATTGATGATGAAACTCTATGATTCAAAAGAGGATAATAGGGTCGTGCTAAGAGAAGTAAAAACACGCTATAACAGCACAATGCAAGAAATTCCACTTAAAGAAAAAGAGATAGAGCGTATCAAGGCAATTACAGAGCTAGTGGAAACAGCGGAAGAGCTACGAGATGCACAACTAAGAGAAACGGTAAGTGATGCTCAATTAGATGCACAAAGAGCCACACTAAATGAAACCTATGACGCATTTGTAAAGAAGTATAGATACCTCAATGCAGATATCAATAAACGCCTTTTTAGAGACGATACACGCTTTGCATTTGCACTCTCCTTGGAGAGAGACTACAAAAAGGCAATCACGAAAAAAGAAGCAGAAACAAAAGGCCTAACACCAAGCAAAGAGAGCGCAAAAAAGGCCGATATTTTCAAAGAGCGCACACAGTATCCATATAGACTACCTACTAAAGCAGATAACTCACTCGATGCACTTACTATATCCCTTGCAGAACTTGGACAAATCAATCTTAGATACATGAGTGGACTAACTGGCCACAGTGAAGATAAATTGATTGATGATTTAGTGACCGTGGATGCAATCTACAAAGACCCTACGATAGGGTGGGTGACAAAAGAAGAGTATCTAAGTGGTGATGTTAAAACAAAGCTCAAACAAGCCACAGAAGAGCGAAATATCAAGGCATTGGAAAAAGTTATACCAAAAGACCTTGAAGCACATGAAATTAGTATTTCATGTGGGGCAAGTTGGTTGCCTGATAAGTATATGGCACAGTTTGCAGAATACATAAGTGGCGACAAAAGAGCAAATGCAATATATGCACCTGCAATCGCCAGTTGGAAGATTAATTGTCATGCCACTGATTCATCTATGCAGTATGCCACAGAAAGGCGCACAGTAAGTCAAATTTTAGAAGCTAGTGCTAATAATGTGCAAATCAAAATTTACGACAAAAAGCAAGACGGTAGTCAAAAATTAAATGAAGTACAGTCTCAATTGGCTAACGATAAAGTAGAAAAAGTCAAAGAGCAGTTTACTAAATGGATATACCAAGACGATGAAAGAAGAGAGGATTTAGTAAAGATTTACAACGAAAAATTCAATCGTATGGTGAATCGAAAATATAATGGCGACATATTGCCACTACGAGGCCAAGCAGACACGATTGAATTACGAAAGCACCAAAAAGACTTTGTGAGAAAGTTTGTAGAGGGCAAAGGAGTTAATCTAGCAGACCACAGCGTAGGAACTGGTAAAACGTTTACTGCTATTACATGTACAATGGAAGCCAAGCGCATGAACAGGGCAAACAAAGCACTGGTAGTAGTGCCAAACCACTTAACTGAAGAGTGGGGAAGCCAATGGCTAGGGCTTTATCCAAATGCAAATATCTTAGTGGCCACAGAAAAAGACTTCTCCACCAAGGAGAGGCCAGTTTTCCTTAACAGAATAGCAACGGGCAAATGGGATGCCGTGGTTATTGGCCACTCACAATTAGCGAAAATTGGTGTATCAAAAGAGTACCAAGAGCAATTTATCAATGAGCAAATAGCAGACCTCAATACTTCACTTCAAATATTGGAAGAACAAGATGGAAAGTCCTTTACCACCAAGCAAATTGAAGCAAAGGTGCAAAAGCTTGAAGAGAAATTAAAAAAGCTTCTCAATCAACCAGTGGAAACCACGATGAGTGATTTAGGTATTGATATGCTTGTAGTAGACGAGGCACATAAATTTAAAAACTTAGCGTACTCCACAAGCCTTACGAGTGTTGGCAGTTTGGGCAATCCTGCTGGCTCAAACAGAGCAGAGGACTTATACCTAAAAACACAATCTCTATTAGACCGCACACATGGTCGAAATTTACTCTTTTTAACAGGCACACCAATCTCAAATTCGATTGCAGAGATGTATACAGTACAACGCTATTTGCAAAGTGATGGATTAAGAGAAATGGGATTATCTCATTTTGATAGTTGGGCAAAGCAGTATGCGGAAGTGGTTACAGAGTTTGAACTAAAAGCAAATGGACAGTATGAGCCAAAAGCGAGACTATCAAAATTCAACAATGTGCCTGACTTGATACAGCAATACAACACATTCGCTGATGTGGTCTCACGAGATGATGTAGTCAAAGATGCCATTAGTAGAGGTGTAGACCTACAAATACCAAGAATTAGAGGGGGTAGACCTACTAATATTGTGCTTGATAGAAGTGAAATACAAGCACAAATGATTGGTATTGAGGATGAAGATGGAAACTACAATAGCGGAAGCTTGATTGATAGAGCCATTAGAATGCAAGGCAAAAAAGCCGAAAAGGGTGGGGATAACATTCTCGTCATTATTAACGACAGTAAGCAAATAGCATTAGACCCAAGGATTAAAAATCCAATGTTGCCTGATGATGAGAACTCCAAAGTAAATGTGATGATTGAGCACTCTTTAGAGCTATACCACAAATACAATGAAGATAAGGGAACGATGCTTATCTTTTGTGACCAGTCAATACCAAAAGGGAACGCAAAGAGCGAAAAAGCAAAACTCGAAGAACTTTTCAGACTGGCAGAAGAGGGAGAGGAAGAACAACGCCTAAAGGCAGAAGAAGAGCTATCAAAAATGTCTACGTCCGAAATTGATGCAATCATGTCGGACAATGATTTTAGTGTGTACGATGATATTAAAGCTAAATTGATTGCTAAAGGTGTACCTGAAAGAGAAATAGTTTTTATCCATGATGCAAAAACAAATCAACAAAAACAAGCCATTTTTGATAAGGTAAATCGAGGGGAGATTAGATACCTACTAGGCTCAACCTCAAAGATGGGCGAGGGAATGAACGTCCAAGAAAGGCTAGTGGGCTTGTTTCACTTAGATGCACCGTGGCGACCAAGTGACATAGAGCAACGTGAGGGCAGAATCATCAGACAAGGCAATAAGCTACAGCAAAAATATGGGGATGATTTTGAGGTGGTAATTGAGCGATTCGCCACCAAGGGTACACTAGATTCTACAATGTGGGAAACGCTAGAACGCAAACAACTCTCCATTGAACAGATTAAAAAAGGTGATGCCTCACAACGAAGCGTGGACGATATTGGCAGTGAGAGTGCCACGATGAGTGACATGAAAGCCAGTGCAAGCGGAAATCCCTATATCCTCGAAGAAGTAAAGCTTAAAAGAGAGATTAGAAAGCTTGAAAACATCCAAGATGAGCATGACCGCAACCAATTCAAAATAAGAGATAAAATACGTTACAAAAAGTTAATCATCGAAAGCGCAGAGAATACATTGAGTAATGCAAAAGCAGATAAGGAGAGTGGTGACAGATACATTAACACACTCAACAACAACGCATTAGAAAATGATGATATTAGGGTTGAAAACAAAAGAATCAAAGAGGAAAATAAGAAGATTCAAAAAGAGAATAAAACGCTAGAGAAAGAGGGCAAGCCCCTAAAGCCACTATTGGAAGAAAAGCCACTTAAACCAACTTTTTTAGCAACACTCAACGGTGTCGAAGTCAATTCACGAAGTGTGATAGCTGAAAAAATAGACAATATCGTTGGTGACATTATGTTGGGTAAGCAGGTATCTACAGTAGATAAAATCAAATTTGGAGATTTTGATATCTCTTTTGAATATGAGAAAGACCACTTTAATCTACTCAACTCCAATTTAATCGTAATCGTTGAGGGTAAAGAGGAATACACTATTAACGTGCCACTGGCAAGTGCAAAGGGTGAGGGTATATGCACAAGAATTAAGAATACGATTAATATGACGGACGTTTACTATAAAGGAAAGCTAGAGGAGATTGAAAAAGCTAAACGTGAATTACCAAAACTCGAAGAGAGCTTGGGAGAGTTTGAGCGTGAAGATGAATTGCAAACATTGAAAAAAAGATACACGGTAGTAACCAACTCTTTGAAATACAAGAGAGACAATTATCACCAAGAAGCGGTTAAGCAGTACACTGTAGACCGAATTGAAAGTGAAGAAGAGCGACCAAAAATATACCGAGTTGTTGGTAAAGACAATACTGGTAAAATTCATGAAAAGAGCGTAATGACCGATAATAAAGAGCTTGCTATAGCACTTTATAAATCATCATTGAGTGGTGCTAGTATAACATTAGATGAGAAACAAGAACTCACTATACACTTAGTAGCAGAAGAGGTGCAAGACCGTAGTATTAATGTAGTAGATGATGCACTTTATCATCAGGGTACAAAAGTTGATACTGTAGACCCATTCTACGTAATACACAAATATATAGACAATAAGCATGATGATGTAGTGAGTAACCAAGACGTTGTACACACAGATGTGCATACTAACAACACACAAAAGGAATCAAGCGTAAAAAAATTGAAAAACTAATATTGATTTAATAGTACTTATTATAAAATAGCCGTATAAGACTTCTAGGAGTGTGTATGGATACATTAGAGAACGCATCGGCTATTTTGCGAAGAGAGCAACTTGCTAAGATATTGAGGATATATGATTTTTTCGCAGACGAGGAAAATCGTAAGAAATTTGCGGAAAAAGGGTACAACTACGGTACGATTGCAAGGACTTTTAATCTCAATGGTATCGAACTAGAAGCAGTTTTGGAGTATGTTTGCAGGTACTCCAAAGAGCAAAAAAATAAACCAGTATGTGAGATACTACAAAAAGCACGTGAAGCGAAAGAGAGTGACAGTAAACCCAAGCGACGTGTTGATAAAAACAAACAGTATATTAAAGACGATAGAATCAAAGAGATAGAGAGGCTTTTTACAGAAACTTTCACCGAAAGTGGCGAACTCAAAGCAGAAAAAGAGAAACAAATCACAAAAGATGATTATCAATTACTCAAAGAAGAGTTAATGCAAGAGATAGACAAACGTTTGTCTCAAAGAAGCACACAGTCCACCCCTACACAGACTTCAAGATATTCACGAGACGAACAAGAAGAGATAGCAGAACAACCACAAGCACCAAAAGAGACCCCAAAAGTAGAAACACCACCTCAAACATCAAATACAACGAGTGAAGAGCAAGTAGAGAACACCAACGAGTTATTAGCAGGTGATGAAGAAATTAACGTAAAGGTTATAAAGCCAAGCGACAAAAAGCACCCAAAAATGAAACCTGCAAAAACAGGAAAGGGAAAATTTATACTCCAAATTAGTATCTTCATAGCTTTATGTTTTGTCTTTGCTTATGCTGTATATGTAGTGTTTTTTGCCACCGCACAAACCACAGAACAAACTCCAACACTACCCTCAAATATCAGTGAAGCGCAAATCGAAGAGCCAAATGACGAAGCCAATACAAATGACGAAGAAATTATCCTTAAAGTGCATGATGAAGAAAAAGAAAATGAGGCCAATATGAGTGCCGAAACAGACGTTGAACTGCAAGAAGCACAAGCATTAAAAGCAGAGCTTGAAGCAGAACGTGAACGCCAAGCGATTGAGCTTCAAAAATTGCAAGAAGAACAAGCGAAAGAACTCAAAGCAGAACGTGAACGATTGAAACGAGAACGCATTGCGAACTACACACAAGAGGATATCGCAAAGGCACACTTCAATGGAATTGAAAGCTTTACCATTGAAAGTGACACATTTCGAGTAGGAAGTGAAGTAGGTAAATACGAAGTGTTAGACATTGCAGAAGATTACATAGATGTTTTACACACCAAAGAGGGATATCCCTTTAAAATTTACAAAAACAAATAGGTAGGTTGAACATGAAAAAAGTACTAATTGCAGGAATTTTACTAAGTGTTTACAGTCATGCAAACGGCATAGACAGTAGGATTATCGAAGCGTATAAAAATGGCCATCAGCAAGGAGTAAATCAGATAGAAAGAGAGTTTGACCTACAGGGATATGAAGAGAGTACAATAATCCCAAAGCAGTACATTGTAAAACTCAATATAGACAATATCCCACAAAATGAGATTTTATTGTATAAAAACTACGCTTTTTTTGAGGGTCTTTTGCCAGTAACCGTCAAGACACCAAGTGAAAATGCGATTATCTTTGCTAGTTACAATAGAGAAGTTGATGCACAAGCTCTAGCAGATGGATTAAATCAAAAGATACCATTGGCAGATTATAAAATTACAGTATCCCAAAAAGAAGAGGGCGAGTACGTTAAAAAGCCATTTATCTACAAATATCTCTTTGACAAAATGCTAAAAGAGATTAAAGACAGCGTAGAGGGCAAGGTTTTTTTCGTTAAAGAAAAAGTGAGTGCGAAAACGGTGGAAAAAGAAGTAGAACCACCAAAGAGGGCGCAAGAGCCTAAAAAAGAGAAAGCAACCCCTAAAATCAAACCAAAAACGGAATTAACACAAAAGTTTTTTGTGCCAAAATATCCAAAAGTGCGAGCATTTAGCTATGAAAAAACATGGCATAGCTACGATAGCAAGCAGTGGGATGATAACAACTTCAAGTTTGCAAAGTTTTTTACTAAAGACGACAAAATAAGCAACTACAACACAATAACTACAAAAAATGGAGTTGAATATATCAAAGTCGAAGATAAAAATCTATTTATAGAGATTGATTATGTTGATGAAATCAAGTAGCTATATCGCACTTATTATCATATCAATGTTGATTGCAGGGTGTACTGTAAAACAACCAGTACAACAAATAAAATATAAAGAAGTAGACGCAAGCGCACATACACCAAATGCAATGGAGCTTGAAGAGAAGCGGTTTAATGCTTTTTTGAATGATGAGTTTGACTTTGAGCACAAACGAGATGCAACCAAGAAAGAGCAGGTACAAAAAGACATTTATTACTACATACTGCAAAAACAGGGGATTATTCAATGAGCCGAACACTATTGTTTCTTTTTTTACTGGCCACAACACCACTTATGGCGCAAGAACAAGCCACCGCAGACGATGTAAAAATGAATTTACTAAATGCTACAACCAACGATGATACTGCAAATTTTCAATCCACAGAAACCGAGCGGTACTTAGATGCACCCGAAGAAAAAATCCAAGTACAGAAGCCACAAACCCCTATTAATATAGAAGAGTTTAGAGATGCTATTTTGCTTAATAACATTGAAGCGCAAGCAACGAGAAAAAGAGTAGAGCCAGTTCAACAAAAAACCTCTTTTTATGCCGATGCCGATGCAAAGCTTCAAAGAGAACAAGAAGAGCTTAGTGAAGCAATCAAAGAAGCACAAACCACAAAAGAAGTCACAAAGCTTGTAAGGGCAACTTGTATGGCACACCAAGACCTACAAATTTCACTTAAAGACTTTATGAAGCTTACATGTAAAACTGAAAAAGACAACAAAATAATTGAAGCATACGGTAGTTTTATTGCAGACAATGAAAACTACGCACTCTTAGGCAAAATTGACTACTTTGTAATGGATGGTGTCATGTATCAAGTTACACAAGATAGCTACATGACTAACGCACAAGAGACAAGTTTTAACATAGCAACCAAAGTCAATACACGAGCAATAGAGAATATCAATGCAACCTTGGCAAAGAACATGAGCAAGGGTGTTGCCCAAGAGGGAAAAAGCATACTTGAAGATTTAAAAGCTTCCAACCAAAACGAAGAGATTGCCTATGACCAAAACGGCAATCCAATTACAGCAACGCAGAACACTAAGCCCGACAGTGCCGATATCACAGAGCGCATTTTTTACTCGCTTGCCATAGGGGCACTAGAGGGGATTAGTCAAATTACCGATGAAATGAGAGAAAAATTACCTTATCTTTATTGGGTAGACAAGGGGTCTATCTTTAAAGCAAACATATTCATAAAGAGAGAGGAATAAGAGCATGTATACCAAAACTCTAAGTACGCTAATGGTCGTACTAATTGCATTTACACTAAGTGGGTGTGTTACGTCAACCGTTCAGACAAACCCAAGCGCAAGTGGCGATGTAGACAGCTATACAATGATAAAAGAAAAAGAGTACCAACGTGGGTATGAAGATGCTATTAAAGAAAATCGTGACAAATGGGTGCAAGAGGGCTTTGAGAGTGCAAAACGAACATTAAAGCTCTATAAACAAGATATGCAAGCATATCAAGCAGGTATGTATGCTATTAAAGAAAAGCTCATTACCAACCCACGCATATACGGTGTACGTGATGCTAGTGGCGCAGTCGCACTAAAGGTAGTCGGCTCACAAATTGTACCCGAAAAGACACCTGATGAAATATTGGATTTTTACAAACGATACAAAGACTATATTGAAGTGATTGACAAGAGCAATAGCCTGACTAACACACAGGCAAGAGAAAGCAAGCCTGACATAGATTCCGTTGGTATAGTGAGCTACTACCAAGGAGCAGAGAGTGAAATAGCAAAACCAAAAGAGAGTGCAAAAATTGTTAGAACATTTGAAAAGACCTACAAATTTACCAATGCAATTGATGTGTATGGTCTCAACTGTACACTCTCAAACTCAACCTATATTTGTAGCTTCAATAGCCAAGAGGCATTGCAGGAGTTTTGCAGTCAAAGTGGCGAGTGCCAATAAAGGAGTAGCAGGTGCTAAATAAAGAGAGAAGTTTTAAAGATATCAAATTTAGAATTGAGAGACTGGTACTTAAAAATCTGTTTTGGTTTATAGCAATATTTTTTCTAGTAGTGCTCTATCAATCAAGCAGAATGGGAGAGATAGCCGATGCACAAGATGGGATACGCAAAGAGATGGAGATGCAACGCAACTCCTATGTGGCCTTAGATTCCCAAGGCATTCCAATTTCATTGCCACGCACTTACGTGGGAGCTGAAAACAATCAAGCGATTGTTGCCGAGGCATTAAAAAAACTCATTGTAAGCAGGGCGAACATCACAGACAATTTTAAAGTAAGTAAGTTTGAAAAAGTGACGGATATTGCCAGCAATTCACAGTCACTCACTACGTTTGCAAATGAGTACATCATATTACACCAAAATCTACTAAGTAATCTTGAAATCAAGACCGAAGAGTGGGAGCGAATCAAAGAGGAAAACCAAAAAGGCATAAGGTACTTTAGAGCATATCTACAGTACCTACATGAACAGTTGATGGAAGATAAGCTACCACACAAGATTACCATCATTGACTATGATGTAATCAATTACACGTATGATGGAAACAGTTTCCAAATACAAATGAGAGTACAAGAGATTGTAGATAGGTACGCAGGGCAAACCCAAGATGGTAAGGTTATATGGGATAGCAAAAAAGGATACTCCACAATCACCGCACGAGGGTTTTTTGATATACGACTAAGAACGAAACGTAATGAAGAGCTTGGGCTTAAAGGTATCAACACCAAAGGTTTACGGTTTAACTACCTAAACATCATATACGCAATGTAGCAGGGTTTTAACATGAATGAAGCAGATTTAGCAAAGGTATCACTGGCACTTGGGAGTATTTTACTCATGACGATAGTGCTACCTTTTTTCTATAAAGTTGTCTCTATGCTAGTTGGACTAAGCAAAGATGATAATTTTATGATTGGAGCTAATATCATTTGGACATATATACTGCTTTTTATTATTGCTATCACAAACAAAGTAGTCATTTTTATCGTGGATAAGATGGACGTATCACGAATTTATGAAGTCTATGAACGCCTCAATGAGTTTTGGACAGCAGAGGCAAGTAATGTAGCAGGTAATGATGAACTTAAAACAGTCTATCTTATTATAGAGCAGGTAAGAGGGGGGTTTGAGTTACTCAATGCACTAAGTGTTGGTGTGCTTTTTTTAAGCGCAGGACTTAGTGGCTACATGATAGCAGGTAACAAAAACAGACAACAAATGCAAAATGACTACATTGGCCAGTTTATTATGACCACTACAGCACTCTTTCTAGCCTATATGCTTTATTATGGATATTCAGAAATAGGCACGATAGCAACATTCTCCCCCAAGGACTTTGAAGAGCTTTCTAGCAACTGGTGGAGAGAGGCATTACTATGAAAATGGGCTCACGTTCACAGTCTTTTTTGAGAGAGCCTGAATTTATTAGTGTCTTTAGCCAAGATGGTGAGCTTGAAAACATCATGGAACGCAGGTCTAACGGCAAGTTTAAATCAAAAAAAGCACAGCTCATAAAGATGATGCACGTGAGAGGTTTTGATAAACAGTTGATTATCAACGCCACCTTTTTGCAGAACTACAAACTCGAAGAGCTGAAAAAGATACAGCAAGACTTTAGCGAAGTGTTGAACTATTTAGGGTGCGAGGGCGTGCTAGAACTCCACCCCCAAGACACTACACAAAACTCGTACCACTTCCATTTTTGGACGAATGATGATAGTGAAGAGACCTACAATATCATGCGACAATTTGTGCTTGATAGAGGATTGGCCAATGAGCAGAATGTAGACATACAAGGCAAATACGCCAAGTTTACGAAAGGCACATACTTTGAAGAGGATGGAGAAGAACGGTATTGGGTAAGTGACATAAAACAAAAACGTGAAATGTTAGAAGCTAATGCCAATGTGAAGTCAATTAATGAACTCAAATCAAAACAAGGAAAAGAAGATGAGTACACTCCTGAACAGCGAAAACGAATACTTAAATCCACTGTTAAGTCTAATCGAGCAAAAGCATATAACGACAGTATGCAAAGATTGCCCAGTGGCGATATGGTATCAAACCGAAGAACAGCTCAAGAGCTATTGTCAACCGATGAATTGCCTTACATTCATCGAGGGCGAGACACCCAAAGAGGAAGTGATACACAAGTGCTCACAAAAAGTGATAGAAATATTGAAGCTGATGGAAGCGGAAGAGTAGACGTACTAGAAGCACTCGAACGAGTGCAACGTATACTACAAAGAGGTACAAAATCACACAGTACACATACCAGTGCTCACAGTACACCAAGTGAGCATGAAGTGGAGCAGTTCTTTCATGGGTCGAAAGATACCGAGTGGAAAGAACAGCTCAATGAAATACCTGTAACAGACACAGAAGCGAGAATCGAAGTGTTGAGAAACAGACTAAATAAGCAAAAAGGATAAACAATGGCAACAACCTACGACAATGACATGAGTAAGCAAGCAGACTTGGCTCACAAGGCTATTATTGACAAATTGAAGCTATTGCAGGATAAAAAACGTGAGTTTGATGAAAATGCCAAACGAGCTTTTGAGACGGACAGTGTGCAGGAAGTGAACGCCTCAATGGGTGCTATTTTTAAAGATGGTATATCTATCCTCAATAGTGTAATTGATAGATACAACCAAGTAAAAACAAAAAGCAAGATAGAGAACTTGCAAAAAAAAGATGCACTTATTACAACAATGTTGGAAGAATGGAGTAAACATGGTCAACTGACAGAGGAGGGCATTCAAAAAATCAAAGACAATGGCCTTATCAAAGATGCAAAAGCTTTTTTGAAAGATATTGATAAAGAGACCGAAGCAAACCCTGAATTTAAATCGGCACTGAAAACTATTGTTGACTTTGATGAAAGTGTAACAGAAGCACTACAGGAAAAAGAGAAACAAAAAGAAAAAGCCCAAGAGCAGAGCGAGGATGAGACACAAAGCGAAGAGCAAAGCTATAAACAGACCCAAAAGCAAAACAATCGCAATAGGTCGAAACAGCGACAAAAGGCTTAATCATGGGCGTATTTGAAACAGTAAACCAAGAATCGGAAGAGTGGGTCGTGCCTGATGATGATGATATTGGTGGAGATGATATTGATTTATCCACTACCGTATCAGAAGAGGAAGCAAGGGAGCAAGTAGAAGAAGCCGTCAAGCAAAAACGCAACAGAACACATGAAGAAGTTGCACAGCAGGTTAAAGAGAAAGGGATAGTGCAAACAAGCAGTAAACATGACCTTAACAAAGAAGATGATGCACTCCCATATTACATTAAAAAAATGAACGAGCTTGAAAGAGTGGTGCAGATGCTCACGGCAAAGCTAGATGCTAAGAACAGGGCAGATGCAATCAAGCAAGAAGAGTGGAAAAAGATGAAGATGGTTTCATTTGAAATGAATACCATTATAAAAAATATTCAACAAGGATTGAACGCAAGTGACTTATCAACGCAGGATATAAACGAAATTGTTAACCGAGTTGAAAAGAAGCTACTGAAAAAAGGGCAGAGCATTAAAGAACCCACGCAACAACAATCAACCAAGCAAAAGTTGGTGCATGGAAAAAAAGCATTGATTTTTATTGCAATAGTTGTGATGTTTGGCGTAGTTGCCAATTATTTTTACAGTACGGCTACAGCAGACACTACAACGGCAAAAATAGAGAATACCAAGGGTATAGAGATTACAAAAACAGTAAAAGCAAATTCAGTAGTGCTATGTAGACCACAAGGGGGTGGTGAATATGAGAAGTATAAAATCGCAAATTCCATCGCTAAAGTGAAAGGTGTGTTGAATAGTGACAACATTTTTTACTTTAATTACAAGAATCTCTTATGCAAGGCAACTAATAAAGATTTAAGTTGAATATAATAGTAA